>Ga0105047_10015504_pt1 | contig 11995 bp, 11 predicted proteins | sample MAT04_FD_78384 | JGI IMG/M metagenome (GOLD analysis project Ga0105047, IMG submission 78384) | Freshwater microbial communities from Lake Fryxell liftoff mats and glacier meltwater in Antarctica - MAT-04 (megahit assembly) | ecosystem: Environmental > Aquatic > Freshwater > Ice > Liftoff... | reverse complement strand
GGTTGGCCCGCTTTTGCCGTTGCCGGTTGAGTGAGGTAATCGAGAACTTCGCGTTGCATGCGTTCGACTTCGGCTCGATATCCACTTGAAACTAGTGCCAACTCCTCGGGCCGACTGCTGATGCGCAATCGGGCCAGAAGATCGACGAGGTACGAAACCCGCTCCCGTGTGATTTTCAGTTCCTGGTCAGTCGCAATCATGGTTGAAACTCCACAACTCACCTCCGAGGCGAGCGGTGGGTGTAAGCCCACTGATCCAGCCATTACAGCCGGCAGATTGCTGCATGTGAAATGCACATCGTCCAAGATGCAGGAAGAATCAGGGGAGTGACCTCCCCCGCTCGCCTTGCCGCAATAATGGGCAAAACGCACCTCCGAGGCGAACCGCCCGTGGGCGTTGGGTGGAAGCATCTCCCGCGAGAGGTATAGTAACCACACTCAATCAGGAGCGATGCGATGCCGCGTGTGTTAATTGCCGACGACAATATTCAGAATGCCGAGTTACTCGAAGCCCACCTCGATGGCTCGGGGTTCGACACGCGGATTGCCGCGAATGGCGACGAGACGATGAAACTTGCGGCAGAATGGTCGCCCGACGTGATCCTGCTCGATGTGATGATGCCGAAGTTCAGCGGCTTCGAAGTCTGCAAGCGATTGCGTGCCGACCCGGCCACAAAAGACGTCGGCATTCTGATGGTCACCGCGCTCGATCAGGCCACCGACATCGAGCGTGCGGTCGATGTCGGCACCGATGATTTCCTGACGAAGCCGATCAACAAAACCGAACTGATTTTGCGCGTGAAAGCCTTGCTGAAAGCAAAATCCGAGGCGACGCCCGTCGATCGTGGCCTCGCCTATTTCCGTGCCGTGCAACAGATGGCGTAGGTTACGCCCACAACTCGCTGAGCCACGTGGCGTGGTCCGCGTAGTCGGCCACGATGGCATCGGCACCGAGTTCGATGAGCATCTTGCGTTTCATCGGGTGCGGGCCGGCTTCGCCCTTCTCGCGGCTGGCGATACCGATGGCAGTTCCGCCGACGGCTTTCACTTCCACCGTTTCCGAGAAGCCATCGCCGAAGCCGATCAACTCCTCGCCGCGGATCTGTTGTTCACTTAAAATGCGTGCCACAACATCGCGCTTGCGGAACGTCGCGACTTCACCGCTCGGAGCATAAATCCGTTCGCCGAAGTAATGATCGACACCCAGTAGCGCCGCTTCGTTACGCACATAATCGATGACCGTGCCACTCGCGAGGTACAGCGCCACGCCCTTGGCACGAAGCGAATCGAGCAGCGCATGCGTATCCGGTACGGCCCATTCGTGCGATGGTACGCGGCCCGCCTTCAGGTCTTCGGTGCGGTCCGCGATACGTGCGAACAGCCGACGCTGAAACTCTTCGAGCATCGCGAGCGCATCGAGGCCTGTCGCCCCGCGTGCGATTCCTTCGCTTTCGAGATAGCGCATCTGATCGATCGACGGCCGCCCGCTGAGCCGCAACACGCCTTCCTCAAGTCGATTCCGCTCGACTGCGAGAGAATCTTTCAGCAGGTTTTGCGCGGCGAACGCCTCGGTGCCGATGTCCGCCATGATGCCCGACCAACCTTCGCGGATGAGCGAGAGCGTACCGTCGAAGTCGAACATCGCCGCGCGAAAGGTTCGCTGCGACCGCGTGGGATTCATCCATTCGATAGGCATCGGCAATGGTCTCGGTGTATGCAATCGGGCAGGAATATCGTATTCAAACTGGCCATGAACCCAACATCTGCCACTGCCTGGTTCGACCGCATCTGGCTCGTCGCCATTATCGCCGCATCGTCGGTATGGTGCCTCACGGCATCGGCGCGGCTCGGCGTCACGTTCGACGAATCGTTCTACGTACCGGCGGGGTTATCCGGTTGGCGCGACGGTACGAACGAACGCCTGACGTTCTGGGGAACGATGCCACTACCCGCGAACGTGCAGACGTTGCCGTTGTATTTGTGGGAGCGTGCGACGGGGCGAATGTGGCCCGATGACATCCTGGTGACACTGCCGTTCGCGCGTGCGGGGAATTTGCCGTTCTGGTGGCTGTTGCTCGTGTATGCGCTGCGGTTCGGGAAGCGCGTCGGCGGGGCGTGGGCGGGACGCATCGCGACCGGCTTCGTTGCCACCGATCCGACCTTCCTCGGGCACGCCGCACTCGCCACGACGGACATCGCTGTCACCGCACTGACAGTCGCATTCGCGTACCATTGGGAAGGGGGCCGCGAGCGAAAATTCGTGTGGCGAATCGTGTTGCCCGGCGTGCTGTTTGGCTTGGCGATCAGTGCAAAAGCGTCGGCGTTACTCTACTGCGGGCTGGCATTGGTCGTGTGCGAAGCGTGGCACTGGAAGGCGATACATCGTTCGCTATTCGCGATGGCATCCGTCGTAGCCATCGGCATGATTACGGCAATCATCGTCTGCGGGTGGGAACATCGCCCGACCGAATGGGGCGCGGAAGTGCGCGCGAAACAACTCCCCGACAGCGACCCGTTCAAGCCACGCTACCAGCAACTTTCCGAATGGCCGGCGGTGCCGAACGCGGCCACGGCGATGGTGTTCCAGATGCGACACAACGACGGCGGCCGCGGCGCGTACCTGCTCGGGCAGTGGCACCCGCACGCCGTCTGGTATTATTTCCCCGTCGCGGTGGCGGTCAAAACGCCAGAGATTATCGTACTTCTCGCGCTGGCCCTGTTACTCTCGCGGCCACGTGTGCTGCGTAACCGGCTGGTTTTGCTGGCGTTTTTGCTATTGCTATCGTCGCTGGCCACGAAGTTGCAACTCGGCGTGCGGATCGTGTTCCCAGCAATCGCCTTCGCTGACATCGGGCTGGCAGTCGCCGTCGTGCGCGGCTTCGGACACAAAACCGGCGTCGCGGCAATCGCCATAATGTTTGCACTCGCAACGTGGGTTTGGCCGCACGGCATCACTTACGCGAACGCTTTCGTCGGCGGGCCTGCGAAGTGTTATCGTTACCTTGCGGACTCGAACAACGACTGGGGCCAAGGCCTGCCCGAACTCGCGAGATGGCACGAAGCCAACGGCAAACCGGCGCTCGCAACGTGGTATCTGACCACCGATCCGCGCGCGCATCAGCCGCCGTTTCGTCGCTTCGCGTTACACGAAATGCCGATTGAAAATGAATCGCAGTTACTCCAGATCCTCGGGCCGTCGTTGCTCGCCGTCGGCATCAGCACGATGAACCAGTCGCCCGATGAAACTCCTGCGAAGCTCATCGTGCTGGCGTGGTTGAAACGGCAACCGCCGATCGCGCGGACTTCGACATGTTTTATTTACGATGTGCGATTCGCCCGCTGACAGCACACTGTCACTGCACGGGAATCGGCACGACTTTCGCCACCGATGCGAGCCACACTTGCGGGTCGAACGGCTTGACAATTTGATCGGCCGCCCCCGACCAGCGTCCGCGCAGCGTGTTGAAAAACCCTACGTTTTCTATCATGAGCACGATCGGCACGGTCGCGGTATCGGGGCTTTGCCGGAGGATTTTGCAGAGTTGATACCCGTCGAGGCCCGGCATGTCGACGTCGAGCAGGAACAGCGCGGGCGTCCCGTGTTGCCGCACTTTTTCCACGACTTCATACCCACCCGCCGCTTCCACAACGGTGTACCCAACCTCGCGAAACGCCTCTGCGATCTGTGCGCGAACGATGGGGCAGTCGTCGACGATCAGGATCGTCGATGGGGCAGTTCCGACGATTTCCGCCATCGGCGGTTCGGTCACCTCGACGACTTGCGTTTGCCGATGGCGAATGAGATTTAGAACCTGCGCGGGCCACAACGGGTCGGCGGATCGCGATTTCACCGCGATTTGCAACGCTTTCAGCCCGTCTTCGGCGTAGCCCATGTTCAGGTATGCCAACCCGAGGCGATAAGCGGTCGACGACGACGGTTCCAGTTGCAGATTGTTGTACAGCCGTTTTGCGATAGGCTCGATCAGACGACGTTCGACATTTTGAATGTCGTCGAAGGCAGACGGTTCCTCGAGTGTCGTGATGGCCTGGCAGCGTGGGCAACGCGGGTGGCGCTGCGAGTCGGCAAACTCGCACGCAGGGCAGTTCCACTTGTGGGTGCGTCGCGATTCGAAGTGAACGATGCCTTGCGTGGCGCGTTTGTTGTTCGGGTTGATCGCGAGCACGAAGTGCAGATATTCGATGCCTTCTTCGGCACTGTCGGCCATGCCCGCACGCCACAACCACGCGGTTTCGTTTCGCGGTGCGAGGTCGGTCGCTTCAGAAAACCAGACCTTCGCCTGGGCACGATCGTTCGCTTTCGCGGCCACCACACCCGCACGGCAAAGTGCCTCCGGTAGCCCCGACGCCGCATACTCGTTCTCAGGGTTGACAACCAAAACTTGTCTCAGGCACGATAGCGATTCGCGCGGATCTTCGGATGAATTCGCGAGCCAGAGCCATGCCAGTTCGTTCTGCGGCTCAAGTTCGGTGACGCGCCGCAGCAGCGACCGCGTCCGGGCTTTATCCCCCGCGCGGGCCGCCGCCATCCCATCGCGAAGGAGCGATACCGTTTCCCATTTTGCCATGATGCAACGTCTCGACGACCGCCCCGGAGATCAGAAATCGCGAACTATCACAAATGGAATGTGCGACGCAGGCGGTAAAATGTCAAATCGAAGGCGAATTGGATTCGAGAGCAGCACGCTGTCGGATTCTATTTGTCTGTTCCGATCGGGGGCATAAACTGAACGTAGAAGAATGGCTACAGCGGAAATCGGAACTACACAAAGAAGTAGACAGTAGATGGATTCATGACATTACGTCTGACACTTCCGCCGGAACTCGAATCGAGATTGCAGACCGAAGCGGCTCGGCGAGAAGAACCGATTATCGCGACAACCAACGTCAGCCATCTGGCCCGTTTCGCTCCGGCCCAGATCTGGTCGACAATCACATCCTGACATTTTGGAACCGCACCTGGCTCACTCTTTCGGTGTCGCCTTCAGCGTGATCTTCTTGTCCTTGCGTAGTACCACGACTTCGATCTCTTGCCCGACTTTCTGTGCGGTCATCGTCTTCATGTAATCTTCGATGTTCCGGATCGGCTTGCCCGCAATCATGACAATCACGTCCCCGCCTTTGACGCCAGCCGCTTCGGCCGCTCCGCCCGGTGACACATCGTCGACCAGCACGCCTTTCTCCTCTTCGGCGTAGTCGCCCGGCATCACGCCCAGGCGAGGCATCTTGCCCAACGATGAGCCTTGCGGTTTGTCTTCGGTCGGGTCCGACCAACGTGACTTCGTTAGCAAATACTTCGGGCGTTCCGGCGTCACTGCGAAGTAAGCGGAAATTCCTTCGAGGTAATCGATCACCTTCTTCATCACGGGTAAGTCGATCTTGTCTGGCGTGTCGCTCGGACGGTGATAGTCTTTGTGCGAGCCGGTGTGGAAGAACAGAATCGGCACTTTCTTGCTGTAAAACGAGGCATGATCGCTCGGTCCGCCACCCGTCGGCGTCTTGTACATCTTAAAATCGAAGCCCGCGTTGGCCGCATCGACGAGCTTCTCGAACCCTTCGCCCGCACCCGTGCCACTCGCGATGAGGCGGTTCTTTTGCGTACCGCCATCGTCGATGGCCTTGGATCGACCGATCATGTCCATGTTCAACATAAACACGGTTTTTTCGATCGGAAAGATCGGGTTGTTGGCGTAGAACTTCGAGCCGTACAGCCCGCGTTCTTCGGCACTGAATGCGATGAATACGATGCGTCGGCCGTAACGCGATTTCATCTTGCCGAAGCGCTGTGCGAGTTCGAGCAAGCCCGTCGTTCCGGAGGCATTATCGTCGGCCCCGAAGTGAACCTTTCCCTTTGCGGCCGCGCCGCCGAGGCTGCCTTCGGATTCGATGCCGAGGTGGTCGTAATGCGCACCGAGCACGATCGTTTCGTCCGCGAGTGGGCCCGAACCGGGCAGGAATCCGACGACGTTCTTGCAGGCGATTTCCGGCCGCGTGAGCGTCACTTCCATACCGAAGTTCCAACCCGTCAGCGCGACCGACTTCGGCTTCAACTCTTTGTCGATTACGGCTTCGATGTCGGTGAGCTTCTTATCGCCGAACATCTTCTCCAATGTTGCCCGTTTGATCTGCACGACGGGAATCTTGGCGGCATCGGCCCCGAAACGGCGCAGGTCCATCAGCGCGTCTTCCTTCTTCGCGAAGGTCTTATCGTTGACGAGCACGACCGCGATCGCACCCTTGGCGATCGCGGCTTCGACCTTGCTGGTCAGCGATGCGAGCGCTTCGAGTTCCTCGCCCACGAACGGGTTGTCTTTCTCGTCGGCCTTCGGCGTTTTGCGTAACATCACGACGATTTTGCCCTTTACGTCGATGCCCGCGTAGTCGTCGTACTTGAGTTTCGGTGCCGAAATCCCATACCCGACGAATACTGCATCGCCCGTGACTTTGCCCGACCCGGACAAGCCTGCCGGGGTGAAATCGTCGCCGTACTTGAGTTCGATGGCCGTTTCGCCGTGCGTAACGACGATCTTGTTCGGCGAACCGAGACGCGGACGAGTGGCGATGGTAAACGGCTGAAAGTAGCCATCCTTCATGGCCGGTTGCAGCCCGCTCGCCTCGAACGATTTCGCGATGTGCGCTGCCGCCCGATCGATCCCCTCCGTGCCAACGCCTCGCCCGTTACACTCCTCACCGGCAAGGTAAAAGAGATCCTTCTGGATGCGTACGATGGCCGGGTCTATCTCCGCCGCACGGGTGGAAAACGACAGCGCGACCCAAGCCGCGACTGCAAGACACGCAAAACGAACCATCATGGTGAATGTTCCTTAATCGAAGCGGATTGTCGGGAGGTAGGTGTATTATTGCGCAAACCGCCCACCTGAAGCAAGAATTGTCCGCGTTCGTGTGGAATTCGCACGATTGTGAGCGTTAGGCCATCGGATAGCCATCGCCGTCGCGATCGATGGCGATGATATCGACGATCGACCAGACGACCGGGATGAAGACCGTCACGAAGCCAACGCCAACGCACATTAGTGGCCACGAAAAGATCGTAATCAGCAGTTGCCCCACGCCGGCACCGGTGCGGCCCGCATAGAAGTTGTGAATGCCGAGCCATCCGAGAAACAACGCAATCAAAATGTAGGCCAGACGCGACTTGGGTGTGTAATCGCGCGCGCGCTCCCGTCGGTAGCGGCTACGGCGTCGCGGTCGGTCTTCCTCGTAATCGTCGTCGTCTTCCTCGTAATCGTCCTCGTAATCGTCGTCGTCTTTGGTTCGTTCTTTGCGAAAGCGGTTCTTGCGCTTCGGCGATGGCGTAACCTCCCACCCATCCTCGTCGGGACTCGATTCGCCCTTCGGCTTTGCGATAAACACTTGCTGGCAGTTCCCGCACTCGACTTCCTCGTTGCGATATTTCGCATCGATTTCGAGTTGCGTCGTGCAAGTGGGACACGTGATCGTGATGGTCGGCATCGCACCACCGAATTTGAGGTTAAACGGACCGTGCCGGGGGGGCATCGTCGTTGAAGAGTACGCTGAGCGATTCGTTGCCGTGGATTCGCCGAATCGCATCCGAAAGCAGTTCGTCGACGGAAATCACCTCGAGGTTCGGCAACCGAGCGCGTTTCTCGTCGGGGATCGGGATCGAATCGGTGACGACGATCTTCTCGACGGGGGCTTCGCGCAGCTTGTCGACGGCGCGATCGCACAGAACGCCGTGAGTTGCGAGGACGTAGATCTTCGTCGCGCCGTTCAGCTTCGCCGCACGCGCGGCCCCGACAATCGTACCGCCCGTGGAAATCATGTCGTCGAAAATGCAAACCGTCTTGCCATCGACCGACGCGCCGACAATGTGCGCCTGTTCGGTTTTGGTGGCGCTCGACCGGCGTTTGTCGACGACGGCAATCTGCCCGCCGAGCTTCTTTTGGTACATCAGCGCCTTCTTAATCGCGCCTTCATCCGACGACAAAATGACGAGGTCTTCCTGCGGTATTTTCAGGTTGCGAACGAAGCCGACGATTTCGCGCCAAGCGTACAAGTGATCGACGGGGATGTTGAAAAAGCCTTGAATCTGAGCGGTGTGCAGGTCGAGGCAAAGTACGCGGTGCGCTCCGGCGGCAGTGACCATGTCCGCGACGAGCTTCGCCGTGATCGGCACGCGGCTCGTGTCTTTGCGGTCTTGGCGAGCGTAAGCGTAGTACGGCAACACGGCGGTAATGCGGAACGGGCTGGCACGCTTGAACGCATCGAGGATCACGAGTAATTCGAGCAAATTGTGATTTACCGGCGCACAGGTCGGCTGCACGATGAAGACATCGCGACCGCGCACGTCTTCGTCGATGCGGACGTTCGTCTCGCCATCGGGGAAGTCGTCGACGAACAACCGGCCGAGTTCGGTCCCGAGTTTGCGTGCGATCCGCTCGGCCAGTGGGCGATTGGCCCGCCCGCTGAAGATCTTCAAATTCGGATTGATCGGCTTGGTCACCGCACGCTCCTCGGTCATCGTCGGGTCGGGACATTATCGCGGAGCAGGGCCGGGGATTCAACGCGATTCACCCACGAAGCGACTTGCGGCCACTGCGATGTGCCGTTCGACCGCCGCAAGGGACACATTCGTGTATACTTCCAACAAGGCCAAAGACGGCGGTGATGCGACTACGGCTCTACGCTTCGCGGCTCGGGCGAACGGAATCGACAACCTGAGTTTGAGTGAACGCGAAGCGTTATCGGATTTCGTCGGCGTCCCAACGGCGAAGTGAGATTACAGACAAATATTCTGAAAAAATTCCGTCGCTGCCAGCGAGTCGGCTAACGATAGTGGAGGATTTCGCATGTCGCACCCGACTTTGGAAGCTCAACCAGTAATCACGATTCAACTCCGCACGGAGACGCGACAGAAGCTCCGCGACCGGGCGGTGAAGGCCGGAATGAGCTTGGAAATGTTCATCGAAGGCCTCGCCGAACGTGAGGCCGAAGCCGATGGATCTTCGGATGCTATTGCGAAGGCTGTGACTCGGATCCAAAGTCGGACGCCGGAGCAAGTGCTGGCGGATCGGGAACGAATCCTCGGGTTGACCCCGACTCCGCGTGCGATCCCGGAAGACAAGACTCTCTTCGATGTGGTCGAAGGAACATGGCCGGGTGATGAAACCGAGGAGCAGATTCGGGCCTCCTTGGAAAAGCTGTCATGATGACTCCGCCCATCCTCTATCTGCTCGACACGAACGTGCTGGTTCACTTCGTTCGGGCCAACCGGCTGTGGGCGTGGATCCGCGGACAATACAACTTGCTTGCCACCGACTCACGGCCCCTTATCTCCGTTGTCACCGCAGGCGAGCTTCGATCCTTAGCGCTCCAATACGGATGGGGACAGGCCAAACTGGATCAGATGGAATTCTGCCTCGGCTACTTCAAAACGGTTACGATTCACGATCCGTCGATCATCGAGAGGTATGCCGCGATCGACTCGCACTTCCAGAGTTGCGGCCACATTATGGGCAAGAACGACCTGTGGATTGCCGCGACTACGGCTGCGACGGGTTCCCGGTTGTTGACCACTGACCGCGACTTCGACCCGCTAACCCCAGACTTCATCGCCCGCGATTGGATCCATCCGGACCTCGTCGGCTCCGTTACTGTCTAGTTGGATGCCTCGATGCGCAAGCGGTTCGATGTATGATGCTCTGTCTGTAATCTGAATTCGAGTGAACGCGAAGCATTATCGGATTTCGTCGGAGTATAACGGCGAAGTGAGATTTCAGACAATCAGTCTACAAAATTCAGTTACTGTCAGCGAGTCGGCTAACGATGGTGAGATTTCACTCGCTCGACCGTCTTTGGCTCGTTCGTGTTGCTGTCAGGACCTCGGCCCACCACACGCTCCGTACGAACCCGGATAAAGCCGAATTTATCGAGTCTTCATCCGAAGGCCACGTACAAGGTTTACGGTTTACGAAGAGATGACGAAAGTGACCGACGGCAAAGAAGCGATCGCGTACCACGAAGTGATGCTCGTCACTGCCGACAAGAAGACGTTCGAAGTCGAGGTGTCGCCAGAAGGCAAAATCCTCAACATCGAGGAAAAGAAGGAAGAGAAGAAGTGGATTTCCAGGCGTAATCCGTGCAATCCTCCCATGGGCGGACGTTCCTCCTAAAAGAAATCTTGCGATCTATCTCCTTACACCTCGCGGGTTTGTTGCGAGGCATTCGTTTTAACTGTTGCCGACTCGCCGTCTGACACTAAGATTCACCCACCTAAGGAAGGGACAACTGGCACGGATGCCCTTATTTTCCCGTCCGCATCGCGGTGTCTCATGCCGGATGCTCCATCGGTTCCCCCACCTGCTGCCGATCTTCGCGACCACCTCGCCTTGGCACTCGTACCGGGCCTCGGGCCGAAATTGACCGCCGCCCTGATGTTGCACTTCGGTACCGCCGCCGCGGCACGACACGCCACGGTCAATGAACTACTTCGCATTCCGCTCATCGGCGACAAACTCGCACAGTCGTTCGCGCAGTCGTTGCGAAACGTGGATGTCGATGCCGAAGAACGCTTGCTGATCGCGCACAACGTGCGTGCCGTCATCCTCGGCCGCGACGAGTACCCGTTGCGGCTGACGGAGATCGCCGACGCGCCACCGTTGCTCTACTTTCGCGGTGAAATCACACCTGCGGATTCGAATTCGATTGCCATCGTCGGTTCGCGGGCTTGCACCAGTTACGGGCTGAAAACCGCCGAGCGCATTGCGGCTTCGTTGGCGCGGGCGGGCTGGACGGTGATCTCCGGGTTGGCACGTGGCATCGACGGAGCGGCGCACAAAGGCGCGATCGATGCCGGGGGCCGCACGCTGGCAGTACTGGCGGGTGGGCTGTCGAGGATTTACCCGCCGGAACATGCCGAACTCGCCGATGCGGTCGCCAGCCAGGGATGTCTCATCACGGAAACGCCGATGACGGTGCAACCGCAACCGGGGATGTTTCCCGCACGGAATCGCATAATCAGCGGCCTGTGCCGGGGCGTCGTCGTGATTGAAGCGAACGCAAAAAGCGGCGCGCTGATTACCGTCGATCACGCGGCGGAGCAGGGGCGGGAGGTCTTCGCGGTGCCGGGGCAAGTCGATAGCCCATCGAGCGCCGGTTGCCTCGAACTGATCCGCAAAGGGGCGAAACTCGTTCGCGATGCGGACGATATTCTGGACGACATTCGTGGGATCGCGCCGCCCGACCCGATCGCGAAAAAGCCGAGCGCCCGCAAGGCCGAATCATCGCCCACATTGTTCGAAGAAGCGAAACCGGCCGCCCCTCTCGATGGCGTGCAGCAGCAAATCTGGGACGCACTCACCGGCGCGAAACACGCCGACGAACTCGCACGCACGCTCGGCCTGCCTATCGGCGATCTCAACCGGAATCTGATGCAATTAGAACTGAAGAAAGTCATCCGAAGGCTGCCCGGCAACCAGTACGAACGCCGACGGTAAGGCTATATTGGGCAGGCTTGTCGCGGGTGAGAATGCCATCGTATCAACAATAGTGCCCCGGCAAGCTGCGTAACTCTTGGCCTGGTCCGATTGACAAGCCCGGCTTGATCGATGACAATTCAAAAAACTCCTTCCCGCACATCGCGAGTCATCATGGATCACGACCAACGATTCAAGGCATTGATCCGCGAATTCTTCGCGGAGTTCATGCAATTGTTCCTGCCCACATGGGCAGAGCAGTTCGATTTCACCACGACCGAGTGGCTGGACAAGGAAATATTGCCGAACCCGCCCGAAGGCGAACGGCACGTCCTCGACCTCGTGGCGAGACTTCGCACCGCCGAAAATCTGACGTCACGCAGAACGGCGACAGCCGACGAATGGCTCGCGATGGTCCACGTGGAAATCGAGTCCGAGGACCGCACGACTGGCTTAAAACCGAGGTTGCCACGGTACTATCACCACCTTCGCGACAAGCATAAATTGCCCGTGTTGCCGATC
>Ga0105047_10015503_pt1 | contig 11996 bp, 9 predicted proteins | sample MAT04_FD_78384 | JGI IMG/M metagenome (GOLD analysis project Ga0105047, IMG submission 78384) | Freshwater microbial communities from Lake Fryxell liftoff mats and glacier meltwater in Antarctica - MAT-04 (megahit assembly) | ecosystem: Environmental > Aquatic > Freshwater > Ice > Liftoff... | reverse complement strand
TCTCCGGGTGACAACCCCCTCCCTCTCCTCTAGCATGAGCCCATCCTTCCATGCGGATCGCCTCCATGCTCGTCCCGCTTTCTTGGCTCCGCGAATATGTGACCCTGCCCGCGTCGGTGGCCGAACTGGTCGAACGCCTGACGCTGGCCGGACTGGAGTCGGCGTCGGTTCGCGTCCTCGGTTTGCCGGTGCCCGAGGGTCTGCGCGTGAAGCCGGAGGATGCGGGGCTGGTGTGGGAGCGCGAGCGGGTCGTGCTGGCCACGGTGTTGAAGATCGAGAAGCACCCGGACGCCGACAAATTGAAGCTCGTGACGGTGGACTACGGCCAAGCCGAACCGAAGACGGTGGTGACGGGCGCGCCGAACATCGCCCCCGGCGAAGCGGGGATGAAGGTCGTGTTGGGCCTGCGCGGCTGCCGGTATTTCTACACTGACAAAGACGGTAAGAAGGCGACCTTCACCCTCGAACCGAAGGCTCTCCGCGGCATCATGAACGATGCCATGTGCATGTCGAACTTCGAACTCGGCATCGCGGACGATCACGACGGCATCATCATTCTCGACGACACCGACCCCGAGCCGGGCACCCCGGCGCAAGATGTCCTCGGCGACATCGTCATCGAACTCGACGTGCTGCCGAACATGGCCCGCTGCCTGTCGCTGCTCGGCGTGGCCCGCGAAGTCGCGGCGCTCACCGGCGGGACGGTAGGCGAACCGAATCTCGACTTGCCGACGAGCGCGGAGTCGATCGTCGGGAAGGTGAACGTCGAAATCGAGAACCCGAAACTCTGCGCCCGTTACACCGCGACGCTGCTGAAGAACGCATCGACCGGGACTGCGCCGCGCTGGATGCGTTCGCGTTTGCAAGCCTCCGGGATGCGGCCGATCTCCGCCGTCGTGGACGTCACGAATTACGTGATGCTCGAGTACGGCCAACCGCTGCACGCCTTCGATTTCGACGTATTGGTGGCGCGGGCCGGCGGAAAAACGCCGACGATCACCGTGCGCAGCGCGAGGCTGGGGGAAAGGCTGACGACGCTGGACAAAGTCGAACGGACCCTCGGGCCGGAGAATTTGGTCATTGCCGACGGAGCCGGGGCCATCGCCCTCGCCGGCGTCATGGGAGGTGCTGACACCGAGGTGTCAGCGGACACGAAAACAATCCTGCTCGAAAGCGCGAGCTTCGATTTCGTCAGCGTCCGCAAGACCGCCCGGCAGTTCAACCTCTTCAGCGAAGCCAGCACGCGTTTCAGCAAGGGCGTCCCGGCAGCGCTCGTCCCGCTCGCGGCGGCGCGGGCGGCCCAACTGCTGCAAAAGCACGCCGGGGCCGAGGTGTTGACAGGCGTTGTCGAACAATACCCGACGCCTCAGGTTCTAGCGCCGATCGAATTGAACCGATCCGAAATCGGCCGCGTGCTCGGCTTCGACATCCCCGATGGCGAAGTCGAACGCATTCTGCTCGCCCTGCAATTCCAGCTCGTACCGACGCTCTGGGGTTGGACGGTCACGCCGCCGGCGACCCGGCTCGACCTCCAATCGGGCCCCGCGGATTTGATCGAAGAACTGGCCCGCGTCTCGGGGTACGACAAACTCCCCGAGCGCCTGCTGGCGACCGAAATGCCCGCGCCCATGGGGAACCGGCGACTGGCCCTCGAACAGAAATTGCAAGATCGCCTCGTCGATTTGGGGCTGAGTGAGTGCATCTGCTATTCGTTCTCGTCGGCCGAAGCGGAAGGTAAGCTCGACCCGAGTGGCGCTTCCGAAGTCGACCACGTCACGCTGCTCAATCCGATTTCGCCGGAGCGGGCCGTGTTGCGGCGCTCCCTGATTCCGGGATTGCTCGAAGTTGCGGCGCGGAACTTGGCTACCGCGCCGAGTGTCGCTCTGTTCGAACTCGGCACGGTGTTCGTGCCCGAAACCGGTCGGCTTCCGAAGGAACCGCAGCGGCTGGTATTGGTTCTCTGCGGCCGGCGGACGACCGCCGCCTGGGACGACCCAATCGGGTCGGCACCGGAATTGTTGGACTTCTACGATTTGAAAGGCATACTTGGCCAGATGTTCACTTTGCTCGGTTTGTCCATTCCGATCTGCGAACCCGAAAAGACCGTCCCGCACCTCCACCCCGGCCGTGCGGCCTCCCTGGTGTTGAACGGACAGACCCTCGCGACCTTCGGCGAACTCCACCCGAAGGTGGCGAGCGCCTTCGGCTTGGCGGACCGCGCCGTCCTCGTCGCCGACATCGACGCCGAGGCGTTCTTGGCCGCGGTGCCCGAGCGGACCGCCTACCGGCCGTTCAACACATTGCCGGCTGCGAAACGCGATATCGCCGTGATCGTGCCGGGCGAGATGCCGATGGACCGCGTCCTCGCGGAATTGAAAGCCGCCGGCGGGGAATTGCTGACGGACGCGGAATTGTTCGACGTGTACCGCGGCGACAGCATCCCGGCGGGCACCAAAAGCCTCGCGTTCGCCCTGACCTACCAGCCCAAGGAAAAGACGCTGACCGACAAAGAGATTGACAAAGCCCATCAGAAGATCGAGAGCCGGCTGATCCACGTTTTGAAAGCGCAGATCCGCGGGAAGTGATTGGTGTGCGGCCACCGCGCTCGGAGAACTGGCAATCCCCCGGCGCTTCTGGTACGTCCTTATGGGGGGATCAACCCGGAATCGGAGGTGTCGCGTGCGGTTCATTCTCTCCTTGATCGCTGTGCTCTCGCTTTCCACGGGCGCCTTCGCCGACGGCCTCGCGGCCAAAGCCCAAGCGATATTGCAATCGCATTGCTATCGATGCCACGGGCAAGACGGCTCCATCGAAGGGGGATTCAACTATGTCCTCGATTCCGCGAAGCTCGTCGACCGGAAAAAGATCGTCCCCGGCAAACCGGACGCATCGGCAATCGTCAAACGCATCGCGAATGGCTCGATGCCCCCCGTCGGGGAGAAAATGCGGCCGAGCGATACCGAGCTGACAGTGCTGAAGGAGTGGATCGCCACCGGGGCCGTGGCGCCGCCGGCGCCGGTGCGGAAGATCATCGCGGCCGCCGATGTTTCCAAATGGATCCGGGACGACCTCGACACCACGGACCGGCGCTCGCGGCGGTTCATCCGCTACTTCAGCCTCGCCCACCTTTGGAACGCCGGCTTGGGCGACGACGAATTGCAAACGTACCGCAACGCTCTGGCCAAGCTCGTCAACTCCCTGAGCTGGCACCCGAAGCAGCACAATCCCGAAGCCATCGACCCGGCGCGCACGATCCTGCGCATCGACCTGCGCTGGTACCTCTGGGATGCGAACCTCTGGAATCGCTTGCTGAACGACTACCCCTACGGCATTCTCGACGACAGCGTGGGCGGTCGAACGATCTTGGTGAACACCGCGACGAAAGTGCCCGTGCTGCGGGCCGATTGGTTCGTGGCCGCCGCGAGCCGGGCACCGCTGTACTACGACATGCTGCAAATGCCGGGGAACCTGCCCGAACTCGAAAAGCAACTCCGCGTCGATGCGGTGCTGAACATTCAGCAGGAGCGCGTCAGCCGGCTCGGGTTCAACGGCTCGGGGATCTCCCGGTTCAACCGCGTGCTCGAACGGCACGACGCGCTCAACGGCGCTTACTGGCGCACCTACGACTTCGACGAACCGCCGCAGAATCTGGTCGACCGCAACTCGCCTCAGCCGGCCGACCGGCGGAACGTCTTCGCCTTTCCGCTCGGTCCGAATCAGGTCGAGACCGCTTTCCAACATGCCGGGGGTGAGGCGATCTTCGCCCTGCCGAACGGCCTGCACGCGTACATCATTGTGAATGCGAAGGATCAACGGCTCGACAAAGCGCCGACGGCGATCGTGTCCGATCCGAAGCGGCCCGACCGCGCCGTCGAAGCGGGCGTCTCGTGCATCGGCTGCCACATCACGGGGATCTTGCCGAAGGCTGACCAAGTGCGCGACCACGTCGACAAGAATGCCAAGGCCTTCGGACGCACCGAGGCGAGCATTATCAAGGCGATTTACCCCGGCAAAGACGCGACGACCAAATTGATGGAGGACGACGCCAAGAAGTACACCGAGGCCGTGGCCAAGACCGGGGCGAAGGTCAGCCGGTTCGAGACCGTGTCGACGATCGCGCTGAAATACGAGGCCGATTTGGACTTCACCGCCGCAGTGGCCGAAGCGGGCGTCACGCCCGAGGAGTTCCGCAAGAAGATCGAATCCGTCGAAGGTTTGCGCCAGAGCCTCGGGGCTCTGCGCATCGCGGGGGGCACCGTCTCCCGGCCGATTTGGGTGCAAACCTTCGGTGACGTCGTCCGCGAATTCAAGCTCGGCGCACTCTTCCGGGGCAACACCAACGGGGCCGCGCTGGCCGACAACACGGGCGAACTCGACCCGCTCGAAGCGACGGGGAACACGGCCAACTCCGCCGCCATTCGGCCCGATGGCAAGTTCGCACTGATCGCGTCCGCCGACCGCAGCGTCCGACTCTGGGACGTGGAAGCGAAGCGAGACGCCAAGCGATTGATCGGCCACACGGCGACCGTGTGGAGCGTCGCGTTCAGCCCGGATAACTCCAAAGCGATTAGCGGCGGAGTCGATGGCACGGCCCGCATCTGGGATTTATCGAACGCGCAGGAACTGTTCAAACTCGACGGGCACGACGCACTCGTTTCGGCCGTCGCCTTCAACGCCGATGGAACCATGGCGATCACGGGCAGCTTTGACGGATCGGTCGTCTGGTGGAACGCCGCCACCGGCAAAGAAATCCGCCGGCTCGAGGGCTCCGCCCAAGCGATCTTCGCCGTCGCACTGCACCCGAAAGAGAAGCTCGCGGCCCTTGCGGCCGATGGAAAAGTCATCGTCTGGAACTACGCGACCGGCGAAATTGCGACAAAGTGGGATGCTCACAAAGGGGCCGTGAGCAGCGTGAGCTTTAGCGACGACGGCTTGTCACTCATCACCGGCGGCGACGACGGCAGCGTCAAAATCTGGGACGCCAAGACCGGGAAGGTCACGGCTGAACTGATCGGGCACGACGGGTCGATCCGAAGCGTCTCTATAATACCAAGGAGGCAATGGGCGTTGTCCTCGTCCGCCGATGGCACGGTGAAGCTCTGGGATGTGGCCGCGAAGAAAGACGCCGCCACCTTCCGCAAGCACGGCGTGCCGGTCGTCGGCGCCGCGCTGTTGCCGAGCGGATTTCGGACGATCTCGGTCGACAAGGACCTCAACGCCCTGATTTGGGACGTGTCGAAATTCCTGAACGGCACCCTCCCGGCGGCGCCGCGCGATCCGCCGAGCACGATTCCGCTGATCAAATGATGGAGAACTCGCGATGGGTCGGTTGATCGCCGTGGGCAAAGCGGCGGAAATCCCCGAGGGCGAAGCGAAGGTCGTCACGGTGGACCGCCGCGACATCGCCGTGTTCCGCAGCGGCGGGGCCTTCTTCGCCATCGACGATTGCTGCCCGCATGCCGGGGCGTCGCTCGCCGGCGGTTTCGTCGAAGACGGCGTGGTCACCTGCCCGTGGCACGCGTGGCGCTTCCGCCTCGCCGACGGGGCCTGGGCCGATAACCCCCGCGTCAAGACCGGCTGCTACGCGGTGACGGTCGTCGGAGACGACGTCTTCGTGGAAGTGGCCTGAAACCCGTTCCCGCCCGGCGATTCCCCGGCTATCCTAATAGCATGATTGTCATCGTCCGCTGCCCGGTCTGCCTGAAACTCTCCCGCGTCGGCGAGAACGCCGTCGGGCTCCTCGTGTCGTGCCCGCTCTGCCCGCACCAGTTTCTGGCGCTGCCGGACGACGACGTCGCGATCGTGCCCGACCCGCCGATCCCGACGGTCCACCCGCGCCGCCGACTCGAAGCGCCGCGGCTCCCGATTCACGCCGTCGACGAACATCCGGTCCACACCGGCCCGAACGGGTTCCTGATTTCCGTGGCCCTGCTGCCGGTGGGCATCCCGCTCGGGTGGCTCCTCGTCGGGGCGATCACCGGCCGGGAACCGGTGCTTTCATTCGCGGCGCCGGTCGCGCTGGCCGTCGGCGCCGCCGGCCTTTGTACCGGCATCGCCCGCACGCACTGGGGCACGCCGGCGCGCATCCGGGCCATGTTGGCGATTGTGCTCTTGGCCTACCTCGTATCGGGCGTGATTTATTTCACGAAGCCGGGTTGGCTCGAAGAAGCGCGGAAGAACTTCGGCCCCGAACAGCTCGTGTGGCGCGAATTCAGCCCGCAGGACAAAGCTTACCTCGTGAAGTTCCCTGGCACACCCCTACCACTGGAGACCAGCCCGGTCGAGGGCTGGCCGTTGAAGGCGTTCCGCTACGCCGACCCGAACAGGGCCGGCGCGGACGTCTTCGTCTCGGCCCACGGCACCGCCCCGAAGGAGTTCCCCAAAGACGCCCCCGACGAGGCGTGGTTCCAAAAAGCCAAAGAGACCCTGCTGGAAACGACGCGCGCCACGCTGGTCAAAGATGAGCCGGTGCGCGGCGTCGGGTTCCAAGCCCACGAGTACGAACTGCAATTTCCGGACGACCAAATCAAACGCGTGGTACGGATCGTGCGACTGAAGTCGCGGGTCTTTTACCTCAGTGTCGATGGACCGTTCCTCACGGGCGAGACGCCGGATGTGAAGGAATTCATGAAGTCCTTCAAGCTTCCCAAGCCGAAACCGTAGATCGGTCCCCGTACCCCTTCCGGGAGTGTTCCAAGCGTCGACTCCGGCATATCGATTGCATGATCTGCTAGAATCAGATGCACAGTCTCTCAGCAGGGGATGTCCCGATGGTCCGCATGTCCGTCGCTTTGTCCGCGATCATTCTCGCCGCTTTCGCGGGCTGCGATACTTTTTCTAAAGATCCCAAAGCCGCCGCCCCGACGACTGCGGCTCCCGCGGAACCGACGAAGCCCGCGCCGAAGACGGTCAGCACCGAGGCCGGAGAACTCCCCGAAACGCCCCTCGCCGATCCGAAGTCGAGGCTCACCCCGTTGAACAAAGAGAAGACGCTCTTCTTGGAGAAGAAGCCCGACGGGGGCATGCGCGTGTTGGTCGTGTCCGAAGTCTGCCTGCGGGAAGGCCTCTTGGAAGTGCTCGTTTGCAAACTGCGGACGAAAGAACACGAATCGATCCTCCGCGTCGATCTCGATCCGCGCTACATTCACGCCGCGCTCGTCGCGACTGGGGCGAAGGTCGGCTCGCCGGTGCAGTTCGTGAACCCCAAGAACGGCGAACTCGAATACAAACCGGCCAGCGGCCAAAAAATCCGTGTGAGCGTCCACTACAAACGCAACGGCGAACTGCAAACCCACGCGGCTCAAGACTGGATCCTCGATAAGAAAACGAAGAAGCCGATGGCCCACGATTGGGTCTTCGCCGGCAGCCGGTTCATCCGCAACCCGGACGCCCCGAAAGACGACCCCGAATACTACTGCGCCAACAACGGCGAAATCATCTGCCTGTCGAACTTCGTCGACTCGATGCTCGACCTCCCGGTCGAAGTCAGCAAAGACGAAATCGACTTGCACTTCGAGCCGATCACCAAGAAGATCCCACCGCTGAAAACCAAAGTCTGGTTGATCCTCGAACCGATCGCCGACAAGAAGAAGTGAGCCGCGAACTGTTTCGTCCTCCGCTTGCCCCGGCACCCCCTTCCCGACACAATGCCCGCATGGCACGCACCCCGCTCGCTTGGGCCAACCTCACGCACGACCGCGTCCGCTTCGGGCTGTTTGTGCTCGGCATCACCTTCGCCGTCGTCCTCATGTTCGTTCAACTCGGCTTCCGCAACGCCCTGCTCGACAGCAACACGCAACTGCATTCGAAGTTCAACGCCGACCTCGTCATGGTCTCGCCCAATCGCCAAGCGCTGGCGATGCGCGAACCGTTCCCGCGCCGTCGCTTGCTGCAAGCCGCGTCAGTGCGCGGCGTGCGCAGCGTCCATGCGCTCTACCTCGAAAACGCCCTCGGCATGCTACGGGATACTAACCCGGATCTCGCGAATCGTCTGCCGACGCGGGGCATCCGCGTCATCGGCGTCGATCCGGACGCCCACCTATTGGATTTGCCCGAACTCGACCCGAGCGACGAACGGAGCCGGATCGATAAGCTCCGCACGCCGGGCACAGCCCTGTTCGACCGCACTAGCAAAACCGAGAGCAGCAAGGGCGGGTTGAACCAAACGAGCTACGGCCCGTTGGCCGTGGGCACCGAGACGGAACTGACCGGCCGCAAAATCGAATTCGTCGGCGACTTCGCGCTCGGCACCGATTTCACCACCGACGGCACGATCATTGTGTCGGAGCAGACCTTCCTCGAACTGCTGCGCAAACCCTATACCGCCGGCACCGCCACGGTCGATGTCGGCCTAATCCGCTTGGAACCGGGCACCGACCGTGAGCAGACCAAGCGGGACATCCTCGCGGCGCTCGCCACCGGCGAAGCCGACGGGGATGTGGACGTCTTCACCGTCGACGAATTGAAGGATCGCGAGAAATCGTTCTGGTTGTCGAACACGCCCATCGGGTTCGCCTTCGGCTTCGGCATGTTCATGGGCTTCGCCGTCGGATTGGTCATCTGCTACCAGATTCTGTCCGGCGATGTGTCGGATCACCTGCCCGAATATGCGACGCTGAAGGCGATGGGCCACGGCAATTCGTACTTGGCGTGGGTCGTGCTGCAAGAGGCGCTGATCCTCGCGGTCGCCGGGTTCGTCGTCGGCTTCTTCATTTCGTGGGGGGCCTACGCACTCCTCACAGCCAGCACTGGCCTGCCGATGACGATGACGCCGATGCGCGTCGGGAGTCTGTTCTTCGCCACCGTACTCTTGTGCGCCGCCTCGGGGATGATCGCGCTGCTCGGCTTGTTGAAAGCCGACCCGGCGGATGTGTTTTGAAACCGCGAACGGGGAGCGACCGATGCCGCGAGTCGTCGTATTGGCCGGCATCAACGGGGCGGGGAAAACCACCGCTTCCCGCGATCTTTTGGTCAACGTGTTGAAAATTCCCGTGTTCACCAATGCCGACGCGGTGGCGCGCGGGTTGAACTCGCTGAACCCGGAATCGGAGGCCTTCCGCGCCGGCCGGATCATGCTCGACTGGATGCGCATTCTTGCCGATCAAAGGCGGGATTTCGCCTTCGAGACGACGCTGTCGGCCCGGACTTACGCGTCCTGGTTGAAGGGTCTACGCCAATCGGGGTACGAGGTGCCGGAGCGTCAAGAACTTCTTGGAGCTTTACCGGCCCATTGCCGATTACTGGGAAGTGATGGATAATTCCTTCGGGCAACGCGAACTCCTCGCCGTCGGAAACCCCGGCGACGAAGAAATCGGGGACGCGGACGTCTGGTCGTAATTTCTGAGGAGTGCCGACTGTGCTTAAGACCACATCGCCACAGTTGGAAAAGATGAAATCGCTTCGAGCCGAGACCGACGCACCCTACGAGCGGTCGAACCGCGAAGCGATACTCGAACACGCCCGCATGGGCCGCGAAGTCTGCGAGTCCCGCGACGGCAGGGTCGTCTGGATCCCGCCGGCCGAAATCTTCGCCCGCTACGGCTTCGACGAATTCGGACGCCCCCTGCCCACCGCCGAGGCGAAATGACTCCCGCCCCGACTTCCGTCCCCCCCGCCGGGCAACCGCTGTTGCGGCTCCGCGGGGTGAATCACACCTTCGGCTCCGGCGACGCGAAAACGCAGGTGCTCTTCGACAACAACCTCGAAGTGATGCCCGGCGAACTCGTCATCATGAGCGGCCCGTCCGGCTCCGGCAAGACGACGATCCTCACGCTCATCGGCGGGCTGCGCGGCGTGCAGTCCGGCGAGATCGGCATCTGGGACGGACCCGCGGCGAAGTACCGCAGCCTCTTTGGGGCAACCGACGCCGAACTCGTGAAGGTCCGCCGACTCATCGGCTTCATCTTCCAACGGCACAACTTGTTCGACTCGTTGCAGGCCGTGCAAAACATCCGCATGGCCCAGCAACTCTTCACACAGGGCGGCGCGGCCGCCGACGAAGACATCCGCAAACTGCTGACGTACCTCGGCCTCGCCCAGCGGATGCACTACAAGCCAGCGGGATTGTCCGGTGGCCAACGCCAGCGGGTCGCCGTGGCCCGGGCGCTCGTGAACCGGCCAAAACTGATCCTCGCCGATGAACCGACTGCGGCGCTCGATGCCAACAGCGGCTTGGCCGTCATCGCGCTGTTGCAGAACTTGGCGCGGGCGCGCGACCCGGAGGAAATCGCCAAGCTCATCCGGAAGCCGGGGGACCACGACGACGAAACCGGCCGGCTATCCGAAGAGCAAGCGCTGCTGCTGAAAGAACTCGCCGTGGAGACCGGGGCGACGAGCCTGATCGTCACGCACGACGCCCGCATCATGAACCGGGCCGACCGCATCGTTCACATGGAGCGCGGCAAAATCGTTTCCAACGTCGTCGTCGCGGAGCGGTTGTTCGTCACCGAGGGCTTGCGCAAGGCCGCCTTTTTCGCCGCGATTCTGCCCGAGCAGCAGCAGGCCATCGCCGACGGCGTCTGCATCGGCATCCACCCGAGCCTGCCGGTGCCGCCGCATTTGTCGATCGACGAGAAACTTCCGGTGAAGGTCTTTGCGGCCGGGGAGACCATCGTGAAGCAGGGCGACCCCGTCGACGACGCCAGCGAGTTCTACCTGATCCGTCAAGGCAAGGTGCGGGTCGAGCGCGATGCCGGGTTCGGGCCGACGAAGGTCGCGGAACTCGGCGTGCAAGATTTCTTCGGCGACCGCGCGCTCGTCACCAACGAACCGCGCAACGGTAGCGTCATCGCCGAGGAACGCACGGAAGTTTACCGCATCGGCCGCGAAACTTTCCGCAAATACGAAGCGATCAGCCGGCCCTTCATCACGCGAATCCGCGACGTGTACGGGTCGAAATAGAAGCGGTGGATTTTCCGGCCGACGGTTGAAAACGGATCGCCGACAATCGTCCCCTCGACTCGTTGGAACACGAAGTGTTGACCATGCCCGATATTCTCCCGTTCGCGGCGATCCCCGGAGATGCGTTGTCCAAGGTCGGCGGCAAGGCGCTCGGCCTCGCCCGCACGGCGGCGGCGGGGTTGCCAGTACCGCCGGGGTTCGTCGTGTCCACGGCCGTCTATCGGCGGCTATTCCATTCGGGAGCCGCGAGCGATCCGGTGTTCGTTCAGAAGCTCCAGGCGGCTTACCGTGAACTCGGCGGTGGACCGGTGGCGGTGCGCTCCTCCGCGACCGCGGAAGACGGCGCCGAAACGAGCTTCGCCGGGCAACAAGAAACGATCCTCGGCGTCATCGGCGAAGACGATTTGTTGATGGCCGTGGAGCGTTGTTGGAAGTCGCTGTTCACCGAGCGATCCCTCGCTTATCGCCGGCAGCGAGGGATCGCGGACGACGGCGCGGCCATGGCCGTAGTCGTGCAGCAATTGATCCCCGCCGAAGTCGCGGGGGTGCTCTTCACCCGTGACCCGCAAGACCCGACCGGCGAACACCTCAGTGTCGAAGCATCGTGGGGCCTCGGGGAAGCGGTCGTGAGCGGACGCGTCACGCCGGATCGCTTCCGCGTCCATTTGGCCACCGGCCTCGTGGCGGAGAAACACGCCGGGCTGAAAACCGTGGAGTTCACGCCGACGGGCGAGCGCCCCATCGACGGTGCCCGGCAAACGGAACTCTGCCTTGGTGACAACGACTTGTCCGCCTTGGCGGCATTGGCGCGGGACGTCGAAGCCTGTTACGGCGCCCCTCGCGACATCGAATGGGCACTCGCCGGGGGAGAACTGCACCTCTTGCAAGCGCGGCCAATCACGACGGCGACCGCCGCCGAACGTGAGGAATTGCGGCGCGAGACGGTCGCCGCGCTAAGCGGCCTCGCCGATCCGAAGGGGACGGTCTGGGTGCGATACAACCTCAGCGAGGTGCTCCCCGAGCCGCTGCCGATGACGTGGGCCATCGTCGGGCGGATGCTCGCCCAAGACGGCGGCTTCGGCGCGATGAACCGCGAC
>Ga0105047_10015502_pt1 | contig 11997 bp, 6 predicted proteins | sample MAT04_FD_78384 | JGI IMG/M metagenome (GOLD analysis project Ga0105047, IMG submission 78384) | Freshwater microbial communities from Lake Fryxell liftoff mats and glacier meltwater in Antarctica - MAT-04 (megahit assembly) | ecosystem: Environmental > Aquatic > Freshwater > Ice > Liftoff... | reverse complement strand
TCGGGGAATTTCTTCAGGTAGTAATCCCAGCGCGAAATCGAGTCGAGGTTCGTCAGCGGGTCGGGGCCGGGGATGTGCATGTGGTACTGGATCAGCACGAGATCTTTGGGTTCGTAGGCCTTTTCGAGGGCGTCAAAGGCCACGTCGGCGGCGACGCAGGGCGGGCACTGGGCGCCGGTGAAGAGTTCGAACACGACCACGCGGTTGGCGTCTTTCTCTTTGCGGCCTTCGTATTTCGCAGGCTTGAACGGCGGGACGGCTTTCTTGTATTCGACGTCCAACGCGAGTTCGAGCTTGGCGAGCGTCGCTTCGGTGGCGGCCGCTTCCGTCGTCATTTTGCTGGCTTTCTGCGCGGCAAGCAGAGCCTTGATGGCCCGCACTTGTTTCCCGACGGCACCTTTCTCGGCGATCTTCACGGCCTTCTGAGCGTAGCCCAACGAGACTTCCGCGAGAGCCGGTTGGGCCGCGAGAATCTCGGCGACCTTGAACAGCGTGTCTTGCTCGAAACGCGGCCCGTGCGCGGCGGCGTAGGTCACGACCCCTTCGGCCCATTTGGCGACATCTTTCACACTCGACTTGGCCTTCCCAGCCGCGATCAACAGTTCCTGACCCGCGAAGAATTTGGACAGGCCATCGGTTTCGCCGTCGATCACCTTGAGGAGCAAACCGGGGACTTTGGCCTCCGCTTCCTTCTGAGCTTCGGCGGCTTTCTCAAGCAGTTCTCGACGCTTGTCGGCATCGGTTTCCCGCTGGGCTTGCCCGCGAAATACGTTCGCCGCCGACCGGATTTTGTTCAAGGCGAGTTGATCGTCCGACAACTTCGGAGCTTTCGCCGTACCGAGCTTTTCGTCTTCGGTGAAGGTCAAGGTTGCTCGGAAGAGGCGGCCGTCGTCGCCAAAGCTACCGAGCACCGCCGGCTCTTTCGCTTTTGCATCCGTGATCCCTTCGAATTTCAGTTTGTTCCCAGCGGTTTCCACATCCGCCGTGAAGAGTTTGCCGTCGGTTTTAAAGTTGGCGACCTTCCACGCGGCTTGCCCGCCGTCGAGTACTTCCACGTCGTACTTCTCGCCCTTGGAGGCGACCTTGAGCAGCGCGAGGGGGACTTGCGCGGGCGAACCGGGGTTGTAGCTCAGCAGATAGTTGCCGTCTTTTAGAACCAGTTTGTCGGCGGCGTGCAGGCTACCCGCAAGGGCAGCGAACACCACCGCAGCCGACAGGCAGCGAGGGAGGGACATCGGGGAACTCCGAGAAAAAGGGAACGGATAGGGCGGGACCGGGGCGAGAGTAGCACAATGTTACAAGTATCAGTTGGCGAAGTGGGCGGGTATCCCGCCAGATGCAATTTTACGATCGCGGGATATAGTGTCACCCAATTTCAATATGCCCGTGCGAAGACCACCATCCGCGCCGACGGCTTGCCGGTGAAGGGGCAGGTGCCCGGTTCCAGCGGGCCCTCGAACGGCAGGCAGCGGATCGTCGCTTTGTAGTTTTTCTGCACGAGGTCTTCCGTCTCGCGAGTGCCATCCCAATGGGCGTAGACGAACTTCAACGCGTTGAGGTCGAGTTCCTCGTCGTCTTTCTCGCCGGCTTTCACGGGGAAGTAGCCGGCGAATTCTTCCAACGTGTTCGCTGTGACGGTGCGGGCATCAAGGTATTTCTTCGCCCGGTCGAACAGGACGCGCTGAATGTCCTTGAGTGCGACCGCGATGTCAGTCGCGGCGGTCGCGAGTGGCGTTTCCGCTTTCTTCTGATGATTGAGTTCAGGCTCGATCTCCACGCGATACTGAAAATCGCGGCGTGCGACCATGCAGGTTGGAACCTCTTTCGCCAAATCTTTCGGTCCGATTTCGACGCGGATCGGCACGCCGCGGACTTCGTGCAGGCCGAATCGGTAACCGGGGGAACTCTTCAAGTCGTTGTCGATGGTCACGCGGATCGGCTCGTAGCCGAAGAACTCCTCGCGCGGGAACGCCTTCAATTCCTCGGCGAGTTTCTTTGCGGCCGCGAGCGCCGGCGCCCGTTCGTCCTCGGTTTTACCGAGGGGGCAAATGACGACGTGCGTGGCGGCCAATCGGGGCGGAACCACGAGGCCTTGGTCGTCGGAATGGGTCATGATCAACCCGCCGATGAGACGCGTGCTGGCGCCCCAACTGGTCGCCCAAGCAAACTCTTTTTTGTTGTCCGCCGTGGTGAACTTCACGTCGAACGCCTTGGCGAAATTCTGTCCGAGGAAGTGGGACGTGCCCGCTTGCAGCGCTTTGCCGTCCTGCATCATCGCTTCGATGCAGAGGGTGTAAATCGCGCCGGGGAACTTCTGACCATCCGTCTTGGGCCCCACCAACACCGGCACCGCCATGAATTCCTCGGCGAACTTCGCGTAGACCTTCACCATCTGCAGCGTCTCGGCTTCGGCCTCGGCCGCCGTCGCGTGGGCCGTGTGCCCTTCCTGCCAGAGGAACTCCGCCGTGCGTAAAAACAGCCGCGTGCGCATCTCCCAGCGGACGACGTTGGCCCATTGATTGATGAGTAACGGCAAGTCACGCCAGCTTTGGATCCAGCTCTTGTAGGTCCGCCATATGATCGTCTCGGAAGTCGGTCGGACGATCAGCGGCTCTTCGAGTTCCGCCGTCGGATCGACCTTCAGCGGTTGGCCCTTCTCCGCCTTCAACCGGTAGTGCGTGACCACCGCGCACTCCTTGGCGAACCCCTCGGCCATCTCTTCTTCTTTGGCCAAGTAGCTCATCGGGATGAAGAGCGGGAAGTAGGCGTTGACATGGCCGGTGTCTTTGAACATCCGGTCGAGGCCGCGCTGCATGTTCTCCCAAATCGCGTAGCCGTTGGGCTTGATGACCATGCACCCGCGCACGTCGGAATTGTCCGCGAGCCCCGCTTCTTGGACGACGTTGAGGTACCATTTCGGATAGTTTTCAGCGCGCGGGGTGATCTTCTCGGCCATCGGCTCGGCTCCGGAATAGTCTGGGGTGTCAATATAGAAATCGCGGGGCGAACCCCGGCGGCGGAAATGCACAAGCCCGGCGGATCACCGCCGAGCTTGTGGTAGGTTCGGCAACCGCGGTTAAATCCGGTCGAGGGCATCGAGCCAGTTACAGATCTCTTCGAGCGTCTTTTGATCCAAATACTCTTTACCGAAGTCTTTGAGCTCCCGGAAAATCACCGGGAACTTCTTCGCTTTCAGCTTCTCGTTGGTGTCCTTGATCTCTTTGATCAGAGGATCTTTATCGCCGGCGACGACGTAAAACGACAGCGGCTGATTCGGCAGGTTGTCCTTCGCATTGCCGTTGAGAACCGCCCCGCTGACGACCGCGGCGCGGATCAAATCGCGGGCGTTGAACGCGAGGTACATCGCCATCGAACCGCCGTTACCCATGCCGTGGACGACCACGCGGGAGCGGTCGATGGTGAACCCGGCAATGGCTTGCTGGATCGTCTGCGTGAGTTCTTCGGTTTCGTTGGCGACCCAATCGACCCCGTTCTTCGCCTGCGGCCCGATCAGGATGAAGTTCGCCGAGTCGCAGTACGTTTCCCAAATTTTGAAGACGTCTTTTCCTTCCTTTTCTTTGCCCCCTTTACCCGCGTCGTGCAGCCAGACGATGACACCATACGATTTGTTTTTGTCGTAGTTGTCCGGGAGGTACATCCAATATTTCCGACCGGTGGTCTTGTTCGCCAAATCGTATTTGAAACCCACCTCCAACTCTTTGTCGTTTTCCTTTTTCTCTTTGCCGAGGGCCCGTTCCAAGCTGGATTTCGGTGGTGTTTTCTCCGGGAGTTCTTCCCCCAGCGCCGCCAGTTTCAGCGTCACGACTTCGACCTTCGCCCCGGCTTTGCGTTTCAACTCCACTTTAAAATCGAGGCTCAGCGGAGCGGCCCGTACGATCTGCGACAATTGGGTTCGGCCCGTCGTGATCGGCGTCAGCATCGGCGATGCGGACGGGCCGAACTTCATGATGCGATCGCCTTGTTTGATCCCGGCGATGTCGGCCGGGGACTTCGGGTAGACATAGCGCACTTCGACGCCAGGTTCGGGGTCGTCCCGCATCGGCAAGATGCCCAAAAACGGCTGGGAAATGGTCGCCGAGACTCCGCCGAGCGTCACGTCTTTAAACGTTTCGGTCTTGCCGTCCCGTTCGACGGTCAGGGTGATTTTGTCCCCGTCGTACTTCGGCCCGAGCAGCATCATCAGGTCTTTGAAGTTCTCGACCGGCTTGCCGTCGACGGTCGTGATCTTGTCATTCTGTTTCATGCCGATCTTCTCGGCGACCGATTGCGGGGCCACGTTGCCGACGATGACCGGGACGTTGTAGAGTTCGTCAGGCGTTTTCGGATTGAAGCCGAGCATCCCGCGACGGAGTTCTTTACCCTCTTTCAACCGTGGCAGGATTACATTGATGTCGTCGAGCGGCACGGCGAAGCCGATGCCACCGTCGTACCATTCGACCCCGGCCGCTTCCCCTTCGCCATTCGGTGACGCCGGGACGAGCACTCCCATCACCCGTCCATCGACAGCCACGAGCGGGCCGCCATAGTTGATCGGCGAGACTTTACAATCGGTTTGGGTCAGCTTGCCCCAGATCCGGTCGGTGGCGCTCACGATTCCACGGCTGACCGACGGGGTCTTGCCGTCCTCGTTGTCGAGGGCGCGGCCGAGGGCGAGGGTCCACATGCCGACTTTGATATCGGCTTTGGGGAACGCGATGGGCACGGCCAAACCTTTGAGATCGACCTTCAGCAAGGTCAGCATCCGCGACGTGTCGTTGGCGACAATCTTGGCGACCTGCCGCGGATGACCGGGGACGGTGATGAAAATATCGGTCGGCTTATTGGCGAAGTTAAAGGCGCTGGAAATCACGAATCCGTCGGCGCCGACGACGACGCCGGAAGTCGGGCCGACGCCTTTGCGAACGGGGGCCGGTCCGCCCGGGGCTCCGCCGGCGCCCCCTACGGCTCCGGTGCCGCCGGCCGTCTCGATTTTAACAACCCACGGCGCGGCTTTGGTGATGGCCGACTTCATCGCCTTCTCGTTCGCTTCGTTCACATCTTGGGCGAGCCCCGCGGATGCGAGTGCAAATAGGGCCACCAGACTGGTGCGGAGCATGGCGAATCTCGGTGTGTTCTAAATTTTGCGCAATCCACTTTTCGATCACTTGGGCGGGTCGGGATTCTTCGGAAGCGGCAGCGTCGGCAACAGTCCCTTGGGCCACTCTTCGAGTTTCAGCTCGATGGTTTGCAAGTTGTCCCCGCGGCGGACTTCGAGCCGGATGGTCATACCGGGGCGCGTCTTTCGCATGTAGTCGTTGAACGACTTGATGCTGTAGATCGGTTCGCCGTCGATGAAACTGACGAGGTCGTTGACTTGCACGAGCTTGGACGCTGGGGAATTCGGGTAGAGTTCGTCGACGTAAGGCGGCGTCCGCTCCAAAATGTTCGGCACGAATCGCATCCCGTGGAAGCCGCCGGCGGTCAGCACGACCACGGGCCGATCGACAGGCTTGTATTTGAATTGCATCCCGAGCGAAACGAATTCGGGGAAGCTGACGGTCTTCGGTTTGTCGCCGTCTTTGGTTTCGACTTTCGCATTCAACGGAATCGCGTAATTGATCCACGTTTCCGAAAGCGTGTTCTTGATTTCCCGGCCGATGATACCGAGGAGTTGCCCTTTGCGGTCGGTGAGCGCCCCGCCGCCGGCGCCCGGATTGTTCGTGATGGCATCGACGACGTAGACATCGCCGGTGTACGGGAAGTCGAAGATCCCCCGCCGGCCGTGGAGCTTGGCGTACGACGAGATCGTCCCTTGTTGGACGCTCATCGGTTCGTTCCGGGTGGCGATTTCGAATTGATTGCTGAACCCGAGAACCCAATCGCCCGCTTCGGCAATGGGGCGCTTCAGGCTTTCCGCATAGTTGAAGTAGGGCAGATCGAGGCCGCTCGGCTCATCGATCTTCTTGCCGTCGACTTTGATTTTCAGCAGGGCGATGTCGAGCACTGGCTCCGTCACAACGACGACCGCTTTCATCTTGCGGCCGTCGTACATATGGATGATCAGTTCCGATGTATCGAGCGTTTGACTCGCCACCGTGAGGATGAATCCATCGGGCGAGATGAGGAGTCCAGTCGAATAATTGACGACCCCGCGAAATCCGCCGGAGCCGAAAATTTTGACCATCTTCTCGTTGACTTGCTCGGATACTTTCGTCACCGGCTCGGCGGCCGAGACCGGCATCGCACCCGCAACGAGGACCGTCAATAGAACCCAGCGGAACATGGGGGAACCCAGTGGTGTGTCGTCGGTTTCCGAAAGGCGAGCCGTACCGCGTGAGCGGTCGGGTGACATCATTACTTCTTCACCAATCCGTACGTCCGGGCCGTGATCGTGGCGAACGTTTTGTCGCCGAATTTGCAGACGATCTTATGCGGGAGTTTCACGCCACCGACGTCTTTCCAATCGTAGAAGAAGAGTTCGCACGGATCTTCTTCTTTGACGAAGGTCGCTTCGCAACCGAGCAGCGAATGGTTCTTCTGATCGAAATACCACTTGGCTTCGAACTGCCCTTTCTTCGTCTTCAGGACGTCGCAATCGACGCGGAGGTCGGTGATGTTCGTGGGCAATTTACCATCCGCTGGGGGCGGGTAAAACGGCTCGGAACCACCGTGGACGAAGCCGGGGCTGAAGCTCGTATTTGGGTTCATCCCGTCTCGCAATTGTGTCATCAATAACCGGAAATGCCACAGCGAAACCAGCAACCCACCGCTGCCTTGGGGCAGGCTCAATTCACCGACGCCGATTCCCGGTTCCAGCGGCTTCACGGCGTCTTCGATCCCCTCGCGGGACATCTTGACTTCCACGGTGCCGGTCTTGTCGTCGATCCACGTCAGCTTGACGTTGCCGCCGCGATCGGCGAGTTGGACATTGCCGTCGAGAGCCCAGTTGCCCGTGAGTTTGGAGAAGTCACCGTAGTTCTTCTTAATCTCCGCCAAGAGTTCGTCTTGGGCGAGGACGTTGAAGTAATAGTTGGCGTAGCCCTTCTTCACTTCGACCATCTTCGCGGCCGGGGATTGTTTGGCCTTGTCGGCGCCGGGGTTCGGTGGCGGACCGCCGGGTTGCGGTTGGCCCGGTTTCGGATCGCCCGGCTGCGGCTCTTTCTCGATGACTTTGTCCATGTTCCCCATTAGCCGGACGAGCACCTCTTTGCTCGCCGTGCCGCGGCGGTACCGCAGCGACACACGCCAATCTTTCGGGTAGATGCCGAGGACATTCTTGTACTGGTTCGTGCTCGTTGTCGAACGGCCTGCGAAGGCGATGAGTTGATCTTGGGGTTTCAGCCCGCGGCGGAACGCGTCCGATTCGTCGAGCATGGAGCTGACGAAGATCTTGCTGAGATCCCCTTCTTCCGCGTCGGTGCTGAAACTCGCCCCGAGCGTGGCGTGATCCGTGTCGATCCCGGCCTTCAAGTGGCCCATGAAGTTCTTGATTTGATTGATGCTGATGGCATAGCCGACGCCCGAGTTCACCCGACCGCGCTTGTCGAACGAACCCCGGCCGTTGATGCCGATGAGTTCGCCCTTCATGTTGAAGAGCGGCCCGCCGGAGTTGCCGGGGTTGATCGACGTGTCGATCTGGATGCAATCGGTGTATTCGAGGGTGCCCTTGCCTTCGGGCGGCTGGTAGCGGTTGACGCCCGAGATCAACCCGAAGGTGACGGTCGGGTTGAAGTCCATGGCCAAGCCGAACGGGTTACCCATGGCGAGCGACCATTCGCCGGCGCGGCAGAGGTCGCTGTCGCCGAGCTTGACGAACGGGAATTTGTCGCCCGGTTTCTTCGGCAGCAGTTTCACGAGCGCCACGTCGCCGACTTTATCTTGGCCGATCAACACGGAGTCGTAGAGTTTGCCGTCGGCCAAGCCGCAGGCGAGGATGGCCCCGGTCGGCTGGACGACGTGGAAGTTCGTGAGACAGAGGCCGTCTTCGGAGATGACGACGCCCGAGCCGCAGACTTTGCCGCCGTAGAAGCAGACGGCGGCGACCGCAGGCTTGACCTTGGCGATTACGGCGACGCGTTCGTCTTCCGCTCCCTTCACGACGGCGGGGACTTGGGCCAACATGGGGGTCGGCGCGGTGGCCGCGAGGCCGAGCGCGAAAGTGCCGGCGGCCATGGCGAACCAAACGGCCGGGCGGCGTGGGAATCGGGAAGTCGTGGTCATGGTGCTCACGGGGTCATTTTTGGAGACGGGCATCGCCGAGATTCAGTTGGCTGCCGGTGTAAAGGGAGACGCGTTCGACGGTGATCTTGAGTTCTTTCGCATCTTTCACATCGAACAGTTTTTCGAGCGGTTTGTCCGTTCGCTTGACGGTTTCGTTGAAGAGTATCTTCCCGTCGGCTTCGATGGTGAGCTTCACCTCGCTCGTAGCGATCTGGACAGTTTCGTCGACGCCGATGACGGCGCGAAAGGTTTTGAATTCGCCGCCGAGCTTGTACTTCAGCGTTGTCTCCGGGTAAATCCAGAGCCCCTTGGGGTATGTTTTGCCGTCGAGCCGCAGCGGCAAGCCCATCGCGGTTTTGTTCTTCGTATACGTGAAGTAAGGCTCCCCTTCGACGGCTTTCGGCGCTTCGATTTCCGGGTCGAGGTCGGACAGGTACGCCAAGTTCCCCTGGCTGAAATCGAGCTTCGAGACCGACGCCTGCGTTTTGTATTCGAGTACGGCGCCGCCGACGGACTTGACCTTGAGGCCCGAGCCGGCGAACTCGACCGAGGTCGCGATCACGACGTTGCCGAAGACGTCGATAACCTTGCAGACGGTCGGCGGGATCGCGGTGCGCGCCGGCGGGTTGAAGACGATGCCGCCGGTCGCGCGGGAGAGAGCGTAGTCAGCCTTTTGTCCGTTGGCTTGTTCGAACTCGACGCGGTCCCCTTCGGCGTTGCCGCTGACTACTGTCCCTTCGAGTTGGTTCAACACTTCGTTGTTGTTGATCTTCTCGCGGATCACGAACAAATCCCGTTTGCCACGGGTGGCGAGAAGTTTCTTCCAATCGGCGCGGTTGGCCGGTTTATGACCGTCGCGGATCAGGAAGAAAATCGCTTCGAGCGGCACGGTGATCGCCGGCGCTTCGACACCGGTCGGGCCGGGGAGTAGGGCGGGTGCGACTTGTTTCGCTTTGAACTTCGCCGAGCCGGGCGGGGTGCGGAGTAGCGACCCGTCGATCAGTTCGAGTTCGTCGTAGGCAACATCCGCGAGGGTTGGCGCTTTGGGGCCGAGTTCGACGGCGGACATGTCTTTGATGGGGATCTTGACCTCGGCGTCGGCTTGGTCTTTATACGTGAGGAATTGGGCGTCGACGCTCGCGATGGTCCCTTTGATCGGCTTTCCGGCGAGGGGGACAATTTCCGCGGCCGTCAGTCGCGGGAGGCCAACGAAACTGGCGACGAGCGCGAGGAAGGCCGGGAGCAGCGGGCGGAGCGTCATGGTTGTGCGGGCCACGGTGCGGGTGGAACCAAAAAAACGCGGCGGTCGCTGTTCAAACGACGGCCGCGCGGCGTGCGATCCGGTGCGCGTTACTTGTCGAAGCCGTTCATGCGGTTGAGCGACTTGAAGTACTCTTCGATCATCGGCTTGTGCTTGGCCGGGAGATCGCGGGTGATTTCTTGGATCGCTTTTTGGCGTTCCGACGGGGGGAGTTTGCCCCACGTTTCGGCCAACTTGCGGAGTTCCTTCGCATCGACTTTGCCGTCTTTAATGCCGCCGGCGGGCAGAGTGCTTTGGTTGGCCGGGGTGCTGGGGTTATCGCCGCTCGCCGGGCCGGGGCTACCGCCGCCGGGGCAATTGCCGCCGTTGCACTGGCCGCCCTTGCACTTGTTCTCAAGTTCCTTGATCTTCTCGTCGAGGCGGAAGACGATCTTCTTCTGGATCTCTTGGGTCGTGGTACCGCCGCGGGTCAAGTCGAGGCGACGACCGCTGTTGTCCATCAGCTTGCCGATGTTCGTCAGATCCTTCGGATCCTTCGACCAGTTTTGGATGTCGAAGAACATCAACGTCGCGACCATCTTGTAGCGGTCGGGCGAGTCGGTGACATCGTCGAGGAGTTTGATGACCGAGAGCACAGCGTCGTCGCGCTTCGTGAGGGCGTGCTCAGCGACGGCTTTGAAGAAGTAGAAAGCCGAAGGGTCGACCAGGTTTTCGGGTACGATCGCTTTGGCGGCTTCGAGAGCTTCTTCGTAGACGCGCTTGCTGGCCAAACCTTTGGCGAAGGCCGCCGAAAGGTTCGTCTTGGCGAAGGCGTCTTTTTCGGTTTTGATCGCGGCCGGGACTTCGGTCGACGGCGCGGCGGCCGCGTCGCGGGCTTGGTCGATGGCGGCTTTGGCGGCCGGGTTGGCGAGAGCGATCGACTCGACGGTGCGGTCGAGCACGGTTTTGTCGTTCTGGCCCCAGATGGTGTCGACCTGCGCTTGGTCGAATTTCCCGGCGGCTTTGAGGTAGGTTTCCACTTTGCCCTTGGCTTCTTCGACGGGCATTCCGCGGAGTGTACCGAAGGTCAGAGCGGACGGGGCGAGTGGCTTACTCTCTTTGTCAGCGGCCGACGCGGCGGTCGTGCCGAGGGCGGCGGTCGCCCCGAGTGCCATCGTGAAGAGCCATTTACGCAGGGTCATCGAAGTCTCCTGGAACGGGTTCGGGGCGGTTGGAAGAAGTGCCGGAGTGGGTAGCCCCGGCGGAGGTAGCACCATCTTACTCTATGGCAGCGGACTGCCGCAAGTAATTATTGATTGCCGCCGCTGGCGATTTTGTCAATCATTTCTTGCAACTTCACCTGACGGGCCGACAATTGTTTCAGTTCGGCTTGGATCAGTGGGTCTTTCGACTGCTCGAGTTTCTCTTTGCCGCCGTTGGACGCGGTGCGGGTGTTGATCGACATTTGCAGCGTGCGAATCAATTTCAGCTCGGCCAGCAGGTCGATCAACTTCTTGTCTTGGGGCTTTCCTTCGCCCGGTGGCTTCGGTTCGCCAGGCTTGCCCATTTCGGCTTGGGCCTTCTTGAGGGCATCGATCATATCCTTGAGCATGGCGATGATGTCTTCTTCGATGGCCTGTGTGCCTTTGTCGACGTACGTCTGAGCAAGGCGTCGTTGAACGGCGATCATGTCCTGGCGGACTTCTTCGAGAACCTTGGCGAACGCGACGGCCGAGCCTTCGCTTTCGAGAAGTTTGAGGGCGCGATCCGCTTCGGAGACGATTTCGTTCTCTTTATCGCCTTGCGTTTGGGCCTTCTGTTGGTCGGCGGTCTCTTTCACCCCGTTCTTCGCGATGATCCCTTTGTCGATCGACTTGGTCGCTTCGTAGACGTCGATCTGCATCTGGAGCATTTTGGAACAGCGAGCTTCCACGTTGGCGAGCAGTTTCTTCATCTCCTCTTCGCGGAGTTGCTTCAAACGCTTTTCGAGTTCTTCGATAGCTTTGGCCAGTTGCTCGATGGCTTTGTCTTGCTGCCGACCGGCTTCCGGGCGTTTGTTTTTATCAAGCTCTTCCTTGGCCGATTCTTGGGGAGGGACGGCCTGCTGGATTTCTTTCGCTCCGGGAGCCGGCTTCGGGCCGGGTTGGCCCGGCTGACCGGGTTGCCCTGGCTGGCCCGGTTGACCGGGCTTACCTTCGCCGGGCTTACCTTCGCCGGGTTTGCCTTGGCCTTTGCCTTCGCCGGCGCCGGGCTTGCCTTCGCTCGGCTTGGCTTCGCCTTTGCCTTCGCCCATCCCTTTGCCTTCGCTCGGTTTGCCTTCGCCCGGCTTAGCGTCTTTGGGCATCCCGGCGTCGCCTTCCTTCGGCTTGGCTTCCCCGGCCTTCGGCATGCCGGCGTCTTTCGGATCGCCCTTGCCGGCGTCCTTCGGTTCGCCGGCGCCTTCGCCCGCTTTCGGCTCGCCTTCCTTAGGTTCGCCGGCTTTGGGTTCGCCCTTGTCAGCCCCAGTGTCTTTCTTCTCCTCGCCGCTCGATTCGCCC
>Ga0105047_10015501_pt1 | contig 11998 bp, 3 predicted proteins | sample MAT04_FD_78384 | JGI IMG/M metagenome (GOLD analysis project Ga0105047, IMG submission 78384) | Freshwater microbial communities from Lake Fryxell liftoff mats and glacier meltwater in Antarctica - MAT-04 (megahit assembly) | ecosystem: Environmental > Aquatic > Freshwater > Ice > Liftoff... | reverse complement strand
TCAATATTCCCCTCCTTTATCATTGCCTTAAACAAAAAGACACCGCGATCTTGCACCAGTGAGTCGGTTTTGAAATGTGGCGTACACCACATTTCTTCGTACTGAACAGGCATTAAGTTTTTGCCCATTTTAAACTTTCCTCCTACTCCCCTTCTAAAATAGCCACTACCTACAGGCCGACTGATGAAAAAATAATGTGTCGAATCGGGCGTAACGAAATAGTTTTCAAAACGATATTGCGCCAGGCGGCTCACGTATTCTTTGCGAAACTGCGGCTCAAAACGGGTAGCGTTGGTTGCCCCACGGGCATATTGGCTCGTGTACGTAATGACGTTGGTCAGTAGGGTATCGCGCTCTTTATCAGAGAAATAGCTACGAACATCCTTTGGGTTTTTTTGGCAACTCAAAAAAACAAAACTGGCAATGAATAAAACAAAGAACGAAATTGAAAATTGTGTTTTCATAGTTTCGGGAAGTCTTGTTAAATAACTTCCCGAAGATACTAAATTGTCAATTATTTGCTGTAATCGGTGGTGCCTGGGCTAAAATTAGACCAGCGAGCAGTCCAGTTTTCTGAACCAAACGCTCCGATAAAAGAAGCTGCCGTAAAGAATGAGCCCGTTGGAACAGTACCGCCAGTAGCCAAAGTCCCGCCGTTAGCTAAGGTGAAAGTAGGAACAACTGTTTGGAATAGTGTTTGGCTCAATCCTAAACCTGCATAGGTATTTAATATTCTATTACCAGTTTGTGCAGCAAACCACTCAGATGGTTTGGCTGTTCCGATAGTAATAGCTGCAGCAGGAGTAGCAGTGTTTACATCACGAACGGAGAAACCGTTTGGTGCTACTGTTGTACCTTCACCAAAACCACCCGTACCCCAGCCAGCTACACCAGCTACGACTACCCGATTCAATATCAATTCTCCAGCAGCGGCGTTGGTTTGGGTAGGAACTCCGTCAATGAAAATACCATTAGGGTAGCCTGTAACCACTGTGTTATAAATCTTCATTTTGTTGTTACGACGCAAGTGCATACCATTCTGGAACTGTGGGCTGATCGAAGTAGCGTTTGTTTCTTTTGGTCCAATCAAAGTGGCATTAGAAACAGTGGCAGAGGTAAATGGCGTGGCAGCTGTACCTTGGCCATCATTGTCAATTTCAAAACCGTTTGAACCCGATTGGTCGGCCAGAGTAGCACCACGCATACCAATAATGTACTGCAAGTTGCCACGGTAGCCAAAGTCCATGTCGAAATCATCGTCCAAACCACGGTAAGCAACCAAATACTTAGCGTTTGATGTACCGCCAAACCACTCAAACGAATCGTCCAAGCCAAACGATGCTTGCAAGTATTCCATTGTAGTGGCGCTACCTACCGAGCCAAAAGTAAATGAGTTTACCTCTTGATTGGGGTTAACGGGCACACCAGCATATTCAACACGCACATAGCGCAATGTGCCAGAATTGTCAGCATCGGTCGAGCCGCCGTGCCAGCCTTTGTAGCTACCTTCCAACTGAATACCCTTGTCGCCAGTAGATTGGTTGTTTATGGCTCTACCACAAATTACCAAACCACCCCAGTCACCTGACTCGCGCTGACCCGGAGCACGTTCTGATGTCATTACGATGGGTGCATCGGCCGTGCCATTGGCAACAATACGGCTACCACGCTGAATGATTAACGTACCTTTTGAGGCACGATCGCCGATGATGGTTGTACCTGCTTCGATAGTCAAAACACCTGTTGCAGCAGTGCCAGTATAAGTTTCAACAGTGTCGGCTCCTACACGAACAAAACCAATCAATTTGTAAATTTTATCTTTTGTCCAAGTTACATTACCCGCAATTAAACCACGTACATCTACAATCTGCTTGGCAGGCACGGCCGTTATAGTTACAATTTGCGTAGCTACTGTAGAGGATTGATTTTTTTGATCGGTAGCTTGAAAAGTAAAAACGACCGATGAGCCAACTGGTAAGTTTTCTACTACATAATCTTTGCTATAGCTATCTGAGGTTTCGCTGCCTGTGTAGCTCTTGCTATCAAATGTTTGGCCATTTTTCGAAACGGTCAATGTTTTTAAGCCTTCGCCTGCATTGATGGTGGCGGTGATTTTTACAGTAGCACCAGCCAAGCCAGATGCTGTGCTTCCTGTTGTGATGATAGGGGCAGGGCCAATTTCTTCTGTTTTTTTACAGGCATTGAAAATCAATGCTGTGGATAGTATCCCTAAAAAAAGGGCTGCCTGGGTTAGACGACGAAAGTTCATTGGTTTTTAGAATTAAGTGAAAAAGAATAGATTATTTATAATAAACGATAAGAAAACCCTAAGCTGAAGAGCTGCCCTGTGCGGTATTTTTGAACATCAAAGTCAGTTCCCGATTTCAATTTATTGTCTTTATTTGAATCTTGCATAATGCGCCAAGGCTGGTTGAGTAAGTCTTGTACCCCCCCTTTGATTGTCCATCTTTGGTTGATGCCCTTCGAGAAAGTTAAATCAATAACGTTGCGGGGCATTTCGTATAAGTCAGGATACGCCTCAAAGCCTACTGCGATAATACGACGACCAATGACATTGTATAGCAAATTAATTTGTAAATCTTTTTTGGTATCGTTGTAGTTAAGACCCACGTTTATGATGTAAGGCGACTGGCCCTGCAATGGGCGATTATCCGACTGGCCTACACCTCTTGCACCCAATTTTACGCGACTATAAATCAAGGCAGTGTTAAACAACAAACTTGTCCGTTCAAATAGGCGCGAACCAGATCTCAAAGAGCCAAGTCCTTTTTTGATTTCAATTTCTAAACCTGCACTATACGCGCTTTCGGCATTATTGGTGATGAAAGTTTTTGAACCCGCCCCTGTCGAACCTAAATCCACAGTTGATTCAATGGGAGTTTTGAAGTTTTTGTAGAAAGCAGCTACACTGATCAATTCAGAAGGAGTGGGGTACAATTCCCAACGTAAATCTACGTTTTGAACGGTAGCAATTTTCAATTGGGGATTTCCTTCATACACCACATTGAAGTCAAAATCAAAGAACGAGAAGGGAGCTAATTCACGGAACTCAGGACGATTGACAGTTACTCCATAGGCCGCTCTCAACAACATCTTTTCGCTGAAATTATAAGTCAAGTTGGCCGACGGAAGCACGCTTGTAATTTTGTTATCTACTTTGGCAGCCGCTCCGCCTAAAAACGCGCTGTTCATTTGTTGGCGGTTGTTTTCGACCCGTACCCCCGCAATGACGTTAAATTTTTTGCTAAAAGGCACGTTAATCATACCATAACCTGCAACGAGCGTATTTGCGGCTGTGTAGGAGTCATTGGGGTTGGTTTGCTCATCTAAACGAATTCCTCCATCGTTACGAATATTTTGGAATAGTGTATTGATATCGCTTGATAATAAAGAAGGGCTGAAATTCCCACCACGTACATAGCCCAAGTTACGCGCTTTAAAGGTACGGTCTTTCAACTCATAAAAACCTCCAAACTTCAGTTCAATATCTTTCCCATCTCCTTTGCCGGCCAACTTTTGTGTCAAATTTGCAGAGCCTGAGTAGCCATTCTCCTTCATTATTGAGTTGAAACGTCCTAAGAAGTATGCCTGTGCTTGACCAATCGGAATATAAATTTCAGTTTTTCCAGTGGTTGCATTCACAATATCTGAGCGATAGCGCTTATAATCGGGTTGGTCACGATAAGAATTGTTGTACCCAATTACCCAATCAATGGTGGTTTTGTCGCTATTAAACTCATGCTTACCAGTCAATTGCCCTGAATAAATGCCACGGTATATTTGGTCAAATGAGTGGTTGTTTGGGCGATAATTTTGGGCAATGTCTTGACCCGAACGAAAAACGTAGCGACTGTTACTGATTTGATTGTACAGGTTCTTAAATTCAATCGAGTGGTTTTCGTTGAAACGTACTCCCCAGTTGTGGAGAATACCTATACGGTTGTTGCGCGAGTAGGCCTTATCGTCATATTCAAACAAGGTTTCGATTTGGTTTCCTGCCCCAATGTTGTAGTCGTTACGCTGAGAATCGGTAAAAAGCCGCGTTTCACTAAAATTGATGGTAGTAATATTACCGATACGAATTTTACCCAATGACATTTTGAAGTTACCTGTCAAAGAGACCCGTTGATCAGGAGAAGCATTAGAATTTACTGGAACCCACTCGTTACGCAACGAACGCCCAGCTAACTCAATCAGTGCAGGATTGTTGCCCACAGCTCTTATATCTTTAGGAAAACCATTTGGAAGATCTAAATAGCCATTATTGAAACTTGTCCAGTAGTTATCTCCTTGCTTAGATTCTTTAAAATCTTGAAAACTAGTGCCTTGGCGAAGACCTACACTGTAGTCTAATGTGATGCTGTTTTCGTCAGGAATATTTTTGGTAAAAATTTTGACGATACCACCTGCAAACTCGCCTGGCAAATCTGCCGAAGGCGTTTTATAAATTAACAAGCGGTCTATTTGGCCACTTGGAATCACATCGAACGAAAAAGCTTTTACATCAGTTTCCATCGAGGGCGTAAAAGCGTTGTGCAGCATTACGTTGTTATAACGTTGATTCAGACCACGAATCGTAATAAAGCGATCGCCAACGATAGTGATACCTGGTACCCGTTTAACGACCTGTGCTGCATCACGGTCGAGTGAGCGAGCGATTTGCTGTGATGAAATCCCACTCACTATGTTTTGAGAAGCCTTTATCTCACTAATCACCGACACCTCTGTGTTGGTTTGACGAGTAGCTACGACGCGTACTTCGTCGAGCGTAGCAGCTTCTTCCAACAAAGTAGAATTTACTTCTGTAACTTTGTCGGCTTCAATCGCAACATTTTCAATATTTTCCGTTTTGTAGGAAACATAAGTAATTTCAACCGTATATTTTCCTGCGGGGACTTTGGCAATGGAAAAGAAACCGTTGATGTCGGTAGCTGCCCCCATTTGTGTGCCTGCCAAACGTACAGTAGCACCGACAAGTGTCTCTTTGTTTTTGGCATCACTAATGGTACCACGCAAAGTACCCGTTTGGGCAAAAGAAAAGGCACTGTACAGCAGTGCCACGATAAATAGTAGAGGTTGGCGTTTCATTGAAGGGGTCTTCAATTGGTTTGTAACTTGTTTCATATTTTTTGGGGTGTCATAAATGAAGTACAAATGTAAAACTCCAATGTTACGCCAATGTTACGCCAATGTTATGTGCAAATTATATTTAAAATAACTGAAAAAAATATACTGATAATCAAGCAGTTATAAGATAATCCGATGTTGTTAAACAATGTTTTTAAATACTGACCAAAAAAGATTTTATTTGCCAAAATGAGTTTTGTACAATTTTTTTACCTGCCTTTTCCTACTTTTGTACTTGTTTTTAATGCCTAAAATGAAAAATATAGTTAGAAAAGTAATTGTTGGTCTGGGTGCTGTTGTTGTGTTTACAGTCTTATTTGGAGGAATAAAACCGACGCATCAAGTTGCTTCTCAAAGAATACACAAGTTTCAAAAACCAAAAGATACACCTCCCTCACGGATGGTTTTTACCGAAACCCAATGGGCAGATAGTGTATTCAGCAAGTTAACTTTGGATCAAAAAATCGGTCAGCTATTTATGATAGCAACTTACTCTGACCGCAACGAATCTTATTACCGTACCGTTGACGGTCTGATTCAAAACTATCATATCGGTGGGTTGTTATTTTTTAAAGGAGGGCCATCTCGCCAAGCGAAATTGACCAATCGCTACCAAGCTCTCTCCCATGTGCCACTAATGATTGGTATTGATGGTGAGTGGGGGTTAGGGATGCGACTGGACAGCGTCGAGGACTTTCCAAAACAAATGACTTTGGGTGCTATTCAAGATAATCGCTACATTTATCAAATGGGGTTGGAAATTGGCCGCCAATGCCAGCAGTTGGGCATCTCGGTGAATTTCGCACCAGTAGCCGACATTAACTCAAATTCGAGTAACCCTGTGATTGGTTTGCGATCATTTGGAGAAGACCGAAATAATGTCACTAGTAAATCTGCGGCCTATATGAGGGGACTTCAGCAGCGACACATTATCGCCACTGCCAAACATTTTCCAGGCCATGGCGATACAGGATCAGATTCTCATTTTACACTGCCTGTGCTACTACATTCTACCGACCGCCTTGCAGAAACGGATTTGTACCCCTTTCAAAAACTCATCAACGATAGTCTCACTGGAATTGTCACAGGGCATTTGTATGTACCCGTTTTGGATAATACCCCCAATTTAGCCGCATCGCTTTCCGAAAAAATCGTGACAGATTTGCTCAAAACGAAAATGGGTTTCCAAGGACTGGTATTTACCGATGCGATGAATATGCGAGGCGTTGTACAAGGTCGTTCTGCCGTCGATGCCAATGTAAAAGCTTTGTTGGCAGGCAATGATATTTTGTTATATCCTGTAAGCGTTGCAGAAACCATCAAAAAAATCAAAGAAGAGCTTATAAAGGGGACGATTTTACCTGAAGTGATTGACGAAAAAGTACGTAAAATTTTAAGAGCGAAATATTGGGTAGGCCTTCATCATCCACTATCCATTGATAAAACGATGCTCAATGAAAAGCTACGACTACCTTCATTTGCGGCACTTACGCGCGATTTGTGCGAACAAGCTGTAACCCTCGTACACAATGAAAATCATTTGTTGCCAATTGCCGCCTTAGATACCTGTACCTTTGCCTCTATTTCGATAGGAGGGGGGGGGATTAATCTTTTCCAACAGACACTTAGTAAGTATGCAGATTTCAAACATATTGTTTATGCAGAAAGACCTACCACTAATGCCGAGGTAGAGGGCTTAATTTCTCAGACAAATGGATCTAAGGTGGTGATTGTGAGCTTACACGACAGTCGTAAAAACTTTAATAAACCATTTTATATTACCCCCGCCACCATCGATTTAATCAACCGGTTGCAGCAGAAATCTAAGGTGGTCATCAGTCTATTTGCCACTCCTTATGCACTCAAACAATTACCCGCTGCATCAGCGGTGGTGTGTGCTTATGAGAGCCTGCCCGACTTAGAAGTAACCGCAGCACAGCAGATTTTTGGTGCATTACCTTTTAAAGGCAAACTTCCCGTTTCGATTGAGGGAACGTGTAGGTTAGGTACGGGCTACGAGACAAAATCATTTAACCGTCTTATTTTTGGATTGCCCGAACAAGTGGGTATGAGCTCGGAAGGACTAAATAAAATAGATACACTCATCCAAAAATCCATTCAAGCGCGCATTTTTCCAGGATGTCAAGTATTGGTGGCACGGCATGGACGAGTGGTGTTTCAAAAAAACTACGGCTCGCTCACTTATGATAATACAAATGAAAAAGTAGTGAACGAAACACTCTATGACTTGGCTTCGGTTACGAAGGTAGCAGCCACCATACAAGCGACGATGTTTTTGCAAGAACAAAAAGTCATTGACCTAAAACAAAAAGCGGCACATTATTTGCCTGAACTTATAGGAACAAATAAAGCCAACATTACAGTGGAGGATTTAATGCTACATCGGTCGGGTTTGGTGGCTTTTTATCCAAAATTATGGGAGCGAACAAAAACAGGTGGCGGCGGATTGATGACCGAATATTACAGTCCTTTGCAAGACAGTGTGTATTCTTTGCAGATTGCGCCCAAGTTATTTGCAAAATCAGCCTTGCAAGACTCGGTGTGGAAGTGGGTCGTGCAATCACCGATGCGTAAAGAAGTGAACAAGAGATATCCTTTTGTATATAGTGACTTGGGGATTCTGATGTTACAAAAAATCATTGAGCGAGTTGTAAATCAGCCATTAGATGAATTTTTAAGCCAAAACTTTTATGAGCCGCTTGGTATGAGGATGACAGGGTTTAAGCCTTTGAAAAGGTTTTCTGAACATCAAATTGCACCTACGGAGAATGACTTTTTATATAGAAATCAACTTCTTCGTGGCACGGTACACGACCAAATGGCAGCCGAGAACGGTGGGGTGGCAGGTCATGCAGGGTTATTTAGCACTGCTCAGGATTTGGCGATTTTGATGCAGATGAATCTCCAGAAAGGGCTTTATGGCAACCGTCGTTATTTTCAAGAAGAAACTGTACCGTTTTTTGCGCAAATATACGACAGTACCAATCATCGTGGATTGGGTTGGGATAAGGCGCCTGTAAATGGAGAAAGCAACTATGTGGCTCCTTCAGCTTCGCCATTGTCTTTTGGCCATTCTGGTTTTACGGGGACAATGGTGTGGGCAGATCCCAAGGAGGATTTAATTTTCATATTTCTTTCCAATCGTGTACATCCCAATGCTGAGAATGGCGAATTGAACCGAAAAAAAATCCGCCGAAGGGTGCATGAGTTGGTTTACCAGGCTATTGAATCGAAAAAAATGGCAGGGAGTCATTAGAAACTTATAAAATTTTCAATAAAGCATTAATTTTGAGCGTTTTTATAAAAATCAATAGTAATTAGTTATGTTAAAAAAACTACTTTTCGTTGGCTACGCCGTAGTGATGTTCTGTGGAGTAATTGCTGAGAGCATGGCACAAAGTATAAGTGCAGTCCTTGTTACAAATACTTCAGGGGCGATTCTTACTTCAGGCTATTGTTCGGGACAAGCAATTCGAATTTCTTTTAGTACTTCTGGCTTTGTGGGAACGCCTACTTTTTCGGTGCAGCTTTCTGATGCTGCGGGTGTTTTTCCTGCTACACCCAATGTCATTGGTACTGGTGCCACTAGCCCCATTACGGCAGCCATACCGGTAGGAAGTACTGCTGGGGTAGGATATAAGGTAAGGGTAGTGTCAGGAGCAACATTTGGCACAAGTACTGCTTTTCAAATCAATCCCGTAGCAATAGTAAATCCGGTAGCCAATCTCAATCCGTGCAGCGGGGCATCAGTAAGCGGTATTGTTTTCAGCAGTAGTAGTGCAGGGGCAACATTTTCTTGGACGAGCACAGTTAATGTGGGTTTTGGAATAGCGGGCACTGGAAATATCCCCACCTTTACAGCCTCAAATAGTGGAACAACCGACCTTGCAGCTACGGTCACAGTAACACCATCCGTAAATGGATGTACAGGCGTTCCCTCAACTTTTACTGTAACTGTCAAACCCGTTGCGAGTGTCAATCCGATTACGAATGTAAGTCTCTGCAACGGTGCATCTGGGGCAGCGATTAGCTTTAGCAGTACTACGCCTGGCACCATTTATGCTTGGACAAGTACCGCCAATGTAGGCTTCGGAGTTTCGGGAAACGGTATTATTTCCGCCTTCACTGCTACCAATGCTACTTCAACTCCTGTAACGGCCACAGTGACTGTCACGCCGACGTCCAATGGATGTGCAGGCGTACAACGAACATTCACGCTAACAGTCAATCCAACCAATGCTACAGTGAATGCAGTAACGAATGTTGCTTATTGCGATGGAGTCACGGGTAGTGCTATAGCCTTTTCAAGCCCAACGGCTGGTGTCACCTTTGACTGGACGAGTAATTTGAATGTAGGATTTGGGACTTCAGGTAGTGGAAATATTGCTGCATTTACGGCTAGTAATGCGGGGGCATCAGATGTTGTGGCTACTGTGACGGTTACACCTAAAGTGGCGGGATGTGCTGGTATGCTATCGAATTTTACTGTAACAGTTCGATCAAAAGCTACGGTCAATAGCATACCAAATGCATCTTATTGTAATGGTGCAGCAGGAACTGCTATTTCCTTTTCAAGTCCTTCGGTAGGAGTAAATTTCAGCTGGTCAGCCAGCCAAAATGTTGGTTTTGGTACATCGGGAACGGGTAGTATTCCGACATTTATGGCTACCAATACTAGTACATTCCCACTTGTAGCAACTGTTACGGTTACACCAAGCGCTGGGGGGTGCAACGGAATAAGTAAAACTTTTACTGTCACGGTCAACCCCACGGCAACGGTTAATGCCATTGCTGACGCGGCTTTTTGTGCTGGAATCCCTGTTGCAGGAACTGCCTTCTCTAGTCCAAATGCAGGAACAACCTTTAGCTGGACAAGTAGCGTTAATATGGGCTTTGGTACGGCAGGAACAGGTAATATTCCTGCTTATACTTCTATCAGTACAGGTGTAACACAGGTGGTTTCTACAATCACAGTGACGCCCTTAGTAGGCGGATGCCCAGGCACTCTCAAGACTTTTACAATAACAGTCAATCCAACCCCTACTGTAAATGCCGTCAGTAATGCTACTTATTGCAACGGTTCTGCGGCCACAGCGATAGGTTTTTCAAGCCCAGTCGCAGGCACAACTTTTAATTGGACAGGAGCACCGAATGTTGGTTTTGGTACAACAGGAACAGGGAATATCGGTGCTTATAATGCTACTAACGCGGGGACAAATCCTATTGTAAGCTCGTTTTCAATAACACCCAGCACAGCGACTTGCACAGGCCCTGCTACTTCATTCTCCATCACAGTCAATCCAACACCCATCGTTTCTACAGTTACAAACGCAACATTTTGCGGCAATGTAAGTGCCCCAACGATTACTTTTTCGACTGTAACGCCTGGCACTACTTATGCTTGGTCGTCCACAGCCAATGTTGGTTTTGGTACAACTGGGAATGGAAATATAAATGCTTATACGACCATAGATAACGAAGCCGCCGTAACAGCTACAGTATCGGTAACGCCCATTGCCAATACCTGTGTAGGAGCAACTAAAACGTTTACCGTGACGGTCAATCCTTCACCCAAAGTAAATAGTGTTTCTAATGCGGTGTATTGTAACACTGCCTCAGCAACGGCCATTAGTTTTTCCAGCCCAACTTCTGGCATTACTTTTGACTGGTCATCTACCTCTAATGTTGGTTTTGGGACGTCGGGTACAGGAAACATAACCGCCTATTCTGCTGCAAATACAGGCACAAGTATTGTAATAGCAACCATCAATGTAAATGCAAAAACGGCCACTTGTACTGGGCCAACACGCTCCTTTACTGTCACGGTCAATCCTACTCCAACTGTCAATAGTTTAAGTAATCTTACTTATTGTGGTTCTGTTTCGGGTTCACCTATTAGCTTCTCAAGCCCCACATCGGGGACAACCTTTGGTTGGACAAGTAGCAACAATGTTGGTTTTGGGTCTAATGGCAACGGAAATATTGGTGGTTTTGCGGTAGCAAATCCCGTAACGGCTGCTACATCAACTACCGTCACAGTTAATCCAACCGCCAATTCTTGCTCAGGAACATCAAGTACTTTTTCAATAACAGTTAACCCCACCCCTTCGGTCAATGCTGTTTCTGATGGAACAATTTGCGCGGGCATAACTGGGTCACCGATAAGTTTTTCCAGCGAAACACCTAATACTAATTTTAATTGGTCAACATCTACTAATGTTGGGTTTGGTAATAATGGCTCGGGAAATATATCAGGAGGGTTTTCAGCTTTGAATGGCTCACAAAATGTAGTAACATCAACGGTGAATGTCGTTCCTGCAACGGCTACTTGTACAGGCCCAACACGGACGTTCACTTATACTGTCAATCCTACCCCATCCAATCCAAGTGCAAACTCAAGTGTTGTTTATTGTGCTACCTCTGTTGCAACTCCCTTGGTAGCAAGCGGTAGTAATTTAAAATGGTACACTGAACCAAATGGAGGTTCTCCTTCAGCCACTTCACCCACTCCTTCCACAAACAATCCTTCTGATAATTCGGTGACAACCAATTATTTCGTGACTCAAACCAATCAATATAATTGTGAAAGCAACCGTAGTCAAGTTCAGGCTACAATCAAACCACTTCCTGGCGGTGCGTCGGTTCCTAAACAAGAATACTTACTTTGTCAGTTTGATCCTGCAGTGCAATTAGATGCTAAAATACAGGGTACGGGGCAGAGCTTACTTTGGTTTTTTGGGGGTGGAAATGAAACAACTAATGCGCCAACCATTACCACCACAACAGGCTTTGAGGGAACTTTTGCAGTTTTGCAAGTGAGAGATGGTTG
>Ga0105047_10015500_pt1 | contig 11998 bp, 12 predicted proteins | sample MAT04_FD_78384 | JGI IMG/M metagenome (GOLD analysis project Ga0105047, IMG submission 78384) | Freshwater microbial communities from Lake Fryxell liftoff mats and glacier meltwater in Antarctica - MAT-04 (megahit assembly) | ecosystem: Environmental > Aquatic > Freshwater > Ice > Liftoff... | reverse complement strand
GGTCATGCAGTCGGGCAAGCCGCTCGTCATCCTCGCTGAGGACGTCGAGGGCGAGGCTCTGGCCACGCTCGTCGTCAACAAGATCCGCGGCACGTTCCGTTCGGTGGCCGTCAAGGCTCCCGGTTTCGGCGACCGTCGCAAGGCCATGCTGCAGGACATCGCGATCCTGACCGGTGGCCAGGTCATTTCCGAAGAGGTCGGTCTCAAGCTCGACGGAACCGACATCGAGCTCCTGGGCCGCGCCCGCAAGGTCGTCGTCACCAAGGATGAGACCACGATCGTCGAAGGTTCTGGCGACGCCGAGCAGATCGCCGGCCGCGTCAACCAGATCCGCGCCGAGATCGAAAAGTCCGACTCCGACTACGACCGCGAGAAGCTGCAGGAGCGCCTGGCCAAGCTGGCCGGCGGTGTTGCGGTGATCAAGGCCGGAGCTGCCACTGAGGTGGAGCTCAAGGAGCGCAAGCACCGCATTGAGGACGCCGTTCGCAACGCGAAGGCCGCCGTCGAAGAGGGCATCGTCGCCGGTGGTGGCGTCGCCCTTCTCCAGGCGTCGAAGCAGGCGTTCCTCAAGCTCGACCTCGAGGGTGAAGAAGCCACTGGCGCTCGCATCGTTGAGATCGCTGTTGAGGCTCCGCTGAAGCAGATCGCGATCAACGCTGGCCTCGAGGGCGGCGTTGTGGCCGAGAAGGTGAAGAACCTGCCTCCGGGCCAGGGACTGAACGCTGCAACCGGCGAGTACGTCGACATGATCAAGGCCGGCATCATCGACCCCGCCAAGGTGACGCGTTCCGCGCTGCTGAACGCGGCGTCGATCGCCAGCCTGTTCCTCACCACTGAGGCCGTCGTGGCCGACAAGCCCGAGAAGGCCGGAGCCGCCATGGGTGGCGGCGACGGTGGCATGGGTGGCATGGACTTCTAAGTCCAGCTGGGGCTCGCGCCTCACTAGTTCGGCAGAAGGGGTCGGGCCCGAAAGGGTCCGGCCCCTTCTACCGTCCCACCAACCCGCGTTGCGGTCCTCAGGTGAGCGTTCTGCAGCGAAAACGCTCACCTGATGCCGGCAACGCGGGGGTGGGGGTGGCTGGGCGGGGAGGATGGGCGCATGCAGGTTCTGGTCGATGCCGACAACGTCCATCCGGCGCGCTTGGCCGCTTTGCTGGATGCGCTGGCGCTCACCGGGTTCACGCCATCGCAGAACGGCGATGTTCGCCTCGTAGCGATCGGCAGGGCCCGGGCGTTGGCGAACACCACGTGGCCCGAGGGGGCCGAGGTGGTGCCGCACCAGGGATGGCAGAGCGCCGACATCGCGTTGGCGCAGGCCTACGTGCACGATGACGAGGCGTTGGTGCTGGCCAGCGGCGACGGTGATTTTGTCCACCTGGTGCGCGGGCACGAAGGCCCGGTGCTCGTGGTGGCGGCTGAGCGCTCAACAGCGGGTCGGATGCGCGATCACGCCACCGTCGTCGACCCTGTGCACGAAGGAACCGCGCGCATCGTCGACTGGCTCAACGGCCTGCCGTGAACCAGTGGGCCGACGCTGGTGTCGGCGGGTGCGAAAGACTTCGGGCGTGAGCATCCTGGTGGATCCGCCCAAGTGGCCTGCGCATGGCCGGATGTGGGGGCACCTGGTCAGCGACGAATCGCTGGCGGAGCTCCATGGGTTTGCGGCGTTGGTCGGCATCCCCGAACGCGGGTTCGACCTCGATCACTACGACGTCCCTCAAGAGCGGCTCGATGATCTGATCGCCGCCGGCGCGGAACTCGTCACGTCGGCCGAACTCGTTCGACGCCTCACTGCGGCGGGTCTGAGGCGGCGCAAGCCGCGTCGCTGAACCGAGTATCGCTGGGGGTGGCGCGATCAGAGCGTGCGTAGCAGTGCGAGCTCCAAGGCGATGTTGCCCCGCGCTTTGGTCTCCCACCGCTCGTATCCGGTGGCGGTGCGAAAGATCCGTGGGCGCGCCAGCAGGCCGTTCAGTACCGCTGCCCTGGCCAGGGCGAAGTCGGCATCGGCCACGAACGAGAATTCGGTGCGAACGCCTGCGGCGTAGTCGGCGTACGCGTCGGCGTCGCCGGCCAGCACCGAGAGGTCGGCATCGCACAGCACCTCACCATCAGCGTCTCCCTCATCGGGTGTGTGGCCCGCTGTGAGTCGCACGAGCCGCGCTACCTGGGTCACGCGGGGCTCGGGGATGTCGAACATTGGCAGTAGGCCTTCGGCCAGCTGGGCCGAAACCTCTTCGTTGTCATCACGCTTCGGGTCGTAGGCCGCATCGTGGAACCAGGCCGCCAGTCGTACAGCCTCAAGATCGCTGGCATGTTCGCGGAGCAGTTCGACGGCGGCCAGCACCGCCGCCAGATGGTGATCGTCGTGATAGCGGCGGTGGGGTTGCCGGTAGCGATCGAGCAAAAGTCTCACGAGTCCATCGGGCATCCCCGCCGCCCCGGGAATACCCTGGCGCTCGCCGTTGCTCATGAAGCCAACCTAGGACAGGACAGTTCATGAAGGTGACGATCGTCGGTGGCGGTCAGGTGGGTGGCGCGTTGGCGCAGGCCTTCGAAGCAAGGGGCGACGACGTTGTCACAGCTCGCCGTGAGCCGTGGCATGCCGATGAGATCGGGCTTGTGGACGCTGCGCGAGGGGCCGACCTCGTCGTGCTCGCGATCCCGTTCGGCGCTGTAGCCCTCGTCGTCCCGGTGCTGGGCCTGGAACCCGGCCAGATCCTGATCGATGCCACGAACCCGTTCGGTCGCCCCTGGCCTGAGGGTTACGCCAGCACCGACTACGCCAGCGGAGGGGCGCTCGTGCAGTCGCTGGCCGCGCAGGCACGCGTCGTGAAGTGCTTCAACGTCATCGGCTTCGAACACATGGCCTCGCCGCAGTTCTCTGCCGGTCAGCCGTTGATGCCGGTGTGCGGCGACGACGAGGAAGCCCGCAATCGCGTCCGTCAGCTGGCCCACGAACTCGGATTCGACGCCATCGACATCGGCGGCCTCGAGAAAGCCGCGCTCGTCGAGAACCTCGGCCTGCTGTGGGGAACGCTGGCCCGCGACACAGGGCTCGGACGCGACATCGCTTTCGGGCTCCTGCGACGGGGCGACTCGGAGGGAACCGAGGGATGAGCCACGTTCACCAGTCCGGTCACGAGAATGCAGACGAGACGCTGACCGATGACGAGAGGCTCGTGCTGGAGGCCGAGGAGGATGACCCGCACGCTCACGATGGTGAGCGGGAGCAGGAGCCCCGCGTCGGACCGCTCGAACTCTTCTTCGACCTCGTCTTCGTCTTCGCACTGACGCAGGTCACTGGACTGATGAGTGAGGAACTCTCCTGGCCGAACATGGTGCGGGGCCTAGCGATCCTCACCGTCGTGTGGTTTTCGTGGGCAGGGTTCTCGTGGCTGACGAACCGGGTGAAGACCGATGATGGCGGCGCGCGCTTGGTCATGTTCGCCTCGATGGGCGCCATGCTGATCGTCTCGCTCGCGGTGCCCGACGCCTTCTCGGGCGGCGGCACGACATTCGCAGTGGCCTACCTCATTCTCACGTTGCTCTATACGGTTCTCTACGCGGTGCTGACCAGAGACGACCCGCAGGTCTTCCGTGCGGTGATGCGGTTGGCCGTGGGCATGATCGCTGCGCCGGTGTTGCTGCTTATCGCCGGATCCCTCGATGCCGGACCGGCGCGCACCGCGCTGTGGACCGCCGCGATTGTCGTCCTCGTCGTCGGAGGTTTCGCCTCGGGAACGGGCTGGCGGGTGCATCCTGCCCACTTCGCCGAACGGCACGGCCTCATCGTGATCATCGCGTTGGGCGAATCGATCGTCGCCATCGGCATCGGTGCCGCTGCGCAGGAGCTCGACGCCGCAGCCATCGCTGGTTCGCTGCTCGGGCTCGTCGTTGCCGTGGCTCTGTGGTGGCAATACTTCGACATCGTGGCGTTGGTGGCCGAACGTCGGCTCAGTGCAGCTGTGGGCACGGCGCAGGTACGAATGGCGCGCGACTCTTACACGATGCTCCACCTGCCGATGGTGGCGGGAATCGTCTTCTTTGCGCTTGGTGTCAAAAAGGTGCTGAGCTTTCCGGACAAGCCGTTGTCGACGGTGGCGCTCGCTGCCCTGCTCGGTGGTGTGGCCGCCTATCTGCTCGCGCACGTGCTGTTCCGGTACCGGAACACGCGGTCGTGGAACCGTCAGCGCGTCGTCGTGGGAGCCCTACTCATCATCGGCATCTTCGTGCTGGGGGGCGTGGATTCCCTCGTTGTGCTCATCGGCCTGGCGGTGGTGATGGTGCTGCTCACCGCGTACGAGACCTACCGATTCCGTGAGGCGCGCCATGCGGTGCGTGAGCATGGCGCCGGCGGCCGATGGGTGAACGAACCTCCTGACAGCAGTGAGGTCAGTACCCCAGGAACACCTTGACGATGGCGATGAGCGTCAGGAAGAGCGCGACAAAGGTGGCGAGAGCCAATCGACGCCGCATGGGGAGTTGGTGGAAGCTGGCGCCGGCCCAGGCGATGATCGAACAGAACGCGACGAGTGCGATGTCGGCGCCCCGAGCGGCGCTCTGAATCGTGGGGCTGAACAGTCCGGCGATCAGCAAACCGATCGTCGCCACCAATGACGACAGCAGTAGGGGCGTGCCTTCAACCAGCGATCTCAGGTAGCGGCCGAACGGCAGTGGTGTGGGTGACACCACGCGGTGCGAGATCGAGACGGCGAAGGCATGAGCGACGACAAGGCTGATCGATGTCGCCCACATGGCGGTCGCCAGGCCTCCGGGGGTTCGAATCGCGCCATCGACGCGTATGCCCAGGATCACTGCCACGATCGAGACCGATCCGTAGAGCGTCAGTTCGATGGTGCGGCGTCGGGTGGCCCAGGCGCGAAGACGATCCATCAGATCGGGGTCGCTCGTGTCGACGGGATCCGCCCGGGTCATGCCGACCTCACGCTCACTCGGGCTTGGGAGTGAGGACGTCATCGGCATCAACGATGCGGTACGCGTACCCCTGCTCGGCCAGAAAACGCTGCCGGTGTGCAGCGAACTCCGCGTCGACAGTGTCGCGCGAAACGACGGTGTAGAAGCGGGCACCACGACCATCGGCCTTGGGGCGCAGAATTCGTCCGAGACGTTGCGCCTCCTCTTGACGCGACCCGAAGGATCCCGATACCTGGATGGCCACATTGGCCTCCGGAAGGTCGATGGAGAAGTTGGCCACCTTTGACACGACCAGACACGGCACCTCGCCAGTGCGGAACGCCTCGAACAATCGCTCGCGTTCCTTCACCGGGGTGGCGCCATTGATGACAGGTGCACCGAGCGTCTCGCTGAGCGAGTCGAGCTGATCCAGGTACTGGCCGATCACCAGCACGTGGTCGTTCGCGTGCTGCTCGACCAGCGCCTTCACCACATGCTCCTTGAGAGGAGTCGTGGCAGCGAGGCGATAGCGCTCTTCGGGCTCGGCCGTGGCGTAGACGATGCGATCGTGCTCGGGCAACGTGACGCGCACTTCAACGCAGTCGGCCGGCGCGATGTAGCCCTGGGCCTCGATGTCCTTCCACGGAGCGTCATAGCGCTTGGGGCCGATGAGCGAGAAGACGTCGCCTTCGCGGCCGTCCTCGCGTACCAGTGTGGCGGTGAGACCGAGCCGACGACGCGACTGGATGTCGGCCGTGAAGCGGAAGATTGGTGCGGGCAGCAGGTGCACCTCGTCGTACATGATGAGGCCCCAATCGTGTTCGTCGAACAGATCGAGGTGCGCGTAGACGCCATTGCGCCGCGTCGTGAGCACCTGATAAGTCGCGATCGTGACGGGCTTGATCTCCTTCTTGGCGCCGGAGTACTCACCAATCTCGTCCTCGGTGAGGGTGGTGCGCATGAGAAGTTCGCGGCGCCATTGGTGAACCGAGACAGTGTTGGTTACGAGGATCAGGGTCGTGGCCTTGGTCATGGCCATGGCGGCGGCGCCCACGATGGTCTTACCGGCACCGCACGGAAGCACCACGACTCCGCTGCCACCGTGGGCGAAGTTCTCTGCGGCCTCGCGCTGGTAATCGCGCAAGCCCCAGCCGTCCTGGACAAGCTCGATCGGGTGCGATTGGCCGTCGACGTACCCGGCAAGGTCTTCGGCCGGCCACCCGAGCTTGAGGAGCACCTGCTTGATGTGACCGCGTTCACTCGGGTGTACCTGAACGGTGTCGTCGTCCAGACGATTCCCCACCAGAGGAATGATCTTCTTCGAACGTAACACCTCTTCGAGGACGGCGCGGTCGGTCGACTCGAGCACAAGTCCGTGGGCCGGATGCTTGAGCAGCTTCAAGCGTCCGTAGCGGCCCATGGTGTCGGCGATGTCGATGAGCAGCGCGTGCGGCACCGAGTAGCGCGAGAACTTCAGGAGCGTGTCGATGACCTGCTCGGCATCGTGGCCGGCCGCGCGTGCGTTCCACAGACCGAGTGGGGTGATCCGGTAGGTGTGGACGTGCTCGGGGGCGCGTTCGAGTTCGGCGAACGGGGCAATCTCGTGCCGGCAGTCCTGGGACTGGGGGTGGTCGATGTCGAGCAGCAGCGTCTTGTCGCTTTGGACGATCAGGGGGCCGTCGGTCACTTTTAGGGTTCCTCGCCTCGCAGGATGACCCACCATTGTCGCCTATGCCGCAAGTGCGCGCCCCCGGTGGGCACGAGGGGGCGAATCAGATGGTCACGCCGAGCCGGACTCCGTGCTCGGTTCTTGGCCCTCATCCGGGCCCGCGCCGATGCGGACGACCTCGACGCCGGTGATCCGGCTGACTGCGAAGGTGCGTACGTCGCCTCCGCGATGGTCGTAGGCGGTGATCTGGCCGGCGTTCACACGCACCGGATCGATGATCCGTTCGACCGTTGATCCGTTGCTACTGGCGTAGCCGATGCGCAGCGCGGCGCCCTCGTCGATGGCGTGCCGGATGGTGGCCAACGTCTTGGACGGCGGGGTTCGGGCCGGCAACGGGCGCGAAAGCTCAACGGCGTCCGATTCGACCCCGTCGCGCTCCTGGTGCTCGCCGGCGCGCAATGCACGCACCGCAGCGTTGAGAAGTCGCTCGCTGGGTCCGGCATCCTCCCGAGGACGCACCATCGAGCGGGTGGTCGTGGGTCGCCGACCTGTGCCACGCGGAATCGCGACGGCCCCGTCGGGACCTTCAGCGGTGGGCGAGAGGCCGAACGCGTGCAAGCGATCGATCACTGTGGTGACAGCCGTCGAAGTGACGACGACCGTCGGGGCAATGCGTCGCAGTTGTAGTTGCTGCATCTCGTTCGCGACCATCACGGTGTCGAGGAGTGCAACGTCATCGCAGCGGATGTAGCTCGACGCAGTGCCGACGCGCAGTTGGCCGTGACGACGGGCGACGTCGGCCACCAGGTAGGAAAGCGGTTGCGGCACGGGTGTGCGCGAGATCTCGCCGAGGAACTCCAGGATCGAATCGCTCTCGCGGCCGTGATCGAAGGCACGTCGCACCGAACGGTCGCTGAAGCGGTACACCGTCGCCCCACCGGTCGATTCCACATCGGCGAGCAGCGCCATCTCGCGCGCAAGTTCGGCTTCGAGAGGGCCTGGCGCGATCGCGGTCAGGTCGGGCTGAAGGATCACGTGGTCGACGGGAGTGGGCAGATGTGCGCGCAGTGCATCCGCGATCGGATCCTCTACCGGCGCGCCGTCGGCCTGGTCGGCGGCGACCGGCACGGAGGAGTCGATCAGCGCGCGGCCGTGCGGAGTGAGCGCACCCAGGCCGGTGATGCCGAGCGTGGCTGCTTCTCGCGTGGTCCACATGATGAATTCGTGGCGCGACTGGTTCACCCGGCGCGGGCGTCGCCAGTCGATGCGGGCGATGAGTGAGGCATCGCCCGCATCGGCCCCTTCGGCCAGCGTTGCCAACTCCTGCAGGATCGCGTCGCGGATCGATGCGGCGTAGCTGCGCTCGATGTCGTTGGAGAGTGCAGACAGTCGGTTGTCTTTGGCGTCCTTGGTGCCGACCAGGCCGGCGACGCGATCGTTGGTCAGCCAGGTTCGCGCCAGCCATGACCAGCGGGATGCGATGTCGCCTTGTTCCCACGCGTCGAAGCCGGTCGTCGTGGTGAATACGGGATCGGCCGCACCGTCGGTGGTCACCAGGCCAGCGGCGTACGCCACCTCGATCACCAGCGCAGCGGTGTCGGGATCCACATCGAGCGCGTCGGCGACGCGGTTCAGGTCGCGGCTGCTGAGGCCGCCGGTGCGCAGGCTGCTCGGCGGAGCGGTGGTCCACTGCTGGCACAGCTCTTCGACGAGCCGCACCGCATCGAGCGCGTTCTGGGCTGCCGAGCGTGCGACGTGGTCCGCGTCCCTCACGACGACGTCGGCGGGCTCGGGAGGAACGGGACGAATCAGGCCGTCGGTGATTGCTTCAGGGCTGCTCGGCAGCAGCAGATCGCGGCAGCCTCGGACCATGGTGAGCGAATCGTCAGCTCCCCACAACAGGCCCAGCGCGTGGAGCAGCTGGAGGGATTCGCGGGTCCGGCGCTCGCATAGGGCCACGACGTCGGCATCATCGGCTACTGCCCCGGCGCGCGCACGATGGACCATGACGTTGGGCACGACATCGTCGGGACGGATCGGATCATCCATGCGGGCGACCAGCTCGGTGACCGCCAGTCCGAAGGCGTCGAAACCATCGAGAGCCCGCAGCATTGACGGCGTCCCCGTGGCTCGTGCGGCCAGGGCCCGGAGGTCGGCTGGAACGGGGTTCACAAGGTCGGGTCGCAGCCGTAGCAGCGTGGCCAGCGCATCATCGCTGCGTCGCCGGAGGTCGTCGGCCAGGCTCCGGGGGCGTCCGCTCGAGGTTTCTGACGCGGGTGCAGCGGAGCCGGCAACGGCGTCGGAAGCGGGCGAACTAGGCGGGGTGGACATCCGGTCTACGGTACGCGACCACCCCAGCCTCCGCATCGGGGCTCCGGCGCAGGCGCCCCGGCCGGAGCGGCGCGACGAAACCACGGCGACGCTCGCCGCCATGATCGGTATCGTGGGATCCCACGGGTCGCCTCGGCTGGCTCGTGGATTCATGCGAAAGCCAATGAGCAAGCACATGGGCGTCGTCCGACGCGCATCACGACGTGGCCTGAGCCACGAAGGCCAGCAGAGCAGAGGTGCACAGTGCCCACCGGCAAGGTGAAGTGGTACGACGTCGACAAGGGATTCGGCTTCATCGCCAACGATGAGGGCGGCGATGTCTTCCTGCCCAAATCGGCGTTGCCCACCGGTACCGCGAGCGTCAAGCCCGGCACCCGCTTGGAGTTCGGCGTGGCCGAAGGCCGACGCGGCGAGCAGGCCCTGTCGGTTCGCGTGCTCGACCCGCTTCCCTCGGTGGCCGCTGCCTCACGCAAGAGCCCCGACGACCTGGCGATCATCGTCGAAGACCTGATCAAACTGCTCGACGATGTCGGTAACGGACTTCGTCGTGGACGTCGACCCACACCCGACCACGCCGCCAAGATCGGCGCAGTGCTGCGCGCTGTGGCCGACGACCTCGACTAGGGCTCTTCCTGCTGTCAGTCGGTGAGCAACGCGTCGAAGGCTTCGAGGCCCTCGACGCCCAGGTCGCGGGTGAAGTCGTTCACGTAGAGCGCGATGTGCGCCCGCTGGACCTCGGGGCTCATCTCGTCGGCGTGCTCGGCGACGTACTCGCGTGAATCCTCGGGGTGCGTCCACGCGTGCTGCACCGAACGCGAGATCCAGTCGGTGATGGCGGCGATGCTGTAGCGCGCCACGACGTCGTCGCGCGCGACGATGGCGCCGAGGGCCAGCGGCAATCCGGTCTGCGTCTCCCACCAGTCGCCGAGGTCGACGATGTTGTGCAGCCCGTGGTCGGCGTAGGTGAAGCGCGCCTCGTGGATGACCAACCCGGCGTCGACCGCTCCCGCAGCCACCGCCGGCATGATCTCGACGAACGGCATCACAACGATCGTGCCGACACCACCGGGAACGTTGGCTGCGATCCATCGCCGCGCCACTCGGTAGGCGGTCGACTGTTCGGAAGGGATCGCCAGCGTCGCGCCCTGCAGCCCGGCAGGTTCGGTGGTCGGTGACGCTGACAGCAGCAGGGGTCCGCAGCCACGACCGACGGCGCCCCCCGCTGGTACGAGCTGGTAACCCGCGGCTTGGGCAGCCGGCAAGGCGGCCGCCGAGATCTTGAGCAGGTCGTACTCGTGACTCTCTAGCCAGCCGTTGGTCAGGTCGATGTCGGCGAAAGTGACGTCGAGGCTCGGAGCGCCCTCGATCAGTCCATGCGCCCAGGCGTGGAAGACGAACGTGTCGTTCGGGCAGGGGGAGTAGGCGATGCTGAGCGTGGTCATCGCACAAGCCGATCCGAATCGGGTGCCATCAGCAACTCGTGCATGGCTTCGGCGAGCGCGTCGAGGGCGTCCTCGATCGACCACGACTTGGGATCGCGGACGCCGACGGGGTTCGAGATGGTGCGCAGCTCCAGGAATGCGGTGCCGAAGGCAACGGCTGCTACGGCGGCGCCATGGCCCTCCATCGCCTCTGCCAATGCTTCGGGGTGGTGGCGAACGAAGTCATCGATCCGCTCGGCGCTGGCGGTGACGGTGCTGACGGTGAGGATCGTGCCGACGTGAGCGTTGGTGAGGCTGGCCGCACGGCGCACGAGGGAGGGATCGCAGGTGATGTCGCCGCCGGAGTAGCCCAGTGCCGAAAGGGGGACCCGTGCACCGGGGGAGCCTGGCTCCTCGGCCCCCAGGTCAGCGGCCACGATGCGGTTGGCAATCACCACGTCTCCGACCGCCACCCGGGGCGCGAAGCCACCGGCGATACCGGCGTTGAGGACGAGATCGATGGATGGGTCCAGCGCCAGGGCCGTTGCGGTTGCGCTGGCGGCTGCGGCCTCACCGATTCCGCAGGCCACGGCCACGACGGCGACGCCAGGATCACCCTCGGAGGCCACAGCGGATCTGTAGGGGCCGACGGTGGTGGGGCGCGTTGGACCTAGACGCCTGACCGCCGCTCGGGCCTCATCGGCCACTGCGCACACCACGAGAACCCGCACGTGCCCCACCGTAGGGGCCGACCGACCCATGCGCCCGTGTGCCCAGCGGCTACCGTGATCCCGTGACTCCCACCCTTGATCAGCCGCGCGCCCACAAGGTCGACGCGGCCTGCAGCCACCCCGATGCTGTGGCGCTGGCGCTGACTGCGGCGCAGGAGACCGAAGGCGCGGAGCGCGTCGGCGAGCACCTGGGGTTCGATGCCGACGACGAGCGCGTTGTCACGCACTACTTCGCTTGCCTCAACCCGGCCTACATCGGTTGGCGGTGGGCCGTCACCGTCGCTCGCGCGTCGCGTTCCAAAGTGATCACGGTCGATGGTGTCGTCCTGCTGCCCGGCGATGATTCTGTGCTCGCGCCAACGTGGCTGCCCTGGAGCGAGCGACTCCGCCCCGGCGACCTGGGCGTGGGCGATCTGCTCCCCACCCGTCAGGACGACCTTCGCCTCGCGCCCGGATTCACCGGGGCCGATCTCACGCTGCCTGACGAGCTAGAAGACCCGCTGAACCCGCCAGGGTGGGAGCTCGGTCTTGGCCGAGTTCGCGTGCTGAGCGACTTGGGTCGCGATGAAGCGGCAGACCGTTGGTACAGCGGAGATTCCGGACCAAGTTCACCGATGGCGCAGGCAGCTCCGGCTCGCTGTTCGTCATGCGGGTTCCTGGTGCCGGTATCGGGCGTTATGCGTCAGGCCTTCGGCGTGTGCGCGAACGAGATGTCGCCGAGCGATGGCCGCATCGTGTCTCTCGACCACGGTTGCGGTGCTCACTCGGAGGCGCAGGTGCAGCCGGTCGCGTCGTCCGACGCTCCGATCGTCGACGAGGTCGGGTTCGACGTCATCGCCATTCACGGCGAACAGACCAGCGGCTCGATCGACGCTACCGCGCCTACCGAAGAGCTCGGTCACTCCTAGAAGCAGTCCCACCTTGACGAGGTT
>Ga0105047_10015498_pt1 | contig 12001 bp, 15 predicted proteins | sample MAT04_FD_78384 | JGI IMG/M metagenome (GOLD analysis project Ga0105047, IMG submission 78384) | Freshwater microbial communities from Lake Fryxell liftoff mats and glacier meltwater in Antarctica - MAT-04 (megahit assembly) | ecosystem: Environmental > Aquatic > Freshwater > Ice > Liftoff... | reverse complement strand
CGGCGTCCTCCAGCAGGCGGCGCGCCTCCTGAATGGTCTTGCGCGGCACGATCACCCCGGGAGCGCCCTCCGCCCCCTCCGGCGCCAGCATCTCCGCCAGGGCCAGGCGGTGGCCGTCAGTGGCCACCGCGCGCAGCTTGGTGGTCCCGCCGTCGGTCACGGTGTGCAGATAGAGGCCGTTGAGGTAGTAGCGCGTCTCCTCGGTGGAAATGGCGAAGCGGGTCTTGTCGATCAGACGGATCAGATCGGCGGTGTCGACCACCATCCGCGAGCCCGCGCCCTCGGACGACATCACCGGGAAGTCGCCGGCCGGCAGGACGGGCAGGTTGAAGCGCGACCGTCCCGCGGAAACCATCAGCCGCGGATCGTCGCCGGAGAAGCGCAGCTCGACCTCCGAGCCTTCGGGCAGCTTGCGGACGATCTCGTAGAGGGTATGGGCGGGGGCGGTGATCTGGCCGGGGGTGTCCACCGAGACGTCCGTCTCGTCGACGATCTCCATGTCCAGGTCGGTGGCGGAGAAGGACACGCCGCCGCGTTCGGCGGACAATAGGACGTTGGACAGGATCGGAATGGTGTTGCGGCGTTCGACCACGCTCTGCACATGCCCGAGGGCCTTCAGCAGCGTCGCCCGCTCGATCGTAAACTTCATGTGTGGTCGTCCAGTCCTGCGGCCGCCGTCGCAACCCTGCGGCGCGCCGGCCCCCTGATCGCGCCGGGTAGGCGAGATTATCTCAAATCGCTTGCCGGGGAAGGGGCTGCGCGCTTGCGAGGCGCTTCATTTGCCTCTGGCCCCCCGCGCTCAGCCGCGTAGCTTGCGGATGAGGATCTCCAGGTCGCGGTTCAACTGGGGGTCTTCGAGGCGCAGAGCCTCGATACGGCGCACCGCATGTAGGACGGTGGTGTGGTCGCGTCCGCCGAAGCGCCGCCCGATGTCGGGTAGCGACCGGGTGGTCAGCTGCTTGGCCAGCCACATGGCCGCCTGCCGCGGCCGCGCGACGGCGCGGGTGCGGCGCTCCGAGATCAAGTCGGCCTGTTTCATGCCGTAGTGCTCGGAGGCGGCCTTCTGGATGTCGTCGACCGTGATGCGCTTTTCACCGCCTCGCAGGTGCGGACGCAGAATCTCCCGGGCCTCGTCGAGATTGACCGTGCAGATTCCGCTCTGCACGCGGGCGACCAGAGTGTTCAACGCCCCCTCCAGTTCGCGGACGCTGTCGGTAAAGCGATCGGCGAGAAACTCCAGCACTTCCGGACGCGCCTCGGCGGGACGGCCGAATTCGTGTTGCCGGGCCAGCAGCTCCAGCTTCCGCTCCAGGATCCCCAGTCGCAGGTTGCGGTCCGCCGGTTCGATCCCGCAGACCAGTCCGGCCGACAGATGAGACCGCAGCCGGCTGTCGATCTCAGACAGATCAGCGGGGGCCCGGTCGGCGGTGAGGACCACCCGGCGGCCGTCTTCCATGAGGGCGGCCAGGGTGTTGAGCAACTCCTCCTGGGTCGATTGCTTGCCGCCGACGAAGTGGACGTCGTCGATTAGCAGCAGGTCGGCGGCTCGCAGCTCGTCCTTGAACGCGCCCATCTGCTTGTCCATCACCGCCTTGACGAAGGTGGACAGGAACCGCTCGGCGGTCAGATAGACGACCTTCTTGGTCGGCGCCGTGCGGAGGGCCTCCCAGGCCATGGCGTGCAGTAGGTGCGTCTTTCCGAAGCCGTAGGGGCCGTGGATCAGCACCGGGTTGAAGTGGCCGTCCGCCCAGCTGGCCACGCGGCGAGCGACAGCGAAGGCGAACTCGTTGGCGGGTCCGACAACAAAGCCATCCAGGGTGAAGCGTTCCTGGAGGCCGGCCGGTTTCCCGCGGGCTTCGGCGCCGGCGGCCGAGGGGGCCTCAACCGCCGGTTCGCGGCGGACGGGCGCAATGTCGGCTTCGTCGAACTCAGACCGCGACTTGAGAGACAGGACCCGGTGCAGCGGGTCGTGCATCTCCCACAGGTCGCGGATCCGCCGCCAGGCATTGCGACGAATCCAGTCGCGGGCGTAGCCGGTCTGGGCGACCAGAACGAGGTCCCCTCCAGGAGCCTCCTTGAGGACCGCATGTGAAAGCCACGACCCGAACGTGTCCTCGCCGAGCTCGCTTTTCAACGCTGCACAAGCCTTGCCCCAAACCGTCCCAAGGGGGGCCGTAGCCTGGCCTTCCGCCAATCGCGCAACCGTCATCTTATTTCCAACCCTCGACCGACCATGACCTACCGCCCCCGAAGCGGATGGTCCTTTTTAGTGAACGCAAACAGTCTCTTATGCCCAGGATGCCTACGCATCTCCGGCCGCCGTTTTTATCATCCGTAAAAAGATGGAAGTGCGTTACCGGCCCAGAGTATTCAGCCGCGAGGCGGAATCAACGGGGATTCTTGAGCGAAAGTTAAGATAATCCTGTTGACAGCGCAGACCCCTCACGAGGCAAGGGAATGCCGCCTTTGTGACGCAGTTCACGGATCATTCGCGCTGCGACGCACCATCAAAACACAGAGAACCCCGGTTTGCGAGCAAACCGGGGCGGCTTTGATTCTTAGGGGAAATTAACCCTAGGGGGTGGTCAGGCCGCTCCGGGCACGGACAGCTTCTTCAACCGTGCGGCGAGGCGCGACACTTTGCGCGCGCCGGTGTTTTTGTGCACGACGCCTTTGGATACGGCGCGCATGAGTTCGGACTGAGCGACGACAAAGGCGGTCTTGGCCGTGTCGGGGTCGCCAGCGGTCAGGGCCTCTTCGAATTTGCGAAGATAGGTGCGCACGCGCGAGCGGCGGTTCTTGTTGACCTCGGTGCGGCGGGCGATCTTGCGGATCGCCTTTTTGGAGCCGGGCGTATTGGCCATGGAGTCTCGTTCTTTATCGGACGGCGTGCGGTCTCTCGCTCGGCGAGGCCCAGACGCGGCGTTCAGGAAGGCGCGCATATACCGATACGGGCGCTCTGCGTCAACGCACGCGGCGCAATAGATGCGCGTCTCGGCCCTAGGGGCCTTCCACGACGAGCCCTTGAGCCCGCAGCAGGGCGGGCAAGCCGTCCCGCCCCACCAGATGACCGACCCCGACGATCATCACCGTGCGGCCCGACCCCGCCAAGCGCTCGCGGATCAGCGGCGCCCAGGCGTGGTTTCTGTCGGCGATCAGGCGGCGATACTGGCTAGGGTCGTCCCGGCGCATCCGGCCGACCACGTCGCGGTCCAGCCCGCGCACATCGCCGGCCATCCACATCGCCACGAGACGCGGCACGAAGGCGGGGTCCGCCTCAAGCTCGCGCAAGGACTGCTCGAGCGACTTGACCTGCTCGGCCCGGGAGCCTTGCGAGAGAATGTCGATCTGCTGCTGGGGGCTCTCGAAGGCGCGCCGGACCGCGCCGGGCGGGGCCTCGGCGGCGATCTGGCGCTCAACCCCTTCTTCGGCCAGGGCCCCGCGGCGGCGGTAGACGGCGACCCCCAAAGCGGTTTCGGCGTACCAGGGCGCCAGGGCGTCGATGGTGACCATGGGTGCGCCCACGAGCCGGGCGACGCGGGCCAGCCTCCGCCGGCCTGCGGGCGAGAGCAAGGACGACAAGGTCTGCCCGGCCGGCAGCCGGCTGCGCGCCAGGGCTAGGCGCTGGGCCTCGGCCGATGATGCGGCGTCCAGGGGCAGTTCGAACCAGACGTCGTCGGCGCCGGCCACGGCGCGGGCCAGGGCCGCAGGCCGCCAGTCAAGCCCTTCGGGCAACAGATGCATTGAGCCGAACAGCACGATCACGGAATCGGCGTCGCTTACCGTCCACAGGGGCGGCTCGGCGCGAACCGGGGCCGCGCCAAGGGCGGTCAGGGCCGCGAAGGTGGCGAGGAGGCTGCGGATCATACCTGCAGTCATCGCTGGCAAACCGGGCAGAAGAAGGTCGAGCGACCGCCCTGGACGATGCGCGCGACAGTTCCGCGGCACCCCGGCCGCAGGCAAGGCTGGCCCTCGCGGCTATAGACCCGGAAGGCATGCTGGAAATAGCCTAGGGCGCCGTCTGCGGCGGCGTAGTCCTTCAAGGTTGACCCCCCAGCTGCGATGGCTTCGGTCAATACAGCGCGGACGGCGCCGGTCAGCGCGGCGATATTGGCCCTGGAGACTCCGCCGGCAGGAGCCAGGGGCGGAATCCGCGCGCGGTGCAAGGCCTCGCAGACGTAGATATTGCCGAGCCCGGCGACGATGCGCTGATCCAGGAGCAGGGTTTTCGGGCCTTGCCGGCGGCCGGCGAAAGCCGCGTTGAGATAGGCGGCGTTGAAGTCGGGACCGAGGGGTTCAGGGCCCATTGCCTTGAACCAAGCGTGCTGGCCCAGCGCCTTGGTCTCGATCAGCCCCATGAACCCAAACCGGCGCGGATCATAGTAGGTGACCCGCACAGCCTCGTCAGTTTCGAAGATCACGTGGGCGTGCTTGGCGTCGGCCTCCACGCGGGTGCGAAAACCGCCGGGCCGCTCGGCAACTCCCGCGGCCGGGCGATCGATTTCGAAACGCCCGCTCATGCCCAGGTGCATCACCAGGGTGTCGCCCCGGTCGAGCGACGCGAGCAGATACTTGGCGCGGCGCTCCAGCGTCTCAACTCGCGCCCCGCTCAGGCGCTGGACGAAACCGTCGGGCAGGGGAAACCTAAGGTCAGGACGGTTCAGGCGCACGGCGGTCAGGCGTCGTCCTGCAAAAACGGGAGCGAGGCCGCGGCGGACCGTCTCAACCTCGGGAAGCTCTGGCATGGCTACAACCTAGACCGGCGCGCGCGGCCATGCACCTGCTGGCGCCCCTCGGCTCGACGGCTTATGACGATCCGATGAGTTCCTCCTCCGCTTCCTTCGGCTTTCGCGAGGTCGATCCGTCGGACAAGGCCCGTCTCGTCCGGGGCGTGTTCGACAGGGTCGCCGGCCGCTACGACCTGATGAACGACCTGATGTCCGCCGGCCTGCACCGGGTTTGGAAGGACATGACGGCCGCCCGTCTCAACCCGCAGCCAGGCGAGGTGATCGTCGACTGCGCCGGGGGCACCGGCGACCTCGCCCGCCGCTACGCCAAACTGGCGCGGCAGGCGCGGCGCCGCCGCGGCGGCGCGGCGGCGCACATCATGGTCATCGACATCAACGCCGAGATGATCGCCGCCGGCCTGGAGCGCGGCGGCGAGCCGGAGATCAGCTGGTCGGTCGGCGACGCCCAGACCCTGCCGCTGCCGGACGCCAGCGCGGACGCCTATACGATCGGCTTCGGCCTGAGAAACGTCACCGACATTCCTGCGGCCCTGAACGAGGCGCGGCGGGTCCTCAAGCCCGGAGGCCGCTTCCTTTGTCTGGAGTTCTCCAAGCCCGCGACTGAGGCCCTCCAGGCGGCCTATGACGCCTACTCATTCAAGGTCATCCCGGCCATCGGCGGCCTGGTGGCGGGGGACCGCGAAGCGTACCAGTATCTGGTCGAGAGCATCCGGCGCTTCCCCGACCAAGAGGCGCTGGCCGATCTCATGCGCCAGGCGGGATTCTCACGCGTCGGCTACACCAACTTCACCGCCGGGGTGGTGGCCCTGCACCACGGCTGGGCGACCTGAGGCCGACGACGTGATAGGCGTGCAGACCAGTGAGTGATGTCGCGTCCTTTGGCCGCCTGCTCGGCGCCGCCTGGGTGCTGGTGCGCGCGGACGCCGTGATGCCCGCGGAGCTGGAGCCGGCCCTGTCTCCGAGCGGGCGGATGCTGGCGCGGGCCCTGCGCCTGCTTGCCGGACCCCAGGCCCGCAAAGGCCGCGCCGGCGAGCGGCTGGCCCTTGCCCTCGAGCGCCTGGGTCCTGCTGCGATCAAGCTGGGCCAGGTGCTATCGACGCGGGCCGACATCTTCGGAGCGCGGTTCGCCGAGGATCTGTCGCGGCTGAAAGACCATCTCGATCCCTTCCCGACCGACGTCGCCCGCGCCCTGGTGGCCGAAGCCCTGGAGCGGCCCGTCGACAACCTGTTCGCCGAGTTCGGCGATCCCCTTGCCGCCGCCTCCTTGGCCCAGGCGCACCCGGCGCGGCTGAAAGACGGGCGCCGCGTGGCGGTCAAGGTGCTCCGCCCCGGGATCGAGCGGCGCGTGGCCGCCGACATAAGGGTGCTCCGCCTGGCGGCGCGCCTGGCCGAGCGGCTCGGGCCCGAGGCTCGCCGCCTGGACCCCCGCGGCGCGGTGGCGGCGGTGACCCGCTCCCTGGAGTTGGAGCTGGACATGCGCATGGAGGCCGCCGGCGCCAGCGAACTGGGCGAGATCATGGCCGGCGATCCCTATATGCAGGCGCCCGCGGTGATCTGGGAGGGTGTCGGCAAGCGGGTCCTGACCCTGGGATGGGCCGAAGGCGTACCCCTGTCCGATCCGGCCGCTCTTGATCAGGCCGGACTGGACCGGCCGGCCCTGGCCAACAACCTGATCCGCGCCTTTCTGAGCCAGGCGCTCGACCACGGGGTTTTTCACGCCGATCTGCATGAAGGCAATCTGTTCGTCGCCGCCCCGGCGACCCTGACCGCGGTGGATTTCGGCATCATCGGCCGGCTTGGCCCGCGGGAGCGCCGATACCTGGCCGAAATCTTGTGGGGCTTTCTGCAACGCGACTATCAGCGGGTGGCCCAGGTCCACTTCGACGCCGGCTATGTTCCGGGGGATCATCAGGTGCAGACCTTCGCCCAGGCTTTGCGCGCGGTCGGGGAGCCGATCTTCGGGCGCGCCGCCGAAGAGGTGTCGATGGGCCGCCTCCTCGGCCAGCTGTTCGAGATCACCGCCCTGTTCGACATGCGCCTGCGCCCTGAACTTGTCCTGTTGCAGAAGACCATGGTGACTGTGGAGGGCGTGGCCCGCCGGATCGATCCCGGTCACGATATCTGGGCGGCCGCCGACCCCATCGCGCGGCGGTGGATGCTGCGCGAGTTGGCCCCACCGGCTCAGGTGAAACGCTTGCTGGCCGAGGGCGTACGGATTCTCGAAGGCCTGGCCCGCCACGCCGAGACCCCGCCCCTGATCCCCATTGTCGCCGCACCCGAGGTCCACGGTCGCCTGACCTGGTTCGCCCTCGGCGCCGCCGTTGCCGGCTTGGCGTTCGCGGTGGCGGCTTTCCTGGGCTGATGGGCGCACGATCCAGGTTCGCGGGGCTTGCCCCCAATGTTCAGGGCGCCTTCTGGATGCTGCTGGCGGCCTTCGCCTTCGTGGCCATGAACAGCCTGGTGAAATACCTCGGCCCGGGCTATCCGGCCCCGCTGCAAAACTTCTATCGCCAGGCGGCGGGCTTCGCTGTGGTCCTGCCGTTTATCCTGCGCGCGCCTAGGGCCGTCCTGCACAGCGACCGCAAGCTGCTGCTGCTGGGCCGAGCCGCCTGCGGCACGGCGGCCATGATTCTGCAGTTCTACAGCTACCAGCACCTGCCCATGGCCGAGGCCAATGGCCTGTCCTTCACCCGCCCGTTGTGGATCGTGCCCCTGGCCGCATTCGTGCTGCATGAGCGGGTAGGATCCCTGAGGGTGGCGGCCGTGGCGATCGGGTTTGGCGGCGTGCTGGTGATGTTGCAGCCGTGGTCCGAGCACGCCCATTTCGGCCTCGCGCACGGGGCAGCCCTGCTCTCTTCCCTTCTGCTCGCCCTATCGATTACCGGCACCAAATCGCTCAGCAGCACCCATAGCACCCTGACCCTGCTGGCCTGGGCGGCGATCCTGGGGGTGGTCTTCACCCTGCCCGCGGCTGTGCTGACTTGGCGGTGGCCCAGCCCGACCGATTTCGCCCTGCTGACGGCCATGGGCGTCTTCGGCATCGTCAATCAGGGTTTCTTCGTCAAGGCCATGTCCGTGGGCGACGCGGCGGCGATGGCGCCGCTGGACTACACCCGCCTGATCCTGTCGGCCGGGGCGGGATATCTGCTGTTCAACGAGACGCCCTCCGCGATGACCTGGGCCGGAGCCGGGGTGATCGCCGGCTCCACGCTCTACATCACCTGGCGCGAGCAGCACCTTGCGCGCCGAGCCCGCACGGCCGCTGCGCTGGGCGACGGCGCCTGAGGGCGAGCGGAACCCATGGCCGCGCCCAGGATTTGTGGAAGAGGGGGTGCGGGGCGCGGCCAGAAAATCCGACGCGTAAGGATCGCCGTGATGGCGCCCCTATTTCAATCTAGGCTGGAGATGATTGTGCAACAGGGCTCATCCCTCTTATGGTCGGCGCCGGCCGGGAATGGCGTAGGAGCGGACGTTTTGACCTTGAAGGGGTTGGCGAAGGTGGCGGTGGTGCCATGGATGGCCTTCTGGGGCGTCGTCGCCGTGGACAGCGCGATCGCCTATCGCCGCAGCAACCGGGCTATTGAGCGCGCCATTTCGGCCGATCCGATCGAAGAGCTCTATGACGGCCCGCCCGAGCAGCCGGGGCAGATCAGGCGGTGGCTGATGTGGTCGCCTGGCACCCTGGGCAGTCTGCGCGGCTTGCGTCGACGGGCGCGGGCCTGGATGATCGGCGCGCCGGTGGCCGCCCTCGCCGGGCCGCCGCTGCTGCTCGCCTTAGCGTCACGGTTGACCCGGCGCAGGCGAGACGTCGAGGCAGGCTGAGCCAATGGCCGTAGGCCAGATCGGCAGGTGACGACGGCGCGCAAGCCCGCTATCGGCAAGCCCTCACCAGGGAGTCGCCACGATGATCGTCACCGGACCCCATTTGAAACAGGCCCGCGAAGCCTTGGGGTGGAGCCACGGCGACATGGCGCGGGCGCTGCGCCTGGCGGGCGATGCCTCGCAGGGAGACAAGCGCGTGCGCGAAATGGAATCCGGACGCCGGCAGATTTCGGGCCCGGTGGCGGTGGCGGTGGAATCCTTCCTGCACGGCTACAAGCCGGTGGGCTTCCAGGAAGACGGGGCGCCTCCGGCCTCTTAAGCCGCGGCGGGGCCCAAACGCAAACGGGCCGGCCATGAGGCCGACCCGCGCACATAGTCTAGGCTAGAAGGCTCAAGCGCCTTGAAGCTGGCCGGCCGACATCTTGCCGCTGCGGCTGTCTTTTTCGAGTTCGAAGCTGAGCTTCTGGCCTTCGTGGATCATGCCGAGGCTGGAGCGTTCGACGGCCGAGATGTGGACGAAAACGTCCGCGCCGCCGTCATCCGGCTGGATGAAGCCAAAGCCCTTTTGAGCATTAAACCACTTAACGGTTCCGGTAGTCATGAGTGTCTCGCCTTTCGAGTATCAGCAATTCAATCCGCGCCACGCGACAGATAGATCAAAAATCGAGGAAGGGTCGTGGGCGGATCCGGGGCTCGATAAAGTCGAACGGGAGAGCAGCCGAACCAAAACGATATTCGATGGGCCGCAGGGTCGCATCTATGAGCCCTGCGAGCAAGGGCGAAGTGAAAGCCTAGCCTAAGCTTGGACATTGCCCAGGAATGGCCTAAGTGTCGGCCTACGAATATTCAGCGTCCGGCGCCGCGCCTTTGTGGGCGCGCTCGGCTGGCGCGACGAGGCAAAATCATGATCAGCGCCAAGAAGGCCGCCTTCCAGGACCGCGACATCTTCACCATCGCACCTCACGAGGGCGGCTGGGCCGTCGTTCATAACGGCGAGTTTCATGACGCCTCGGCGGACAAGGACGAAGTGCGCGCCGCCGCCCATCGCCGCGCGCGGGCTTCGCACGACGCCGGGCGTCCCTGCCAAGTGACAGTCCAGGGCGAGAGCGGCTTCTTCCCCGGCAGCCGATAAACGGCGCGTAAACTCCACTTAGGGGACACTGGGCCGCTTTGCAGCCAATAGGCCCGCGCGTGTCCGCCAATCTGGTTCGTCTGATCTATGCCAGCCGCCGCCCGGCCGCGCCGCCGCGTGACCTGGATCAGGAGGTGCGCGACATCCTGATCGCCTCGATCAACAATAACCGGATGGTTTCCATAAGCGGCCTGCTGGTGACCCACGACGACTGGTTCCTCCAGGCGCTGGAGGGGCCTGAGGACGCCGTCGCCCGAACCTATGAGCGTATCGAGCGCGATCCGCGCCATGCCGAGGCTGTCCGGCGCACGGTGGGCGCGATCGAGGCGCGACGTTTCCCGCGCTGGACCATGTCCGCGCAGGACATGTCCTGCGCGGACGAAGTCATCATCAGGAGGCTTGTGAGCGGCGGCGGCTTTGATCCGTTCGCCAGCGACCCAGCCGCCGCCTTGGCGTTGCTCGGCTCCGTCGCCGATCTGCACGGACAGTTGCTCAACGATCGCTACGCCGAACTCCAGGGCGAAGTCCTTTTGCCAGGCTAACGGCTCAGTCGTTCGCCTGAGGATCGACCGCGAGCCTTTAGCGCCAGAGCTGCCAAGCCGGTCGCGCGCCGGCCGCCTGGATCTCATCGGCCAGCGCCGCGCCGTGGATGGTGCAGACGGCCTGGACCGAGCCTCCGATCTGAGCCCCAGCTACGCAGTCCAGACGCTTGGAGAAGGCTGCGGTCATCAGCACCGACCTCCGTTCGCCGGCCGGGGCCGTCGAGGTTCTGATCAGGCCAGCGGGCCGGACCTCTACCCATTTATCTGGGGTGGGGCCGGAGGCGACACAGAGACGATCGCCGTCGAGCACTTGAAGCACTGGTCCGGAAAAGGCTGCCCCCGGCGCAGGGGCGGGCGCGGTGCAGGCCACGGCCGGCTCCGATTCGGGCGCGGCAGGAGTCGCCATGGCCGGCGTGGCTGCGGCGATCGAGCAGGTCAGAAAGGCGGCGAGGATGCGCATCCCTTGGCCAACGCGCCGCCGGGCCCAAGCGTTCCCCGGGCGTTCCGCCTATCCCCACGCGTAGTTAAAGCTCAGGCTCACGCGGGGCGGTCCGGCGGGCTTGCTCGCGTTCGTCAGGACCTCGTGACGCAGCCAGCTTTCCCAGATCAGCAGCGAACCAACCCGGGGGGTCAGGACCACAAAGTTGCGCAGGGCCTCGCGCGCATCGGCCCGGCGGGGCGGGGCCGCCATCATCATCGCCAGGCGCGGGTCTTCCAGACGCAGAGCGCCGCTGCCGGGCGGGACCGAGACATAGACCGTTCCCGACAGCACGCTATGGGGGTGGATGTGACCCGAATGGGCCGCGCCCGGCCGCAGGACGTTGACCCATAGGCTGTCGAGCTTCAGTCGGCCGCGCGGCCCCAGGTCATAGGCCAAGTCCTGGGCGAAGGCGGCGGCGTGGCGGTCCAGCCGCCGCTTGAGTTCGCCAAAGACACTCGCGCGCAGCGGCAGGTCGTTCAGGGACGCGTAGGAGGTGTAGCCCCCATAGCCTTGCGCCTTGCACCAGGCCCGGCCGGCGGCGTCCTCGTCAGCGAGCATCAGACAGGCGTCCAGCAACTCGCCGTTGAAGGCCTCAAAGTCACGCGCCTCGGCCAGATCAGCTTGATAGACCCGGGTGGCGAACAGGACGCGGACTTCGCTCACGATGGCTATCCGCGCCCCGCGTCCTAATCGGCGACGCTGATTTCCACGCTGGCGATCTCGACCTCGCCGGTCTTGCCGTTGTCATTGTAGTTGCGCACGAGCAGGCGGGCCGGGGATTTTTCCGGCTCGAACTTGAGCTCGATGGTGGCGTCCTTATCCTGAGCTGTGACCAGAACCTGATTTGAGGCCAGGTTGGAGTAGTCCTCGCTGATCAGGCAGAAGCCGACCTTGCCGCTGAGGCCCTTGGCCTTGATGCGGATGGTTGCGGGTTTGTCGGTCTCCACCAGGTCGGTGACCGCACCGTAGGCCCAGGATTTGTCCGGCGTCGCCAGCTTGGCGGGCAGGGTCTCGGCATCGGCATGGGTGGGGATCAGGCTTTTCCAGGGGGCGTAGAGCGGCTTCCAGTTCATGTCTCAGAATCCTCGTGGGCGGCCGGCGTCGCCGGGGGCCTGATTGAAGCCGGTGGTGCCGCCTGCGTGACTCGAACACGCGACCCTCGCATTACGAATGCGATGCTCTACCGGCTGAGCTAAGGCGGCCCATGGCGCCCCCCGGCGATCGCAGGGGTCGTTGCGGGCGCTCTATTTAGACGGGGCAGGGTCGCTTGCCAAGG
>Ga0105047_10015496_pt1 | contig 12002 bp, 8 predicted proteins | sample MAT04_FD_78384 | JGI IMG/M metagenome (GOLD analysis project Ga0105047, IMG submission 78384) | Freshwater microbial communities from Lake Fryxell liftoff mats and glacier meltwater in Antarctica - MAT-04 (megahit assembly) | ecosystem: Environmental > Aquatic > Freshwater > Ice > Liftoff... | reverse complement strand
CCGGTTTTCATCGGGAAGGCAAATGGAGCAAAGCGACATCCCGGTTTTTTATCGGGATAGGCAATGATAATCAGCCAGTTATGACAAAAATAACCTCGATTAATTTTGCCCGCCTACTTACTTCTACTTTCCTGGTCGTAACTTTCCGAAAGGTAGATATTCCTCGTAAATGTTAGAGGAATCAATACAACAATCACCCTTCACTATTTCCCTAAACTGCGCACCGGCACCCCGGTTTCCTTGCGTTGCAGGAGCGACTGCGCCACCTGCAAATGCGTACAGGCATAGTTGCGCATGCTATCCACCAGCGCAGGATACAACAGGCTCAGGTCGTCGCCGGAGCCGGTCTTATAATCAAACAGGGATTCCCGGCCCGACTTGCGCGCCACGTACAGGAAGCGGCCATTCACTACGCCCAGTTTATGGTCTTGCGAGAAAAACGCAAAAGGCCGCTGTTCGCGAAAAAGGTCGTAACCCAGCGTATTTTGTACGTAATCCTGCCCTAAAAGGCCCATAATAGTGGGGAAAATATCAGTCTGGTTGGCCAATTGGTGCCGCACTTCCGGTTTTTTGAACAAGCCCGGTGCGTGGATGATGAGCGGCACATGGTTGTAAGAAAGCGGTACATCGTAGGGATAGGGCAGGTTTACGCCATGATCGCCGACGAAGACGAAAATGGTGTTATTGTACCAACTCGTTTGGGCGCAAGCCGCCATAAAGTTGCGGATCGCCCAGTCGGTGTACTCATACGTGATCTCAATTGGATCGGTGCTGCGTGGCTGAAAACGCGTGAACGTGGGCAGTACAAACGGTGGATGGGTGGTAATGGTCAGAATAGTGCTGAAAAATGGCCGACCGGAGGAATCATTGGCCAGGCTGTCCATTTCCTCAAAGGCATGTGCAAACAACGTTTCGTCGGCCACCCCCCACGAATTGGCCACTTTCTCGGGCGCATAATCGGCCAGATCGCTTAAATGCTCGAAGCCATTGCCCTGCAAAAAAACATCGAGGTTGTCGAAGGCTTTGGGGTGGGTGCAAAAGAACTCCGTGCGATAATCGTGGTCGCGCAGCGTGACTGGCAGTCCCGTAAAAGGCAGGTGTTCCGATACGCCGTTGTTCATGGGGTGCTGCATCATCATAATGGGCAGACCATACAGTGAACTATACAGCCCGGCATTGGTATGAATACCGTTGGAAAAATGGTTGTCGAACAGGATGCTGCGGCGAGCCAGGCTATCCAGGTAGGGAGTCAGATTTTTAGGATTGCCGAACAGGCCCATCCGGTCGGCGCTCATGCTTTCCAGCAGCACCAGTACCACATTCATGCGTTTTTCTTTTCCGGCAAAATGCTGGTCGCGGGCAATGGGTGAATCATAGATTTCCCGCTCGATGCCCAGTGTGCGTTGCACCTGGGCGGTCGCCTTCGCCAGACTGAAAATATTTATTTCAAAATCAAAATAAGAATCAAACCAGGTCTGTACCGGATTGAGGGTCAATTGATTAATAAAACCATCATTACTGAAAGTTGCCTGCTTCATATCCGGCGTGCGGGGTGTAGCGCCCCCCCACAGGCCCACCAGCAGCAATAAGGAAGCCAGCCCAATTGCCAACCCTTTGTGGCGGGGTATCGGCATGGGTTCGGAATAGTCCCAGGCCCGTCGCCAGATCGCCCGTATCAGCCGTCCAGTGCCCCAGATGCACACCCCGGAAATAAGGATGAACGGGTAGTATTTTACCTCCGAAAAAAGGTATTTTATCACTTGCACATTGTTTTTCCAATGTACGGCGGAACTGGTGAGGCGGGAGTTAAAAAAATTGAAATAAGGCACATCGGCTGCGCAAATGATGAGGGAGACCAGGATGGCCAGGCCACAATAGAAGCGCACCACACGAAACAGCCGTGCGTAGGTGCCGGGCCGCACGAAAGTGACGGTAAGCAGCAGGTAGGGGATTAACAGGGCATAACTCGCGACCGTAACATCAAACCAGAAGCCAATGCGGAAGGCTTCGCCGACGGGCAGGGTATGATCCATCTGAAAGAGGTACGACGGTCGGTTGTACAGCAACGTCACGTAGCGAAACAACGAGTAAATACCCAGCAAAATGAGGTGTACGGCGACTAAAAAGCGCAGATGTGCCGGAACGAGATGCCGATAAGTATTCATAATGCGATTATGTCTGCAAAACTACATTTCCCGGAGCGGGGAATGGGCTATTTTTCTACGAAAAGGTTTTCATTAACGGTAGAGTAAGCCAAATCACAGTTTGTAAGTTACTTGCCGGCCATTTTGTCGGTTGGCGACGTACGCAAACAGACAGGCCGTCCAGAATGAATACAGCGAATAAACGAGTGCCGGCTTCACCATTTCCTGATTAGACAAAATCGTACTGGCGATCAGAAAAGCCAGCGTCGTATTTTGCACCCCACTTTCCAGGGCCGCAGTCAGGCGCGAGGAGTGGGGCAGACCCATCCATTTGAGGAAGAAATAACCAAAAAACAAACAGGCCGCGTTTTGGAGTAGGGCAATCGGGGTAATCAGCAGAAAATCCGCCGCACTCAGGCCCGCTCCGCCGCTACTCTCGCCGCCAAAAAGTTTGATGGTAAAAACGATACCCAGCAGCACCAGCATCACGTATTTGGCCGGTTTACTAATGCGCTCCGCAAAGACCGGATAATGCCGCCGAAGCAGTATTCCTGCCGCTGCCGGTATAATGGTGATGAGAAAAATATGACTCATCGTATCCCAAAATGGCAGGTGCAATTCGGTAGAACGCCCCAGAAATACCCGCAGGCCAATATTGACGACAATCGGAATCGTGAACAGCGTCAGGAAACTATTGACCGAGGTGAGCGAAAGCGAAAGTGCCACATTACCCCGCCACAGATAAGTAAGAAAACCGGAGGTGGCCCCGCCCGGACTGGCGGCCAGAATAATAAACCCCACCTTGATCTCTGCCGGTAAGGGGGCCAGCAAACTAATCAGAAAGGCAATGAGCGGCAGTCCAATCATTTGCGCCCCCAGCGCCGACCACAAGGCACGCGGATAACGAATGACGTTGGCGAAATCAGATACAGTGAGCGACAGACCCACGCCAAACATAACCAAACCCAGTACGGTACTAACCGCAATATCAACAAGAAAAGTGGCACTCACTACGATAGTGGTTGATTAGTTGATTGGTTGATTAGTTGGTTGGTACACAAAATTTTGATAGTCAATTGTTTAATAAGCAAACTTAATCTAAAGTAAGTACACTGTAAATTAAGTTTATTTGAGTATTTGAAGATTCGAGTATTCGATCAATTATCTGATTATCAAGTGTTTTGATCGAATACTCAAATACTCGCATCCTCAAGAAATTTATATTACAGTGTACTAAGTATTGGGACAGAATTAATTGACATTTTAAAATAATGCAAAATTCTGATTATCAACAATTTATGCACTGTCTCCTGACTCCTTAATACCGTCTCCTTACTTAATTCATCCGGCCTACGATAGAATCCGTTCGTACAGGTTGTACCGGCGGGTTCAGCCGCCGATGTCTTGTAATTTGAAGGGGCTTCATCCTCTTGCACTGTTACTGCGTCTTACCTCCTTCGCCTGAAAAAGGCTACGGCGGTCAAGCAAGAGCGCAAAGGTAGTTCGGGCAAACTGAACGAGCCATTTGATAAAAAGTTTTTCTCCCAGACCATCTTCTGTTGTATTGGTCTTGTATGGTCTCCCGGTAATCTGCCCTTATCTTTGCGCCCACATGAAAATCGTTGCCTTTTATATTGCGGAACAAATTGACTTGAAAAGGCTCAAGGAAACTTATGCGGGGACGCTCCTGCTACAGACACCCTCCGACCTGTATTTCCGGGTGGATAACGACCAGTTTTTCTACGCTTTCGACTATGGAGCAGTCGTATTTGCCAATTTCAACGCTACGGATGTGAGCAAAACCCTGGATTTGCTCCAGCATTACAGCACCCACCCCTTGGCGGAGAAAATCCGCGACGACCTGGAAATTCATCACCGGCCCGGTGAGACATTGAGCATCGGTTTCGATCACCTGGTGGTGCCGCAAATGACCGAAGACGTCATTCGTATTGCCATGCTCAATGTGGCCCACTCCGTTGCCCTGGATTTTTACTCCCAGCGTGCCCACGAACTGCTGGCCGAGATCAACCTGCTGACCCATCAAATGGAATCGAAAGGCTCCATCAGCATCACCCGGAAAAATATGATCCGTTTTATCGGGCGTACTTTGAACAGTAAAAACCGGGTCGTCGAAAATCTCTTTATCTTCGACAGCCCCGACCTCACCTGGAACGATGAGTACCTGGACCGCATTCACCTGGGCCTGGCCCGCACTTTCGAGACGCAAACCCGTTTCCGGGAAATTGAATATACCTTTAAAGTGATCGAAGATAATCTTTCCGTATTTCGCGAACTCTATCTGCATGGCGAAAGCCGACAACTGGAATGGGTGATTATTGTGCTAATTTGCATTGAAGTGGTTAATTTGATTTTAGAAAAAATATTTTAGAATGAACGATGAACTAAGTAGGCGGGCAAAATTAATCGAGGTTATTTTTGTCGTAACTGGATGATTATCATTGCCTACTTGCCTTTTGCAATTTTGCTTATTTACTTATGAACTATGAACTATGGTGCAACCGCGATTTGTCCCCGCATAATCTAATGTTTTTACCAAAAAAAGGCTGTTTTCGATGAAAAAAAGGCCAAATTGTGTGCATCATTTTTTTATTATTGCATATTAAAATTATTATAATATTTAAAAATATGCTTATCAGATAGTTTTCGGGGGACAAATCGCTGTTGCACCCGTTCATCGTTCATACATCCTTCCTTCGCAACCTTGTGCCTTAGCCAGCGTTTTATGTCCTTATGCGGCGTGACTATTTGATTCTGACTGGCCTGGGCCTGCTTTTTTTCTTCCCGTTGTTGGGGGGTGTTCACCTCTTCGACTGGGACGAGATCAATTTTGCCGAATGCGCCCGCGAGATGCTGCGCACGGGTGACTGGGGGCGGCCACAGATTGACTTTGAACCGTTCTGGGAGAAGCCGCCGCTGTTTTTGTGGATGCAGGCGGCAGCCATGTCGGTGTTTGGCGTCGGTGAAATGGCGGCCCGTTTTCCGAATGCGGTATGTGGCCTGGCCACGTTGCTGCTGGTCTATCGGCTGGGCAGCCGCTTGCACGACCGGCTGTTTGGCTGGATATGGGCACTGGCCTGGCTGGGTAGTCTGCTGCCACACCTTTATTTTCGCAGCGGCATCATTGACCCGTGGTTCAACTTCTTCATTTTCTGCGGCTTATACGGTTTTATTGAGTTTCGCTGGCGCTTTTTTTCTACTGAAAAAACGATGTCTTTCTGGCGTCGTTACCGCCCACTATTGCTCGGCGGTGGGCTATTAGGACTGGCCATTATGACCAAAGGGCCGACCGCTTTGCTGATTGTAATGCTGGTCTTAGTGCTGTATTGGGCGCGTTATCGCTTCCGGGGCAAGGGCTATTTTCAGCATCTGGTGCTGTTCTCGCTGGCGGCGAGTGTGGCCGCAGGTCTGTGGTTTGGCATCGAGGTGGCGCTGCATGGCACCTGGTTTGTGCGCGAGTTTATCACCTACCAAATTCGCCTATTCACGACCCCTGACGCGGGCCACGGCGGCTTTTTCGGCTATCATTTTGTGGTGCTGTTGCTGGGCTGCTTTCCGGTGTCGGCCTTTGCGCTGCCCAACCTCTGGGGCGACCGCCAAAGCCAGGATGAAATGCTCGAATCCGCTACGCTGGATTCCTGCAAACGCTCCGACTTTGCCACCTGGATGCAACTGCTTTTCTGGGTGGTGCTGATCTTGTTCAGCATCGTGCGCACCAAGATTGTGCATTATTCGTCGCTCTGTTATTTCCCATTGACTTATTTGGGTGCGGTCACCATTTGGCGGGCCGTTTGCTGGGAGGTGCGGCCCCGGATTACTACCATATTACTACCCACACTGGGGGTTTTATTAGGCGGAGCCATCATGGCCGTGCCGTGGCTGGGTCAGCATATTGACCAATTGCGCCCGCTGCTGGCGAAGGATCCTTTTGCGCTGGCCAACCTGGATGCACACGTGCGCTGGCAAATATGGCAGGGCTTGCCGGGGCTTATTCTAGCTGGGTCGAGCATTGCGGCGACCGTCTTTTGGCGGCGGTACCGGCCCTGGCTGGCGGCGCAGGTGGCTTTTGGCGGCGGTGCGGTCAGCACTGCGCTTACGCTGCTTTTTATTGTACCCAATATTGAGGCCCATACACAACGGGCAGCCATTGATTTTTATGAAAGCAAGTCCGGCGAAGATTGTTTGGTGCAACCCGTCGGCTTCAAGAGTTTCGCGCATTTATTCTATACCAATAAGCGGCCGGTTACCGCTGATGTCACGTTAGATGACTACCCCAGTCTGGCGCACGGACAGCCGGGTAAAAAGGTGTATTTTGTAGCAAAAATTACGAATCTGGGCGAACTCCCTACCCTGCCCGAGGTGCATGAATTATATCGGAAAAATGGGTTTGTGTTTTTTGAGCGGGTAGTGGGGAAATGATTTAACCAAAAGGACTTATTTTTGTGAAAAATCAATTTCTATCCTGTCAGAATTACTTGCGGAAATATCTAAGTGGAGCATTGCCCATCGCGTAGAGTTGGTGCAGGCCATTCTTCGTACCATTACCTTGGAAACAAACTCGTAGAACGCTATGGCCTACCGAATTGAACTTCACCCGGTGGCTGAAGTGGAGTTATGGGAAGCCATTGATTGGTATAATGCTCAAAAGGAGAATCTGGGAAAATAGAGAACTTGGTTGCCCTGTCCGATAGGTATGAGTGGCAGAAACAGAGAAGTAAATTATGCTACCGCCCCACCCCCACCCGTCGCCCTACCCAGCCACCCATCCACGCAAAAAGCATACAGCCGGGGCAAGATATGTAGGTCAGCCACGGCGGCGTGGGAGCGGCCTGAAAACTAACAATCGAGTAGAAAAGGAAGGCAAACCCAACAATAAGTTCTAATGGGAAAGCAGCCGGGGCGGGCGCAATCAACCGCGTGGCAAATCCCCCCACCGTAGCCCCTGCCAAAATCACCCCCAGCATAACCTGGAAGGCCCAGGCAGGCAGCGCGCCCACCCAGTCGTTGAAGGGTTTTCCGCTGGCATAATCCACTCCGGACGGGGGCTGAAAAGGCAAAAAACGTTGAATAAGCACCATTGTAAGCACGCCTGCGGCCAATCCGGCTACCAGCGCCAAAGCAACCCGTAAAGCGGAAGGCATGGCAAAAAATTAGAAGTAGTGAAAAACGCCGCAATATACGGAAAAGGGCGTTACAAAAACGGGCCGCGCTGACCAAAGTCAACGCAGCCCGAAAGAGTGGTGCCAAATGAAATATTATGTTTTAAACTAATTAGTTCTACTTGTACGTAACATCTAATTGCTCCTTGATCTTATTGGCTTTATCCAGGTGCATCCGCATTCCGCTGGAGGCTTTTTGCGTCCAGGCTTTTACATCATTATCTACCGTGGCGGCCATACGTTTTTCAATGTCGTCCAGCATTTTTTGGTGCTGATCTATTCGTCCTTTGATATACTTCGTATCAAATTCCTTGCCTTTCGTCCATTTCTGCATATCCTGAATATCGTCCGTGTAGTCATTGGCCATCATAGTTGGTACGGTGTAGCCTTTTTTGGCGGCCAGTGCCTTAGTTTCTTCCATCATGGTGGGGTGCATATTCTTCATCATGGTGGCGAATTCCTTGACTGAGGCTTGCGTAGCCATCGTAGCAGCGACATCGGCAGCAGCGACTTCAAAGTAATCACAACTTACTGCGCTGACCAGCAGTTGAGCATCTTCTTCCGAACGGTTGGTTTCGGTTTTGATTTCGTTGGCTTTATCGGCCACCTTTTCACTGTCTTTTGGTTTGTTATCGCTGGTACAAGCGGTCATGGTAAAACCGGCCAGAGCGAGCAAAAGGGACAAAAATTTAATGTATTTCATGATTGAACATTGATTGGTTAGAAAAGCGTTTTAGTTCGTTTTAAGGAAACGTTAAAAAAATCGTGCCTGACCTCAAGCATTCACAATTTCCCCACCATTGGGATGCATGACCTGGCCGGTAATATAGGCAGCATCGTCGCTGGCCAGAAATACATAGCAGGTGGCTACTTCTTCCGGCTGACCCGCACGACCCAAAGGCGTATCGGAGCCAAACATGGAGACCTTTTCAGCATCAAAAGTGGCCGGAATTAAGGGCGTCCAGATGGGACCGGGTGCTACGCCATTCACCCGAATACCTTCCTTCGCCAGCGAGGCGGATAATGAGCGTACAAAAGCAACAATAGCCCCTTTTGTAGCCGCATAATCTAGTAATTCTTTACTTCCTCTATAAGCCGTGACCGAAGTAGTACAAATAATACTACTGCCTTTTTTCAAATGCGGTAAGGCAAAACGACTCAGGTAGAAATGCGGAAAAATGTTGGTCGCAAATGTTTTTTGCAACTGCTCCGCGCTCACGTCGGCCAGGCTTTCCTGCGGATATTGTACAGCCGCATTATTGACCAGAATATCCAGCCGGCCAAACTGTTTTATCGTTTTGGCCACAATGCTCTGGCAATGTTTTTCCCGGCTAATATCACCGGGAATCAACAGACACCGCTGTCCCAGTTGTTCCACAACTTGTTGCGTTTTTTCAGCATCTTCGGTTTCATCCAGATAACTGATCACCACCGACGCCCCTTCTTTAGCAAAGGCCACGGCCACAGCCCGGCCAATACCGCTATCGCCGCCAGTGATAATGGCGACTTTGCCTTCCAGGCGACCCGAGCCTGCGGTTTTGCCCATGAACTCGGGCAGCGGGGTCATTTCCGCCTCGATTCCGGGTTGCTTATCCTGACTTTGCGGCGGATGAAGTGGTTTTTCTGATTTTCCTTTTTGCATAGCGTTTGTTTCTCACTAGGCAAAAAAAAGTGTTCCACTATTTTCTCGAATATATAGCTTTGGGCGGATTTTTCAATGGGATGCTGCTGTCGAGTAGGTGTACGCTACTTTTGTCATTCCCGACCAGTCGGGAATGACAAACAAGAGGTGTTCCGCGACAAAAAATCTTTTGGGGGTGCTTTGTCGTGTTTAAATCGCAACCACTCAATGCTTCACGAAAGACCTGGTCTCGTTACCGAAACGCTGCCCTACGACCTGCAAATGGTACACCCCGGTCGCTAAACCCGCAATCGGCCAATCGAAGAGTTGATTTGGCATCGTGACATTCAGGTCATTGTATTCCGCCACCAATCTGCCTGCCGCGTCGAATATGCGCAAGTCCACCGCTTCCCGATGCGTAGCCGCAAAGCGCAGACGCAGCAGATCGTCCGCAATCGGATTCGGCTGGATAAAGTATTGAAAGGAAAACCGCTCCGTACTGCCATAACTTGGTAATATCGGAAACAACTGGCGGCGTGGGATCACCCCCCGGGGAGTCAGCCCTCCACTCCACCGCAGTTCCGCGACCGCCCCGCCGCCATTTTCAAAATACTCCAGGCGCAAAGCGTATTTTTTGCCTTTTTCCAAAAATATACTGCCCGCCAACTCGCTACTGGGCTTTGGATACCATCCGTCTATCAGCAACTGATTATTCACCCAAAGTCGGCAACCATCGTCGGAAAACACGTGAAAGGTCAGCTCTTCGGTAAAAAGTGGTTGTACCTCGCCCAGCCAGCGCACCGTAAAATTATCGTTGGGCAAACTGCTGGCTGGCGAACCTATGCCCCAATCAAAGCTCACCGTAGTATCCACGCGTGAAAAGACAGGCTGCTGAAAGCCGCCCCCTGCCGGGCTTTTGTAATAGGTAGCATAAAGGCCAGTACCGTCACTGAAATCCGTTTTTTCGTACCGTGCCAGCACTATGGTCAGGCTGTCTGGTGGAAATTTGGTCTGCAGTGCTTCCGTCGAGCCATCCTGCCACTCGCGGAAAGCCAGAACGGCATCATGGGTGCTAAAAGAAGGCACCGCTTCCACCTGTCGGCGCAAACCGCGCACACTGGCCAGTTCCACTGGTGTAGCATAGGTCTTGCCGTCCACCCGGACACTCAAGCCCGTCGGATCGGTTTCTACCCGCAGGCGGACTTTTTGCGGAAAAATATCGCGATAAACCGTAGAACTCAGCCCCACCTGGTCGCGGGCAGTCAGGTAAATACGCAGCCAAACATTGTCTGCCGTCTCGCCGACCACTGGCACTATATAGGTGCCGGTCGCAATACCCGAAGTGGCCGCCAAGCCCGGATGGCTATGCTGGTCGTGGTGCAGTTCCAGTCGCCAGGTCAGATCATCGGCGGTCAAGGCGCCCTGTTCCGTATCGGAGGCTTCTCCGGCAAAGAACAGCGTATCGCCTGCGCTATACAGGTCGTCAGCCAGCGGCAACAAGATCACTGGCACCGGGCGTTGATTGGCCGTCACTCGCAACAGAGCGGTCTGGCTAGTGACTTGGCCATAAGCATTGGTGGCAAGGCAGCGAATCAAGGCACCACTATCGCTCAACATCAAGTTATGGAGGGTCATAACTTTATCCGTTGCGCCAGCAATAATCTGTCCGTCGCGCTGCCAGGCGTAAGTAATGGGATCGGAGCCGTTGGCATTGGCGGTAAAAGTAGCCGTCTCGCCAACGGTCTGCAGGCGCGGCTGGGGTTGCGCACTGAACACGGGCGCGCCGGTGCCCACATAATCCACGCGCCAGAGCATTCCTTCAAGGCTACTGGTATTGTCCGGGTCGGAGCCGCCGCCCATCCCACCCCGCGAGATGTAGTAAAGTTCGCCATCCCGACCAGTCATAATACACAGTGGCCGGTCAATTTGCGCAGCGAAAACCGGCCCCAGTATGCCGGTAGCTGGATCGAGCATCTTGATGTAGCCCTGGCAATAATCAGCGAAATAAAACTGTCCCACGTAGGCTGCCGGAAACAATGGAGTCGGCGGATTATAAAACGCCGCCCCCACCACCGAGCAGCCCAGCGTATGCGGGTAAGCATAGAATGGATCGCGGTAGTTCGTCGGCACATTTTGGGCATTACGCGGACCTTCCAACAGATTCCAGCCATAGTGCATACCCGCTTCGATGTGGTTGACTTCCTCAAAATACTGGCTGCCCACGTCGCACACGAAAATGCGGCCCGTGCCCGGCTGAATGGTCATGGAAAAGGGATTGCGCAAGCCCACCGCCCAGATAGATTGCAGGATACCAGTCGTCTGCAGGGAGAAAGGGTTGCCAGGTGGCACGGTGCCGTCGGGATTGAGGCGTAAGACTTTACCCAGGAGACTTTGCAGCGAAGGCGCTGCGGCACCGTCTTGTCCGTCGCCCACGGCTAAATAGAGCTTGCCGTCGGGTCCAAAGGCCATGGCGCCGCCGTTGTGGATCGTGCCCGCCATGGGCGGCAGTTCGAGCAGGATTTCTTCGCTGGCCGTAGCCGCATAGTTGCCGATGGCCTTGATACGGCTCAGGCGATTGTGTTCGCTATTTTTCACCGTATAATATACATATATGTAGCCATTCTGGGCAAAATCAGGATCGAAAGCGATACCGCTGAGGCCGCGCTCATTGTAATTATCTACGTTCAATTGCACAAAAGGGTCGGGTAGCAGTTGGCCATTCTCGACAATGCGCACGGCACCGTATTTCTCGGCAATAAAAATCCGGCCATCGGGAGCCAGCGCCATGGCCGTCGGATCGAGACCGGTAGCCAGCGGGACTTCCACAAAACCGGGTGGCAGTACGGCGGCGGATAGGGCAGTTTGAATCCAGAAAAAAAGTAGAAAAAGTGGATAATGGCGCATGGAACACGAAAGGCTAAATGAAAAAAGTTGGGCAAGATAACCCCGCCTTGCAGAAAGTTCCTACTACTTTTCGCAAGTTGATACCTAATTCGTTTGCCTGATCGAACTTTCCGAAAGTTGTTAGCCAGTGTTAGCCTGATCGAACTTTCCGAAAGT
>Ga0105047_10015495_pt1 | contig 12002 bp, 10 predicted proteins | sample MAT04_FD_78384 | JGI IMG/M metagenome (GOLD analysis project Ga0105047, IMG submission 78384) | Freshwater microbial communities from Lake Fryxell liftoff mats and glacier meltwater in Antarctica - MAT-04 (megahit assembly) | ecosystem: Environmental > Aquatic > Freshwater > Ice > Liftoff... | reverse complement strand
GCGCTCGCTGATGCCATCCGTAGGCCCCGGCGCCCTTCCCTCAGTGTGATCGGCAAACGCCTCCATCTCACGGGCATATTCGGACAGGCCCGCGTCATACGACAGACGCGCCGGCTCGATGGCGTCCAGATAGAACACTTCGCACCCGTCCGGCCAGGCGCGCAGGCTGCCCCGGTCGCCATGCACGACATAGCCGCCGAGCGACGGCGGAAAGCGGACCTCGCTGGTTTGGGCGATGTTCACGCAGAATCCGGCCTGCATGACCAGCGTGCCGGTGAGGGTGCCCTCGATATCGCGGTGGACGTACGAGCTCGTTTTGTGCTCGCGCAAGTAAACGACGCTGACTTCTCCAAGCGCCTGACGCAACTGGGCCATGCTGTGCACGCCATGCAGCATCCAGGTGCCCGTGCCGCCGCGTTCAGGCTGGGTCAGCCAGGCTCGCCGGCCTTCATATCCGAAGTTCGGCGCGCGAAAGCCGTTTGCGACGATGGCAAAGGCAATTTCGCCAATCGGCGAGCCGCCCGGTCCGCCAAGAAAGTCCGCCAAGAAGCGCGTCATCGGCGCATAAGCCAGGTTCTCCGCGACATACAACGAAATGCCGTGTCGCTTTGCGGCGTCGATCATCCGGGTCGCGTCGCCGACGCTTGTCGCCATCGGCTTTTCCACCAGGACATGCCTCGACGCGCTGAGGGCGTCCAGCGTCTGAGGACAATGCAGGTTGTGAGGCGAGCAGATCGAGACCGCCATAACATCTGGATCGCGCAACGCATCCTCGAGACGGGCATAAGTCTTCAGCACTCCGAGCTCGGCCGCCTTCGCCCGCAGCATGTCGGGGTCGCTATCCACCAGACATTCAATCACGAACCGGTCCCGCCCCGCGGCGCGGAGCTCCTGAATGGCCTGGGCCTGGCGCGTGCCCGCCCAGCCGGCGCCGACGATGGCCAGATGGATCACGGCGCCTCCCGCTCCTCAGCCAGGATTTTTCGCGCGTTGTTCGCATGACGACGGGTCATGTTGTTTCGAGTGGGCTCAAACCGATCGCCTACGCAGCGCGCGTAACTGGCCCGCTCAAAGATCAAGTCGTCACTTTCTCCGCAGCGAAGGCCGTCGCGAATGGCGTCGCGCGTGCCAGCCAGGTAGTCGGCCATCCAGATCAGCCATTCGCGCGCTTTATCGCGCCCGACAACCACGTCTCCATGGCCAGGCACGAGCGTGTCGATCTCCATGCGGGCCAGCATGCGCTGAGAGGCCTCGAGCACCCGGCTGTTGCCCCATTCGGTCGCGGGGAGAATACCCGTCGTCGCGGTATCGCCGGCAAACAGCAGCCCGTATTCTTCGATCAGCACACTCTGCCCATCGGGACTGTGGCCCGGCGCGCCGAATACACGCGCGTGCACGCCGCCGAGGTCATGGGTGATTTCACCGGCGGCCAGGACGGTGGGGACAAGCGCCCGGGCCAGGAGCTCCTCAGCGGGCATGTTCCGGATGGCCGCCCAGCGGGCCAGGTGATCGGCGATCACGGCCGGGGTCAGCGCATGGGCAAACACCTCCGCGCCGCCAAACGCCCCCGCGCCCAGAACATGATCGCCATGCCCATGGGTCAATTGAACCCGGTGGGGCGGGCGCGCCCTGGCCGTCGCGAAGCCGGCCACCGCCTGTGATTCGTCTTCAAAGTACGGCACATCGATGATGAGCGCCGCGCGTGCGCCGATGACGATGCCGTACTTGGCCTCGACAAACCGGCTGGAGAACGAAAACACGCCCGGCGCGAGTTCGGCAAACGCGTCGGTTGTGGCGGTCATCCTTTGAGCCCCGTCATGGCGATGCCCTCGATGAGGTATCGCTGCATGGTCATCAGCACCACCACCACCGGCACGGTTGCCATCATGATGCCCGCGGCGACAATCGCGATATTGCCGGTCCCCATAAAGCCGCGCAAAGCCACCAGCCCGAGTGGGATGGTGAAGTTGTCGAAGGAATTCAGGAAAATCAGCGGGCGGAAGTATTCATTCCAGAAGCCGTTGAAACTTAAGATCGCCAGAACGGCGATACCGGGCGCGCCCAACGGCACAATCACCCGGACGAACACCTCCCAGGGCGGCGCGCCATCAATCACCGCCGCCTCGTCAAGCTCGGTGGGGATGGTCATAAAGAATTGGCGCAGCAGGAAAACGCCGAATGCGCTGGTCACCGACGGCAGAATGAGCGAGGCATGGTTATCCACCAGCCCAATCGCCCGAACCAGCGCGAAGACCGGGATGATGGTCACAAAAACCGGGATCATCAACGAGCTCATCAGAAGCAGGAATAGAGCGTTCTTGAAGGGAAAGCGCAAACGCGCGAACGCATAAGCGGCCATCGAACAGGTGACCACCTGCCCGAGCACAATCAATGAAGTGACCTTCAGACTGTTAAAAACATACGTTCCAAACGGCACGCTGTCAAACACGTCGGCATAGTTCGACCATTTCCAGTCCGTCGGAATCCATTTAGGCGGCAAGGTGAACGAGTCCCTGGGTACCCGAAGGGATGTGGCGAACGTCCACACCAGGGGAAGGATGACCAAAAGCGCGATGACGACCATGGCCGCGTAGATCACGACCCGCCCGACCGCCCGCTGCGCGCTGAAGCGATTGATCCGGGAGTATGTTTGAGACGATGCCATGCCGCTGCGCCTTATTGATAGTGGACCAGCTTCTGGCCCCACTTGAATTGAAAGATCGTCAACACCATGACGATGACAAACAGGATCATGGCCATTGCGCTCCCGTAGCCGAGCCGCAGCGAGCCAAAGGCGTCTTCATAGATCGTCATCACCAGCGTGCGGGTGGCGTCGCCCGGCCCGCCGCGGGTCATCAGATAGGCCGCGTCGAACACCTGGAAATGCGAGATGATCCCAATCACAGTCGCGAAGAAGATAGACGGGCTGATCTGGGGCACGGTGATGCGCCAGAAGCGCTGCCATGGCCCGGCGCCGTCGATCTCGGCAGCCTCATAGAAGTGTTTGGGGACATTGTTCAGCGCCGCTGAAAACAGGATCATGTCAAACCCGAAGGTTTTCCACACGGTCGCCAGAACGACGCTCGAGAGCGCATAACTTGATGAAGCCAGCCAGGGCACTTTCTCGATCCCGACCAATCCGAGATAGTAGTTGACGATGCCAAATTCCTTGTGGAATAGAAACGAAAGAATGATCGCCACGGACGTCATCGACATCACGACCGGCAGAAAATAGGACGTGCGGAAAAAATTCCGCAAAACGGTCGGCATTTTGGTCTGCAGCCCGACGGCCGCGCCGAGGGCCAGGGTGGTGTTCATCGCCACCACGGCGACCACGAACTTGAGGGTATTGACGAACCCCGCCGTAAAGCGAGTATCTTCGGGAAGAAACTTGAAGTTATCGAGGCCGACAAACTTCGGCGGCGAGAAGATCTCCCACTCATGCAGGCTCAAATAGGCCGAGAACAACATCGGACCCAGGGCGAACACCAGAAAGCCCACCAGCGTGGGCAGGACAAACAGGTAGCCGGTCACCGCTTCGCGCACCCGCATCGCGCGCATGCCGGACATGCGCGTGGACGGCTTCGTAATATGGACGGCGGGGGTGTTTGTCTGGGCCATGGGAACGACAGAGCGTGACATGTTGGCCCGCGTTTGCGCGGGCCAACATGTCGCGGCCAACGACGATCTTCTGCGCCTACGCGGGGCGTTGCCGCTTCATCAGCGCTTCCAGCTCTGTCTGCATCTTGTCCAGAGCGTCCTTCGGCGTGGACTCATTCGCCAGGGCCAGACCGACGTACTTCGTGAAGATCCCAGTCATGTCCTTCGTCTCGAGCGGAGCCGGGATCGCCGTCGTGAGCGGATTCTTGTCGAGTGTGTTGTAAAAGACCTGCCAGTTTGCCGGCCCGGTCGTTTCATGCTGGGCCGGGTCGTTGGTAACACTCCGTCGCGAAGCGGTATGGACCGCTTTGTCGACGTAGATCGCAAGTTGTTCCTTGCTCGTCTGGTGCTTGATGAAGTTCCAGGCCAGGTCGGGGTTCTTGCTGGTCTTCATGATCCCGAGGCCGGACGTGCCAAACTGATGGCGCTGGGTCTTCCATTTCGGCATCAGAGCGACGTCAAACTCGCCCTTCTTCAGGCCGGCGCCGAGCAGCACGCCCGTGTGGGCGCGATGTCCCGGCATCATGCCGAGCTTGTCATTGGCCATGAACACGGCCAACTGGTTGAGGTCGGTGGGCGAAGGCGAGACCTTCTGCTTCCAGATGAGGTCCTGCTGCCACTGCAGCGCCTCGAGATTGGCCTGGCTATTGGCGGTCGGATTGCCCCACTTGAGGCCGCCGGCCCGTCCTTTGGCGCTTTCCACGCCGCCATAGAACGTCCCCCACAGCCAGTCACCGCCCGTCTCCTTGCCCAGGTCGTAGAGGTTGCCCTCGTTGATATACATCCAGGGAACCAGGCCGCCCCAGTGACGATTGGGGAAGCCGAAGCCGTACACATCGCTGCCAAGACCGTGAATTTTCTGGGCCGCGGAGGTGAAGTCCTCCGCCGTCCAGTCATCTTTGGGATAGGCGAGGCCGGCCTTGTCAAACAGGCGCTTGCTGTAGTAGATCGTCGCCGCGCCCCACAGGGTCGGCAGCACCATCAAATCGCCCTTGTACATGGCCACTTCGACAAGCTGGGGGGCGACATCCGAGAAGAAGCCCTGCATTTCGGTCTTGTCAGCCGTGACATACGGGTTCAGCGGGCGGAGCACATTCCGGCTGGAGATCAACTGCAAGCCCTCAGTGGAAATTTCCGCCAGGTCGATGCTGTCACCGGATGCGATCAGGGTGACCAGCTTGCCAAAGTATTCGTCCCATTCTGCGGCCTGAATGGCGACCCATTCGACTTTGACGCCCGGGTTCTTCGCCTCAAACGCGGCCCCGATTTTCTTGAATGTGTCCGCCCGCGCGTTTACGCCATTGATGGCAATTCGGAGCGGGCCGGCCGGCGCCGCAGTGGGCGCGGGTTTGGGGACGTCTGTGGGTTTGGCCGGCGCAGAGGTTGGCGCCGGCGTGGCGCTTCCGCAGGCCGCCAGCGCCATGGCCGATGCGCCCATGATGCTGGTTTTCAGAAACTTGCGCCGGGTGACCGGAATCTGGTATTTGCCACTGGGTTTGTTCACGTGTTTCCTCCTCAATTCTTTGGGACAAGCATCAGTGTATAACAGGGCTATACAATTAGATACAAGTAATTGTAACCCAGATTCCGGAAAACACAAGATCCGCCGCAAGGCCGCAGTTTCAGCGGTTGAAATGGACGCTCAGCCCGCTTTCGGGCTTTACCTGAAATCGAAAAAGGTCGCCTCGATACACCGATTTTGTCGAGCGCACCGCCAGCCCGGAAGCGGTGAAAGCGACCCCGCGCACCAGAAGCACCGGGGAGTTCTCGCGGACACCCAGGAGGGCCGCTTCGTCGGACCGAATCAGGGCTGACTCGAACGCGTCCTCGGTCCGGGCAATGGTCAGGCCGCTTACCTGTTCCATCAACTGACTCAGCGGCGTCGCGCGAAGATCCTTGTTCAGGATGCCCTCGTAGAGCTTTGTCGGCAGATAGCTCTTCGCCACGGCCGCCGCCTGATCATCGACATAGCGCACGCGGTTGATCAAGATCACCGGCGCGCCCTCCGCGAGTCCGAGATCACGGGCAACGTCCAACGGTGAAACCATGATTCGTTGTTCGATCACCCGCGTGCCCACCTTGTGCCCAAGGTCCTGCATCGCAATGCTGAAGGAGAACGCCGTAGTTGGATTCACGTCCAGCTTGCCCTGCGTAACGAACGCGCCCTTGCCCGCCTTGCGCACAATCAAACCATCCAGGGCGAGGCGATCCAGCGCCCGCCGGACCGTCATCCGGCTGATGTGAAAGGCGTCCACCAGCTCGTACTCGGACGGGAAGCGATCGCCCGGCTTGAGCTTGCCGGTTGCGATCCGATGGCGGAGCAGGTCTTCGAGCTGCTCGTACAGCGGCGCGGGTGAATCCTTGACCAAATGGGCTGTGGCCCGCTTGCGGGGTGCTGATTTCGTCGGCATGGCGTCCGTTTGACTATAGTTTATCCGCAGTCATGACGTTCCCTGACGCCCGAGACCTCATCCGCGCCTACCGATGCAGGTCCGGCAAATACAGGGTGGGGGAGATCGGCGCGTTCACCCAGAAGGGCGTTTCATAGGTCTGACCGTTGTACACGGCCCGGAAGCGCCAGGCGCCGGATGGCGCATCGGCCGGGAAGTCCATGGACCAGTAGCGGCCCGCGGCCGCGAGGAACGGATAAAAGTTGTCGGTGTAGCTCCACGACTGGTAGATCCCGCCAGCTGGATTGAAGATCGTCAACTGGGTCGGCAGCCCGCCCTGATAGGCCCGGTAGTAGACGTGAAAGGCGATGTGGGCGGCCGCGGGGAAGCGATCTTGGAGGTGGGTGACGGTCGGCAGGCATGGCTCATTCTGCGGAAACGCCGTGCCCGTGGCGACCTTGTTGATCGCCGAGTCGTAGTACGGGAGCTGGCTGAGCCAGCCCGAGGCGACGGGGTTGGACGGCCCCGTAAACGGATCGGTCCACAGCTCCGAACCGCCCAGAGCGGTCCGCGCCTCAAAGTGCACATGCGGTCCGGACGAGTTCCCGGCGCTGCCGACCGTGCCGAGGTATTCGCCCAGCCCGACCGTTTGCCCGACGCCTTTGGCCGTCAGGGAGTTGTATTTCATATGGCCGTAGATCGTAATCCGGCCATCGGCGTGGGAGAGCACGATCCAATTGCCCAGACCGCCGCTCCCGGCGCCGCAATTGTGGTCGGCCGGGGTAATGTTCTCGCGTTGGACGATGGTCCCCGCCGCGGCAGCCACGACTTGAACATCGCCAGAATCGAGCTTGTTCCAACTGAACGGCCAGAGCGCGATGTCGGTGCCGCGATGGGTGTCGTAGGTGCGGGTTCCGCCGTTGTAGTCCTGCCATGCGCCAACGGCGGGGTTGTGGTCCGAAAACGCGGAGACGTAGAACCCGGCGTAGTCGGTCAACCCCGGCGCGAGGCGGACCGGCCAAGCGTAGAAGACGGTCTGGGCCGCGTCGGGGGCCGCCAGCATCCCATCGGCGCGCAGGCGCTGAAGGTCGGCCTGGATTCGCGCCCAAAACGCCACCTCCTCATCCGGCCCAAGGTCGTCGCGCGGCAGCTCAACGTTATCGCCACCCACGGCCAGGAAAGCGTTTGGCGGCGGCGACGGGTCCGCCGCCGTCGCCCGACCCGCACTCAGCGCAAGCACGGCCAGACAGACCAGCCTCAAGGAGCGATTCAGGATTTGACGGATGCGGCAATTCTACGGGACAGGCCAACTCAGGTTCGCCGCCAGACTCGCCTCACAGGCGCGCTTCTCTTCATCAGGCCCGTCGGCGCCCGTCTAGCTCACAACCTGAATGTTGAAGATGCCGGTGCCCAGCGCCCCCCACATCCGGAGCCACAGCGGCAGATACATCTCGGTGCCGCGGGCGGTCGTGATGTCGCCCAGGTCAAGGACATGCTTCCAGCCGAACCATTCCATCATCCACTGGCGGACCTGAGCCTTGGCCGCCGCGTCATTGCCGCTGACAAAGAGGCTGTGCTCGCCGGCGGCGAGCTGCCCGGGATTGACCATCAGACTCGCCGTCACCGTGTTGAGCGTCTTGACCACTTTGACGCCCGGATACGCGCGCTGAATCTGTTCGCCCAACGAATCGGTGTTGCAGACCGACAGGGTCGGCGGCATGCCCTTTGAGAAATCCAGCGGGTTGGAGATGTCGATCAGGATCTTGCCATTGAGGTGGGCGGCCCCGGCCAACCCGAGCGCCTCCAGCGTGACCATGCCGTTGGTCGCGTTGAGGACAACCTCGGCATGCCCGGCCGCATCCGCGAACGTTCCGACCTTGACCCCCGTGGTTTGCTTCAGCCAGGCGCTGAAGGGCGGGAGGCCGAATGGGCCCGGCTCCGCGCGCGCCATCGTCCCGGCCACGTCGCGCGTGCCGACCATCACCTCGTGGCCCAGTTCCGCCAGTTTGCCGGCGAGGGTCCGGCCGACCATGCTTGTCCCGAATACTCCGATTTTCATGAGTGTCTCCTTGCTTTGTATGGCACAATACAGATCTGTATCGTCCAGTCCCGAGTATACGATACCGTTCTGTATCGTGTCAAGGCCTTATCGCATGAAAACCGCGCCAACCGCAAAAGAGCGACTCACCCAGACTACCGCCCGCCTGTTCAAGCGGCAGGGCTACCGGGCCACCGGGGTGGACGCCATCGCCCTGGAGTCAGGCGTTGGGAAGATGACGCTGTATCGCCACTTCGAGACCAAGGACGACCTGATCGTCGCCTTTCTGCGCCAAAGCGATCAGGAATTCTGGGACTATTTCGAGCAAAGCGTGAAAGGCGCGGCGCGCGCGCGCGGCAAACTCCTGGCCTTTTTTGAGGCCCTGCAGGGGTATGTGACCTCGCCCGCCTGCGATGGCTGCCCGTTCATCAATGTGGCGAGCGAATACCCGGAAACCGGCTACTCGGGGCACCAGGTAGCGCTGGCCCATAAGCTGTCCGTTCACGCCCGGTTCAGCAGCCTGGCAAAAGAAGCCGGCGCGCGCCGGCCCGGCGCGCTGGCCGATAGCCTGATGTTGCTGATGGATGGCGCCTACACTGCGGCTCGGATCTACGGCCCTTCGCCCAACAATCCGGCCGCCCATGTGGCCGAGGCCGCCAGCCGGCTGACTGCGGCGGAATGCGACAGGCAACCCGCGTCCAGCAGGCAGCGCGTCACGAAGCCAATCCTGCGGTAGACGGCCGGAACAACATGCGGCGCTCTAAGCTTGATCGCCGGGCTTAGGGCGCGTCAAGAAATTACATTTACGTTTACCGAGCGACTTTCGGCCGAACGCGACGATTTCTGACGAGACGATTCATTGGCGTCGCCCAACGTTGGCAGCGCGGCGTACGGTTGTCGTCATTCCCGCGAACGCGGGAATCCAGTGCAAGAGCCGCGCACCGAAGCCTTGCCCTACACGCCATAACCGAAGCCAATTTGCCTGAAAACGGTAACGAACGCTCGATACGCCCAACGATCCATGCCGAAACTTCTTCACTGGATTCCCGCGTTCGCGGGAATGACGACTGCGGAGTCGGCGCGTGCCCTTCACGTCATCTGATCTCCACAGTAGATGCGCAAGCGTCCGGGTGCGCTTCCGCCCAATGCGCTGGTGTTTGACAAGTTAATTTATTGACGAGCGCTTAGCCCGGCTTCAGCTCCGGAAAGTCTTCTTCCCAAAACTCGCCCGGCCGGCGCATGCCGGTCGGCCCGCGCTCGTTCTCGGCCCCGCGCAGCTCAACCCGCCGGATCTTGCCCGAGATGGTCTTCGGAAGAGCCGAGAACTCCAGCCGCCGCACGCGTTTGTAGGGCGCCAGCCGTTCGCGCAGAAAGCGGAAGATCGCCAGGGCCGTGTCGCGTGACGGCTCGACCCCCGGACGGAGCGAGAGATACGCCTTCGGCACCGCCAGCCGGATCGGATCTGGGCTCGGCACCACGGCCGCCTCGGCCACCGCTGGGTGCTCGATCAGGGCGCTCTCGAGCTCGAAGGGACTGATCCGATAGTCCGAGCTCTTGAACACATCATCGGCCCGGCCGACATACCAGTAGTAGCCGTCCGCGTCGCGGCTGGCCACATCCGAGGTCGGGTAGTAGGCGCCGCCGAGCAACTCGGCGTTGCGCTCCGGGCTGTCGGCGTAGCCCGCCATGAGCCCGGTCGGGGCCGGCTTGAGCTTGATGCAGATCTGGCCCTCACCGCCTTCGTGGCCCTCGAAGTCGACGAGGGCGATGCGGTAGCCTGGCATCGGCCGGCCCATCGAGCCGACCTTGACCGGCTGGCCGGGCGAGTTGCCGATCTGGCAGGTCGTCTCGGTCTGGCCGTAGCCGTCGCGGATGGTGATCCCCCAGGCAGCGTTAACCCGCTCGATCACCTCGGGGTTGAGCGGTTCGCCGGCGCTGATCAGCTCGCGCAGTTTGACCGGGTAGGCCTTGAGGTCCTCCAGGATCAGCATGCGCCAGACCGTCGGCGGCGCGCACAACGTCGTTACCCCATACTGAACCAGCGCGGCGAGCGTCTTGCGGGCGTCGAAGCGGGCCTGGTTGTAGACGAAGATGGTCGCGCCCGCGATCCAGGGCGCAAAGAAGCTGCTCCAGGCGTGCTTGGCCCAGCCCGGCGAGCTGATATTGAAATGAACGTCGCCCGGCTGCAGGCCGATCCAGTACATCGTCGACAGGTGCCCGGCCGGGTAGCTCTGGTGGGTGTGCAGGACAATCTTGGGCTTGGCCGTTGTGCCCGAAGTGAAGTAGAGCAGAAACGGGTCCGTCGCGCGGGTCGGCCCGTCAGGGGCAAAGATGGGGGACGCGGCGTCCGCATCTGCGTAGGCGATCCAGCCGGCGACGCTGCCGGTTGTGATGCGGGTAAAGCCGCCGCGGATCCCGTCGAATTTGCCCGTCCCCGCCGCGTCGGTGATGACGTGGCGCATCTCGCCCCGGTCGATCCGGTCCTGCAGGTCGGCCCCGGCGAGCTGGGTGGTCGCCGGGCTGATCACGGCGCCGAGCTTCATCACCGCCAGGGTGATCTCCCACAACGGCACGACATTGGGCAGCATCACCAACACCCGATCCCCGCGCCGGACGCCTGCCCCGCGCAGGAAGTTGGCGACCCGGTTCGACCGTTCGCGCATCTGGGCGAAGCTCAGCCTCAACTCGGCCCCGCTTTCGTCCACCAGCCACAACGCCGGCCGGTCGTTGCCCTCCGCGAGCGTGTCAAAGCAATCGAGCGCCCAATTGAACTCATCGAGGACCGGCCACCGGAAGCCGGCATAGGCGCCGGCGTAGTCCTCGCGGTGGGCGATCAGGAAGTCGCGGGCCTGAACAAAGATCTCGTTTGGATTCATGCGTGATCTCCCAGCCCGTGGATCGGGCGATGGCGGTGTTCGCCGGATCGGTCTGATTACTTTACTCCCGATATGGGGATTCGGGGCGGGCGCTCGCTCCAGTGAATGGCGTCCCCTATATCATTCCCCCCATGCCCAAACCCCTTATCGCCCATCACATGGGCGCGCTGGATGGCTGGCCGCACCCGGCCAACACCCTCGAAGCCATCGAGGCCAGCCTGCGCGAAAACGCCGACATCATCGAGATTGACGCCACGGCCCTGGCTGACACCGACTATCTGCTCGTCCACGACCCGTTCCTGGAATCCGAGACGAGCGGGGCGGGCGCCGTCAGCGCAAAGTCCGCCGCAGCCGCGCGCGATCTGAAGGTGAAGTGGGACGGCGCGATCACCCATTACGCCGTCCCGCAACTGAGCGACGTGGTCAGCCTCTTTCAGCGCATGCCAGCCGCGAGCCAGCTCCAGATCGACTTCAAGAACGCCATCCCCTTCGCGACCGACGAGCCGCTCGAGCGGTTGGCCCGGATCGTCGCCCCGTTGGGCGAGCGCGTCATCGTCAGCAGCGGCGCGGACTGGCAGCTCCGCCGGCTGCGCAAATTCGCCCCAGCCCTGCGGCTGGGTTTCGACATCATGTGGGTGCTGGACTGGTCGGCTCACCCTGAGCGGCGCGATCCGCGCGAGCTGCCCAAGACGGTCGGCGCCTATGGCTACCTCGACGATCATCCCGTGGCCGCGCACAAGATCTGGCCGACGGCGGTCTATCTCGAGAACAGGGTCGAGTCGATGCTGGGCCTCGTGCCGGGCGCCCAGGTTTTCTATGTCCGTTGGTCGTTCATCCAGCGCTGTCTCGATGACGGCTTCAATCTGGCGGCCTTTCTGCACTCGCACGGGATCCAGATCGATGCCTGGACGATGGATGTGGGCAAGCCGGGCGTCGATGCGGCCGCCCTGCGCCTGCGCGACGCCGGCGTGGATCTTTTTAAGACCAATACGCCGCGCGCGATGCGGAAATTGCTGATGGGCTGACTTTAGCGCTCCT
>Ga0105047_10015493_pt1 | contig 12004 bp, 10 predicted proteins | sample MAT04_FD_78384 | JGI IMG/M metagenome (GOLD analysis project Ga0105047, IMG submission 78384) | Freshwater microbial communities from Lake Fryxell liftoff mats and glacier meltwater in Antarctica - MAT-04 (megahit assembly) | ecosystem: Environmental > Aquatic > Freshwater > Ice > Liftoff... | reverse complement strand
CTGCTCAAATTCCCGCCGTTGGTGAGTGGATTCAGCAATATTTTCCCCCATCAAAAATCAAATCCTATATGCCTTTTGAAGCGATCGCCCACGGTGCTTTGAACCAAAGTTTTCAGCTTCAAGATTTTCTCTATCACAGTTACGGGATTAGGTTCTGGGATAAACGCCATCGTCAACATAATTGGCATCCCATTATTAAAGCAGGGATAACCTATCCCACGGAACCTATAGAATTGATCTTAGGTGCGTCTCAGCCCGATCAGCCCAGTATTGAATTGGTAATTGGTGAATTAGGGGAAACTAATTTAGAAGTATATTTTGAAGGCGATCGCCTAATTACTCGACTGTTAAAGCAAACGCAAAATGTGGCACAGCAGCTTAATGAACAGGTGATTTCTCCCCTTAATCCTCTTGGTCAACCAGGAAGCGATCGCTTAAAAGTTATATTTCAAGTAGATGCCCAACGCACTCTCCGTATTTCCATCGAAGATATCTTAACCAAACAGTTGATTTTAGATAATCAAGCAGTAGTAAAATTAATGTAAAAGCAGCACTATAAACTTACGGAATTTTTTTGATTAACCTTTTTATTCTAGGAACTTAATATTCTTACTGGTTTTATAGTATTTCGGCTTATAGTAATTTTTTGTGGTTCCAAGCCTTGATTTAGATTCGCCTTTTTTAAATTTGAGCTAGATGTCAACCAATACCTCCAACCATATTGCTCAAAACACAAAACTACTTAGGGATTATCATAGTTCCAATTCCCGAGAATTGCAGGCAGCCATAAAAGTAAAAATACTAGAGTTAAATTCAGAGCTTGTCCAAAAAGTTTTAAAAAGTTCAGCTAAACAAGAAATAAATACATCTGAAGATTTTATGCAAGCAGGATTAAAGGGGTTAGCCCATGCTGTAGATGTTTATAATCCTGAGCTTTCTTCTCAACCATTTAAAGCTTTTGCCATACCTTACATTCATCAATATGTCCAAGCCTATGCAGGTGCAATACTTGAGGTCGCTTTAGGTGAAAAACCTCAAAGTTATCTTGAACCTAATTCTATCTCTAAGGGTTCCACCAAGTCGTTAAGTAGAAATATTAGCGATGATACCCCTTCGGGTGTTCTTAAAGCTGAAACCATAGAAGTTTTTGAAATCTATCGAGTCGAGCCATCTTTATCACTCCGCGATCGCCTAGTCAGGTTAAATATTGGCTTAGTCAAAAAAGAGGCGCACCACTGGTCAAATCAATGTACCGAGACTTATGACGACTTACTTCAAGTTGGTTCTATGGGATTATTGCGGGCGATCGAAAAGTTTGATATTGATCGAGGTTTTGCCTTTAGTACCTTTGCGGTTCCATATATTCGGGGAGAAATTCAACACTATCTCCGTGATAAAAGTCCAACTCTAAAAATGCCTAGACAATGGTTAGCTTTATATAACCAAGGTTGTAAAGTTACGCGTAATCTTCGCCCCCAACTAAAAAGAGATCCCTCTGATCTTGAAATTTCTGAAGCCTTGGGGATAAAGGTAATGGAGTGGCAGGAAATAAAACTTGCTTGTCGAAACAGATCGCCCCTGAGTTTAGATGCTCCCGTAAATGATGATGATGAAGGTCATACATCCCTAGGGGAATTAGTCCAAGATACTAAATACCGCAGCTTTCAGTTGGCGCAGGAGGATAGTTTGCGCTTGCAGCAAGCATTGTCACATCTTGAGGATCGAACCCGTGAAGTGGTGGAGTTTGTATTTTTAAAGGAATTTACCCACCGTGAGGTCGCTGAAATTCTAGGAATTAGTGCTGTAACTGTATCGAGACAGGTAAAAAAAGGATTAACAATCTTAAAACAGGTAATGACAACACCATTGGATTAAATTACTAGGATTTAATTTCAGATTTAATCAGCCAACTTTCCCAATTTCGGACTACTTGCGATCGCCCACCCAGCCAAGAAGTATCTTCATAGGGAGGCTGAATGAGGATTGTAAACATACCTAAGCGATTTCCGACAAGTGTATCGGTCAGAATGCGATCGCCGACCATACCTACTTGACTTGCAGGTAGATCCATAATTGTTAAGGCTTCCCTGACTGCCCGCCTAGATGGTTTAGCGGCTCGACTACGAAAGGGTAGATTTAGCTTTGCCGCGATCGCTTGAATTCGACTATGACTAAAATTATTACTAACAAGGGAAATTTGACAAATGGGACGCATATCTTCTAACCATTGCCTTACTTCTGGACAAACTTCTAGTTCATTATTTCCTAGCAAAGTATCATCCACATCCAAAATTAGCCCCCGCAACCCATACTGCTTAATTAAATCGGCAGTTAAAAACCAAATAGGTTTATACAAGATTAAATTGGGCTTGATTAACTTCTGAAGATTCATTACAGGGCTTAAAAAAAACATTGGACTAGTACAGTTGTTTAAATAACATAGCAACTTTCTTTGAATTTCTAGCAGAATCGCAAAAAACGTAAGATTGGGTATTGCTGCCACCCAAATTTTTGAGGCTACATATCTTAAGTATGAACTATGTAGCCTTGGCTTTGGCAAATTTACCCCTAGACAGAACTCAGCGATAATCTTGACTTTGGATATTGCGGAGGCGAGCTTCGGGGCGTTTAAATCTATCTATTTGAGATTCAAAAAATGCTCGGTTTGCTTCCAAGTGTCTGGGATTAGGATCATCGAGGGGATAGAGCAGGGCAGCTCGTAACGCCTGAATTACCGCCGAAGTTACACAATACATTGATCGCTGAAAGCTAACCCCTAACTGCACTAACATATCATCCTCACCACGACAGTATTTGGCATAGTATTCGACCAAATAGGGTGGGAGAAAATGCAACATATCCTGCATTAGAAGTGTAGGTGGAATGCCTGCGGTACCAACGGGAAAGACATCGGCATAGAGAATGCCAAAGTGGAAATCCTTTTGTTCGTCAGGAACCTGCTGGGCTTGGGCATTGTAGGACTTGGTGCCTCTAAAGGGAGAAGTTCGATAGAATACCGCTTCTACATAGGGTAAAGCCGCTTCATAAAGCCACATAAAGCCCTTGGACTTCGGAATAATTTCATAGATTTCTCCCCGAATATGGACATGGTGATAAATGGGACGACCAGAGATTGCAAAAATACCATTTACTAAAAAATTCATAGCATCAGGGACACTGGCAATCTTGCCTTCATCATAGAGATCGCTCATTTCAAAAAAGACAGGAGCCATGATTTCCCAAAACAGCCCAAGATTGGAGTAGTAGGACATTTGACGAACTTGCTCTAAAAACATATCAGGAAATAGCTGATACAGTCCCATCATCACTGGGTTGAATTTAAAATATGCCCTAATTGCTTTATCAGCATTGGCTTTATATTCATCACTGTCTAAGTAGGGATCAAACTGTCCACCCATGCCCCGATGCCATAGCATTGCCCGCATACATTCTTCGGCAAATTCCATATTAATGCGATCGTGCCAGAGATGATGGAAGATTTTAGGCATGTTCATGGTTTCGCCTTTTGCCATAAATGCCAATAATTCAGGATGGGCAGAGCCTGTGCCTCGCCAAATTCGTAAGTCAGCATCATCACCAGAATAGTGATTTTGCAGGTCTAGATACTCTTTAGGAATGAAATATTTAAAGAACGGCAGTGGATCGAGAAATACCTGTTCAGCAATATAGAGCAAATCCCGCCAGTAAAAGTCCATGGGGACGGCGTATGCTTTGTACAAACCGATAATCTGCATTAGGTTCTCAGGCGTATCGGGCAGCATTGCCCCACCTGCTTCAAGTCGGTGAATTATTTCAGCAAATTCATGGGTTGAGGGAGGGAGAACGGTTTTTGAGGTCTCAATAGTTGTAGTACTCATATTTGTTAGATTTTATTGAAGGAATTAAAAGGTTCGGATGTAAGGATTTTTAGATTTTGGACAGTTTAGTTTTCATTCACAATAGATAAAATTTGGTTATACAGGGCTGAAGATACTCTAAAGTCCGATGTAGCTATCAATGCATTCATGAGAGGCTTGACCGCAATAATAAGATTCTTTTTCTTTGCTTCAATTAAAATACCTAGTAACCCAGTGATTCTTACTCCAAGCCGACTAGCTTCATTTCTACCTCGACGTTCATCAATGAGCAGTAAATCTGCTTTAAGCTCTAAAGCAAGAGCGATCGCTTCAGATTCTCCCATATCTAATCTCGCTTGATGTTGCAGAGATTTAACTAATTCAACGTTAGTCACTTCTCTTACTTCAATCCATAAAGCCGTTTGAACTTCTAAAGTCCCCGGAACTGGGGGATCAATATTTACGAGTTCACAAAATACGGCTTTGGGAATAACAACTTGCCCTTACAGTTGAGGTAAAAGCTGTAGGTATAAAATTGCTGCGAGATTAGTAATTGCCGAGGTGTCACTGACGACAATCATATTCGCCCTAATGCACTCAGGTTTTCTAAGTCTAATTGCAAATCTTCAACGTCGAAGCAGTACAGGGGGATATGTCGTTTTCTAAGGAGTTGGCGAAAAGTATTAATTGGCATTTCTGCTACTTGGCTAGCATAGCCCAACGTTAAACGTTCAGTTTCAAATAGAAAAATAGCGATTTCTTGGCGAAGCTCACTGGCACTAAGTTGAGATGCTTGTAGAATTTCATCTGAGATAACAACGCTCATGGTAGTAATACCTGGTTAACTTTAGCTTCAGGATAGCTTAAAACTATAATCTTAGAATTGCTGGGGGCATCAATCATCAAGCTCGCAACCATAGCATTAGTAGTAGGTTCGCTCCAACGCAATAACCAAGACGGTTGAATCCCTAAAAAGAAGATTAATGCTACCAAAATTAAAGCGGGGGTATGCTCTGTCCAAGTGACTTTGGGATAGTAGGCTGTGGCATTATCTAACTTCCCAAAACAGGTACGGTTAAGCAAAATCACAAAGTAAACCGCCGTCAACCCACTGGCAATAATACAAAGGAGTGTGAGAATTGGGAAAACCGTGAAGCTGCCTTGGAAAACCAGAAACTCGGCGATAAACCCCACTAATCCAGGAATGCCTGCGCTAGCCATGCCGCCAATAATTAATAAAGTGCTAGTGAGCGGTAAGCCCCGAATCGGATTAAGTAATCCATTCAATGCATTCAAATCCCTTGTGCCAACTTTTGTTTCGATTACTCCTACTAAGTAAAATAGAGCTGCCAAAATCAAGCCGTGACTAACCATTTGTCCCACTGCCCCGATTAAACTCAATTTCGTTCCTGCGGCACAGGCAAGCAACACATAACCCATATGTCCAATGGAACTATATGCCACCATTCTTTTGATATCTGTTTGGGCGATCGCTGTTAAAGCTCCATACAAGACACTAATAGTAGCAATGATGCCTAAAACTGGAGATAGCTGCGACCAAGCGTCAGGCAGTAGTTGCAAGCAAAACCGTACTAATCCGTAGGTTCCTAATTTTGCCAACACTCCGCCTAACAGAATTGCTACTGAGGGAGAAGCTTCGACATAGACATCAGGCAGCCATGTATGCAAAGGCACTAGGGGTGTTTTAATGCCAAATCCAATTAATAAAACCGTGAGAATTATGACTTGAGTGGGGAGAGGAATGGAAGCGATCGCCTCAAGATTGATATTATAATCAAAACCAGATGAACCACTTAACCAAGTAATAGCAAAGAATCCTAATAGGATTAGCAGCCCCGAAATCGCTGTATAAATTAGGAACTTCATAGCGGCATAGGTGCGCTTTTCCCCACCCCAAATGGCAATCATTAAGTAAATAGGAATTAGTTCCAATTCATAAAACAGAATGAAAAGTAAAAGATTTTGGGCGACAAATGCTCCTGCAACTACGCTAGATACTACTAAAATCAGGGCATAATATAGTCGCGATCGCTGGATATCCGCCTTACTACCATAAATCACAATCCAAGTCAAAAAGCTATTTAATGCTAACAATGGCAGAGAAAGCCCATCTACCCCCAAGCGATAACTTAAGCCAATTTCGTTAATCCAAGGTAGATATTCCTCCATTTGCATTCCCGAAGTTGTGGGATCGAACTTAAAAAAGAGGGATAAGGTAATTAGTAAAGTTACACTTGCGATCGCCAAGGCGGCGGTACGAGCAGCAGTGAGCTTGGGATAGAAACCAACGAAAATCGCTCCAATTAAAGGAAGCCAAATTAAAATACTCAGCATAGTAATTTAGATATTATTAAATGTTCATGGCAAGAATAACGGCAATCCCAATGACTGTGGTTAAGAGATAGGCTTGGGTTTTACCAAAGGTGCTATATTTCAGGACTTCGCCGCTAAAAATCGTTAGCAGTCCAAATAGATTACCTAAACCATCAAATATGTATCTATCGATCCAAAAGGCAATTTGGGAAATTACGGCAACGGTAAACACCACAGTTTGACGGTAAATTTTCGGAGTATAGAAATCGTTTGCTAGTAAATCCTGTAGTCCTTTAAGTGGAAATTGCACGGGCTTGGGAATAGATTTTCCTAGGTAAATGACGCTGCTAATGCTAATTCCAAAAATTGTTGACCAAATTAGTAGCAAAGCCACGTCTTTATTCAAATTCACCCATTGGGGTAAAAAATCTAAGGACTGTAAAATTAGCGGTAAATGTAAGACAAAACCCATTAAAGTCATAGCGGGTAGCATCATAAACTGATTAACTTCAGGCGATCGCTGTGCCATTTCCTTAGGATTACCACCAAAAATTAGACAAAACACCCTAGTTAAGCTGAAAGCTGTTAAGCCATTCACAATCAGCACTAATCCTACTAAGACAGGATTATCCGACCATAAGCCATCACACAGCTTTAATAATGCCCAAAATCCACCTAGGGGCGGGAAAGCGCATAAACCTGCTGCTCCAGCTAAAAATGCTAGCCCTGACATGGGTCGCCGTGACCATAGCCCACTTAATTGGGTCAAATTTTGGGTAATACTATTCCAAAACACTGTGCCTACAGACATAAATAACAAAGCGATCGCCACGGCGTAGGTAAGGATTAAGAGCAAACCTGACTCTACTTGAGCAGTGCCCACGGCAATAAAAATCAAGCCCATATAGCTACTCACTAAATAGGAAAGAGCTCGTTTTACATCTATTTGCGCCATGGCGATCAAAGCTCCACCGACAGCGGAAATGGAGCCAATGACAACCATAAAACTCATAGCAAAGCTGGAAAGCGAAAGAATAGGTTCTAACTTAATTAATATCCATGCACCTGCTGGCACAACTACGGAAGCCCGCAAAATCGTACTGGGCAGAGGAGCCTCCATTGCTTCATCTAACCACAGATGCAGAGGGAATTGGGCGCATTTACCCATGGGGCCAGCGATTAAAGCTAAACTGACCAAAGTTATAACATTAGGATCAACATTACTATTTTGCGCCCATAGTGCTAACTGGTCAAAGTCCCATGTTCCTGCCAAAGGTAGCAAAGCCACTACGCCCATCAGCAGTACTAAATCCCCGACCCGCTTGGTTAAAAAGGCATCCCTTGCCCCAGTTACAACTAGGGGTTGGTTAAACCATAGTCCCACTAATAGATATGTACCTAAGGTGAGAATTTCTAAAATAATGTAGGAAAAGAAAAGAGAATTGCACAAGACTAAGGCACACATTCCCGCTTCAAATAGTGCTAACAAGGCAAAGAATCTTGCCCAGCCCCAATCCATCTCCATATAGCCGATCGCATAAAACTGAGCCAGAAAATTTAACCCAGTAATTAAAACTGTGGCGGCTATGGTTAAGGAGGAAATTTCGATGGGGCAAGTTAGGTTTAGATCAGCAACTTGAAGCCACTTAAATGATAGCTGCAAAGGAGGCTGGCTCCAGCTTGCAGAGAGGGCAATTACCCCATGCAAAAATGCTAAAAGCGTAGTAATCGCATTTACATAGCCCGATGGACGCAGACCACTTAATCTAGTAATGGCTGGAAACCAGATTACGGAAGTGATCGCTCCAACTAATGGATAACAAGGTATTAACCAAGCACTCTCAAAGAGAATTTGGCTGAAATTCATAATTTTAAAAGTTGTTTAGTAAATAATATTTATTGCATAACGCCAATCATATCGATAAAACTTATAGATTAAAATCAATCTTATCAATGCATACTATAGTATTACATCTATATTAAAATTAATTTACACTATAAAACTTCACAGGCATTTATGAATTCTCTGGCGACTAAATCCATTTGTACCGAGTGGGAAGCTTTAAACAAAATTGTATCGCCTGCTTGAATCAGCTTAATTAAAGTTTTTACTAATTCTGGGCGATCGCTATGTACAGTTAAAACCCATATTCGTAGTGCTTTGAGTAAGCTCTGTGCTGATGATTGAACTAAAGCCTCTTTACGCGTACGCGGGCACTGCGATCGGGAATTGCCTCTTAGTAGGGTTTTACTATGCCAACTTAGACTAGGGAAACCATACTTTTACCTTTATCTCTCATCCCAAAGGTAGAAAAATATTGAGGATGGATGAGATTCAGATCCGCCAAAAGCTGAATTTACAAAATAGGATCAATCGTACAATACTGACCATGGCAAGAAATTAATTACTATATATATTCCCCATGGAGGAGATGTCATATGTCTGAATCAAATGGCGTGATGATGCAGTACTTCCATTGGTATGTTCCCGAAGATGGCAACCTGTGGAATCAATTGGCAGAGTCTGCTCAAGATTTAGCTAAGGTCGGAATTACTTCGTTATGGCTACCTCCCGCCTATAAAGGTGCAGGTGGAGGGCTGGATGTGGGCTATGGAGTTTATGATTTATTTGACCTTGGAGAATTTGATCAAAAGGGATCGATACGTACAAAGTATGGTATTAAAGCAGAATATCTCGCCGCAATTAAGAAGGCACAAGAAGCAGGTATTAGTGTCTATGCGGACGTGGTGTTCAATCATAAATTAGGTGCGGACGAAGCCGAAGAAGTTGAAGCCACACCCTTTGATCCTGAAAATCGGAATAAGACAGTTGGTGATTATCAGACGATTAAAGCTTGGACGCACTTCACTTTTCCTGGTCGAGATGGCAAATATTCAACGATGGAGTGGCATTGGTGGCATTTTGATGCGATCGATTACAACGATTTTAATGGCGGTGAGAAAGCAATTTATCTGCTAAAAGGCAAAGAATTTGATCTCAATGTCGATTTAGAAAAAGGTAATTTCGACTATCTTATGGGCTGTGATTTAGATATGTCTAATCCTGAAGTCTGCGGAGAATTGAAATATTGGGGTGAATGGTATTTGGATACCACAGGCGTTGATGGCTTCCGTTTTGATGCAGTTAAACACGTATCCGCCGATTTTTTCCAAACATGGATTGAGGAAATGCGTGACCATGCTCAACGTGACTTATTTGCTGTGGGTGAATACTGGTCTTATGAAATTGATGCCCTCCAGAGTTTTATCGAAACCACCCAAGGCAAGGTTAGTTTATTTGATGCTCCCTTACATTTGAACTTTCACATTGCTAGCAAGTCAGGGAATGACTATGACCTCCGCCAAATTTTTGACAATACCCTAGTTCAACAACAGCCTACCCTTGCAGTAACTCTGGTGGATAACCATGATTCCCAGCCTTTACAAGCATTAGAATCCTTGGTTGAAGATTGGTTCAAACCCATTGCCTATGCCCTGATCCTATTACGTCGTGAAGGGTATCCCTGCATTTTTCATGCTGACTATTATGGTGCCCACTATAAAGACTATGGCAAAGATGGTAATGAATATGAAATTTGGATGGGTAGTCACAGAGTATTGATTGATAGGTTTCTCTCTGCACGGCAAACCTATGCCTATGGCGAACAGTATGATTATTTTGATCATCCCAATACGATTGGCTGGACAAGACTTGGCGATCAAGATCATTCAGGTGGAATGGCGGTTGTGATTAGTAACGGTGATGATGGCAGTAAGTACATGGAAGTTAAGCATCCAAATTGTACTTATATTGATGTCACCGAACATATCAGCGAACCGATCACTACTAATGATGAGGGTTGGGCTGATTTTAGGTGTAATGCTGGATCTGTATCTGTTTGGGTACCACAAAAGTAACAAAGTATGGATAAGTTACCAGAACACGTTGTCAAAAATGTTGAATCGATTATCAACCTTCAGACTCAACAAGAGAAAAACATCCCTACTCATCAGCGAACTTTGGAGGCGATCGCCTCGGCATTTGGACAACCTTGGTTTCTCTATGCTCAAATTATCTTGTTCATAACTTGGAGTATTTGCAGTTATCTGGCACAAATTGGGACATTAGGTCAGGGAATTCCCCAATTTGATTTGCATAATCAAGGGCTAGATGCAGTGGCACTATTAATTTCTACAGGTGTCCTGATTTATCAAACCCGCCAAGAAAAATTAAATGATGAGCGATCGCATCTGATCCTGCAACTTAACCTTCTGACTGAGCAAAAGATTACCAAATTAATTGCCCTAGTCGAAGAATTACGAGTTGATTTACCAGATGTGCGCGATCGCTACGACCTTGAAGCTGAGTTGATGCAAAAAGCAACAGATCCCCAAGCTGTGCTTGATATTCTCCAAGAAACTCTCCAACAGGTATCAGTCGAAGCCGATCGCCAGATTTCAGAAAAAAAAGAAACTTTAATCGAGCCAGAGTCGGGGGAAAATGCAAGGTAAATACTACTCCCGCCGCAGAAATATACATAACAGAAATGGAGGCAGCACCACCTCAAAATCATAGACCTCCATCTTGCTGAGACTAAACCGCTGTCTGCAACCACAAAACCGAATTATTTTTGATTAAAAGTGTGATTCTTGAGATGATAAAATCCCGCAATGAGCTACGACAACACCTGTAAATTTCTAGCTGAGAACTTCACCACCGACTTTGCTAGTTGGCTCTTAGGAGAAGCAATTCCCCTAACTAAACTCGAACCATCTGAACTCTCAGTCGAACCCATCCGTGCCGATTCAGTAATATTCTTAAAATCCAAAAATATAATTCTTCATATAGAATTCCAAACCAAACCGAAAAAGAACATCCCATTTCGGATGCTAGATTACTGGGTAAGACTTCACCGCATATATCCCAGTAGGCAAATTCACCAAACCGTAATTTACCTAAAACGCACAGACTCACCACTGGCATATCAAACCAGCTTCAACTCGCCACAGCTAAACCATACTTTCAACGTTATCCGCCTATGGGAACAATCCACAGAAATATTTCAGCAATATCAAGGGCTATTACCACTAGCAGTTTTGACTAAAACCAACAATGCCACCGAAACCCTGAAAGAAGTGGCTAAAATAATTGACAAGATTGAAGACCAAAAGCTGAAAAATAGTCTGATTGCTGCCACTTACATCACATCTGGGCTAGTATTGGATTTAGAAATTATTAAAAAGATATTTAGGAGCAATGCCATGAAAGAATCAGTAACTTATCAGGAAATCTTGCTAGAAGGTAAGGCGGAAGGTAAGGCGGAAGGTAAGGCTGAGGGTTTGGCTGAGGGTGAGGTTAAAGGCAAGATTGAGGAAAGAACTCAAATCGCTAGAAATATGTTGCAATCAGGTCTTTCTTTAGACTTGATCGCTCAATTCACAGGATTAACCCCAGAACAAATCCAAAAATTACAGTAAGTTTTCCACCAATATTAAGGGCTAAAGATTTAAGTAGCAGCGACCTCGACGCATTAACTTTTTGGGCGTGCGATCGCCTGTTAAACTGAATTAAATTCATCTGTCTACACATCCTAATTTCATACTGGGAAAGGAGTAAATGAATAGCACTAAATGCATATTAGTCAATTAATTTTAGGATAGTGCCATGCCGACTGAAACTCCTTGACTACTGCAGCCATACCTACGGAGTGAGAGGCTTTGAATAGGATCGTATCTCTGCTTTGAACGAGATTAAGTAGGGTTTTAACTAATTCGGGGCGATCGCTACAATTACCAATGTACTGAAAATCCTG
>Ga0105047_10015492_pt1 | contig 12004 bp, 13 predicted proteins | sample MAT04_FD_78384 | JGI IMG/M metagenome (GOLD analysis project Ga0105047, IMG submission 78384) | Freshwater microbial communities from Lake Fryxell liftoff mats and glacier meltwater in Antarctica - MAT-04 (megahit assembly) | ecosystem: Environmental > Aquatic > Freshwater > Ice > Liftoff... | reverse complement strand
CCTGTAGTTGGCTCTATCTCTTTTAAAAGTATTTTAATAAAAGTAGATTTCCCCGCTCCACTAGGCCCTACAAGAAATACAAATTCCCCTTTTTCAATAGTAATGTCAAGGTTCGACAAGGCTATTACACTGTTATCATAAATCTTAGTTACTCTCTTAAATTCTATCATATTAATTCTCCTTATCCCTTATATGTAATTCGTTTATGTAATCTATTTCAGCAAAATTCATAATGACATTATATCACAAGGATTAGACCTATGATAAATTTTTTTATAAAATTTCCGTGAATAATACTTTAAATGCGCTAATTCGCAATTATAAAACTATAATCGATGTTTATATTTATAGTTTCCAATAAACCAAAAATTATGAGGATTTATGAAATCCCCATAATTTTATTTTTTATAATATATATAATACTTTAAGCCCCAAAATAAATATTAATAAATTTGAAATAAAACTAGGTCTATAATTGTTGAATAAGCTAACATAAATAATGAAACAAAAAATATTACACCAACTAAATTAAATTTATTGAAATATTCCATCCATTTTTCTTCATAATTTAGAGGTTCCAACATTTCTCTTTTTACAAAGCCTATACCCGAAATAGCAAGTCCAAAGCAAGATATCCTTATAGCCGTTCTATTTACCGAATTAAGCACTCCCTGTAGATGTAAATCTCCATGGACTAACCCACCTATTACGCCAATAACCGCTCCTAAAATTATAGGTATTAAAAATATTTTTAATGATAATATAAAACAATGTAATAAATCCTTCAAAATTTCTTTCATGTCATTCCTCTCCCCATTGTTATTCTTGAGGTATTATATAATATCATCACAAAATTATTTTAAACTAAGTCCCATTTTAAGTGCTTTAACTATTTCAATTGCAGTTAATCCATAAGCTTTTAAAAGTTCTTCCGGTTTACCACTTTCACCAAATGTATCCTTAACTCCGACTCTTATAACTGGCACTGGGTGGTTTGAACAAACAACCTCAGCTACTGCGGAACCAAGTCCACCTATAATGCTATGTTCTTCAGCGGTAACAATTAATCCAGTTTTTCTAGCTGCATTAATAATTGCGTCTTCATCAATAGGTTTAATCGTATGTATGTTTATCACTTTAACCTTTATTCCTTCCTCAGCTAAAATGTTATAAGCTTCTAATGCAGCATCTACCATAATACCTGTAGCTATTATAGTTGCGTCGCGACCTTCTCTAAGTGTTACAGCTTTTCCGAGTTCGAATTTGTAATCAGGATTATTATTTATTGTGTAAACTCCCATTCTTCCTAGTCTTACATAGCAAGGACCGTCATACTTTGTAACAGCCTCTATAGCTGCCTCAGTTTCAACATCATCGCTTGGGCTTATAACTACCATATTTGGTATACTTCTCATTAATGCTATATCCTCTATAGATTGATGAGAGGCTCCGTCTTCTCCTACAGTTAACCCTGCATGTGTGGCACAGATTTTAACATTTAATTTAGGATAACAAATAGAGTTTCTTATTTGTTCAAAAGCTCTTCCTGATGCAAATATTGCAAAAGTACTCGCAAAAGGAATTTTTCCACAGGTAGCAAGTCCCGCAGCTACTGACATCATATTTCCTTCAGCAATACCCATATTAATAAATCTTTCTGGAGCAACTTTTTTGAAATTAGCAGTTTTAGTGGATTTAGATAAATCCGCATCCAAAACAACTATATTTTCATTTTCCAGACCTAATTTAGCTAATGTCTTACCGTAAGCTTCTCTTGTAGCAGTCTTACTCATTATAATGCACCTCCAATTTCTTTTATTGCTTTCTGACATTGCTCTTTGTTTGGAGCAGTTCCGTGCCAACCAGCTTCATTTTCCATGAAGGACACACCTTTACCCTTTATAGTTTCACAGATTATAACAGTTGGTTTTGTTTTTGTTTTTTTAGCTTCTTCTATTGCACTTTTAATTTGGACAAAGTCATGTCCATCTACAGTGATAACATTCCATCCAAAGGCTTCAAATTTAGCATCTACAGGATCAGAACCCATAACCTCAGAAACTTTACCATCTATTTGAAGACCATTGTGATCTACAAAAGCTGTTAGATTATCAAGCTTGTAATGTGCGGCAGACATAGTAGCTTCCCATACTTGTCCCTCTGCAAGCTCTCCATCACCAAGTAATGTATACACTCTATAATCTTTTTTATCAAGCTTTCCAGCCAGCGCCATACCCACGGCTGCTGATATACCTTGTCCCAAAGAACCTGTAGACATATCTACTCCAGGTACAGTGTTCATATTAGGATGTCCTTGAAGCCTTGAACCTAATTTTCTGAGTCCCAATAACTCTCCCTTATCAAAAAATCCTTTTTCTGCAAGCACGCTATACAATGCTGGTGCAGCGTGTCCCTTTGATAGTACAAACCTATCCCTGTCCGGATTATTTTTATTTGCTACGCTTACATTCATCTCATTAAAATATAAAGTAGTAATAATTTCTACACAGGATAATGATCCACCTGGGTGCCCAGAAGCTGACTCAGTGATCATAGTTACTATATCTTTCCTAACTTCTTTTGCGATTGCTTTTAATTTTTCTAATGCTTTTTCCATATGTATTCCTCCTAGTATTTCTCTAAAAGCATAAAACAATTATTAATTGTTTTCCACCTAATGTTGCTTTGTATAAATAATAACCATTAATAGTTTCTATCTGTATATCTATTTATCTTTCTTAATTATTATAACAATATTCTACAGTTTAACAACACAGTTTTTAAAACTTATGTAAAATTATTAAAAAATCTCAATCTTATTGACCCATAAAATAAAAATAAGGGCATAATTGCCCTTATTTTTTTATAGACCCACACTAATTAAAAGTGCAGTATCTACCTTTTTCATATCGCTATCAGTCATATGACCAATTTTTTCTTTTAGTCTCTTTTTATCTAGTGTTCTTATTTGTTCAAGCAAAACTACAGAATCTTTATTAAGCCCGTACTCTTCTGAAGAAATCTCAACATGAGTAGGGAGTTTTGCTTTATTTATCTGAGAAGTAATAGCTGCAATTATAATAGTGGGACTGTACTTGTTGCCAATATCATTTTGAATTATAATCACTGGTCTAACCCCACCTTGCTCTGAGCCTACAACCGGACTCAAATCAGCATAAAATATATCTCCTCTTTTCACTATTGTTGTCATTAGACAAATCACTCTCCGAAAGCTTAACTTCATATTCTTTAAAATCTTTGATATCAATTTCGAAACCCATAGCAGCTATTTCTAAATTTAATTCAGCCATTTCTAAATAGCCTTGTTTCATTTCTTCTATATAACTAAGTCTTTTCTTTTCCTCAATATATAGTATTATAGCTTCCCTAAAAAATTCACTTCTTTTTTTAGAATCTTTTTGAAGCGCCTTATTAAATTTGCAGTAAAAGGTTTCTGTGAGGTTTCCTACTAATTTCTTTGAAGTTGACATAAAAAACTTAATACCTCCTATTTACTTAAGCAACAATATGTATAAATTATATTATAGTTCAACATATGTCAACATGTCAAAGAAATCATCGGTAATTACGCCCTTTTACAACATCAAATTTTACACACAATTGGTTTATTCTACATATAATATGTTAATATTACACATAATTCCTTATTTTTACTACCTTTCCATCTTTAATGTAAACTCTTGGAACTCTTTTACCTACCATGCAAACTATTTCATAGTTTATAGTTCCTATTAGTTCCGCTACTGTATCTGCTGTAAATTTATTATTTTCGTCTTCACCCATTAATATAACCTCATCACCAATTTTCACTCCAACGATATCAGTAACATCAATCATGCATTGATCCATGCAAATTCTACCTATTACAGGAGCAAACCTGCCTCTTAATATAACCTTTCCCTTTTGAAATAATAGTCTAGTATATCCATCAGCATATCCAACTGGAAGTGTAGCTATAACACTTTCTCTATCGGTTTTAAACTTTCTTCCATAACTTACAGCTTCTCCAGGAGGGAGTGTTTTTATGTGCACTATATTTGTTTTTAAGGTCATTACTGGTTTTAAATCTATATTTTCCTTATTTACATCTTCAGACGGATAATAGCCATATATTATTATTCCTGGCCGCACTGCCTCATAATGAGTTTCTGGTAAATCTATAATAGCAGCACTATTGGCAACATGCCTAATATTTATGTTCACTTTTTTCTCTTTTAACTTTTCATAAAAGTCATTGTATTTTTTAAATTGATCATAAGTATAAGCCTTATCTTTTTCATCCGCCGAAGAAAAATGACAAAACATTCCTTCTATAATTATGTTAGGTAGCTTGCTAATATTATATATCTCTTGTGCACTGTCATCACTTGGCAAATAACCTATCCTACCCATACCTGTATCTACAACTATATGAATTTTAGCAACTTTATTTTTCTTTTGCGCCATCTTCGATAACTCTTTTGCAAATTCATAAGAGTATACGGCTTGTTCAATATTGTATTTCAATAAATTATCTATTAAATTTGGTGGTGTAAACCCCAAAATCATTATTGGGCATTCTATACCTGAACCCCTGAGCTCCACTGCTTCAGTTATTACCGCTACCGCTAATCTATTAGCACCATTTTCGAGAAGCACTGGGGCTACGTCTATGGCTCCATGGCCATAAGCATCTGCCTTTACAACCGCTATAATATTTTCGCTTTTAGATACTCGTCTAATCTCTCTCATATTATGAGCTAGCTTATCCAAATCAACCTCTGCCCACACAGGCCTTAAATGTCTAAACACTACCTTCACCTCATCTGTTATTAAAAATTATTTCATTTGATTTTGGTTTTAAACACACTATGGAGTTAAAAACTCTAATGGTTCAATTTTTACATTAGGATGGAAATCAGTATATGTTATCTTGATTTTTTCTTTGCCTTTTATATCATAAATAAGCAGTTTTTCTGGTATCATACTTTTGCTATTAACATATAGCATTGCATTATTAATATTTTTATTGCTACCTGGTATAAATAAATTAATTACTGTGTATTCGATATCATTAATAGTTTCCATCGAATATTTTATTTTTTCATTAGTATATAATAATCCTATGTATTCACCGATAAAACACAGTTTAAGAACTTCATCAAAATCCTTGCTCTGTACATATTTTGTGCCATTATTCTTATCACTAATATAAATATTATTATCAGCTTTATAGATAAACACTCTGTTATTGTTTAATTCTAGTTTGTATCCACCTCCTCTCAAATAGGATTGTCTTGCCTTATAATTAATGGTCTGTTTATCATTTTTTAACTCCATATTCATTTCTGTTGTATAACTTTCCATGTTTTTTAAAAAGGTTATAATATCATTAGTATTTTTTGGTTTTTTATTACAGGACGTTAATAATATAAAACTCAAAACAAGTAAGATACCTAAAAGTAATAATAATTTTTTTTTCAATGTTATCCTCCTAGCATTTCTCTAGAGTAAATAAGGATTGTCAACCTTATCTTCCATAACAAATCACTCTACTACTACTAATACTATTACTCATTGTTTCATACTATTACTAAATTAAATAATGAAAATAAATTTGTGTCAGTTACTAATCACCTACCTCGTCAAAGTTTTTTTCAACTTCAAATACAGCATAAGCAACTGCACTATCTATCCCGTGAGATATACTAATATGAATATTATATTTTCCTTCTTTTTTAGCTATTAACTTTGCTTTCCCTTTTAATGTTACTATTGGTTTTCCAAGGGTTGTCCTATCAATTTCAATATCTTTAAAATCAAACCCTCTAAAGCCCGTCCCTAAAGCTTTCGCTACTGCTTCTTTGGCTGCAAATCTTCCTGCCACATATTCCGTCCTCAAATTTCTGCTTTTAAGATAATCTAATTCAGATGTTGTGAAAATTTTCTCTAAAAACCTACCATTACGCTCAATAGCATTCTTTATTCGTCGTAATTCAACAATATCAGTACCTACACCAAGAATCAAAATTATCACTCCACTCTTTAATTTACATTTGTGAATTTCAATTTTTATATTTCACAAATATAGATTTTAAATTTACCATTATATATCTATATATGATACTACAATAATATAATAAAATCATGATTATTTATAGTATTATTTACAGAATATTTAAACATTAAATAAACGGCAAATTTTTCTTATAAGAATGCTTTAATAAACATTGCTTTCATGTATGTACTTTTGATCCAACTTTCTTTCACATTATTTTTATAAGGTAGAGTTGTTTACCATTATATAACAAAAAGAGGAGAAGCCTCCTCCTACATGAAGGACACGTCTCCTTAATAGAAGAGCAAATCTCCCCATTATGTTAGTTTAATTTGAAATATTAACAAGTACTAATATCTTTTAACATCTCGTCAAAATCAATAATATACTCATCAATATAATCGCCCAAGATCTCTATCATATGGATAGGAGATACTGTATTTTCATGTAACATTTTCAAAAGATTTTTAACTTTATGTCTTTGGGGACTTATATTTTCTACACAATCTCTTTCTATAAATACCACTTTATCATCAATCACATCTTGTCTTTCTATTTCGATACCATAAGCCTGTATTTCAGTTGGTTCATTATACATTGAAACAGATATTTGACTTCTTAATAATCTATAAGAATAATTATGCTTTACCTCGTCGTCAGTTACTTTCTTCGTTAAATTTTCTAATACTACCATATTTATTCCCCCCCATGTTCTTATTAAAATCATAATAACATGGTTAATAAAAAAATTCTGTCATTTTATGAAATAGACTAAAATAGATTATCTCTTAAAAATGACAACTTCAACCGTCCACACCCATAATCTTATTGTTAACATTGTATCCACAGGCGTTAAAAAGAAAATACATTATGTTTTTTTGTCGAAATTTTAATAAATATATCTAAAAGTTTTTTTATATAAAATTGAATATTTTTAAAAAAAACGCATTTATTCTTTTTTAGTCCCTCCATATTATGAAATTTATAATTTTTATGTAAATATTTAGATTATTGTCTATTTATTTTGATGATTATTTTCATTATTTTTTAATTGAATAATGTTATTTGTAATTTTTTTCCTTTATTTCTCTCAACATTTTATGCCTATCAACGCCAATGTATTTACATAAATCCTCCAATATCAATAATACTGCTATAATTATAGTACAATCTTCCTTATTATAATCCTCTAGATGGTATAGTTTTTTATATATAGTAGTATTTTCTTCTTTACAACTAATAGCTTTATATAATTCAATTAATGTGTCTTGCAATACAGAATATGAAATTAAAATAAAATCTCCTTTAGCTTTTTTACTTCCATTGACAACTCCTCTAACAATTTTATTTAGAGATGTACTTTTGTAATACTCTAACATTTTAAGTTCATAATTTTCTTGAATAAACCTACCTACTATCTCTGCATCTATAAGGATTATTTCACCTTCACCATTAAAGTACACACCACTATTTATAACTCCATCATCAAGCTCTGATATCTTTTTCTTCATTCTATAATTGAAGAAGCTAGTAAATTCACCCTTTGTAATAAAATACTGAAGTTCTTTAGAAGATACAACATACACTAGTTCAGAAAAGTTTTTGTAGATTTTTTTTAAGTAACTTTTATTGTTGTAATCAATGTCGCTCATAAGCCTCGCTCACCCCACTATAATAAATTATTAGAAAAATAAATTAGTTGAAAATCATAAATTCACTCTAGATTAGTGTGGCTAAATTAAATTAATCTATACTGTGAAAACTTTCCTTTTCTTCTACAAATCCATTAGTAACTTTTATTTTATTTCTAATTCCGGACAAAAATTTGTATATTATATACAAAATAACAAGATAATTAAAATGGATTTGCTTCATAGGAAAAAAAAAGTCTCTCACCATTAGGTAAGAGATTTTTAATCATAGAATATTTAAAAATGCTGGGAAAGCTATAGAAAAACCTGTAACAATAAGTCCACATAGAAATGATCCTATAACAGCGCACATAACAGATCTTCTAAAATCCAACTTTAAAAATGCTGCTATTGCGGTCCCTGTCCAAACTCCTGTAGTTGGAAGAGGTATTGCAATAAATGTTATAAGCGCTATTTCTTCAAATTTTTCAAATTTAGATTTATTCTTGTTTATCTTTCTATCAATTAAGTTATATATGCCATTAAACGCCTTATACTTCCCTAACCATATAAATATTTTATTGAAACATATCAACACAAAAGGAACTGGAAGCAAACTTCCAAAAAAGCTTAATAAAAATACTGCTATTGGATTAATGTGATATACATTTATTCCAAGTGGTATAGCCCCTTTCAGCTCTATAAGAGGCACTGCCGACAGTAGTAGTACTTGTAACCATTCCATAAAAAATTCTCCTCATTTATATATTTTTCTCTTAATACCTCTTCGAAAAAAATGACTAGATTACTAGTCTTTTTTTAATGCTTAATCTATTATTCACAATATCATTATAAGTATTATGATACTGTACATACAAGTGATATTATAAATAAGAGAATATTTAACTATATATTCATAATTTTAAATATCAATCACATGATGTTGCCTAGCCTCGCCAATAAAAAACACTGCCAAAACTCCTAGTGTATGTTATTACCATATATATATTCCTTTGGTAAATCACAGCAAGAGTCTGTCATAATAACAAAATCTCTCATTTGTATTCCTCCTAAATATTATAATTTCGCAAATTTTTCTTAAAACAGTCCACTGAAAACTATATCATAAAAAATGTTTACTGTAAAATGAATTTGCTATTCTATATTAAGGACACTTTAGGCAATTTGTTATTGCTTTCTAAATCCTCCTATATTATAATATTAAACAATAACTATTATTTTTAGATAGCAATTAAAGGAGTGTTGTTAATGAAGGCATTAGAAGTGAAAAAAGACATCTACTGGGTAGGAGCACTAGACCCTAATCTTAGAATTTTTGATATAATTATGTATACCCCTTATGGTACTACTTATAACTCTTATGTAGTTCGCGGTAGTGAAAAAATTGCAGTGTTCGAAACAGTAAAAGAACAATTTTTCCATCAATATCTTGAACGATTAGAGTCTTTAAACATTAACATAAAAAACATTGATTACATAGTAGTTAATCATACTGAGCCAGACCATGCAGGATCAGTAGGTAAGCTTCTTGAAATTGCAAAAAATGCTAAAGTAGTAGGTTCAGCTGCCGCCATTAAATTCCTTAAAGGAATTATAAATAGAGATTTTGAATACATAATTGTAGGAGATAAAGATAGTATAAATCTTGGGAATAAAACACTATCCTTTATTTCAGCACCTTTCCTACACTGGCCAGATTCAATGTATACTTACGTTGTAGAAGATAAGCTACTTATCACTTGTGATTCCTTCGGCAGTCACTACTGCAATGATAAAATGTATAATGATTTAAACCAAAATCAAGAAAATTATTTAGAAGCCTTAAAATACTACTTTGATTGTATTATGGGACCCTTTAAACCCTATGTATTAAAAGCTATAGATAAAATCAAGAACCTTCCAATAGATACAATATGCCCAGGCCATGGACCTATTTTAAGAGAAGACCCTTGGAATATAGTAAATAAATATAAAGAGTGGAGCCTTCCAGAAAAAGAAGAACATGAGCCAATAATTACCTTATGCTACGTTTCAGCTTATGGCTATACCGAAACTGTAGCGAATAAAATAGAAGAAGGTATAACCAGCTTTTGCAATTTTAAAGTTAACAAATACGATGTTATCCATAGTGATATGAATGATATTTTAACTAGTATAGATAAATCCCAAGGAATAATTTTTGGTTCTCCTACTATAAATGGAGACGCTTTAGAACCAATATGGGATATCTTAACAAAACTAAACCCTATAGTTCACGGTGGAAAAGTAGCTTCTGCATTCGGTTCCTATGGTTGGAGTGGAGAAGCTGTTTCAAATATAGAAGATAGATTAAAACAAATTAAACTAGACCTATACCCATCAATGAAATTTAATTTTAAACCCTCAGAAAAAGATTTAAACTTCGCCTTCATGTTTGGGGAAAGATTTGCAGAAAAAATAGCTGATAAAATTGAATTAAAAAATTGTCCTATAAAACCTTCTACAGAAAAAAGATGGAAATGTTTAATTTGTGGAGAAGAATTTGACAGACCAAAACCACCTGAAATATGTCCTGCTTGTGGTGCAAGCGCTGACCAATTTGTTCAAGTATCACAAGATGTAGTAACCTTTAATTCCACTACAAAGGATAAATTTCTAATCATTGGTAATGGCGCTGCTGGATATTATGCTGCGGATGCCATAAGAAAAAGAAATAAACAATGTGAAATAGAAATAATCTCAAATGAGCCTTACTTAACCTATTACAGACCTTCTATTTCTGATGGCATAAGTGAAAGCCTAAAAGATGATACTTTGTACCTATCTGCAAAAGAGTGGTATGTTGATAATAATATAACCCTTACTTTAGGAGTGCAGGTTGAAATTCTAAAACCTGAAGAAAATAAAGTATTACTTAAAGATGGTACAGCTGTAAGTTATAATAAACTAATTTTAGCAAATGGAAGTGAAAACCATATTATTCCTGTGCCGGGAGTAGATAAATCTGGAGTATTCACTTTAAGAAATCTAAAGGATTTAGAAGCTATTAAGAATAAAATGAAGACCTCAAAAAATGTAGTAATTGTAGGTGGTGGATTATTAGGACTTGAAGCAGCCTATGAAATAAGCAAGGCTGGTCTAAATGTTTCTGTGGTGGAATTTAGCGATTCCCTACTTGTTAAGCAATTAGATAGTGAAGGTAGTCTTATACTTAAAACTGCAGTTGAAAATCAAAATATTGAGGTTATTCTAAGTGATTCTGTAAAAGTTATAAATGGTGAAAAATCTGTTTCCTCAGTTAAACTTCAAAGTGGAAAAACACTAGACGCAGACTTAGTATTATTCTCAACAGGAATTGCGCCAAACAAAAATATAGCTGATAAAACTAATTTATTAACTAATAGAGGTATCATAATCAATGAAAATATGGAAACAAACATCAAAGACATATACGCCTGTGGAGACATTGCAGAATTTAGCGGTAGAGTATATGGTAATTGGCCTGCCGCTGTAGAAATGGGCAAAATTGCCGGCACAAACGCAGTAGGCGAACCTAAATACTACGTTCCATCCCTAAGCGCCATTTCCTTTAATGCTATGGGCCTGGAACTATTATCTGTAGGAGAAATTTCTAATGAAGGTTCTAAATCTATTAGCCTAAAAGATGATGCAAACAAAATATACAAAAAATTATTCTTCACAGAGGACATCCTAATCGGGGGCATTATAATAGGAGACAACAAATCCTCAGCTAACCTAATAGCTGCTATCGAAGGATCAAAGTCCCTAAAAGAAACACTCGATATCCTGTAGTGCGATATCCTGTAGTGCCACCCACGTGGCAAGTGGCAAGTTTCGAAGAAAAGATGCAATCCCGACAACTGACAATTTACCAGTTGCCAGTTGCCAGTTACTAGTTCTTAGATCTCCACATGTCAAAGAGCACATAAGACTTAAACGGTCTTATGTGCTCTTTACTTAATTAAGATAAACTATTATTACACCATACTAATTTATTAAAGCCCTTTGAATTCCCTCTGACAAAGCTTTAGCTAGTTTATATTGATAATCGTCATTTGCGAGTTTTTTGTCCTCTTCTACATTGGATTGAAAGCCCATTTCCACAAGAATAACAGGAACTACAGACCAATTAAAGCCTGTAAGATCATTTCGCTCCGCAACACCTCTATTTTTCATTCCTATGCTATTAACTAGACTATTAAGAACTATCTCACCATATCTTTTGCTTACTTTATATATAGCATTTGTGTTTTTACTATTCCCAGGCACTAACATGGATGCCCCTTTAACAGAT
>Ga0105047_10015491_pt1 | contig 12004 bp, 12 predicted proteins | sample MAT04_FD_78384 | JGI IMG/M metagenome (GOLD analysis project Ga0105047, IMG submission 78384) | Freshwater microbial communities from Lake Fryxell liftoff mats and glacier meltwater in Antarctica - MAT-04 (megahit assembly) | ecosystem: Environmental > Aquatic > Freshwater > Ice > Liftoff... | reverse complement strand
TAGGTTAAGGCAGGAGCCCCCGAACAAGAATCCACCAAGATACCTGAGGGGGCTCCTTTCACCTTCCTCACATATCTTGCACATTTTGCCGGTTTTCTTCATCAGTTATCTTGATCAGTCACATTGCCCGTTATTTTGGCAACTTCCTCCTCGATCTCCTCGGTTATAGTCAATAGATTCCTTTCGACCTGCTTCAGCTCAGCCATTTTCTCCGTAAACAACCAGAGGGCCTGATTGAACTTGATATTTGGGTCAAGTGCCTTGACCGGAGGGCCAACGACCGAACGTGGTTTGAGCAGGGAAGGGTGGTCGCTCCTTCTTGTTGTTTGCTAATTTATCTTTTCTGATAAATTAGAGCCGGCCTTAAACTTGATAACTGTTCTTTTAGGAATCTTGATCTCTGCACCAGTTTTCGGATTATGACCGATGCGGGCCATTCGTTTGATTGCGGAAAATGTACCGAATCCGACTAGCCTAATATTATCTCCTTTTTTGAGGGCTTTGGTAATCGAGTCCAAAAAGGTATCGATGAATTGCTTGGCTTCTTTTTCTGTGATTTCAGCGGATGTTGCAACGGTATTGACAAGTTCTTTTTTTGTCATATCTATTTCACCATGGAAAGATTTTAAGATTTGTTATTGATGATTTTTTGTCCTGGCTGTAATAATGCTTGTTCCATTTTCACTTTTCAAAAACTGTGAAAAAAAACACTCTGGTGAGGGTGGCAGCATGACTATCTATAGTTTTTTTAGAAAATGGGTTAATGACAAGATGTATTCTTTAAAGCTGAAAAGGCCTCCTTGTCATCTTCAATCGAAAGAACCTCTCTGGATACCTCAGTGGACAAAGCCGGTGAAGTTTAATGACAATGCAAGGACGGTGGAGCTTAATAACAATGATTGGGTCTATGACCCTGCGTACTCTCGTTTGAACGGTAATATCTTCCATAGAAACGATGTTGATTAGCACATTTTTACAGGCCGTTGCGCCCTAATTTTTTAGAAGAATGTTAATCTTTTTTAATAGTTTCTTTGAGTTGTGTCCTGTCGAGTGCAAACTCATTAAATTCCTTTGCATGTGAATCTCGAAGAGCTTCCGCATCTTCAAGGGTTACATGACCGTCTTCTATTGGCCCCATCAAGGGATCATGATTGTCAGTCGGATGTCCACTGAAATTTCCAGGGCCAACACCGCCCGCCCGCCCGCTCTCTGCATTTACCCCAGGATTTACCCGTCCTTGAACATTTGCCATTCCTCCGCCGACCTCACTTCTGGTTGCATTAATAGTTGCATTTGCCTGAGCTTGTCCGTCACCCCACGTATAATTTCCACTTTTAAGAAATCTTTGTTGATGGTCTTGTAATTGATTCATGCCGACCGACCCGCCTGTTGCCATGTGATTAAGGGCAGCACCAGCTTTGTCGACATTTTCAGGGCTGCTTGAGCCGTAGCGATCATTTGCATACCAACCAACAAAGGCAGTTGTAGCATCGGCCCCTGTAGTTTCTGTTGTACGGGTCATATTACTGGCCTCATTCATATATGAAGCTGCTTTAGTCGCACCAATCTTATTTGCCAAATTTGTTGCAAACTGAAGCCCTTTGCTATCCCCAAAAGTTTCAGTAATAGCTTTTCCACGAATATTGGTTTGAGCCTCTTTTATTGAATTAGCTGTGGATTCATCGACTGTAAAAGACAATGTTTTACCATCGCTTCCTGATGCTATTGCAGTATATTTTCCACCTGCTTCTGCATTTATTCCAATTTTTCTTAATAAGCTCATCCCACCCGGCCCAAGACTTCCTCCTGCAAAGACATGTATTTGTTCTTGTTGGTCTTGGCTCAGTTTATTAACGAAACCGGATTTATCATTTATTACCCGTCCCCACTCCGAGCCTATAACGTTGTCTAGCTTATCACTATAGACACGGGATTCGGTACTGGTATGACCATCAGTTTGCAGCTGGCTTCTCATCTTGTCCCAACTCTCATTCGTACCAAGGGCATGAGCTGCCTTTTCTGTATTGATATGTGCGTTCTGTTCTGCAAGAGCCATAGGAGACATCCCATTTACACTGGCAGAGGTGAGATTGGTGCCGCCATGACCGTCCGAATCAAAACTACCTTTACCCCATGCACCGTTAAGATTCTGTACACCAGCCCCACCAGCCCCGAAGGTTGTACCTGCCATTGTAGAGCCACTTGGCATGACGGCATTCGTTTTGCCCTGGGTCGCTTGTCCGTCTGGGCCAAGAGAAACCGATGCTTGACCCGCGGCCGTTCCTGCCTGTTGATTAAAGCTATGCTTCATCTCTGCATAGTCAGCATCTGAAGTCCCTTGGGGAATTTGCCCTGATTGTTCTAATGCTCTCTTGGCGTTCATAGAGGAATTGTACCCACCAACCGGACTATGGACACTATTGAAAGCCTCTGCCGAGGCCATGTTGGAAAACCTATGCTGTGGCATACCTTCCAGATTCCCTGATGCTTTCAGCTGCTGGCTCATGGCTGCTGAGGTGCCTTCCGGAGTCATCAAGGCTCCAGCCTGTCCTCCCGCACCGCTTACCGCACCGCTCAAGCTCCCGGCCATCATTGCCAGGGCATGACCACCGAATTTAATCAGCATCATGGTGAAGAGACTTGCCAGCATGATACCCGACGAGCGGATAATGCCGAACATGCTCAGCATCTTTTCGGATAATGAAGGAAAGGCAGCCATCGAATAAACGCCTAAAGATGACTGGCGCATCTCTTCAAAGGCGTATTGTGCGTAATCCATTGCCGCAGTATGAACCACTGCATCGGTGATGCCCCAGATGGTGAGGAAACAGAAAAAGCCGAACATGGCTGAAAGGGCCTTGCCAACTACGGGAGTCGGCAGGAATAAAGCCAGGAAGGGAATCATGCCAATGGCAATGGCCGTCATGATCGCCTTGATAATCGGTATCCATTCGTTCATGGCAATACCAACACCAACACCTTGCGAGGTGATCTTCCGGTTTGCCTCCATGAGCATTGCAGTTTCTACATCATCCTGATAGTAGAAAGTATAAAGAATTTCTGAGATTTGTCGTTGCTGGATGAGCTTCTCCGGCACGACAGTATTACCGGTTGTGAATCTCAAGGTGCTGGTTATGAGGTCTTTACAGGTATTGTATTCAAGAGCGTTGTTGGAATCAAAAGAAGCCTTGCCACATGTCTTCCTGAGTGCTTCCGCATAATTATTGGGATTTTGAAAAATCGGCAGGAGAAGGTTCCATGCTTCGGTACAGGTTTTTGTTACACCTGCCGGTTCAGTAAAGTCATAATAAACTGTATAGACTGCAGGGTGTACAGCCTTGCCAAGTTCAGTCAAGAAATCGGTGGTGTCATTGCGGAGAGTATCAAGAGATAAAGTTGTTCCAGGCCGCATCAGTTCAAAAGTCACACAATCCTTGGTATAGCGTATCAGACTTGTTCTGAGGTGATTATCTTTGATGTATGAGTTTCTAACCGACTCCAAGGTTTTGAAACCTATGCCACCAGCACCTCTGGAGTATTCTGAATCGGGAGCGGAAGCTGTATCAATAATGTCAACCAGCCCTCTTTCGATTTTGTTCAGTACACCGGCAGTAAAGACAACAGCATCAGGGATTCCACCAATAGTCTGAAATCGATTGAGCGTTGGGTCATAAACCGTGATATTCCCCTTGGGAACAAACAGGCCAAAATAGAGAATTATCCCGAAGAAAATAGGTACTGTCCAGATTAAAGGGGTGGCTTTCCCGCCATTGGACACCTGGGCAAGCCAAGATATGGCCCCGGCAAGAAAACCCATAACCGTTACTACTGCAAATAAACCTATGTATCCAGCATCACTGAAGATCAGGGCCAGCCGGGTAAAGGCTTGGGTAATCGGACCAAAACCGCCGAAGGTATAGTATTCCATGTCCATAGCAAAGGCCGGACTGACATTGAATATGGTTGCAGCCAGAAATACCAGACACAAAATGGCAGGGAATTTGATAATAGTTTCTTTCATGGGTTTCAACTCTTGTAAAGGCCGGATATTTTCCTAAGAGTGGTTATTTTGCACCGTAATTACGGGTATAATAGGCCCTGACATCCTCCTCATTATTAATTGCTTCTCCATTTTCATCTTTCATGTTTCTTGCTCCAACGATATTAATCTTCTCTTCCAACACCTGCTTTTCATCAAAAATGTACGCCTTGGCGAGTTCGGCGGTATTATCGTGAAAAGTTGGTTGCTGGCCCACAACTGGCCTTGTCCCTGCCTGGTCTTGTCGGTATTCTGCATATTCTGCAGCTTGTCCGAACATCTGGTTTTGCATGTCAGTCACTGTTTGTTGACATGCCTGTTGCTCTGCGGGGTCTGTGTATTGTGAGCACTCCTGGGATTTTTCAGTTATCGCAGCTTGCTGGCTTGCCTGCGTTTGTTGTTGTGCCCGATCTTCTTGATTTCTTTGGTTGTCCCATGCTTGTTGATCGGCAATCGCTTGATTGTATGCCGCTAAATCGGCCAGGTATTGATTATATTCAGCTTTTCGACCTTCAAAATACTGCCGCATCTGTGGGGTTGTAGTTTGCCCTTCCTGAAAATTCGGATTTTCTCCAAAACTGAGGATGGGAACTGTGGATGCTAAAATTACAAAAAGAAAAATTGTTTTTTTCATATTTCTCCTTTGATTTTAAAGGCATTTATACCTCTCAAGGGGGTACTGAACTGAGTCTCGTTTGTGTCGGGTTTCAATTCTATCGAAACCTTGAAAGCACATTACTGCCAAACCTCTGGGTGACTTCTTTGTTCATCCGGTTTTCAAGGTCTTGCATATGTTCCAGATAGCTTAAAATGGCATTCATTTCTGATGTCGAGGCGATATAACTGGCTTTGACCCCTTCTTTTAACTGTTGAATTTTCTCCAACATGAGGGAAAGGTCCTGGCCGGCATTTTCCGCAAAAATAACCGCGGCACACGTGTCTGGGCTACCACTCGATCCTGAAGCCTTTTTTTCCAAAACTTCTCTAGCTTTTCTGGCAATCATTTCCGCCCGAATATACAGATCCGAGATCATTTGCAGGCTGTAAGCAGAAGCGGTTATGTCGGCCAATCCGCTTATGGTTGCACCTTCCGTCCTGGTGCCAACGGCACTTTTAAGAATAGGCAAGGGAGACAGAGGATTAGCGTCCATAAAAGCTATCTCTGTCGCTGTGTATGTGCCTTTGGTGCGTAATTTGTCGGCTATACTCATCAACTGAGTTCTCACATACGCTCCCATATCCTTATTACCATCAGTCACCTGCGAACATTGGCCGGTAGAGCTTTTGATGTAAATATCACCGTTGGCAATGGATTTGATCGAATCAGTATTGTTTTCTGAACATGGCGGCATGTAAGAAATTTTATATGCCTCAGCCGCTCCCGACAATTTGAGATCACCAACCAGACCACGAATGAGATCAATATGAGACGCGGGTATAGACATTTTGGCTCCGACATTTGCGAGCATCGAATCGCCGCTTAAAAACAAATCCAGTACATCTGCATTACATCCCGAGGTTACAGCGGATACTTCACCAGATGAAACAGCACCTCCGCTTGCTTGTTCTGCTGTTGTCAGGTCAGTCCACATTTCCGATACACCGCTGGCTAATTTGTTTTCTTTGACTGCAGTGCCAAGTCTTTCCTTCATTTCTTCACCGGAATGAAAACCATTCTCGTCAGCTACAATTCCAACCAATGATTTACCTGCTGAACATTCGTCTATCTGCATCTGGTTGAGTGCGTCAGAGAGAGCTTCAAAGTTTTTAATCGTGTTAGAGCATTGCTCACAGAGAGTTTTAAGTGCCAGGTCGAAGGCCACCCCTGCGGCATTTGACAAGATGGCCTGGAGTTTATCACTCAGATAATCAGAATCCATAAACGAGAACCCGCCCATAAACACATCAATACCACCGCAGCCGCTCTTTACTTTTGGCATTTCGAGAGTAACCGGATAATCGGCGGTACTTTTCCAGCGACCGGAAAAACTGCCGGCGGAATAATATCCCCGCTGTTGCCCCTCAAAATAACCGGACTGAGTTGAATTGCTCTGTTGCAACCAATCATCCACCCAACCCGCCCCTGCAACTTGGCCTGATATTGGACAAAGCAAACTCACGAATAAAGCAAAGATCATCTTTTTCATCATCTTTCCCTCCATGGCTGTTCTTCCGTCTCTAAAATTGCACCCGGGTCAAGTGCGCCGCCTTTTTGATAATCATACGTCTGGAAGGTATCTATGTTCGTTTCCCCGCTCACATAGCGGATGGCCTGATAGAGTTTCCGCTCCATTTCCGATAGGGCCACTACCCCGACTGATATCGGCATGGATTGTTCTGTTCCGTTTTTGATGAGAACCAAAGTTGGAGTGGTAGTGATGTTAAACCGAGCAGCCAAAGTGCTGTGCCGGCCGATATCAATGGGTTTGATCTGCCAGCCGTATTTTTCTACAAAATAAGTAAGAATTGCCGCTTGCTTATCACAGAATCCGCAGCCCTGGCTTACAAAAAACAGCAAGGCATGATTTGCACGAGCAGCCAGAATGGTGCTGGATATTTCCTTTTGTTGCTCCTGCACCCTGGCCGATATACCAGGCGTCGTTGTCGGATAAACCTGATTGATATTGAATTTATCGCTGTATTTTTGAGTGACGAATTTTGCGGCATTGGCATAAGCCAGAGCCTTTCGGCGAGCCACATCCTGCAAGATAAGGTATTCCAGAATGTTCTTCTCATTCGGGGTTTGTACCGCTTTTTTCTGCACTCCATTCAACAGCCCTTGAAATTCGTCTGGATGTAAATTCCAGATGTCGTTGATGGTGTACTTGTCCATCGACGGATTTTTGGTCTCGAATACCTTGGGTCCGGCCTCTCGTGTTATGGTTGATTTGTTATGGCTATCAGATTCCTCCGGTACTTCTGGAGGCGGGTTGTGATACCAGAACCAACCTTCTTTGGCGGTTTCATAGAAAGCTTTTTCCGGCAAAGGACCCTCTTCGGCCAGGGCCTTTGTCGTCATGGTGAAGATCAGAAGCCAGCAACACAGCCAGCTACCAATAATCCCGTTACCAAAACCGGCTACCATAGCGGTAAAGCCTTGTGTAGAATCTTGCCTGCATCAACAAATCCAAAATATTTGCTGTCGTAACTGCGGGGGTTCGTGCCGATCATGAAGAAGTTTTTTTCCGGTACAATCCCTGAATATTGAAATTGAGGCAAAGGACGCTTGAGGCTATCAGCTTCCAACGCCTTGCCGATGAAAATACCCTGGCAAAAGAATTGCCCTTGGGCATCACGGGTAAGGACTTCACCGGGAGCGCAGCCAACTTTTTTTATCAGCTTACCCAGTTTTTTGTTCAACATAGGCTTGGCATGTTTTTCCACTTCTTCTTTCTCCCCTTGAAACACGAGATAATCCCCATTTTTGATTTTATCCCGATTGAATCCTGTCATGAAAAAAAGCCGATGGTCGAGTGAATCGCTGAGTGCGACAATGAGCCGTCCAGGGAGGAATGACCCCAGCAATATGGCAGCGAGAAAAACTATTACCACGGCCTTTTCCCGGGGAGTCAGCCCAAGGAGAAAACCGACCAACCGGCTACTCATGAGAAATCTCATTACCATTTCGCATCACCACATCTTTCAAAAGTATGACGTGCCGGCTCTTTTCCGCTTCTGCATTGAGAAGAGCTTCTGTCCTGTCCAAGTTTAATTTGAATTGCTCTTCCGTCATTTCACCTGCTTTTATCAAAGCCGTTTGCTCATGCAGATAGCCCTTGAGGTCAAAGGTCAAAATCTTCTGGGCAAGGAACTGGTCATATCCCCAGATTGCCCCACAGGCGATCAGAATCGTGATGACAATTATTTCCAGATAGCCGGGAGTTGTTTTTGGGGTTTCTGTTCCTGGTGCTTTTGCTGTTAATGTTTTTTCTTCACCAGGAGTTTTTGTTGTTTTTTCCTTCATGCCTTCTTCTTTTCTTTTTAATAATCTTTTAAAAGCTTTTGCTGACTTTAACTTTGTAAAATATCATACTGTATTAGCGTATTAATTTTGATACTCAAAAAACAATATTGCTACCGCTATGCCATGGTCGTGCTACCGCTATGCCATACTCGTTGCTACCGCTATGCCATACCTTGCTACCGCTATGCCATACCTTTGCTACCGCTATGCCATACCCTTGCTACCGCTATGCCATACCTTTGCTACCGCTATGCCATACCTTTGCTACCGCTATGCCATACCTTTGCGGCCTCTATCCCATACCTTTGCGACCGCTAGCCATACCCTTGCTACCGCTATGCCATACCCTTTGCTACCGCTATGCCATACCCTTTGCTACCGTTATGCCATACCCATTGCTACCGTTATGCCATACCCATTGCTACCTCTATGCCATACCCTTAAACTGTTTTTCCTATGATTATTCTGGTCTGAAAACGAACAATATGAAGCTTGTCTTCGTTATCTATAGTCCAGGATTTTAGAGCTCCAACTTCTACAAGATTATCAAGTGAACGGCGCAAAGCTGCTCGAAAATTGCTTAATCTCCCGCAACTCGAGCCACTTAATTCCAATAATTTGGACACCTGCATAGGGAAAATGGTGTGCATGCTATTGTAAAAACCATGTAACCATTTTGATAAATTACTGGTCAGCGTTACCCGCTGTTCCCATTGTACAGGTGTCCATCCTCGCTCAAACATTGCACCTAAACTACTGTTTAAGCGAAGTGAATATGTTTCTGTTTTGTAATCGTAGTAAAAATCCTGTATCAACGAGCCGCCGTACATTTGCCGCTTTCCTGTATATGAATCAGGGACTTCGATATACACCATATTGGCAGCTAAACGATCAATGACACCCATCAACCATTTTTCACCGGAACCACCAGCGGTCTTTCCCGTAGCTGCCAAAAAACCATTCATCGAAAAGCGCACGGCATTCCCCGGCTGGATATTTTTCTCGTCTGCCGTTAAATGAATAGCGTGAAGAAAAACATCAAGATCACTCTGATCGAGTTGCTCGCCGGTGTACCAAATTTCTATTCCATTTAGCGATGCAACTTTCTCTTGTTTTAAGTATTTCCGAGTTCCTTTTTCTATCAGACCAAACAGAGCCGATTGCAGACAAGTGTTTGGTGCCACATGCTCAACATTGGCATGAACAGGCAAAGTCGGGAGTTGCTGGTCTTCGAGATTATCAGGTAGCATTTTAAGAGATTTACTTTTGGTCATAGCTGTTCTTCTTAGCATCCAGAAGATGCGCTAAATGACTCATAGTTGATTTTCATTGATTAGCCGTTACAATCTCGCCTGACTCATCGGCTTCCCCTGACCTTGGCTATAAAAGCAGTGAGACTTGAGCTTTTTGCTTCCTGATTAACTTTTTCCAAGAGGGTAACAATGCCCACATCGCCTTGAATTTGAAAAATTTCATCGCCTCGGTCATAGACCAGGGCTGGAACTTCGGTGATGCTGTACTGATTAAAGAGTGCGGGTTTGATCGAAATTGCCGGTTTAATCAGGTCACATGGCTTCTCCGGTGTCTTTTCGCAGGTGGTATCTTTTTTCAGAACCTTGCTCCACCATTTTACTCTCTCTTTTTTGTGCTCTTTACCCAGACCGCCTACCATTCCCTTCATGACCGGCACGATCTCAGGCAGTCCATCGAGATAGGCCATGTACCCCTGAAACGATGCCTCTGGGATGGAGCTGGAGAGGAAGAGATAAACTTTTTCAGTCTCAAGAAGGATGCCTTGTGCTTCCTGTTCCTTTTGTTTGTTTTTCCCGCTTTCAGGTAGAAACAAATTTACCTGCCTGTTGAACTCATCTGCTATTTTCTGCTGAAATTCGGGCTTCCTGAAATCAGCATTGGTCTTTTCCGCTGCTTTTATTCCTGCCTCTTTATGGATATTTTCAGGGATCGTCATGGTCTTCGCCAGCTCTCTTGCCGTATCCATAGCATTCCTGGTTGCTTTGTCGTCAATTACCGCCGGTGCCCTGGTCTTTTCCAAGAGAGCCTCTGGCAAAGCAGGGACAGTCTTGTCAGAACAAGAGCTTTCAGCACCTTGCACCGATAAGCCGACAACCAATCCGGCCAGCATGATGATAGTTATTTGTCTTCGCATATCATTCGCAACAGGTGCAACAGAGTACCTTCCTGAATACCACCCAGAGAAATTCATCATTTGATCCCTTTACTCCCTCATAGGGTGGATTGAGACCGGAATCATAGGTCTTGGCTGCTTTGCCGATAGGGTAGGTGGCCCGAAGATCGGGCCTGGCCGTGTGCATCTTGTAATGGCTCTTTATCCAGACCGGCGTGTACTCGCAGCCACAAAATAAATACGGATCGCAAAGCATAAACAGACGATTAAGCTTGAAGATCAGCCGTGACGCTGCCGTATTACTCGCCTGAACAATATTGTCGTTGTCCACATGGCCGCTTACGGGATATGTTGAGCCGCTGCTGCCAATACACCAGGGCATGTAATCAAGAGGGTAGCCAGAATTTACGGCCAACGCATCTGTCATACAAAGCAACTGCATGGCTTTATTGGCAAACAGTGCAACTTCAGGAGTGATAGTGACTGCAAGTTCATCACTTTGCCACATTGAATCAAATTCAGTCCACCAACCTCCGGTATCGTCATTTTCACAAGGGTTTCCGTCCATCATCGAAAAAATAAACGCATGCGCCTGGAAGAAGGTAGATTCATCGGCAATAGATACAGCATCCGAAGATTTGTTCTTCCCGCCTAATTCGTCAGCAATCGTACCCTCGGCATCGCCACCAGAACCTGTAAACGGAGAATAATTTGCCACTGAAACCGTATCTATGAATAATGATGGGTCCCAATATTCATAAATTTCACCTTCCTCGTAAAAAACTGGTGGTGGCCTGGGACAGATACAAATACCTAAAAACGCAAATTCAATGTCATCCCAGTTGATATCCGAACCAGCGTTGAATGAATCGCCTTTTTTAATGATGCCGGCAAAGGATGGAACCGCAGAAAACAACAGCACTAAGAGCAGCAGGTATTTATTTGTAAATCGATCCATCGATCTTTATCTCCTGCACCATCATGTTTTTACCATTTTGGGTAATCACGCAAGGAACAGCGGCTAATTGCAGACGGTCAGCTATGGTTTTTGTCAGATAAAAGACGGGCCTGTTTAATTGCTTTATCAAGGGGGCGGCAAATCCTGCGGAAATCAGTAATTTCAGTTGACGATTCTGGTTATAGGGTGACTTAAGAAACCACTCCACTTGCTTAACGTCCTCGCTATTAATGACCACCAAGCCATCCTGTAGAGAGACATAATCCAAAGGGTTCCAGGTAAGCCCTCGCTGGTACATGATCTCCCCATTTTCACCTGGGATGTCGTGATCCAGGGTGTAGGTCATATCGACGAAAAACGTCCGATCTCTGCTCGCTGTAGGCAGGGCATAGAGGTCTTTTGCTTTGTAGTTCTGCCTCTTCTCCTCCATGACCTTTGCCAGCTTTTCAGAGTCAATACCGGCCTTGATCTCTTTAACCAGGTCAGGCTCCACTATGGGATAGGTCATCCCGATGCTGCCAAGATTTTTTCCATAGACAGGAGAGACCGGCAGAAGGCCAAAAATGAGAATAAAAATAAAAAGCTTACAGTTTCCCATTTTTCCGCAACTCGACCATTTCCAAGATGGCCTCATGATAGGTCATGCCGGATTTAACTCGCTCTTCGATCATGGCGATTTCAGAAGCCTTTGAGGTGTAAATAAAATAGGCGTAATCGTTTACTATCAAACGAGCCGGGCCAATTCCAAAGGGTGTGTCAAAGAAGATTTCTGAGTAGTACGGAGGGTTGGATTTGATACTTTTCAGGAGCTTCATGGAAAAATCATCGTAATCAATCAATTTCAGGTCGAGCGCCTTGTCAAAAGCAGGAGATTCCAAAAAGATTTTGAAGGCCGAG
>Ga0105047_10015489_pt1 | contig 12005 bp, 10 predicted proteins | sample MAT04_FD_78384 | JGI IMG/M metagenome (GOLD analysis project Ga0105047, IMG submission 78384) | Freshwater microbial communities from Lake Fryxell liftoff mats and glacier meltwater in Antarctica - MAT-04 (megahit assembly) | ecosystem: Environmental > Aquatic > Freshwater > Ice > Liftoff... | reverse complement strand
TTGCTGTTAGTCTGTTGCAGTTAGTCTGTTGCAGTTAGTCTGTTGCAGTTAGTCTGTTGCAGTTAGTCTGTTGCAGTTAGTCTATTGCAGTTAGTCTGTTGCTGTTGCAGCTGAGGTTGCAGCCAGACCAGATCGCTCACACCAGGCGTCCGTCCCCGCACCAGCTCCGACTCCGTCCTGAACACCGGACACAGCCCCCTCTCCGAACTAAGAGCATGTCCGATCCCAACGACGACTCCTACCCCGACATGGACGCCATCCGTGGCACACACAACAAGCCGCGTCCAAACGCCGTGATCAAATCCGGTAGTGTCCTGGTCGACACGTTTCGCGCAGGTATGAAGGTCGACCACGAAATGTGGCACGATGGCACCGGATACCAGTTGGACCTCCTCCACGGCGCCTCGGCCGCGGAAAAGGCGATGATCGAGCAGCTGCTCATCCCACCCGGTGGATGGCGCGATGTCGAGGCGTTGGCAGCACTCGACACCGACGGCGCTCGTGCCGCTTTACACAAGGCACTGCAGTCGACGAACGCCGAAGTGCGCGCCGCGGTGATCAGTCACGCGCCGTCGGTTGCGAGCGATGCCGAACGTTCGGAGACGATGTTGCGCGCCTTGAATCATGGACAGTTTTTCGACGACCTGTCCCGTGTACTCGATCAGGTCGAAGAATTTCATCCACCCGCAATCGTGAACGCGCTATTTCGCGGACTGCTGGTACGCCCCGGTGAGATTGCCACGAACTACGCCGCGATGCTTGCATTTGTACACGGCAAAGCCGACAGCACTTTTGATTGGGACCTGCGTCCGTTGTTCCTGAAATTCAACACGGCCGACGGCGCCGAACGAACCCGGGCCTTTGATGAGTTGTGTGCGTTGCTGGAACTCGACCCGGCCGAAGTGACGACGAGAATGAAGCAGTAGCACGCGTCGCTCTTACCAGAAGCGGGCGCGTAGGGTTTCTTATTGCAGTTAAAAAGAGCGAGGCGGTAGCGCTTGTTTGGTCACAGGCGCATGCCGCACAACTGTTCTGCCACACTACGTCCAGAGGAAGCGCATGAGCAACCAGTGGCGTTCGGAAGAAATCAGTCGTCGCGAATTCGTTGGTGGAGCAACGGCGCTGGGCGCGGTTTGGATGCTGGCCGCGTCATGCGCCCGCGAAACACCAGCACCGCCGGTCGAGAGCGCAACGGCGCACGCGCCTGGCGCGGAATCTGCAACGCCCCCGCAGGAGCTGAACCACTTCAGTCCCGCGCAAGCCGCCGACATTGATGCGATTGCGTCACGCATCATCCCCACAGACGACTCTCCCGGCGCGCACGAAGCGGGTGTCGTTTATTTCATCGACCGCACACTTACCACCTTCGCCAAAGAACAAGTCCCGCTCTTTGACGCCGGCCTGCAATCACTCGGCAAATCCGTCAAGGGCAAACACGGCGCCGACGCAACATTTGCCAAACTCACCGCCGAGCAACAGGACACGTTACTGAAGAGCATTGAGAAGTCCGATTTCTTTGGTGCGATTCGTTTTGCAACCGTTGCCGGATTTTTGTCATTGCCCAAGTACGGTGGCAACAAGGACTACGTCGGCTGGGCGTATGTCGGACAGGAACACGCGTTCGAACACAAACCGCCATTCGGATGGTACGATCAGCCGGAAAATCAGCAGGCGTTGCTGGGAAAGGTGCTGTGATGCGCACTCCACAAACACAACCTGCTGCGGGCAGAACGTATCCCACGGATACCCCCGTTGATTTCGTTGTTGTTGGTTCCGGAGTCGCCGGCGCTTCCGTCGCGCGCGAGCTCACGCGCTCGGGATTCGATGTCGTGATGCTTGAGCAGGGACGCCACGTTCCGCCCGAAGACATGGAGCACGACGAACTTGGCGGTTTTATTTGGCCGCGCTGGATCAATGATCCGGCACTGTCGCCGCAGACTTATCGTAAAACACCGAACGAGAAAGCGGAGCGCCGCCCGTATGCGCAGTACGCGCGTGTAGTTGGCGGAACAACGTTTCACTTTACGGGCAACTACTGGCGCTTTCGTCCGATTGACTTCAACGAGTTCACCAAACGCGGTGCGGTGAAAGGTGCTGCGATGGCCGACTGGCCAATCACCTACGACGAACTCGAGCCGTATTACACCGCAGTCGAGCAAGCAGTTGGCGTTTCTGGTGAAGTAAGCACAGCGCGCGGCGAACCTCGTCATAGCAAACCGTATCCGCTGCCACCCATCAACGTACACGGACCGGGTGTGTTGCTCGAAGTTGGTGCAAAGAAATTGGGGTGGAGTTCGAAGGCCGCACCGATGGCGTTGTTGTCGCGTCCGTATCAGGGGCGTCAACCATGTCACAACTGTGGATTCTGCCTTGCGTTTCCGTGCGAATGGGGAGCGAAGTCGGGCGCGAATTACACGATGGTTCCGGAAGCGCTCAAGAGCGGTAAGTGCGAGCTGCGCAGCGAAAGTTACGTGCGCAAAATCGAAACCGACGCAAGCGGCAAAGTCACGGGCGTCATCTATTTCGACAAGGAAAAGAAAGAAGTCGTGCAGCGCGCGAAAGCGGTCGTGGTGTGCGCGAACGGTGCCGAAACACCGCGCCTGTTGTTGATGTCAAAATCGAATCAGTTTCCGGACGGACTCGCGAATTCAAGCGGAGTTGTTGGTAAACATTTCATGTTCAACGGCGGCGCGCTGTCCAACGGCGTGTTCGAACATGAAGTGAACGGGCATAAGGGTCCTGTTGTCACGCGCATCTCTCAGGAGTTTTACGAGCTGGACGAGAAACTCGGGCTGGTTGGAGGTGGCGGGTTTGATTTCCGCGTAGACGTTCCCGCAATGCTGCGGACACTCAGCATGCCACCCGATTATCCGACGTGGGGCAGCGCATTCAAGAAGGAGATGCGCCCCTGGTTCTCGAATTCACTCTTGAGCTTCGCGCACACCACGTCGATGCCGGTCGACACCAACTCCGTTACGCTCGATCCCGAACTGAAGGATGCGTGGGGGCTGCCGGCCATGCGCATCACCTACAAGGAGCATGAGCAGGACATGCGCCTGTACAAACACTTCCAGGAACGCAATCACGAACTGCTCACCGCAGCCGGTGCGCAGAAAATTTACGCCAATCCCATCGACGACGAACCGGGCAGCACAGTGCATCTGTTGGGCACCGCGCGCATGGGCAACGATCCCAGGTCGTCGGTGGTCGACAAATTCCACCGCGCGCACGACGTAAAGAATCTCTTCATCGTGGATGGCAGTTCGTTTGTCACGAGCGGTCGCGGGCAGCCCACGCTCACCATTCAGGCGCTGGCCTTTCGCGCGGCCGATCACATCGCACAGTTTGCGAAACGCGGGGAGATTTAGCGCCGACCAATTGGCACGGACTCGCATCCAGAAAACAGAACGCCCCCGCAGAAATGTGGGGGCGTTTTGTTCCGGCGAGCAGCTTGGCAAACATGTCAATGGATGTCGTGACCGCCTGTTGCTTGGCCTCTTCGCTTTTGAACATCCAGCTGACGCCGTATTTGTCGGCTGCGATGCCCCGCTAGTCCTTCGCGGACGTTAAACCCGAACCGGCAACTCCCAACCCTTGCGATACTCACGCGTCAGGAATTTGTTGGCCTCGGGCCTGTTGGTGAACTTCATGTTGGGTCCATCATACACAAGTCGCTCGCCCTGCCCCGCACGCAACGCCACGATTCCCAGCAACATCGTTTCCGTCAACTTGGCCGCGTATTCAAACGGACTGCTGATCCTGGCTTCCCCCTTGATGGCGCTGGCCCAGTTCACTTCATGTCCCGTCGTAATGCGCTCGACACTCTGCGGCAGTTTCGCCACCTGCGCCGCCAGGGCCGGCGGATACACGCGCGGGTTGTCGCCGTACGTGCTGTATTGCAGGAATCCCTTTTCGCCGATGAAAATTCCGCCGCCACCGTCGCCGCTGTCGGTTAATAGCGTCATGTTGTCCGGCAGTTGAGGCGGGCGCGGGGGCATCAATCCACCGTCATACCAATACAGCTTGACGGGCGGTGCTTTACCACGTGCTCCAAATTCGTATTGCACGAACGTGGCGAGAGGATAACTCGCCGGATCAGTTTTGATATCACCGCCCCACTGCGTGGACGTACCACTGATTGTGGTGGGATATTCAAGATCGAGCGCCCAAAACGGTTGATCAATCAAGTGCGCGCCCATGTCACCGATAGCGCCGACACCAAAGTCCACCCAGCCGCGCCAGGCGAACGGATGGTAAACCGGGTGATACGGAATCTCCTGCGCGACGCCGAGATAGTTATCCCAGTTGAATCCGGCGGGTGGAACGTGCGTGGTTTCCGACATCGCTTTGCGCACGGCGTTGTCGACAGTGCCCTTGTTCCACTGTGCGGGTAACGCTGGATTGCGCGGTGCAGTGTTCAGGCTGTTCTTGAACGCAGTTTCGAGCTGCGCTGACGTTTGCGGTCGCGGAATTCCTTGCGCCCAATGCCGTACCGGGCGATCCGTCCACACATGCACGTCTTTAATGGCGCCCAGCAATCCACTGGCCACGATTTCCTTGATGCGGCGCGTGCCGTCGCGTGAATGACCCTGATTACCCATCTGCGTGACGAGCTTTTTGTCGGTGGCGGTCTTGGCCAGCAGTCGCGCTTCGGCCACAGAATACGTGAGCGGCTTTTGCACGTACACGTGTTTGCCCGCGCTCATGGCCGCGAACGCGATGCTCGCGTGCATGTGATCCGGCGTCGCAATCACGACCGCGTCAATGTCGCGTTCCTTCACCAACATTTCGCGATAGTCGTTGTACTTCGTCGCCTTGTCGTACGCCGCCTTCAAGCGAAGCGACTCGGGCGATGATGCGGTCTGTCCGCGTGGCGGATTCAGTCGGCCTGTCAGTGCACGTTCGACGTACGGGAAATCGACATCGCAAATCGCGACGATATTTTCGTCCAGAAGCGCGGCAAAATTGCTCATGCCCATACCGCCAATACCAACACAAGCAATGTTGAGTTTTGCGCTGGGCGCCTTGTAGCCGGGACCGCCCAACACAAAGCGCGGCACAATTGCGGCGCCAAACGCGATTTTGGCGGTATCGCCTACAAAGTCTCGGCGAGAAACTGGATCAGACATGACAGGCTTCCTTCATGACGGGTTTGCCGGTGCAAGGACCGGGCGGCGGGAAACGATCTGTGGGAACGGCTTCCGGGCTCTCATCAAATTCGCGAAACAACGCTCGACAGAGAATACGACTCGGCCCCCTCCCGTCAATGATTTTCGCTGGACGAGTACCCCGTGTGAACTTCGACATTGGCGAACATGGCGCGACCGGTGATACGCAGGACCGATTCGGACATTGGGCCCTCATCAAAGTCCTGGCTTCGAGTCGCCCCGACGTTGGCCAACACACTCGAAACCAGCAGCTCAACCCGAACACCCTCCGGCACAGTGATTTCGACGTTCCCAAACAAGCAGCGCACATGCACTTCGGTGATGCCGGGCTCAAATCGCGACCCGCGAAAATCGAGTTCCGTATGTCCAAGCACGGTGCGCACGGAAAGCTGACGCGGAACAGACGCCGACATCCGGCGCTCGGTGCTGCCAAGAAATGTGGTGATCCGATCACCCACGACGATTCGCGCAACAGATGCACCTTTCCCCCGCTTGACATCCTCCGGCCCAATCACGGCTGGTAAGTCGGCCACCAGCGCCTGCAAATCGGCGGCGGTCAAAGCGCTGTACACGAGTTCCGCGCGTCGTTCAAACTCGTCCATCGTAATCGCATCTTCGGCAAACGAGCGCGACAAGCGCTCGATGGCTTGTTCGCGCTGCGGCGTACTCGGACCCAGTGGTGCCGGTGTATTCACTTCTGATATTTCCAGTGACGCTGTTTGCCTTCGGCCATCCACTCGACCGCCTGGGCGAGCCGCCAATTGCGCGGCGCCTCAGATTTTGCTTCGGTCATCCATGCAATGTACTCCTTCCGCTGACTGGGGCTGAATTGCTCGTCGCGTTTACTCATTCATTCCTCCCGGATTGTCATCGCGTGAGCGCGCGCTCCGCTTGGTGTTCACGCTGAAATTGAAAAGGTCCGGACGACTGTAGTGACCAGCGACATCCAGAGACATCTGTTCGCGCCGCACCATGCCCAGGTCGAGATCGGCGTGCAACAGCGCGGTCGTTTCGTACAGGGGTGGCACGATGAATTCTCCGTTCGGAGCAATCACGCAGGAACCGCCGCGCAACACCCACGCGTTGGCATCCGCAACACGATCAGGATGTGCTTCGAGTGCAACCGGTAACGAACTCGCGCGCATCAGCGAGCCGGCCGCGAGCACAAAACACCGTCCTTCAAACGCGTACTGTCGGCACGCAATCACGTGCATCTCGTGTACGGTTGGCCAGGCCGCCACGTGAATGTCTTCGCCGCTCTCGTGCAACGCGTGTCGCGCGAGCGGCATCCAATGTTCCCAGCAAACCAATCCACCAACGCGCCCAACGGGGGTGTCAACCGCGCGTAAACCATCCGCATCACCATGGCCCCACACCATGCGTTCGGTGTACGTCGGCACGAGCTTGCGATGATGATTGATCAACGCACCATCCGCGCCGTACGTGAGCAGCGCGTTGAATAGCGTGCCTCGTCCCGGTCCGTGCGAAACGCGTTCAGTCACGCCAACCACAAGCGTCACGCCGTTCTCGCGCGCGATGCGTGACAACGCGGCGCCCGACTCTCCATCCACATCAACACTATCGTCCGCATGTCGCGCAAACACCGCTTTCACCGGCGCATGATCCCACAACGCCACATCTCGGCACACATCTAACCAGATCGGATATCCGGGCAGCCACGTCTCGGGGAAAACCACGAGTTCGGCGCCCTGCGCGACGGCTTCGGCGGTGAGCGCGGCTGTGCGCTCCAGGCCCTCGCGCAGCGTGGGGGAAACCTCGGCCTGGACGATCGTGACGTGAACCATTCTTGGCATACGGCGCAAGCTAATGCGGGCGAGCGGATGGGGCGACGCGCGGGCGCGGGCGCGGGCGCGGCCGCGAGGTCACCGCAGCTGGCGCGATGTCTGAGACTTTTTGACTGCCGGGACGCCGAGAACCGCGGAGAATGCTGAGAAAGGCTGAGAACAGCCAACAGCAACTGCGAACTGCAATAAAACGGATGTTAACGGATTAGGCGGATTAACCGGATCCTTCGCATCGCAACGAGGTGAGAGCCTTCTCTCGTCGCACGGATCCAATTTTTCTGATGCGTACTCAGCGCGTGTGAGGTTGCGGTGCGCCAAACAGAATCCAAGGAATACATCGAAGGGCTGCGGCAGTCGCGCACTGCAGCGGCGCGATGTATCCGCTTAATCCGTTGCATCCGTTGGCATCCGTTCAATTGCGGTTGCGGTTCTCAGAGGTTCTCCGTCTTCTCCGCGTCCCGGCAGTTACCAAACGCGACCACCACCCCGTGCAACGCTGTTCTCAGCATTCTGGGCGGTACTCGGCGTCCCGGCGGTTAAGCAAACGCGGGCCGGCACCAGCGTCGGCGCCCCCCCACCCGGCCCCCTCAACGCCGATCCAAGCCGCGCGTTCATTGACACCCAAACCGCGCCGCACTAGACCTCACCGCATGACCGACGAACGTCCATATAACGAACACGACAGCACCCATAACCTCCGCGTCCCCGAGATATCGCGCAGGGAGTTTGTCGCAGCCAGCATCGTTGCCGGCGCGACCATCTTCAGCGCGCGTACATTACCCGCAACAACCGTCAGCGCGATATCGTCCGGTCCCGTACCATCCGCCGCGCAACTCGCCTGGCAACGCGACGAACGCGCGCTGTTTCTGCATTTCGGCACCACAACATTTACGAACAAGGAATGGGGCGACGGCTCCGAAAGTCCCGACATCTTCAACCCGACCAAACTCGACGCTCGGCAATGGGCTCGCACGGCGAAAGCCACGGGTTTTCCGGCCATGATACTCACGGCGAAACATCACGACGGATTTTGCTTGTGGCCAACGAGCACTACGAAACACTCAGTGGCTTCGAGTCCGTTTCGCGAGGGCAAGGGTGACGTGGTACGCGAGTTTGTTGATGCCTGTCGCGCCGAAGGCGTGAAGCCCGGACTGTATTGCTCGCCGTGGGACCGCAACTCACCGCTGTTTGGCGAAGGCCGAAAGTACGACGATCTTTATATCCAGCAATTGACGGAACTGCTCACCGGTTACGGCGACATTTATCAACTGTGGTTTGACGCGGCAAACGGGGAAGGCCCTAACGGCGACAAACAGGTGTACGATTGGCCGCGAATTTTTGCACTCGTGCGCAAGCTGCAACCCAACGCCATCATCTTCTCCGACGCGGGACCCGACGCGCGTTGGATTGGCAATGATCGCGGTGATCCGAGTCTCGCCAACTGGTCGCGTATGGATCCCATGGCCATTCCCATTCCGGGTTTTCAGGGGCCGATGGTAAACGCGATGCTGCAGTCCGGTCATGCCAACGGCACCGTGTGGCGTCCCGGCGAAACAGATATTTCGATTCGCCCAACGTGGTACCATCACGCCACTGAAGATCGCCGCGTCAAACCCGCCGGCACACTTGTCGCGTATTTCTTTCAGTCGGTGGGGCGGAATTCGAAACTGCTGCTCAACGTGCCGCCCAATCGTGAGGGACTGTTTTCGGACGTTGACGTTGCCGCGCTCAAGAGCATGCACCAAACATTGTCGGAACTGTTTGCGGACGACTTGACCCGGGGTGCAAAACAAAACTGGTCCGCTACCGGCGCGAACACCGGCACTTCGGAGATTGATCTGGGGCGCCCGGTGCGCATCAACGTGATCGACTTGCGCGAGGATATCGCGAAGGGTCAGGCGGTCGCTCGTTACGTCACCGAGGGCTTCGTGAACGGAGCCTGGCAAGAGCTTTCCAGAGGTACGACGATTGGCTATCGCGCGCTCGATCGGATACAGCCGGTCGAGATTTCGAAGGTTCGCGTGAGTGTTGAGGAGGCGGTAGACACGCTCAACCCCATCGAAGTGCATCTTTATGCGGAACCCCTCCCGGGCGCGGGAACTCGACGACCGGGGCTCGACGTGTAGCGAACGACGCGCGGCAGATTGCCCGTGTTCGTTGCTTGTAGCTCGTTGCTCAACCCCAACTCATTAACTGATTCCATGCGATCACCTGTTCGCGCTCTTCATCTGTTCGCCCTTGGTGCCACAAGTTTGCTGGGCGCCTTCACCGCAACGGCGAAGACTGCAGCGGCCCAGCGCGCGCCGCGTTTCGTGCGCGCCGACTCACTGCGCGGTACGAATACGGCTGAGCGACGTTGGTGGGACGCGAAGTTCTACGACCTGCACGTGCGTGTGAATCCGACAGACAGCACGATTTCCGGTTACAACGGCATTTCGTACAAGGTGTTGACGCCGTCAAATGTCATGCAGATCGATCTGCAGCAACCGATGATCGTCGACAGCCTGATGCAGAACAAAACACGCGTTGAATTTCGGCGCGACACCAATACAATTTTTGCCACGTTCACCACGCCGCAAAAAGTTGGCGATTTGAACACCGTTACCGTGTATTATCACGGCCGTCCTGCGGCAGCAAAGAATCCACCCTGGGACGGTGGGTTTATCTGGCGCAAGGACAAGAGCGGCAACTTGTTTGTCTCAACCGCCAACGAAGGCATCGGCGCGAGTTTGTGGTGGCCGCTCAAGGACTACTCGGCCGACGAAGTGGATAGTCAGCGCGTCGCCATCAGCGTACCCGCCCCTATGGTGAACGTGTCCAACGGTCGTTTGCGCAGCACGAAGAAAGAAGCCGACGGTTACACGACGTTCGAATATTTTGCGGCCGAGCCAATCAATGCATACGGAATTTCCGTGAATGCGGGAACGTACGCACACTTCGGCGAAACGTATAAGGGTGAAGCGGGCGATCTCACCATGGATTTCTGGCCACTCGCGGAAAATCTCGAGGCGGCGAAGGTGCAATTTGCGCAAGCGAAACCCATGATGGCGTGTTTCGAGAAGTGGTTTGGCCCGTATCCGTTTTACAAAGACGGTTACAAACTCATCGAAGCGCCGTATCTGGGCATGGAACATCAAACCGCCGTGACGTATGGCAACGGTTACAAGAATGGGTATCGCGGCAGCGACCTGTCAGGCACCGGGCACGGACTCAAGTGGGATTTCATCATCATTCATGAAAGCGCGCACGAGTGGTTTGCGAATAGCTTGACGGATGAAGATGCGGCCGACATGTGGATTCACGAAAGCTTCGCCAATTATTCCGAAGGGTTGTACACGGAATGCCAGGAAGGCAAACAAGCCGGTGCGGAATACGTGATTGGAACGCGCAAGAAAGTCGTCAACGACGAACCAATCGTGGGATCATTCGGCGTGAACAAGAGCGGCAGTGGTGACATGTACTACAAGGGCGGCAACATGCTGCACACGATGCGCCAGATTGTGAACGATGATGAAAAATGGCGCGGTGTGCTGCGCGGTTTGCAGGCCAAATTCCGTCACCAGACGGTGTCGGGGGCTGAAGTCGAAGCGTACATGAGCGAGGCGGCGGGTGTCGATCTCGCGCCGGTTTTCTCGCAATATCTCATGACAACGCGCTTGCCAATTTTCGAATACAAGCGCGATGCACGGGGATTTCAGTATCGCTGGAACAATGTCGTGCCGGGATTCAGCATGCCGGTGAAAGTTGTGGTTGATGGTGCGGCATCGGTCACGATCAAACCCACGGGGCTTTGGCAAACAATGGCCGGTCAGTTCAAGCCTGACGCGGCCATTGTAGTGGACGAAAATTATTACGTGTTAACGCGACGCTATTAGTTCAGAACGGCAGTCGCTGTCGCGTCACTTCACACCGGGTCGCGGCGGTCTTGGTGCACGAGATGCAGGACTCTTCTCCACCAACCGCCGCAATTCCTTGATCGGTTCGGGATTGTCATCCACTTGCAGTCGCGCGACGACATCGTTGTGTACCCATACGCCTCCGTCCTTCTTCACAATGAGCATCGCGGCCGATTGCATACCGCGTTTGTCGCCACCTGCCAGCTGCCCGGCTTCAAGCGCCGCGAGTAGCCGCAGGGCGAGTCGGCCCTTGGTGCGCTCGAACGCAACGACCATCGAATCCACCACGCCGGGTCCAGCCAGAATATTTCCCTGCGCGGTGCAATAAGTGCCCGCCTTGTTGCCCGCCCAGTCGGTGGCCTTCGGGCCGGTGTACGCGGCGAAATTTCCTTTCGCGTCCATCACCGCAAATTGACGTCCCTCTTTGGTCCAGTTGACCGGATCCGGATCGGGATCGGCATCCCACACTTTCTTGATGATCGCCGCCGGCGCCATTCCAGTTTTAAGCAGCGCAATGGCTTGCGGCCCGTAACTCACATCAACAATCGCCTGGGTCGCTGCGGCGCCAACACCGGCCTCCGCCCACAACACGCCGTTGCCAACGCTGAACACGCGCGATTGCACCGCGCCGCCAATTTCTCCCGTCTCAGGATCGTAGCCCAGAATGGAAAAGGTCGCGACCGGTGGCCACGGCTCGTCCGAAAGTCTGGTCTGAATCGGTTTGGGTTTTGCATATTCGCCGCGCGTCTTGTTCTGCGCGACCCCTACACCAGGCAGTGTCAGTAGTGCGAGTGCAAACAGTTTGAGTTTCATGGGTGGGGGAGGGGGTACGGGCGAGGTGCCGGGACACCGGCTTTCGCGTGCCGGAGAGATTGGCTGACTGCCTGACACGGACGTTACCGCGCGTGCGGAAGTTCACGGAAGCCATTTTCGCCTGAGCCGGCTCCGAGAGCAATGCAAAATCACTGTTTGTTTTTGAAACGCCGCTCGGGTGAGTGCAGTGGTGGCAGTGGCAGTCCGCTGGCAGCAATCAGCTCAAAAGCTGGAAGCTGTAGCTTTGCTGGCAGTGGCAGTCAGCTGGCAGCTATCAGCTCAAAAGCTGGATGCTGTGGGCTTTGGTGGCAGTCAGCTGGCAG
>Ga0105047_10015487_pt1 | contig 12005 bp, 12 predicted proteins | sample MAT04_FD_78384 | JGI IMG/M metagenome (GOLD analysis project Ga0105047, IMG submission 78384) | Freshwater microbial communities from Lake Fryxell liftoff mats and glacier meltwater in Antarctica - MAT-04 (megahit assembly) | ecosystem: Environmental > Aquatic > Freshwater > Ice > Liftoff... | reverse complement strand
CATTCGCGCCGCGCTCGACAAGGTCGCCCTCGGCCTGCTCGACGGGCACACCCGCCACTGCCTCGCCGGTGGCCACGGCGGCCCCACCGACCCGGACCAGCAGGCGGACGAGCTGATGGGCGCAGTCGGACGACTCCTGACCAGATGAACGGCCTCCCGAACGGTCTCGGCTCGCGCACTCCGACCGAATACGAGCTCTTCAACGACATCCCAGCCTGAACACTCATCACCGAACATGGAAACCAAGCCATAGGGCAGGTCAGGATGTCACCAGATCGCGCAGCAGTCCGGTCCCTTCTGCTTGCCCGAGCCCCCTCGCTCGGCGGCTACAGCCACTCCCGTTTCGCTGGGTCCCAGTTCAGTTGAGCGGCCGTACCGTCCAGAACGGGGTCGGCGAACACCACCAGCTCGGAGATGAGATCAGCGATGCTGTCCGGCGCTTCGGCTTCGAGTTTCTGCTTCCGTCGCCACGGCGACCACTTCTTCTGTGCGGTTTCAGCGAAGCCATTCAGTGCCTCTCCAAACGGGACGAGGGTGGCGCCGCGATGCGACGCCACCGTGGCGCATGACTCGACGAGTACGGCCCCCGACATCGAGCGCGAGTTGCTGAGTCGGCGCATGTCGACGAAGTCACGTCACCGGGTGTTCACGGCGCCGCGTTCGACCGCAGTGACGAGCTTCTCTGCAATCACCATCTCCACCGGGTAGCCCAGTACATCGATCGTCCCGCCAAGGATGCGTGGCACCGAGGTGATGGTCGGGTCCGGTGAGATCGGATCACCCACGCTGACGTCGACATGGAACGTCACCCTGGCCGACACAAGTGTGGTCGGGAACGTCACGCGCGCTCCGGTGTAGCCGGCGCTGTTCTCACGAATCGTCTCGGCCGTAGCGTTGCCGACATCGATCTCGAGTCCGTCATCGAGCACCGTCGCAGCGACCTCCCGCAGAGCTTCGACGATGCTACCGACCTCGCTGACCAGTTCGAGCGCTGCCAGATCGACGTCCCGGGTCGGCCGGCGCTCGTCGAACGCTGCGAGCAGCACCCCACCCTTCGAGCCTCGACCTGGATAGGTACCGCCGATTACCTGTGACCCTGCTCCCCTCGCTCACGCGCCTCACGCTCACTCGACTCCGATGGCCGTTTTCGACCGGCGATGCCCGCGACGCTGAGATCCTCGCTCTCCGCCACCAGATCCTCGTGCTGCAACGCCAGATCGAGCGACCGCGATTCAACGAGGCAGACCGCACGATTCTCGCCGCACTCGCCACAGCGATCGGTCGATCACGTCGGGGTCTCACGTTCCTGATCGTCCGACCCGACACCATGCTGCGATGGCACCGCCGACTCGTCGCCCGTCACTGGACCCAACCACCCGCCGCCACGACCGGGCGCCCACCGATCGACCCTGAGCTACCGCGACTCATCATCCGCCTCGCTCACGAGAACCCCGACTGGGGATACCGACGAGTGCACGGCGAACTCCACCGACTCAGCCACAAAATCGCCGCCTCGACCGTGCGGAAGATCCCCAGGACCGCCGGGCGTCGACCCGACCCGTAACCGCACCGGACCATCCCGGTCCGAGTTCCTCCGATCACAGGCGAACGCTGTCATCGCGACCGACTTCGCCTGCGTCGACACCGCGTTCCTGCACCGGTTCCACGTCCTGTTCGTCATCGAACACGCCACCAGCCCGGTGCACCTCGCCGGCATCACAACCAACCCGACCGGGCCGTGGACCACCCAAGCCGCCCGCAACCCGATGACGCGACTCCGCGAACACCACCCGCGAACACCACCGGTTCAAATCCCTGATTCGCGACGGCGCCGGACAGTTCACCCGATCCTTCGACACGGTCCTCGCCGGATCCGGAATCACCGCGATCCGAATACCGCCACGGTCACCCCAAGCGAACGCGTTCGCTGAGCGGTGGGTCCGGACTCTCCGTCACGAACTCCTCGACCGGACCAACATCTGGAACGAACACCAGCTCCGGCGCCTGCTCGTCAAGTACATCGAGCACTACAACACCCACCGGCCCCACCATGGAACCTGCCAGCGGACACCCAACGACACCAGCGACGTCGCCCCGATCAGACCAAGCCACCCGATCCGACGCCGCACCACCTGCGCCGGACTCATCAACCAGTACCGACCCGCTGCCTGAACACCCGTAACGACGCCCAACCTGAACGACCACGATGCCGTGCCGGCGCGCGCCCGCAATCCGGATGCAACCACCGCTTGCGTCGCAGCACGGCGGAATCCACCGGTGCGCCCACCGGTGGATTCCGCCTCCTCATAGGCCCTGCGCCAGGTTCGTCGCCCACATGGTCGGTCGCCCACATGGTCGTCCGGGTCGAGGAGTCCCAGCGAGCGCTGTTCGACCGGCTCGGCGCCAAGCGCTCCGAGTCCGACCTACGACTTGGAGCGGCAGCGACTCGCGCACTCGTGATCGAGCTGCGGTCCACCGACGATGCACGGACAGTGACGTGCTCTGTCGAGCGCTTCGTGGAGGTGTGGCAAAATGCATGGGTGCTGCATCGGCGCAGTTGGCCGCCGTTGTTGGGGGTGGCATGGCAGGTCAGATGGATGCTCATCCCGCCTCGATCTGTTCGGCAGCGAGGTCAACGGAGCGATCACTGCCGAGTGACTCGACGGTGTCCGGCGTGCGATAGCCGGTGAACGCGTCGAAGTAGGCCCGCATCCGGTGGAGCTCGTAGACCATGACACCGGCCTGCACGGCCGGATCGGCGTCCATCAGCGCACGACCGGTGGCTTCGTCGGGGACGTCGAGCACGGCGATGCCCCCGCCCCGCTCGAACGGGCCACCGAGCAACAGCGCTCCCTCGTCGTACCGGGCCCGCATGGCGTTCAGATGAGCGTTGATCGCTGGGCCCTGCTCATAGACGGATCTGCCAGCGACCCATTCCGGTCCGTGCCCGATGAGTGCAACTATCCTCACGAAGTCCTCCATTCGTATGCGTATGGAGGACAGTACGTCAGCGTATGGTGTCGGTCAAGGAGGTCCATACGCTAACGTATGGACATGACGAAGAGGACACCCTCGACCGACCGTCTCGCCCCCGAGGACTGGACCCGCGTTGCGCTCGAGGCGATCGCCGACAACGGAATCTCGAACGTCTCTGTCGAGCGGCTCGCTCGCGGGCTCAGCACGACGAAAGGCAGCTTCTACTGGCACTTCAAGGACCGATCGGCGTTGATCGAGGCGGCTCTGGAGCGATGGGAACGTCAGTACACCGACGACATCATCGAGCGATTGTCGGGTGTCGACGATCCCCGTGAACGGTTCCGAGGCCTGCTCACCTCAGCGTTCCACGACCATCCGGGCGTTCTGATCGATGCGAACCTGCTCGCCTTCGCCAGTGACCCCACTGTTGGGCCGATGCTCGAACGTGTCGCGAAGAAGCGCCTTTCGTTCGTCGACCAGATCTTCGCTCAGGCCGGTGTGACGGGCGGCTCCGACCGGGCGCTTCTCGCGTTCACCGCCTACACCGGATTGTCCCAGCTCCGACGGACGGCCCCCGGACTCACGCCGCAGGGTCAGCGATCGACCTCCTACGTCGACCATCTGGTGGGCTGGCTGATGGACGGCTGATCGCCCACCCGAGAACCCTCGACAACAGGGGGCGGCGACCACTGCCACTCGGCGAACGCCTCCGACTTGCCAATGGCGGGGGTCGTCCTCGTACGGTCGGCGGGCCGCCAGGGGACCATCGCCAGTCGGCTCGTCGATCCGACCTCGAAGCCGGTCGAAAGTCATAGAGAGTGGCTGCTACATCACGCTCTGCGTTCGTGTCGGAGGGGGACTCGAACCTTGACGCCACCAACTCCAGCAGTGGGTTTCTTCCTCGCAGCTTGATCAGCGTCGGCCGGAACTGCAGCCCGTGTCTGGCGAGAGGCCGCTGCTCATCCGCCCGAACAACGTGGACTACCGCCTCCGCAAAGTTCTTCCGAAAGCTCGGAATCCGCTCGCGTGGGCCGACTTGGGTCGGCCATCGCCGGGGCAACGGCACCAACATGCACGGGCCCCCTGCGCGTGGGCGAGCGTCGGGATGACTCGCCCCGCGCTCGCTGCCGCAGTGTCATCCGGCCGATTGGATCCAAGCCAGGACGGCTCGGACGCGTCGGTGGTCATCTGGTGATGGGAACAGGTCGAGCTTGGTCATGATTCGGGCGATGTGGGTCTCGACCGTCTTGATGTCGATGACGAGACGATCGGCGATCGCCGCGTTCGACCCCCCTTGGGCCATCTGGTCGAGCACCTCTCGCTCTCGCTTCGAGAGTCGGGCGACCTGGGTAGCGACGGCACCGCCACCGAGCAGATGGGTCACGACCTCGGGGTCAAGGACGGTGCCCCCCTGTGCAACCGTGTCGAGCGCTCCGAAGAGAACAGACACATCGACCACCCGGTCCTTGAGCAGGTAGCCGAGGCCCTTCGGGTGGTCTCGTACCAGCCCGCTGACGTAGCGGCGCTCCAGCGACTGCGAGAGCAACAAGATCCCGAGCTCCGGGTGCGCCGCGCGAAGCGCTACTGCAGCTTGTGCGCCTTCGTGCTCGAACGTCGGAGGCATACGGATGTCGAGGATCGCGACGTCTGGGCGGAGGTCGTCGACAAGCGCAAGGATCTGATCGCCGTCGGACGCCGAGCCGACGACTTCGTGCCCTGCTTCGGTCAGCAGGCTCGTCAAGGCAGCCCGCAGCAGTCCCGAGTCGTCGGCGATCACGATGCGCACGGAATCACCGCCTCGATCGTGGTGCCACTGGTTCCCGACGTGATCCATGTCTCGCCGCCGGCCGCCGCCACCCGGTCCTGGAGCCCGCGAAGCCCGCTGGAGTCTGGATCGGCTCCGCCCCGTCCGTCGTCACTCACGCAGATGCGGAGGCGGTCGACCTCGGTGGTGACCCGGACCTCGATGCGGTCGGCTGCCGCATGCTTCTGTGCATTGACGACAGCTTCGGTGATGACCAGCCACGCTGTGAACGCCACCTCGATGGGGAGGTCCTCGTCGTGGGCGGTGACCACCATCGGGACGCTCGACCGATGTGCCAGGTCGCCGAGCACCGCGGGGAGGCCGCCGTCGGTCAGGCCGTCCGGGTGAAGGCCGTTGGCCAGGTCTCGGAGCTCGCGGACCGCTTCCTGGGCCGAGGAGGCGCCGGCCGTGAGCGCGGCGTTCATGCGAGCAGGTTCGCCGTTCATCTGTGCTGACCTGAGCTCGAAGGCGAGGGCCAGCAGGCGCTGCTGGGCGCCGTCGTGCAGGTCTCGTTCGATCCGGCGGCGTTCGGCCCGCTGTGCCTCGACGATCCGGGTGCGCGAGGATGCCAGCTCGCTGAGGTTCCGGCGCAGATCGGCGCGTAGCCGCGAGTTGTCGAGCTCGACGGCCGCCAGCGTCCCCACCCGCACCACCGTCGCCTCGTCGACGTGCGCCGAGTCAAAGCCGATCCGAGCGACGAGGCGGCCATGGCGAGTGACGTCGATCTCGTCAGCGACGGACGCTGCTGGGGCGCCGCTGGCATCGACCCAACCTTCTGGTCCCGGGAACGCAACGGTCACCGACTCGTCGGCGAGTGCCTGCCGGAGGACAGCCTCGAGCTCCAAATCGGTCGCGGGATCGTCGAGCGCCGAGCGGACCACCGTGACCGCGTCGAAGGTCCGACGGTTGAAGCGGCGATCGACCCGCCGCTGCAGTCCACGGCGCAACGGGGAGAAGAGGGTTGCCGCGGTCAGCGCGCCCACGGTCGCGGTCGCGGTCGGCGACGGAGTGTCGAGCACCGTCGCTCTGCTACCTGCCCAGACCACGAAGCCGTACACCGCGGCGAGGAGCATCGAGAGCAGCGAGTAGGTCAGCGTGGTCGCGACGACGCGCTCGACGTCGTAGAGGCGGTAGCGAAGCACCGAGAGACCAGCGGTGACGGGAATGAGCACGAGGAACAGCGAGAGGCTGATCAACGTCAGGGCCTGGTTGTCGGTGCTCACCGCGTACACGTGCACGGGGATCACCGCGGGGAGCGGAGCGACGGCCAGCGCCAGCCAGAGGAGCTGGCGGCGGGCGAACCCTCGGGCCCGACCCCACCGCACCACGAGCGACACCCCAGCCGCCACCAGGCAGATGGCAACCACCAGGAACGCCGTCAGCGACACCACGGCGGTCACCCCGGCGATGGCGGGGATGGTCCAAGGGTTCCCGGCCTGCTCGTAGGGCTCGCCGAGCGCACGGCCGCTCGTCACCGAGGCGAGGAACGCCACGACCGTCGCGATCACGCTCACCCGGCCCACCATGCGCCAACGAGCAGTGATGTAGGTGCCCGTCGGGGTCAGCAGCAGGATCAGCGTGAGCAGCGGCCACCAGGGATAGAAGGACTTGGCGGCCAGCACCGCTGCGGCGCGAGCCCCTCCGACCTCGGGCGGATCGACGATCACGGCGTGGGTGAACCATTCGTCCAGCAGCCCCGACAACAGCATCGAAATTGACAGCCCCAGGAACAGCCAACCCACCGGGTGTCGAGGCTGGGCGTGCAGAACAACCACTCCGACAACGGCCGGGGCGAGAATCACGAACACGAAGACCCACATGACCGGGTCGGTGAGGCTGTCGATCTGGTCGCCGTAGCCACGCGCGACGAGTCGCGCGTCGAGGACTGTGGAGACTGCGAGCGCCACGACCTCGAAGACGAGCGCGCTGCCCGCAACAACCAGCGCCACCCGCTTGGTCATTGCCATGGGCTTCATCATGGACCGCCGAGCGGACTGGTGCATCAGGGCTGACCCTGACCGCAGAACCGGAGCACGCCCCGATGTGCCGCCGAGATGCGGGGCGGAAAGTGAGCTTCACCGATCCCCACCTGAAAGGCCCACCGTGACCGACTCCCTCCGTGCCCCAGAAAAGACTGCTTCACCACCGTCCACCCCGAGCCGCCGATCACTGGTCGCGATGGCCTCGGTGGTACTCGTGGGCTACCTCGCCATGTTCGCGACGCGCACCGACCTCCAGTACGACGCCAGCCTTTCCAAGATCCGGGCGGCCTACGACGGCAGCCAGGGTGCATCCCAACTCAGCGCCTACGCAGGCATGGCGTTCGTCGCCCTGCTGCTGTTCTTCGGCGCTGCACTCCGCAAGGCCCTCCGCGCCAAGGGCCGCACCTGGCTGGCCGACGTCCCCTTCCTCGGGTTCGCAGCGCTCGGGGCCACCATCGCCTCCTGGGCCGTCACCGACATTGCCATATGGAAGGCGGTCGACTTCGGCGACAAGGGCGCCATCCGGACCCTCGTGACGATCAGCGACGCCGGCTTCCTACCCCTGATGGCCGCCATGATTGCCATCTACGTCGGCACCGGCCTCGTCGGCATGATCACAGGTGCTGTCCCGAAGTGGCTGGCCATCGCGTCGCTCGTGATCGGGGTCCTCGTCCCCCTCGGACCACTCGGATTCGTCGGAGCGCTGCTCCTGCCGCTCTGGATACTGGCGGTGGCGATCTGCGTCCGCTTGGAGCACGAATCGTGAGCCGGGGCTGCTGCACGCTCTGGTGACAGGTCAGGTGCGGTCTGGGTTGGTCTCTGTCGCGGGTGCGTTGCACTTTTGTCACGCAGATGCGGTTCGTCCGGAGGGTTCTGTTTCGTCGACGCGTACGGGCACGGTTGCCATGCCGAGGACGGCGACGCCGAGGGCGGAGGTCGGGAGTGCCCACAGTGCGACGCTCAGGTCGGGTGATCCGCCCGTCGCCACCAAGGGGAACATGAACAGGAACGGGTACACGCCGACAGCGAGCGGGGTGAAGCGACGCCAGTCGTTCCACACTCCTGCCCGGATGGTCGACCCTCCGACCATCACCATGCCGAGCGCCGTCAGCACGGCGCCGAGCGGCAACAGTGCCTCGGACTCTGCGCCGTCGACCAGCGCGATCACTTCCGCAGCAACGAAGACGAGACGTCCGAGGACGGCTAGGCCGAACCCGAAGCGCCCGAGCCGTCGACCCCCGTCCGGACGGAGCGAGCGAAGTCCGATCAGCGCTGCCAGCAGCAGCAACTGTGCGACGAGCCATACTGACTCCGCGGCGTAGAACCGGGTCGAATCGTCTCGAGCGGCCGCGCCGACGGCCGCCGCGACCAGCCATGCGGCGCTGCCGGCCAGCCATGCTGTCCCCACGAGGCGGTTGCGTGGCTCCGCCAGCGCTGCTGCTACTCCGGTGTTCTTGTCGGTCATGATGCTCCTGTTCGTGATCGCCGGTCGCACGTCGGCGACCGTCATCTGCACTGTGAGCGCGAAGCTGCCGAGCGGACCCGGGTGATGATCCCGGGATCACGGGAAGGTTTCCCGGGTTGAACCGGGCGGACTGACGCGAAGATGGCGTCGTGAAATTCGAGGTCGAGCCGGCGGGAGAGGTTTCGGGCACGCTGCAGCCGCACAGTCGGATCACCGCCGACGCGCTGCTCGCTGTCGTTCTCGTGTGTGCATCAGCAACCGTTCTGGGTCGGATCGCGAACCGGGGGCTCCCGGTCACCGATGCGTTCAGCGGTGACTCGCCCTTGTCCTGGTTGACCGACTCCTGTTCGGCGGTGTTGTTCGGCGTGTCCGGGTGGTACCTGGCGACCCGTCGACCGGGTGTGTCGTTCGGCTGGCTGGCGCTGCTGGCGGGTCTGGGTCACGGGTTGTCCGGGATCGGCATGGAGTGGGTCGTCGCCTCGGAACTCGGTGACAGATCGCTCCCTGCTGTGGGCCTCGCCCTCTGGTTCGTTGCGTGGGGAAGCTTGGTGGAGCTCCCTGTGCTCGCAGCGATCTTCTGTCTCTATCCGGACGGGCGCTTGCCTCGGGGCGCGGCACGGGTGCTGTCGGTCGTCGCGATCGCGATCGCGACGGTCGGGGTGATCGTGAGCGCGCTCAATCCGGATCCACTGCCCGCTGTGGACCGGTCGTTGGTGTATCTGCGCAACGGGTTCAGCCTGCCCGTTTTCGCCGATCTGGCCGCAGCGGTCCCGGCGTTCTTCGGTCCGGCGCTCCTGCTGGCCTGTGGTGCGCTGGTCCTGCGGTGGAGGGCGGCCGACGGTGACCGGCGGAGGGTCCTGAGTTGGATGGTGTTGGTCGCAGCACCGACCGTCGTCGTGGTGCCGGTGGCGATCGTCACGCTGCCGGATTCGATCGGTGTCACCATCGCACAGGCGTCGACCTTGCTCGTGATGGCGACGTTGGTGACGGCCAGCCTGCGGCACCATGTCTTCGGGATCGACCTGGTGCTGAACCGGACCCTGGTCTACGTCGCGCTGACGGCGATCGTCGCCGGGGTCTACGGCTCGGCGGTCGCAGTCGGCTCCCTCATCGGCGCCTCCGCGAGTTCAGCGTCCTCCTCCTCGTTCATCGCCGCCCTCGTCGCTGCGCTGGTGCTGATCCCCGCACGCGTGCGGGTGCAGGCAGGGGTCGATCATCTCCTCTACGGCGATCGCGACGAGCCGTACCGGGTCGTGTCGCAGGTCTCCCGCAGGGTCGGCGCGGCGGACTCGGCGGACCAACTCCTCCCGTCGTTCGTGGAGTCAGCGGCAGCGGCGCTGAGGGTGCCGTACGTCGGGGTCGAGTTCGTCGGCGCGGATGGCGCACGATCCGTCAGCCATGGCTCACCTCCGGCCGTCGTCGATCGGGTTGCGCTGGAACATCAGGGAGCGCAGCTCGGATCGCTCGTGATCGGCCGTCGACCGGGTCAGCACCATGTCGACGATGCCGAACGGCAACTGCTGGAAGACCTTGCCCGGCAGGCCACGGCAGCTGCGAGCTACGTCAACCTCACCGAGGGGCTCCGACGGTCCCGCGAGCGGATCGTCGTCACTCGCGAGGAGGAACGACGGCGGCTGCGTCGTGATCTGCACGATGGCCTGGGCCCACAGCTGACCGGCGTGGCGCTGGGTCTCGACGTGCTCGCCGTCGAGCTCCAGCCGATCGACCACTCGACCAGCATCACGGCGGACGCGCTCCGGGACCAGGTCCACGAAGCGATCCGGGACATCCGACGCCTGGTGCACGACCTCCGCCCACCGCGCCTGGATGAGGTCGGCCTGATCGGCGCGATCCGTGAGGTGGCCGACCAGGTCGGCCGTGGTCAGTTGCAGATCGTGGTCGACTCCGACGCCATTCCGCCCTTGCCCGCAGCGGTCGAGGTGGCGATGTTCCGCATCGCGAACGAGGCCCTCACGAATGTCGTACGACACGCGCAGGCCAGTTCGTGCACGGTGCAGGTGCGCATCGGGTCCGACCTGTCACTGGTGGTCGTAGACGACGGCCGCGGGCTCGGGCCGGCGGACCCGAACGGGCTCGGGCTCACCTCGATGCGCGAGCGGGCCGAGGAACTCGGGGGATGGTGCACCGTCGACGACAACTTTCCCCGGGGCTGCAGGGTGGCCGCCTCCGTTCCGCTGGTGACGACGTGACGAGTGATCCGCTGAAGGTCCTGGTCGTCGATGACCACGAGCTCGTTCGCACCGGCCTACGCGGGGTGCTCTCGATCAACGAGGGATTCGACGTCGTGGCAGAAGCGAGCGACGGCGTCCAGGCCCTGGCCGCCATGGACCTCCACCACCCCGACGTGGTCGTGATGGATCTGCAGATGGCCGGCATGGGTGGAATCGAAGCAACCCGCCGAATCATCGAACGACGACCCACGACGGCGGTTCTGGTCGTCACGATGTTCGACGACGACGACTCGGTCTTCGCCGCCATGGCAGCAGGTGCCAGCGGATACGTGCTCAAGGGCGCAGATCGCGACGAACTCAAGTCCGCGGTCCGCAGCGTCGGCCTCGGCCAGGTCGTGCTCGGCCCCGGGGTCGCTCAGAAGGTGTTGCGTCGGATGGAACGTCCGACCACCGAGACACGATTTCCGGAGCTCACCGGTCGCGAGCGCGAGATCCTTGAACTCATGGTTGCCGAGGTCGGGCTGCACGAGATCGGGCGGCGACTCGACATCGCGGAGAAGACCGTCCGCAACAACGTGTCGAGCATCCTCTCGAAGCTCCAGGTCACCGACAGGGCCATGGCGGTCCGGGCAGCCCGAGACGCCGGTATGACCCCAAGGTTCGAGGCCACCTAGCTGTGACGACCGGCGACGGTGTCCCTGGGATGATCGAATCGGCCGAGACACACCGTCTGGAACGAAGCCGACGACATGGGCGCCGGGTCTTGGCTGGTCGACCCCGTCTTGGCCCAATCCGACCACCTGGAGTTGACCCAGTCCGGTGAACATGGATCGTCGTGACCGGCGGTGACGCACCCTGGCTCGCGGTGGGCCCCTCGCGCCGCCTGGAAGTCACTTGCAGGCACTGCAGAACTCTCGGTCCGACTCTGTCACCACTTATTGTGGCGATCTAACTACTCTGAGTGTCGGAGGGGGGACTTGTACCTTGACCCCACCGACTGCCGCGGAGGGGTTCTTCCTCGCTGCGTGAAGGAACCTCGGTCGTGGCGTCGGCGAGGACTACGCGGCGACGGCGCGTCGGACGCTGTCCTCCGGCAAGGTCACCGTCGTCGGCTCGTCCACGACGTGGCTGCTCAACTCGGGGCAAAGCGCGACGACTATCCGGCGCAAACCGATGGGCCCATACATCTCAGCGACTGTTCCACGGACTTCGTCCAGGCCCCAAGGGATCATCACGGTCTCACCGATGTCGAGTGTGTCGCTCATCTGATCCTCCTCACCATGCCTGCGGGATACCGAGCAGCGCTGCCAGCTTCTCGGAGGCAACGGAGTCCATCGTACCTGCGAGCTGGTTGATGGTGGTGCGGTACTGGCGGTACGAGTTCTTGGTCGACGTGATCCGTCCTTGGGCTTCGAGGTCTGCGATCTTCTGCTCGTCGCCATGTCCGATCGCGTTGCGGAAGTCGACCAGTGTCTCGAGCGAGGCGAGTCGGTCAGGGGTCTCGGTACTGGCGGCCTTCAGGTCGTCGATGAAACTGAATCCGAGCCGTCCGAAGTCGGCACCGAGTGCGCTGACACGCGGATTCT
>Ga0105047_10015485_pt1 | contig 12006 bp, 10 predicted proteins | sample MAT04_FD_78384 | JGI IMG/M metagenome (GOLD analysis project Ga0105047, IMG submission 78384) | Freshwater microbial communities from Lake Fryxell liftoff mats and glacier meltwater in Antarctica - MAT-04 (megahit assembly) | ecosystem: Environmental > Aquatic > Freshwater > Ice > Liftoff... | reverse complement strand
TGGACCAGCCGCAGATCGGCGGGGACGCGGTCGCCGGATTGCAGGAGCACCACATCGCCGGGAACCAGTTGCTCCGAGGGCACGCGCTGCTTGCGTCCGTCGCGGCGCACGGTCGCTTCGGTGACGACCATTCTGGCGAGCGCCTCGATGGCGCGCTCGGCCTTGCCCTCCTGGAGGTAGCCGATGACGGCGTTGATGAAGACGACCCCAAATATAACGGAGGCGTCGACCCATTCCTGGAGGAATGCGGTCACTGCGGTGGCTGCAAGCAGGATATAGAGCAGCGGCTGATGGAACTGCAGAAGGAATCGGACCAGCTCGCTTTTGCGTTTCTGGCTGGTCAGGCGGTTGGGCCCATGCTGGGCCTGACGGCGTTGAACCTCATCCGCGGACAACCCGGCGTGAGGGTTGACGTCGAGACGCTGGGTGGCTGCGTCGTGGTCCAGTTGGTGCCAGGCGGTCTGCTCAGGTGCGGTCTGTATGTGGCTCATGCGGTTCCTGCGACTTACTATCAAGACCGCAACCCGCACCTGAAGGCGAGGCCGAAATCCTGATGATTGCCATAAGATCTCGTGACCAGTTCAGTGCATGCACGGATCAGATAATACCCTGCGGCGGGTATCATTATTTCGCGCGGCGTGCGGCGGGGGGCGGGCGAGGCTGGGCTCGGCCCTTCTTTCGCGCCACATGCCGGCTCCGGCGCTGTTCAATCTGCTCGCGCAGTCGTGCCGCGACTTTTCGCCATGCGGCGGGCAGCGTATGATCGCGGGCGGCTGCATGGATATCGGGGCCGGGCACCGCCAGGGTGGCGACGGCCTGGTAGGGTGGGGTCGCCTCGTGCTGGCGCTCGAGGGACAGGTGAGCATGCGTGATGGGCATGAGTTCATTCAGAACCTGAAGCTCAGAGTCTATTTCGCCGCGCAATCGGGAGTCGGCCTGGGTACCCAGGGTGTGGAATTCGATTTGCATGGGGTTCACTTGGTTAGAATCGGAAATCGGATTGGTTTCGGTGTGGATCAGGAGGCTCAGGGACTCATTCGTGATCCCTTGTCCCTCTTGTTGGGGGTGACGGTCTTGGCCTTGCCAGGTCTTCGACTGCCGTGGTGGGCGCTCGGACGGGATGGAACCTTCAGTCCGGGGCCGGTACCTGGATCACGGAGTTCAAGCCGCCGAACGGATTGGGCACGGATTCCTTGGCCAGAGGGTCCGGCATCCACATCTCGTCCACGACCAGGCAATATTCGTAGCGACCTGGGGGCAGAACGATCTGCTTGAACCAGAGGGCGTCGCCGATGGAAGTCATAGGGGTGGCTGCCGGTCGCCATTCATTAAACGTGCCTGCCACAAACACAGCGGTGGCGGTCGGGTGAGTGAATTTGAATCCGACTTTCACCTCGGGCGCGTGGTTTCCGCCGCCATTGTGGTGGTTCTTCTTGTTCTTAGTGGTCTTTGTCATGGTTGAAGCTGAGTTCGTTCGGCTCGAGTCAGTTTTCAACGGGATGGCGCTTGGGGCCACTACGCTTATTGGATGGTAGATTTAGGTTTAAACTAATACGGTTGCGGGCATGGAATTCCTGAATTTTCACCACCTGCGCTATTTCTGGGTTGCCGCGAAGGAGGGGGGACTGACCCGCGCCGCCGTAAAGCTGCACGTTTCGCAGCCGACGATCTGCACGCAGATTCAGGCACTCGAGAGCATGTTGGGCGAAAAGTTGCTCCGGCGCCGTGGGCAGGGACTTGCGCTCACCGAGGCAGGTCAGCAGGTCTTCAGTTTCGCGGAGGAGATTTTTTCACTTGGCGACGACCTGCTGAACACCGTGAAGCAGCGCCCGACGCTGCGGCCGTTGCGCGTCAACTTGAGATGCGATTGGATGATTTGCGGTTGTCCTGGCGCGTGGAAGAAGGGCGACCCAAACGCCAAAGGATACAACTTGGAGATTCACGTCTGGGGCGATGCAGGGATCAACGTTGACAAGGATAAGATTCCTGAGGGAATGGCCATTCAAAGGTCCAGGAGCACCGAACAACGCGCTGAACGTCACCCTCCGCAAGAACGGTGAGTACGTTCTCTTCCTGGAAAACGCTGGTCTGAACCACGTGATGATGTTTCGCTGGACTCCTTCCCGACGCTGAGGTGAGGCTGCCCATCCTAGGCGTTAGGCGATTCCTCGCGTCTCCTATGAAACTAACAGCTCTAATTCTCTTCGCCATCGCACTCCCGAGTCTCTGCGCCGAATCCTACCCGCCGGGAGGGAACGTGGTGGATGTCACCAAGCCGCCGTATTCCGCAAAGGCGGATGGCGTGGCGGATGACACCGAGGCGCTCCAGCGGGCCATCAACGAACGCACCGGCCAGCACCGTATCCTCTATTTCCCGCGCGGCACCTACCTTGTCAGTGCCACACTCAAGTGGCCGAAGCGATTTGGCGGGCAGGACAACTGGGGCTTTACATATCTGTGCGGCGAGTCGCGCGATGCGTCCATCATCCGCCTGAAGGATGCGACATTCACCGATGCGAAAAAGCCCGAGGCGATTATGTGGTGCGGAGGGTTTGGGTCCGCGGATTGGTTTCACAACTACGTGGAGAACCTGACCTTCGATGTCGGCGCAGGGAATCCTGGCGCGACGGCGCTCCAGTTTTACTCAAATAACTCCGGCGCGGTGCGCGACTGCCGTTTCATCGCGGGCGCGTACAGCGGTCACACCGGACTCGACCTCGCGCACCGCGACATGAACGGGCCGCTCCTGGTTAGGAACTGCGAGGTCATCGGCTTTCGGCGCGGCATCGCCACGGCGCACGCGGTGAACGGTCAGGTCTTCGAGAACATCACGCTGCGCGGACAGAATGAGGTGGGCCTCGCCAATGAAGGCCAGTCAGTGAGCATCCGGGGATTCACCAGCGACAACGCCGTTCCCGCACTTTCCACTTACGGTACGCTCTGCCTGCTCGACGCCAAACTCACCGGCACGAGCGATGCCGCAAAGAAGCCCGCCATCGTGAACTTCAACGGCGGGCGCATCTTTCTCCGTGACGTGAAGACGACCGGTTACGGACGTGCGCTCGGCGATGTGTCGCACACGCCGGACTCCGGCGCGGCCTATCGCATCACCGGCGCGGATAAGCCGGGCAGCGCGGGACCGGACATCGCCGAGTATTGCTCCCATCCGGCGACAAGTCCGTTTCCCTCGCCTCCGACTTCGCTGCGGCTGCCCGTGAAGGAAACGCCACAAGTGCCGCACGACGACCCAAAGACGTGGGCGAACGTGGACAACTTCGGCGCGGACCCGAACGGCAAGGCGGATTCCGCCGCCGCGATTCAAAAGGCGATGGACTCCGGCGCGGCGACCGTGTTCCTGCCCGGCAGCTACAACCTACGTTCGACTGTCATCATTCGCGGCAAGGTTCGCCGCGTCGTCGGCCTCGGCGGCATGATCAATTACGGAAACGGACTGCGTCCCGATTTCCGGCTTCTCGATGGCGAGGCGCCGGTGGTGAGCATCGAACATTTCGCCGCCATCCACGGCGGGCTGGAAGTCGCCACGCGCCGCACGCTCGTCCTGCGGAGCGTCCAGGACGGCAACCTCTCGAGCACGGCGGAGGCGGAGGGCGCGGAGTGGTTTTTCGAGGATGTCGTCACCCACAACCTGCATCTCAAGAAGCAGAAGCTCTGGGCGCGGCAACTCAACATTGAGAACGAAGGCACGCACCTGATCAACGACGGCGGCGACCTATGGATACTTGGCTACAAGACCGAGCGTGGCGGCACGCTGGTCGACACGCGCGGCGGCGGACGCAGCGAAGTGCTCGGCGGTTTCAGCTACACCACCACGGCGGGCAAACTCGCGCCGATGTTTGTGAACACTGACTCGTCGGTGTGGGCGTTCTTCAATGAGGTCTGCTACAACGGCGATCCGTTTGCGGTGCGAATCGAAGAGACACGAGGCGGCGAGACGAAGACGCGTGGCAAGGACGAAGGGCACACTGCGCCGTATTCTGGCCGCCCATCAAGAAACTAGTGTTGTGCGGGTAATCTCTACCCTTTTTTCTTGGATTTTATGTGAGATATAAAGTCGAAGATTCCTCCGAATGCTGCTCCCAATGCAGTACCCAGGGCTATGTTCCCTGACATATCTCCTGACGATGACCCATATGCTGCAGCCAATGCCAGACCAATAGCTGCTCCCACCGCAGTGGAGACTATTCGGTCTCGGTGGAAGCTGGCCTGAGCGTCACGAGTCTGGTTTGTTGTAGGTCGGGACTTGACCCCGTTCGGCCCGCGCGGTTCACGAGAAGGACTTCCCTCGCATTGTCGGCCTCATTGGATGCGTCTGGATGTGAACTGAATCTTCACGGGCCATCGTGTGCCTCAGTTCAGGAAGATTCACGGGCTTCTCATGCAATCGCCGCCTAACCGAAGCGCAGCGACCATAATTCTTAGGCGTGTACCCGCAACGTCTTCGGTTAGGGATTGTCGCCCTAGCAATCCTAACGGCACCCCTCGCCCACCCGTCGGCGGGGGCCTCCGACTCGCGAACTCGGTTACCGGCCCGCGGCGCGACCGAGGCCTCCATCGGAATTTCCACCACAAAAACTATTCCGGCACCTGCACGACTGAAGCTGCCACCTCCACCCGACGGGGTTATCCATCTCGAGTTAGAAGGGATCTTTAGGAACCCCGTGGGCCCACGAGGACTTGAGTTTACTGAGAAGGCCACGTCGTTGGACGGTAAGAAGGTTCGACTGTCTGGATTTCGGGCCCAGGAAATGGAGGCCAGACGCGATGTCCACTGACTATGTCCAACTGTGCGATTCGGAGAAACTGGGGTTGCTCCATCCAGGCGCAGCCCATCTGCGCTTTAACATTGGTCGGGGTGATTGGGGCGAGATTGCGCCGAACCGCGCCGCAGTCAACTGAACGCTGCCTGGGCTTTAAGCCGACGCCACGCGGTGATCACAGTTTCGACTGACCGGTGACGATTGGGACATACCCGACCTCCAGTCCGGGCGGCGGAGTTACGAACAGGGCCGGATCCAGGGACACGAGGGTCCCGCGGCTGGGGGGCGCCATATAATCCCGGTCGATCAAGGGCCACACGGCAGAGTAGAATCCCATGCCCGCGCTGAACTCGGATCGCGCCGGCGGCCGGCTCGCGCTGAAGCCGATGTATCCGTGCAGCCCATCGCCTTGGGCCGTGACCTGGCCGGCCTCGGGCTTCGCGGCGTCCTTCGTCTCCTCCCCGGTACAGGTCCACGACCGGAGCGCCAGCATCAGGACTGACACAGAGAGAATTCTCATGCTATTCCCCTTTTTCACGGTGGATTCCTCCTCACACGATCTCTTCCCTGGCGGCATCCCAGCGCACGAGGCGCCGTTCCTGGTACGAGACGAGCGACATGAGGAAGGTGGCGGTTTCAATGAAGGCCTCTTCGGTGGAGCATTTGGGCGTGCCGCGGCTCTGGATGCATTTCAAAGGGATCGCGTCTGCACATCGGACATTTGCGGCCAGGTGAGAAAGGGAGTTACGCGCTTGTCTCACCATCCGGACACACCAGACCCTTCACGCTGCCCCGCGCTGGCGCAGGATGCCGGGACGGCCGGGGCCAGGAGCTTTTGGCCGTTCGCTATTTCTCTGGCGGCAGGGCTTGCACCTTCAAGCCTTCGAGCTTGGCGCCGGTCGAGGTGCGAAGGCGGAGGCAGAATTCCCAGGGGCCGGAGTCCTGAACGACTTTCAACAGCAGGATGTTCCACCCCTGTCGCAGCGAGACGATGGTTTGGAATTCACCGGGGACGGCTGCGCCGCCGCGGTCGGCCTGGGCGATGGGTTCGCCGTTGCACCAGAGTTTGTGGCCGTCGTCGGTGCCGAATTCGACCCGGGCAGGTTGCGCGACGGCGGAGTAGACCCAGGTGCGGGCGTAGCCGGTGCAGCGGGCGTCGCCGCTCTGGGTCGCGAGCAGGTCCAGCATCCAGGGGCGGTCCGCCTGAGTGCCGGCAGCCAGCGGACGCCACGCCACGGTGTTGTCCCCTTTCTCCGGAGCGAACTCTTTGGCGAAGAGCGATCCGCTTTCACCGGTTGCGAGGGTGTAGGCTCCGGCGAACTGCCACGACGTGAGGTAGTCTTCGGACTTGTCCATGCTTTGGAGGATCTGCTTGGCGCGATCGCGGGTGGCGGCGTCCTTCGACTCTGCCTGCAGACGGGTGGCCAGCACCTTGGCCTCGGCCGGGGCTGAACCGGCAAGCCCTCCGGCGATGCTCAGCAAGGCGGACTCCGCTTCCTTCCGCACCGGTTCCTCGGCGAGCAGCGGTTCAATCAGCTTGAGCGCCGCCGGATCCGGGACAGCACCGAGGCCGGAGAGGACCAGTTTGCGGTCATCCACGCGACGGGCGAGGGCCAGGAGTTGGCCATACGTCTTCACGCTTTGCGCGGGCGGTTGATCTCCCAGGCCCAGCAGGCGCACCGCCCCGCGCAACGCCAGGGTGCGTTGTGTGTCGTTGGTCGTGGTGCGGATCACCTCCAGCAACGGGGACACGGCTGCGGATTCCGGCCAATCGGCCAGCACCCGGAACGCCGCGTCGCGAACGGAGTCGTCCGTGTGGGTCAGGGAGGAACGCACCGCGGTGAGGGCATTCGCGGTGCCCACGGTTCCAAGAACGCGCAGCAATGCACAGTGGGCGGGCGCGGAACTGGCAGGGAGACGGGCCAGCAAGGGTGCGGCGCAACCGGCCTTGTCGGTCAGGCGTGCGCAGGCGGAGTCCAGGGCGGCTTCGACGTCGGCCAGGTCGTCCTCAGACGCCTTGGCGAGCAGGTCAGCCAAGGCGCCCAGTTCGGCGGCGGTGACTGTTTCGCCGAGAGCGTCGATGCCGGCACGGCGTATTTTGGGATCGGTATCGTTGGCCGCTTTCAGAAATTCCGGCACGGCGGCGGACATGCGACGTTGGCCGGCGAGTTCCACGAGAACACAGCGTGACGGCCCGGACGATTGCGGCAGGCGTGCCAGCAGCGCGGTGTCGACTTCTTTGCCGGGAAGCCGGCCCAAGGCGGTCTTGGCCGCTTTGGAAACGGCCGGGTCGGCGTCCGCAGCAGCTTCCAGCAGCACGGGCAGCGAGGCGACGTTGCCCTGACGTTCCAGCACACCGAGGGCCACGAGGCGAAGGGACTTGGAACCCTGTTGGACGGCCCGGAACACGGCCGGCTGCACGGCAGCGTCGCCTCGATCGGTGAGGGCGAGGAGCACCGGGCCCTGTCGTTCGGGCGGGGTGCGATTCAACTCGGCGGCCAGCGCTTCCGTGACCGCGCGGCCGGGCAGTTCGCGGACGGTGCGCAAACCGATGTCGAATGTGTCGCGGTCCGGGGAGCGCAACGTTTCGAGCAACAGCGGCAGGCCTTCCGCCTGGCGGGCGAGGATGGCCCCGCGGGTGGCTTCGAGCACACGCTGAGGCGGCACGTTGGCGCGGCGCACGGCATCATAGAGTCGGACGGCATCGGCGGCCTGGCCGGTGGCGGAAAGCTGTTCCGCCGACAGGATCAAGCCTTCGGCCACACCTGAGCGCACGCCGTTCGGGGCGGAGGTCAGCGACGCTTCCAGGGTACTGACGGCCGTTGGGCCTCCGATGCGGCCCAGGGCGACGGCGGCGGCGGACGCCACGTCGACATTCACGTCCTTCAGGCGACCCGATAGGACGTCCACGGCTTTGGTGTCGCCGCGGATGCCGACGGAATTGATGACGCCCACGAGCAGGTTGCCGTACAGGCGTCCCACCGCGTCGCGCAGGGCATCGTCGGCTGCCGGCCCGGGCATGACTTCGAGGGGAATGCGTGCCCACGCGGAGAGGCGCTCATCGGCGAGCAGGGGTGCGAGAGCGGAGACGGCTTCCGGACCGCCAAACACAGCGAGATTCTTGCAGGCCAGGGCCTTTTCCTCGGGGGGCGCGTCGGATTGAAGAATGGCCAAGGCCTGGCGTGCCTTGTCGGCGGAAGCGGCTGTTGAGTCCGCGGCCTGGGCGGGCGTCGCGAGGGCAAGCCCCGCGAGGCAAAGGACAAGGGCGGCGAGCCGGGCTTGGGAACGAGGATTTCGGCCTGGGGATTGAGGGGTGCGCATCATGGTCTTTGGTCGATGGAGGTTGGTGGTTTGGGCAGGCCAGGTTTCACAGCCTCCAGGGTCCGCGCAGCGCTTCGGAACGAAGACGATTGGCTTCGTCATCACCGATGAATTCGTGCTTTTTGGGGTCGAACTTCACCCGGCGCCCGAGGAACAGCGCGATGTTGGCCGCGTGGCAGGTGATGTGGGACCAGCAGGCCACATCGGCGTTTGCCCGCGTCAGGGCGCGGGAGCGCACACATGACAGGAAGTCGCGCACATGGAAATTGGCCGGGTAACCGCCGATCTTGGGTCGTGTCTTGTCGATCAACGTGGCGGGTTCTGCGACCACATCCCCGTTGTCGGCGGTCTCGACCCAACCGGCGTCGCCTTCGTAGCGCACGGGGCAGGAGCCAAGCGGCAGCCAGCCTTCGTTGCGCATGATGAGTTTCACGCCGTTGGCATACAGGGCGTGCAACTGATTGCCTTCCGGCCAGTACTCCACCGCGGAGGTGTCGTCGGTCTGGTTGGCCCACTGGCAGAGGTCCACGCAGTGCGATCCCCACTCGAGGCAACCGCCGCCGACCATGCCGCCACCCTTCTCGAAGCCGCCGCCGTTATTCAGCAAGCTGCGGTTGTAGGGTCGCCACGCGGTCGGTCCCAGGTAGAGATCCCAATCGGCTTCCTCCTTGTCGGGTTCGGGTTCGGCCTTGGGCCATCCGCTGGAGCCGGTGCCCAGGCCGCCCGGATGGGCGTGGAGTGTGTGGACCTTGCCCAGCTTGCCGGTGTGGCAGAGTTCGGCGGCGAAGGCGAAATTCGGCAGGCTTCGGCGTTGGGTGCCGGCCTGGAAGACGCGCCCCGTTCGGCGGAACACCTGAGCCAGGGCGAGGCTCTCCGCGATGTTCTTGGTGCACGGTTTCTCGCAATACACGTCCTTGCCCGCCCGGGCCGCCAGGATGGAGGCCGCGGCATGCCAGTTCGGTCCGGTGGCGATGAGCACCGCGTCGATGTCCTGACGAGCGAGAAACTCGCGCAGATCGCGGTACATGGCGCAGTCCTGGTTCCCGTAAAGGGTGTCGGCCATTTTCTTCACGGACTGGCGCCGGGTGGCTTTCACGTCGCAGATCGCGGCGAACTGGACGCCGGGTTCGTGGACGAACGCTTCCAGCACGTGGGAGCCACGTCCGCCGATCCCGATCGCACCGAGCACAATGCGTTCGCTGGGCGGTACGGCGCCGCCGAGTCCGAGGGCGCTTGAGGGGATGAATTGCGGCAGGGCGATAACGCCTCCTGCGAAGGTGCCGAGACGACCGAGGAACGAACGGCGGTTGACGGATGCCAGAGTGCGGTTTGCGGTCTTCATGTGGATCCAGTGGGGTGCGCGTAGGAACCTGACGGACCGTGGGAGTCATTCAAGCCGAAAGGGGCCGGCATTCTTTTTCAACCGGGAGCTACTCGTCGTCCTTCGGACGCGGCAGTGTCGCGACGAACCGCTTCCACAGCTCGAACTCGACGTAGAGCTCGAAGAACTCCCGCGGGCGCAGTTCGTAGTAGCCCACGTTCAGCCAACGCCGGTTGGATTTCTCGTCCAGCGCCGCTTTCAGCCCCGAACCCACGATTAGAATCGGTGGGTAAGGTTCTTCGGGCAGTGTGTCCAGCCACCACACGTTGCGGAGCCGGCGCAGGTACCAGGGCAACGGCCAGTACTCGCTTTCGGGTGCGACCACCCGGATTTCGGTCCGGACCCCCTCCGGGTTGACCCCGGCGATGGCCTGCACGCGATCGGTCAATTCGAGGACATTGGGAACGGTCTGGGCGTAGATGTAGGGATTTCCCCGGTGGTTCGCGAATTCGATGCTGCAGCGCCAGGCCTGCCAGCCCAGGTGCGCGCACCCGGCAGCGAGCAGCAGGCCCACGCACCCTTGCCAGGGTCGGCGGCGCGCCCAGCGCATCAGCACGGCGGCGCCGATGCCCGCCAGGAGAATCATGGGCAGCCAGAAATTCAGCAGGCACCACGGCGTCCCGTAGGGGATCGCGCTGTAGGCGGTGGTGATCATCACGGTGAAAAAGGCGAGGAACCGGGCGAACCCCACCGGAGAGGAGCCGAGGCCTCGGCCGGCCAGCGACGCGCCCAAACCCACCAGCGCGAGCACGGCAATCCAAGCCTCTGTCCAGAGCGGACCGCGGGCCGAACGAAACCACAAGAGGCGCTCGAAATACTCGTGCCACGGATGAATGTGGGGCGAGTGGCCTCCCGCACGGCGGATCCAGGGGAGGTAGGTGGCCACCGAATCCAGCGGTCCGCGAAGGTGGGTGAAGAACGAGGTGAAAAGGAACAGCGACACAGCGGCCGCCACGCCCAGGGCCAGCCCCAGGTGGCGGACGTTCCACGCCGGCCTGTCCCCGCTGGGGATGGGTGGGCGCCATCGGTTCCATGCGACGGTGGCGGCGAGGGCGAATCCCATGGCCGCGAGGGTGATGACGAAGGTCTCCTTGGTGGCATGCATGAGGCCCAGGCCCGCGCCGGCCAGTGCCGCCCAACCTGGCTTTCCCGTCTGGTGGTAGCGCCAGGCACCCGCCAGCAGCAGCAGGGTGAAACACACCAGCAGCATCTCATGAATGAAGTACCGGCTGTAGAAGACCATCGCCGGGGAAACCGCGAGAAGTACTCCAGCCACGGCGGTGGCTGCGGCCCCGAGTGCGTCACGCAGCAGTCCGACAAGCAGCACGAGGGCCACACCCGCGGTGACCGTGACCAGGCGAAGCGTGCGCTCGGAAAGATGGTCGAAATCCGGGGTGCCGCTCAGCCAGACAAACGGCAAGGTGGCGTAGTGCAGGGCGGGGCCGTGGTATTCGTCGGGATTGTACTGGTACACCCCGCGTTCCCAGAGGCCTTGGAGGAGCACGGCGTTGACCGCCTCATCATTGTGCATGGGGCGCCGGTCCAACTGCGGCAGCCGCAAGGCCAGCGCTCCGGCAGCCACCACGAGCAGCGTCAGCGCCAGCCAGGGATGGAAGAATGCGGCGCGGTTCAACATCCCGTCCGCTCACTTCGCGGGAAGCGCGTAGACCTCGATTTCCTGGCACACGTTGAGCGAGCTGAGACTGCTGCCTGCGGTGTAGCAGCGAACGTAGCGGGACACGACGCCCTTGGCGTCGAAGGTGCGACCGCGATTGGTCTCAAAATATTCCTTGTCGGTTCCAATGCCGAGGCCGGCTGAGTTGTCCACGTCGTTGTTGTAGAGGGTCTGCACGTTCTGGGTGAAATCCGGATCGTCAGCCACCTGGACGATGACGTCGCGGAAGACCTGAAGAAAGCGATGATCGTGCCAGACGACGATGGCGTAGATCGTTGCCGGTTCGCCCAGGTCCACCTGGACCCACTGCTTCCCGCGGCGCATCTCGACGACATGGTCGTCCTCGGGTTCCTTCTGGCCGTCGGTGATCTGGGTGAGCGTGCCGGTGAAAGGTTTGCTGCTGCTGGTGGCCTTCTTGCCGGCGGCTACGTTGACCACCCCTTTGGGTGCCATGAACGGGGGGGCGGGCTTTTCCGGGGGCGGCTCGACATTCGGTCCGTAGGGCAGATCGCTGGGGGTACCCTTGAGGGTCGGGGAGGGTGGCTTGACCGGCAGGGGCGCCAGATCCTCGGCGGCGGCGGCCGGGCGGACGGCGACGATGTTGAAGAGGAACAGGGCCGCGCCGAGCGCGGCTGCCGAGGCAAGCGAGCGAACAGCGGCGCGTGGGTTCGGTTTCATGCTTGCGATCTGATAGTGAAGCTTGGGGAGAATTCAAAGGCTATTACCGCGGGCGGGCGGCGTTTTGCCTGAACCGGTTGAGCACGGGCTGGAGCCTGATCCGATCCAGGCAAACGACTGAGATGGGGATTCAGGGCGCCAATGTGGCCGTTGCTAAACTTGATTCGGCCTTT
>Ga0105047_10015484_pt1 | contig 12006 bp, 8 predicted proteins | sample MAT04_FD_78384 | JGI IMG/M metagenome (GOLD analysis project Ga0105047, IMG submission 78384) | Freshwater microbial communities from Lake Fryxell liftoff mats and glacier meltwater in Antarctica - MAT-04 (megahit assembly) | ecosystem: Environmental > Aquatic > Freshwater > Ice > Liftoff... | reverse complement strand
TTCGCGCAGGTCACCAACCCCCCGCTCGATGCCATTCGTGAGGAGCTGGTCACCAGCCTCGGAGGCACCATCGGGCCCGAGCAGAACCTGCTCGCACCGGGTCCTCGGTCCTGTCGCCAGATCCAACTGCCCTTCCCGATCCTCGACAACGACGAGCTGGCCAAGCTCGTCCACGTGGACGAGTCGGTCGACGACTTCCGCGCCGCCGTGGTGCGTGGCCTGTACCCCGTTGCGGGTGGAGGAGAGGCGCTTCGCGACGCCATCGAAGACGTGCGCCGCCAGGTGTCTGAGGCCATCGTCGACGGGGTCAACGTCATCGTGCTCTCGGACCGCGACTCCACCCGCGAACTGGCGCCCATCCCGTCTTTGCTGCTCGCTGCTGCGGTGCATCATCACTTGGTGCGCAACCAGACGCGTACCGCCGTCGGCCTGGTGGTCGAGGCGGGTGACGCCCGCGAGGTGCACCACATGGCGCTGCTCATCGGGTACGGCGCCGCAGCCATCAATCCCTACCTGGCCTTCGAGACGATCGAGGACATGATCGCCCGGGGCGCGCTGGCCGACGTCGCCCTCGACAAGGCGGTCAGCAACTACATCAAGGCTGCTGGCAAGGGCGTTTTGAAGGTCATGTCCAAGATGGGCATCTCCACGGTGGCCTCCTACACCGGCGCACAGGTCTTCGAAGCGGTCGGGCTCGGTCAGGGGCTCATCGACGAGTACTTCACCGGAACCACGTCCAAGCTGGGCGGCATCGGCCTCGACGTCGTCGCCCAGGAGGTCGCCAAGCGCCACGCACAGGCCTACCCCGACCGGCCCAGCGAACGAGCTCATCGCGAACTCGATGCCGGCGGCGAGTACCAGTGGCGTAGCGAAGGCGAATATCACCTCTTCAACCCGGAGACCGTGTTCAAGCTCCAGCACGCGACGCGCACGGGCCGCTACGACGTGTTCAAGGAGTACACGGCCCAGGTCGACGAGCAGTCCACCCGGCTGGCCACCCTGCGCGGATTGTTCGCCCTGCGCGAAGGAGCCCAGCCTGCCGTGCCCATCGACGAGGTCGAGCCGGCCTCGCAGATCATCAAGCGGTTCTCGACCGGCGCCATGAGCTACGGCTCGATCTCTGCCGAGGCGCACGAGAACCTCGCCATCGCCATGAACCGCATCGGGGGCAAGTCCAACACGGGCGAGGGTGGCGAAGATGCCGATCGGCTGTATGACCCCGCCCGTCGAAGCTCCATCAAGCAGGTGGCCTCGGGCCGCTTCGGGGTCACCAGTGAGTACCTCACCAACGCCGACGACATCCAGATCAAGATGGCGCAGGGCGCCAAGCCCGGCGAAGGCGGCCAGCTGCCAGGGCACAAGGTGTACCCCTGGGTGGCCAAGACCCGTTACTCCACGCCAGGCGTGGGACTGATCAGCCCACCGCCTCACCACGACATCTACTCGATCGAGGATCTCGCGCAGCTGATCCACGACCTGAAGAACGCCAATCCCGATGCCCGGATCCACGTGAAGCTCGTGGCCGAGGTCGGCGTCGGCACCGTCGCTGCTGGCGTGTCGAAGGCCCACGCCGACGTGGTGCTCATCTCGGGTCACGACGGTGGCACCGGTGCCAGCCCGCTCACCTCGCTGAAGCACGCCGGTGGCCCGTGGGAGCTGGGCTTGGCCGAGACCCAGCAGACGCTCCTGCTCAACGGGTTGCGCGACCGGATCGTGGTCCAGGCCGATGGGCAGATGAAGACCGGCCGCGACGTGATCATCGCGGCGCTCCTCGGCGCCGAGGAGTTCGGCTTCGCCACCGCGCCCCTCGTCGTTTCGGGCTGCATCATGATGCGCGTCTGCCACCTCGACACCTGCCCCGTGGGTATCGCCACCCAGAACCCCGAGCTGCGCGCTCGTTTCGCCGGCAAGCCCGAGTTCGTCGAGCACTTCTTCGAGTTCATCGCCGAGGAGGTGCGCGAGCACTTGGCGGCGCTTGGCTTCCGCACCCTGGTCGAGGCCATCGGCCACGCCGAACTCATCGACACGTCCCACGCCATCGACCACTGGAAGGCCTCCGGGCTCGACCTGACGCCCATCCTGCACGTACCCGAGCGCCCCTTCGGCGGTGCCCTGTCCAACACCAAGACGCAAGACCACGGCCTCGACCGGGCCCTCGACCAGCAACTCATCTCGGCGGCGCGCTCGGCCATCGACACGTCCACGCCCATCACGCTCGAGTTCCCGGTGCGCAACGTCAACCGCACGGTTGGCACCATGCTCGGCCACGAGGTCACCAAGCGCCACGGTGGACTCGGCCTACCCGACGACACGATCGACATCACGTTGCGCGGCTCGGCGGGCCAAAGCGTGGGCGCTTTCTTGCCAAAGGGCGTAACGATCCGCCTGATCGGCGATGCCAACGACTACGTCGGCAAGGGCCTCTCTGGTGGACGGCTGATCGTGCGTCCACCGGAAGCTCTCCATCCGGACTTCGTGGCTGAGGACAACATCATTGCGGGCAACGTCCTCCTCTACGGCGCCACGGCGGGCGAGGCGTTCTTCCGAGGACGCGCCGGCGAGCGGTTCTGCGTGCGCAACTCCGGTGCCACCGCCGTCGTCGAGGGTGTCGGTGACCATGGCTGCGAGTACATGACGGGCGGACGAGCCGTGGTGCTGGGCTCCACCGGCCGCAACTTCGGTGCCGGGATGTCCGGTGGCATCGCGTACGTGTGGGACCCGGAGGAAACGTTCGCCAGCCGGGTCAACAGTGAGATGGTCGACCTCGATCCGCTCGACGATCTCGACACCTCGTGGCTGGTCACCGCCATCTTCCGACACCAGAGCGAGACCGGGTCCGAGGTCGCGGGGCGCATCTTGTCGGACTGGCAGTACTCCGTGCACCAGTTCGTCAAGGTCATGCCCCGCGACTACAAGCGGGTGCTGTTGGCCATCAAGGCGGCAGAAGAAGCCGGTGCCGACATCGACGAGGCCATCATGGCCGCAGCGAAGGGCTGACCCGCATGGGTGATGTTCAAGGATTCCTCAAGCACGGACGTGAGCTGCCAGCGCGCCGGCCGGTGCCGGTACGCCTGAAGGATTGGAAGGAGGTGTACGAGCCATTTGCCGAGGGCAAGCTCGAGACCCAGGCCAGCCGGTGCATGGACTGTGGCATCCCCTTCTGCAACAACGGGTGCCCGCTCGGCAACCTCATCCCAGACTGGAACGACCTCGTCTACCGCGACCGGTGGCAGGAGGCGATCGAGCGTCTGCACGCCACCAACAACTTCCCGGAGTTCACCGGACGGCTCTGCCCGGCACCCTGCGAGACCGCCTGTGTGCTGGGCATCAACCAGGATCCGGTCACCATCAAGCAGGTCGAGGTTTCGATCATCGACCGAGCGTGGGACGAAGGGTGGGTCCAGCCGGTGCTGCCCGACGTCAAGACGGGCAAGCGCGTCGCCGTGGTCGGATCAGGCCCCGCCGGGCTGGCCGCAGCCCAACAGCTCACCCGTGCGGGTCACACCGTGGTGGTGTTCGAGCGAGCCGATCGCATCGGCGGGCTCCTGCGCTACGGCATCCCCGAGTTCAAGATGGAAAAACGCCACCTCGATCGGCGCCTGGCCCAGATGGAAGCAGAGGGCACCGAGTTCCGCACCGGCATCGACGTAGGCGTCGATGTCACCGCGGACGATCTGCGCAGCGAGTTCGATGCCGTCGTGCTTGCCGGGGGCGCCACGACGGCTCGCGACTTGCCGATCCCCGGTCGTGAGCTGGCGGGGATCCACCAGGCCATGGAGTACCTGCCCTACGCCAATCGGGTGCAAGAGGGCGACCTGGCGGCGTCGCCGATCGACGTGGCCGGCAAGCACGTCGTGATCATCGGCGGTGGTGACACCGGCGCCGACTGCTTGGGCACCGCGCACCGCCAAGGGGCCGCGTCGATCTCGCAGTTCGAGATCATGTCCCGCCCGCCCGAGGAGCGACCTGCGGCCAACCCCTGGCCCACCTGGCCAATGGTGTATCGCACTGCATCAGCCCATGAGGAGGGCGGTGAGCGGATCTTCTCCGTGAACACCGACTGCTTCGTCGACGGCGGCGATGGCCGTGTCCGAGCGTTGCGGGCCCACGAGGTCGAGCTGGTCGATGGTCGTTTCCAGAAGGTCGAAGGCACCGACTTCGAGCTCGAAGCAGACTTCGTCTTCTTGTCCATGGGCTTCACCGGACCAGAGTCCACCTGGATCACCGAGCAGTTCGGCGTGGAGCTCGACGCCCGCTCCAACGTGGCCCGAGATGACGACTGGTCCACCAACATTGCCGGCGTGTTCGTGGCCGGCGACATGGGCCGGGGCCAGAGCTTGATCGTCTGGGCCATTGCCGAGGGCCGCTCGTGTGCCGCCGCGGTCGACGAGTTCTTGGTGGGCAGCACCCTGCTTCCCCGCCCGCTCGCCCCCTCTGCGGCGCCCTTGCGCTAGGCAAGGCGGCTCGACGCGAACGGACCCCGGGCACGTGGGCCCGGGGTCCGTTCAGATCCGTGCGAAGGGTCAGTTCTTGAAGGCTTCGCCGAACGACTTCTTCGGCTGACCGGTGATGACGACGGTCTTCATCACCTTGTCGGCAATGGTCTGCCTCTTGGAGTCCCAGAGCGGGAGGAACCAGCCGATGAGGCAGGTGAGGAAGTCGAGCAGGTGCGCCAGCAACCGCACCACGCCCAGACCTCCGCCGATGGGCTGACCGGTGGCCTCGCCCACCACCTTGGTGCCCATGATCCGCTTGCCGATGCTCTGGCCGGTCGAGCCGTTGAGGTACGCGTTGTAGATCCAGAACACCAGGCCCACCAGGCCCAGGAGGTTGCCGAGGGCCGAGCTGCCCACGCTGAGGATGTTGGCCAGGATGATGATGGCCAGACCGTCGATGGCGTACGAGGCAGCGCGCGTGGGCCAGTCGGCCAACTCGCCCCACTGGCTTGCTCCGGAACCGGCGGCGTAGGCCGGTGCGCCGTAGGCGGGCGGTGCCCCATAGGCGGGAGGCGCACCGGGAGCGGGCGGTCCGGTGGGGGCGCCAGGGGTGGCGCCGGGCGCCTGCTCGGGCGGGTACCACTTGCCATCGGAGGCCTGCCACCAGCCTGGTCCCTGTGAGAAGTCGCTCATGTGTTTCTCTGTCTCTCGCGTGATGCGTTCGGTAATGGTGGGCGAAGGCTATCGCTCAGCCGGAGCACACGCCGACCGATGCATCACGCCAGGGGCAGCCCTCCGACGATGGCGTCGGCCCATCGCGCGAGGGCGAGGACCGAGAGCACGCCCACGAACGCCCATGCGCCCGTCCACCCTGGCGGGTCTCGCTGCCGGAGCCGTGCGACGAGGAAGAGGCAGGCGAGCACCGCGATGGTGACCAACAGCGCTACCCCGATGGGGTCGGCGGCCAGCGCCCGTCCGATATCGCCGTGGGTAAGGGCATCGGCGAGGCGAGTCATGCCACATGCAGGGCAGGGAACCCCGGTCAGCGTCCGCAAGGGGCACGGTGGGCCACCGATCCCGACGGCGCGCCCGGCCAGCAGGACGCCACCGAGGCCAGCCAGGGTGACGCCGGCCCGACCGAAAGCGTGGGCACGATCGGCCTGGGCGTCGTTGGTCACCGCGTAGATCCTTCCACAGCGGGCGATGCCAAACCCGATGCCGACCCTGTGCGGAATGGGCCGTTCGACCCATATAGGGCGTTTGACCCACGGCGGCTGCTCAAGACAGGCGCAGAACGGCCGATCTGACCTCTTGTCCGGTGCACCTCGCCGGCGATCCACACCCCGACGAGGACGCCGTGTTCGACGACCTGAAGATCCGCAACAAGCTGATCCTGCTGCTTGCGGGTCCCCTGCTGATCACCCTCCTGCTGTCTGCTCTGGGCGCCCGTGATCGCCAATCGAGCGCAGCCGACAGTCGCAAGGTGGAGCGGCTCGTGAGCCTGTCGAAGGCGAACTCCGACGTGGTCGACGCGCTGCAGCAAGAGTCGCTCTACAGCAGCGCGTTCGTGGGGGCAGACCGCAGCGCTTGGTCCGAGGAGCTTGCGTCGGCTCGGAAGGACGCCGACGCCGTGATCGAAGCGTCTACCCCTCGCCTCCAAGACCTCGGGGACGCCTCCGCAGGGGTGACCTCGACTGCGGCTCTGGCGCTCGGGGCCATCGACAAGCTCGCGTTCTTCCGAGACTCGGTAGATCAGGGCTTTCGACCTGACCAGGTCAACGAACTGGTGGTCAACTACGCCCAGCTACAAGACACGTTCTTGGCCGTCAACACCAACGTCGGTGACACCGTGACCGACCCAGAGGCTGCTGCAGAGCTTCGTGGCGCTTCGGCGCTCGCCTCGTACAAGTCCGCCATCGCCATCCAAGGAGCATTGCTGTCGGGCGCTTCGGAGCGAGGCTCGTTTGGCGGCGACGAGACCTTCGGGGTCTTCAGAACCGCGGTGGACGCCGAGCAGAACCAGCTCACGGTCCTCAACTCGATCTCTGGCCTGGGACGCAAGGGTGCGGTGCGCGACGCCATGGCGACCGATGCGAGCACCGCCTTCGAACTGGTGCGAGACCAATCGCTCAAGACGGGGGCGACCGGTGACCTCCCCTTCGATGGCAGCGCCATCACCGGAGCGACAGGCACCGTCGTAGAGGACCTCCATACGGTGGAATCGGACCTCTTCGGGGACCTGATCGACTCGAGCCAGTCGGCCAGTGCGAGCGCGGCCTGGGCGTCGAACCTCTTCTTGGTGGCGGCGGCGGTCTCGATCATCGCTGCCGGCGTGGCAGCTCTCGTGCTCGGTCGTCGGATCACGCAGCCGTTGAGCCGCCTGACCGAGGCCGCGGACCGCTTGTCGCAGGAGCAGATGCCCCGCCTCATCGAGACGTTGAAGAACCCGAGCGAAGAAGAGCTCGGGTACCAGATCGGCGCCATGCGGCCCATCGAGATCTCGAGTAACGACGAGATCGGCCGGTTGGCCCGCTCGTTCAACGAGGTGCAGCGAGTCGCGGGCGAGGTGGCAGCGGAGCAGGCGGTTCTGCTGCGCAAGGGCATCGGCGAGATGTTCGTCAACCTCGCCCGGCGCAACCAGGCACTTCTCGATCGCCAGATCGAGTTCATCGATGAGCTCGAACGAGGCGAGGAGGATCCCGACCAGCTCGAGAACCTCTACCGCCTTGATCACCTCGCCACCCGCATGCGCCGAAACGCCGAGTCACTCCTGGTGCTGGCGGGTGCCGAACCGCCTCGGCGCCGGGGTCGACCGGCCCCGTTGGCGAACGTGGTGCGGGCCGCGCTCGCTGAAGTCGAGGACTTCGGACGGATCGAGCTGCTGTCGTTCGATGAGGTCTTGGTGGCATCCAACGCCGCTGCCGACCTAGCCCACTTGCTCTCTGAGCTCATGGAGAACGCCACCAACTTCTCGCCCCCCGAGACCCGGGTCGAGGTCGTGGGCCACAAAACCAAGGCTGATGGGTATGTGGTCTCCGTCACCGACCATGGCATTGGTATGTCTGCGGACCAGATTGGCGAAGCCAACGACTCCTTGGCCAAGCCGCCGCTCGTTGGCCTGGCCATGTCTCGCTCGCTCGGGTTCATCGTGGTGGGGCGTCTTGCGGTCCGCCACTCGATCGCCGTGCGGATGATGCCCTCTGCGGCAGGCGGGGTGACGGCCGTGGTGTCGATCCCTCCGTCGCTCGTTGTGGACACCCCCGGCGGCATGGCCGACGCCGATCCGCACTTCGAGGCTCCGGCACGCCTGAAGCCCGTGCTCGACAGCTCGGGTGCGGGTCGGGCCCTCGGTTCCGCAGCGTCCAACGGCGCCGTCCTCGGCGCTTCGATGGCGGTCGAGGCGGCGCCGGCGATCGATACCACCATCGCTCCCCTCACCTTTGAGCCGCTGGGCGGCACTCCCGCCGCACCCGGTCCCGTGACCTGGGAGCCGATGTCAGCCTCGGAGCCCGTACCTTCGCACGCACCCGATCCGTCGCCACTCGCTGCGGAGCTGATCTCCGCGGTCGCTCCCGAGGATGCCGCCTTGGCCGCCGGGGTCGACGAGGCGGTGAGCCCGGCGATGCCTGCGGCGCTTTCGTTCGCCTCGCCCCCGCCGCCGCCGCCGCCGTCCGCTTCGCCCCCGCCGTCGTCCGCTTCGCCTCCTTCGCTCGACATGCCCGAGCCCATGGTGATGTCGCCCACGACGTCCGACAGCGAGAGCGCCATCGAGCCCGGCCAGCACCTCGATGGACCTCCGCCGCAGGCACCCGCATCGAGCCGCCCGTTCTTCCTCGAAGACGCCGATCCGCCTCGGCGGTTCGGCGCCATTGGGGCGGCGGAACCCGCAGCCGCTCCGCTGGCACCTCCCGCACCTGCACCGAGGCTCTTCGGTGGACCTCCACCTGCGGCAGCGCCGCCTCCACCCGACGGCGCGCCCATTCTTGTGGTAGCTCCCGATGCACCTGGGCCGTCGTTGGACGGCCCCCCGGCGCCGCCGCCTCGTCGCGATACCGCGCCCCCGCGCCCTCCCGTACTCGACGGACCGCCGCCCCTGGCCCCGCGCAGTCCGGTCCCAGCTTCGCCGCCTCCTGCCACACCGGCGGAAGTTGAAGCGGATCTGGCGGCGCCGCAGACCACCACTGCTGGTCTGGCCAAACGAGTGCCTCGGTCTGCTGGGGCCACCAGAGCCATCCCCGGCTCCGAGACCGAGCGAAACGTCAGCGCGACTCGTCGGTCGCCTGAGGAGATCCGCAACATGTTGTCGCAGCACTCCGCTGGACGGCAGCGAGCACAAACCCAAGAACCGGTCCCTGCCGGTGCACCCGAGGAGAGGGAAGTCCATGAGTGATCTCAGCGCCGCCGCCCGCAACGTCAATTGGTTGGTGGAGCACTTCGTCGACCATGTCCCGGGCGTCAGCGAGGCCGTCGTGGTCTCCGCTGACGGACTGCCGATGGCTGTCAGCCGCGGGCTCGACCGCGATGCCGCGGATCGGTTCGCCGCTGTTGCCTCTGGTTTGATCGGGCTGGCGTACGGTGCGGCCGGGCGGTTCGGTGGGGGAGCCGTCTCCCAGATCATGATCGAGATGGAGCACGCGTTCTTGTTCGTTACGGGAATCAGCGATGGATCGTGCCTGGCCGTGGTGGCCACGGCTACGTGCGATGTCGGGCTCATCGGCTACGAGATGGCCGTGCTGGTCGAGCGGGCCGGTGCGGTGTTGACGCCGGAGCTGCGGGTCGAGCTCCAGGGGGCCCTGCCGCGATGATCGCCCGTGGTTGTGTGCGAGGGCTCCGATGAGCCTGGGAGATGGCGGTGACGGCCTCCGTGTGCGTCCCTACGCCATTACCGGCGGTCGCACGCGCGCAGCAACCGAGGTACCGATCGAAGCGATCGTGTACCGCACGCCCAAGGGCGAGCAGGCGGTTTCGACCATGACGCTCGAGCGCGGCCAAATCCTGAAGCTCCTCTCCACCCCGCAGTCGGCGGCCGAGGTCTCGGCTCGGCTGCGCCTTCCCCTCGGCGTCGCCCGGGTGATCCTCGGCGACTTGGTCGACGAAGGCTTCCTTGCGCTCAATACCCGGTCGGCCTCTGGTCGACCCGACCTCCGTCTCCTCGAAAGGGTCCTCGATGGCCTCCAAGCCCTCTGACACAGTGACTGACCACACGACGTCGGCTCCGGCGCCCATGCCGGTCAAGATCGTCGTCGCTGGCGGTTTCGCGGTCGGCAAGACGACGTTCGTCGGCTCGATCTCCGAGATCGAGCCGCTCACCACTGAGGCGGCCCTCACCCGGGTCAGCGAAGGGGTCGACGACACCTCAAAGGTCTCCACCAAGACCTCGACGACCGTGGCGATGGACTTCGGCCGGCTCACGCTGGGCGACGACCTCATCCTCTACCTGTTCGGCACCCCCGGTCAGGATCGGTTCTGGTTCATGTGGGACGACCTGGTGCGCGGTGCCATCGGTGCGGTGGTGCTCATCGACACTCGACGGCTCGAGGAGTGCTTTCCCGCCGTCGATTACTTCGAGGAGCACCAGATCCCGTTCGTCGTGGCGATGAACTGCTTCGACGGCAACGCGTCCCACGCACCCGAAGATGTGCGCGAGGCGTTGGCGGTCTCGCCTGACACCCCGATTCTGTCGATCGATGCTCGCGACCGCGAGTCGACGCGCGACACCCTGCTCGAACTGGTGCAGCACGCGCTGGTTCGGGCTACGGCCTGACCGGCCCCGCCGACTGGCCAGCGCGCTGCGGCGCCTCGTCAGGCCTTGTGCCCGGGCTGTGGCAGGATGCTACTCGGCGGAACCTGAGCTGGCGGTGCGAACGCAATGCAACCCCTCCCCCTGACGATCACGAGCGAGGCCCACGAAGGCCGTGTGGTCTTGATCCTCGACGGCGAGATCGACCTCTCGTCGGCCCACCTCTTGGCGGAGCACATCGACCAGGTCATCGAAAGCGGCGCTCGGGTGGTGGTGCTGGACTTCGCGGCGGTCACGTTCGTCAACTCGACGGGTCTGGGCGCCATGGTGGCCGCCACCAAGCGGTTACGTACCGATGGTGGAGACCTGGTGCTCCGTCAGTTCCGGGGGATCCCAGCGTCGGCTCTGGCCACCACTGGGCTCGACCGGTTCTTTACCATCGAGAGCTGACGACGGCATCTCCCGCGCGCCGAGTCATGCGTCGTCGGTCGGGCGGTACTCGCGCAGGCGGGGCAGGGTCGGTGCCTGGGGCATCCGGGTGCCTTCGCTGGCGAATGCCGCGCCCACCAGGGGCGCAGCCAGGTCACGATCATCGGCTGGCACCCGAGCGTCCTTGGCGGCGACGGGGAGCGGCGTAGCGAAGGGCCCATCGGAGGTTTCAGTGGGTGCGGCGAACTTGAGCGGACCGACGCCAGTTCGGTGCGCAGGGGCCGCAACGGGACCGATCCCAAAGGCATCGGTTGGCGCGTCGACGGTGGGAACCGGTGGCGGGCTCGGACGTACGCCCTCGCCGGTGATGTCGAACGGGTCGATGTCGTGCCGACGCAAAATCTTCTCGAAGTCCTCGCCCGGCACGGGCCGAGACAGCACGTATCCCTGCGCCAGGCGACAGCCCAGGCGACGGAGCCATTGGAGCTGCTCGGGGCGCTCGACGCCTTCGGCCACGGTCACCATGCCCAGGGCGTGGGCCATGCCGACCACGTGCTCCACGATCGCCCGATCCTCAGGGCTCGAGTCGATGCCGTCGATGAAGCTCTTGTCGATCTTCAACATGTCGAGGCTGAAGCGACGCACATAGGACAGCGATGAATACCCCGTGCCAAAGTCGTCGAGCGCCAGCTTGACCCCGAGTGCCTTGGCTTGGCGCAAGACGGCCCACGCCGAACTCACATCGTGCATGAGGGCTCCCTCGGTGATCTCGAGGTGGATCTGGCCAGCGTTGATGCCCGCGTTGTGGATCGATGAGGCCACCTTGTCCCCGAAGTCCACCTGCGCCAGTTGGCGGGCCGAGACATTGATCGTGATGGTCGGGACCTCCCTCCCCTCGCAGATGGCCGCGACGCGTGCGGCCTCCCGACAGGCCTCCTGCAGTACCCACGTGCCCACGGGGACGATCAGCCCGGTCTCTTCCATGATCGGAATGAACTCACCGGGAGACATGGCGCCGCGCTCGGGAGAGATCCAGCGCAGAAGTGCCTCTGCACCCACGATTCGGCCGGTCGCCATCTCGACCACCGGCTGGTAGTGCAGCTGGAACTCGCCGGCCTCGAGTGCATCGCGGATCTGCTCTTCTGCCGTGGCCGGCGTCAAGGTGCCGGTCATCGAGCGGTCGAAGACCGTCACGTGGCCCGAACCCTGCGCTTTCGCCTGGTACATCGCCACATCGGCGTCGCGCAGCACGTCTTCGGGCTTGACCCCACGATGCTCAGCCAATGCCACCCCGACGCTCGCCGAGATCCGCATGGTGTCATCACCAATGGTGAAGGGCTGCTCGATGATCTCGATGACCCGATGCGCAACCTTCTCGGCCGCAGCCGAGCTGCTCACCGC
>Ga0105047_10015481_pt1 | contig 12007 bp, 9 predicted proteins | sample MAT04_FD_78384 | JGI IMG/M metagenome (GOLD analysis project Ga0105047, IMG submission 78384) | Freshwater microbial communities from Lake Fryxell liftoff mats and glacier meltwater in Antarctica - MAT-04 (megahit assembly) | ecosystem: Environmental > Aquatic > Freshwater > Ice > Liftoff... | reverse complement strand
GCGGCGCGCGGGGCGAAATTCCTCGAAGTGCGGATCGACTTCCTCACGAAAGCGGTCGATTTCAAGCGGTTGCTGCCTTTCAAAGGCTGCCCGTGGCTGGCGACGTTCCGCCGGCCGATCGACGGCGGCCGCTGGCCGGGCACCGAACCGGAACGCCAGACGGTGCTGCGGCAGGCCATCGTTTCCGGCGCATTCGAGTGGGTCGATCTCGAGACCGACATCGCCGACGGCATCCGCCGCTTCGGCCCGGTGAAGCGCGTCGTCAGCTACCACAACATGACCGAGACGCCGGGGAATTTGGACGAAATCTACGACAAGATGCTGACGCAGGACGCGGACGTTTACAAGATCGCCGTGATGCCGACGAAGCCGGACGACCTGCGAAGGATCGTCGAAATCCAGCGGCGGGCGCCGAAGCCGACCGTCGCCTTCGGCATGGGCGAGTTCGGCTTCCCGACGCGCTTCACGTCGCTGAAATTCGGGGCCCCGTGGATCTACGCGGCTTTCAACAAAGAGCGCGGCATCGCACCCGGTCTACCGTCCATGGATGACTTCCGCACGACTTACCCGGTGAAGGCCATCGGGCCGAAGACGAAGTTCTTCGCGCTGTTGGGCGACCCCGTCGGCCACAGCTACAGCCCGATTCTGCACAACCACATGTTCCGGCGGTTGAAGGTCGATGCGGTTTATGTGCCGTTCCGCGTACCGGAAGGCCAACTGCCCGAAGTCACCGACGCGATGAACGCCGTGCCGATCGACGGGTACAGTGTGACGATCCCGCACAAGGAAGCCGCGGCGGTGCAGGCGAAAGAATGCGACCCGATGGTGCTTATCGTCGGCGCGGCCAACACCTTGCAAGCGCGGGCCGATGGCAAATTTTTTGCGGCGAATACGGACTACCCCGCCGCGCTCGAATCGCTGCGGATGCACCTCGATGCCAAGGCGCTGGCGGAAGGGATCAAACCGGTCGAGTTCTCGCAGTTGTTCGTGCTGGTGCTCGGGGCCGGCGGCGCGGCGCGGGCCATCGTGGCGGCGCTGCTGCGGGCCGGAGCGCACGTCACGATCGCGTCGCGCACCTTGGAGCGATCGGAGAAACTCGCCAACGAACTCGGCTGCAAATTCTGCGATTGGCAAGCCCGCCACAGCGCGGTCCAGAGCAACGTCATCGTCAATTGCACGCCCGTGGGCATGCACCCGAAGGTCGACGAATCGCCGATCCACGCCAGCTTCCTCAAGCCCGGCTTGGTGATCTTCGACACGGTCTACAACCCGGAGCACACGCTGCTGATCCGCGACGCCGAGAGCCGGGGCTGCAGCGTCATCACCGGCGTCGATATGTTCATCCGGCAAGCGGCCAAGCAGTTCGAGCTGTTCACCGGCATCGCGCCGTCGATCGAAGACATGCGCGAGTTGCTGCGGAGAGCGATGTCGCCGTTGACCAAGGCGATGCAGGACGAGACCGAGAAGACCGGCGGCATGGGCGACGACGGAGCCGACGCGTGACGCGGCACCTCTATCTGGTCGGCTATCGCGGCACCGGCAAGACCACCGTCGGTCGCCTCGTGGCCGAAGCGCTGGGCCGGCCCTTCGTCGATCTGGATGAACAAATCGAGACTACCGCGGGGACGAGTATCGCGGTGATCTTCGCGGACGAAGGCGAGGCCGGTTTCCGAGATCGGGAAACGGCGGCGTTGCGAAGCCGGATGTCGGTTTCGAATTCTGTCATCGCCACCGGAGGCGGCATCGTTCTGCGGGAGGAGAATCGTCGGATTTTGCAATCGACCGGCTTCGTCGTCTGGTTGCAGGCTCCCGCCGCGATTCTCTGGGATCGCATTCGAGCCGATGCTGGCACCGCCGCGCGGCGGCCGAACCTCACCTCCGGTGGCCTCACCGAGATCGTCGAACTTTTGGCCCTGCGGGAGCGTTTCTACCGCGAGGTCGCCGATGCGGTGGTGGATGCCGGTGGCGCGTCGCCGGAAGCCGTCGCGGACGCTATCTTAACTCTGGTTCGGAATCCCGCTCTCTGACTGAATCGACCCCGACATGGAGTGGTGGTTTCACGCCCCCGTTGCACTCTACTGCCTCTGGGTGTTTGCGCTCGGCCTCGGCGTCGGCAGCTTTCTGAACGTGGTCATTGCCCGGTTGCCGTACGAAAAGAGCGTCATCTGGCCGAGCTCACGCTGCTTCGTTTGCTTCCAAAAGATCGACCTGCTCGACAATCTGCCGATCGTCGGCTACCTCCGACTCCGGGGTCGGTGCCGCAAATGCGGGGCGGCGTTTTCGTCCAAATACCTCTGGGTCGAACTCGGCACCGGCTTCGCATTTCTCGCGCTTTATTTCATCGAAATCGTCTTGCAAGCCCAAGGTGGCCCCGAAATGGTCAAGCCGTGGCACAACACGCCCGGTCTACGATGGGCTTACATCGACTACCACAACCCGTTGCCCCCGTGGCAGACGTGGGTTTTCTTCGCCTTCCACGCCGTGTTGCTCGCGGCGCTCATCGCCTCCGCGATGATCGACCTCAAGCACCGCATCATCCCACCGCAGATCACCTACTTGGCCACGTTGGTCGGTTTAATCGCATCCGTCGCGTTCCCGTGGCCGTGGCCGAACGACCTGACCAGCCTCGGCGGATTGCCGACCGACGGCCGCTCGTGGATTCTGCCGGAAGTCGAAGGGAAAATCCCCGAAGGCTTGTCCGTCTGGCCGTTTTGGGGGCCGATTCCCTCGTGGGCACCGGCGGGCAGTTGGAAACTCGGCCTTATCAACGGACTCCTCGGCGCCGCGGTCGGCATGGCCATCGGCCGGGGCATCAAGATGGTCTTCGAACTCGGCATGGGCAAAGAAGCCCTCGGCCTCGGCGACGCCGACCTGCTCATGATGGCTGGTAGTTTCCTCGGCTGGCAGGCCATCGCGCTCGCCCTTCCCGTGGGGGCGGTGTTGACGCTCTGCGTCGTGCTGCCGATGATGGCGGTTCAAGTCGTGCGCGGCAAGAAAGTCGAGACGCAATTGCCGTTCGGCCCCGGCATCGCCGCCGGCATCGTCACCTGTTGGTTCGGTTGGCCGTGGCTCGGTCGCCTCGTGCAAGGCGTCTTCTTCGACTTGTTGATCCTCGGCTTCATCGTCTTGCTGATGGGCGGCGGCATGCTGATCGCCGGGCTGTTCCTGCGCCGGGGGAAACCGGTATGAGCCAGCCGGATGAAATCGTGATCGTCGATTACGGTATGGCGAATTTGCGAAGCGTGCAGAAAGCCTTCGAGAAGGTCGGCACCAACGCGACGATCTCGGCCGACCCGGATCGCGTGCGCCGGGCGGCCAAGGTCGTGCTCCCCGGCGTCGGGGCCTTCCAAGACGCCATCGCGAAACTGCGGGAAACCGGCTTGGCCGCTGCGGTCACCGAGCAGATTCAAACCGGCCGGCCATTCCTCGGCATCTGTCTCGGCTTGCAAATGCTCTTCACGCGCAGCCGCGAAGACGGCGACTTCGCAGGGCTGAACCTGTTCCCCGGCGACGTGGTGCACTTCACCCCGCAACCGGGCCTGAAGATTCCGCACATGGGCTGGAACACTTTGAACCTTCTGACGCCGAACTGCCCGTTGTTCAAAGGTCTGCCGGCGGAATCGGCTTTTTACTTCGTGCACAGTTACTTCGCCCAACCGGCGGACGCGAGCCTGATTTCGGCCGAGGCCGAGTACCCGACTCCGTTCTGTGCGGCCCTCTGGCATGACAACGTCTACGCCACGCAGTTCCATCCCGAGAAGAGCCAAGCCGCAGGCCAAGTGCTGCTACGAAACTTCGCCGGGTTGTGACCGGCGGGTCGGCTACCACGTCCATTGCAGTTGGAACGTCAAACCTTGGATGAACAAGTCGGTGTCCCGCAGCGGGAGGGCGGTGGGCCGCACGATGGACGAGCGGGCCGGGGCGGGGTCGAGCGGGAAGTTCGGTATCCGCGTCACGTCCAAGCCGGTGTCGATCTGGCCCGCCGGCCGGACGACGCTGCTCAAGTACATGATGTTGTAGCCGACCCCGAGCCGCAGGTGCGGTGTCAGGTTCACACCCAGCGTCAGGCCCGCTTCCGGCAGCACGGCGAATTTCGACTGCGTGTAGGTGCCGATGTTCGCTCCGGGAAGTGCGAGCAAGCCGCCTTCCGCCCGCGTCACGCCGGTGTCGGTGATGATCGTCTGCGCGCCGTTGATGGCCACCGTCTGGTAAACTTGGCCGAAAGCCACGGTCGCTTTACCTTGCAGATACCAGCGGCCGCGCTGGATTTCCCCCTGCATCCCCACGTTCGCCCCGTAGAAGTGATTCTCGGTGCGGAAGCGATCTTCGACCGTCCCCGCCAGAGCATTCGGCACGCCGATCGACCGCGGCGAATCGGGCGTCCGGGCGAAGTTTTCGGTGATGTTCAGCGATTCGGACACGTTCAAATTCTTGAAGCCGACCAGCAAGTCGAGCCGCGAGCAGGGCGTCGGCCCGCACAGCAAGGCCCGTTTGGCGTTGATTTCCGCGCCCCAGATGTTCGTGTCGAAGTCGACCCGGGCGGTGCCCGTGGCGAGGCCCGGGAAGGCCGTCAACTGCGAGAACTGCTGGCCGCTGTTGATGTTCGTAAACGGCCGGGCGATCAGCGAGTCGTTCTGCGAACTCAAGAAGGTCGTGCCCGAGTTGTTGCCGAGGAAGAAGACGTTGCCGTCGATGCCCCAGTTCCGATTGGGGAACAAGTACGAGGCTGTGAAGCGACCGCCGTTCTGCTGGGTATTCCCCAAGACTTCTTCGCCGAACAGCGGCCGGGTGTCCCCTTGGCCGAGGATGCCATTGAACTGCGGGCTGCTCGTGGTGAACAACGTCGGCGTCGTTTGGGCCTTCACGAACCAGAGCAAATACTCGGCCCCGAGCGTGAATCGCCCTTCGTTGGCGCCGCCGAGCAATGCATTCCGCAATCGACCCCGGCCGGGGAAGAGGGCGTTGCTGGAGGCGCCGGCCGCGGCGTACGGATCGGCCATCCCGACCGACGGCAACACTCCCGTTTCGACGTAAGCCGGATTCGACGTCAGCGGCGGCGGGATGAACGTTCCCGTGCTCGCCAGCGGAATCGGTTGGCCCGGCGCAATGAGACGGCCGTTCTGATCGCGGTATTCCGTGACCATCGGGTTCGGCACCGGCTTCGGTTGCCCCACTCCCGGTTGTTGGAGAGCGGCCGGTACGCCCACGATCGGGGTCGATTGCGATCGCAGCACCGGGCGGACCGAGATCGGCGCCGAACGCGGGTCGGGGAATTGCCCGCGGGCCGTGGTGACAGTCGGATCTTCGACGGGCCGAAGTTGGCCGAGGGTGGCGGCCGGGGGCATTTGGGCGATGAGCGGCGAAGCCGAGAGTGCGATTGCCAAACCGACGCCGGCGGTGCGAAGGCGCATGCGAAATCCTCCTGTACTGACCCGCCCCGGCGTGGTGAATCCGCCGGAATCGGAGACGATCCTTGTCTTCTAGTAAGAGGAATCGACCGGAGGGCGCGAATCTGTACAAGCCAAGGGGGCGGGAGGGAGTGGTGAATCGAGAAAACGGTACCCGATGGGAGGCCTGTGCGGGGGATGCGGAGCGGGCGGGTTGTAACGGGTCGGCGAAGGTTCCGGCGAATGGGATAATTCGGTAAGTTCGGAGCAAATCCCTTCAATCCCCCCGCGTGCCTAGCCGATAATCTCAGTATGGAAATGGATTTCCACCCGAGGTTGTCATGGTCGTCCGCATTCTGAGAAAAGTCCCCGCTGCCGCACTCGGATGCGCGGCTTTCACGGTGCTCTCGTCCGGGGCCTTGGCTTTCTTCCCGCCGGTTCCTACGGGTTCCGACGAAGTGAGAGTCTCGCCGATTTCGCCGATCATCCCCGTGGTGCCTCCTCCGGTCGTGGTGGTGCCGCCGGTGCCGCCGCCGGTCGTGATCCCCAAAGAAGTGCCCAAACCGAAGCCGCCGTACTGCATTTGCCCGCCCGGCCCGATTCGCCCGAGCGAAGTCCCCGAGCCGATGACCCTGATTTCCGGCCTCGTCGGACTGAGCGTGCTGGGAGCCGCCGCCTTGAAGCGCAAACTCGGCAAGTCGAAGCCTGAAGCTACGCCTTCGAATTGAGCCATCGAACCTTCCGGTGCGGCCCCCGAAGCACCGGATGGCAGCGCGGACCGCGGATGCCGGCCCGGAGATTCCCCACTCCGAGCCGCCCGCGGTCCGCCTCTTTCATGAATGGCGACCACATCGGCCTTCAATTTCCCCCGCGGATGACACAACCGCGCCCCGCTTCTAGCATGAGTGCATCGAACTCTCCGGATCGCTTCCATGCTCGTCCCGCTTTCTTGGCTCCGCGAATACGTGGCCCTGCCCGCGTCGGTCGCCGAATTGGTCGAACGCCTCACGCTCACCGGGTTGGAGTCGTCGTCGATTCGTGTCCTCGGCCTGCCGGTGCCCCAAGGCCTCCGCGTGAAACCCGATGATGCCGGCCTCGTTTGGGAACGCGACCGAGTCGTGCTGGCCACGGTGTTGAAGATCGAAAAGCACCCGGACGCCGACAAACTCAAGCTCGTGACGGTCGACTACGGCCAAGCGGAACCGAAGACCGTCGTGACCGGCGCGCCGAACATCGCCCCCGGCGAATCGGGGATGAAGGTCGTCATCGGACTCCGCGGCTGCCGGTATTTCTACACCGACAAAGACGGCAAGAAGGCGACCTTCACCTTGGAACCGAAGGCCCTCCGCGGCATCATGAACGATGCCATGTGCATGTCGAACTTCGAACTCGGCATCGCCGACGATCACGACGGCATCATCATCCTCGACGACACCGACCCCGCGCCGGGCACCCCGGCGCAAGATGTCCTCGGCGATATTGTGATCGAACTCGACGTCCTGCCGAACATGGCCCGCTGCTTGTCGATGCTCGGCGTGGCCCGCGAAGTCGCAGCGCTCACCGGCGGCAGTGTCGCCGAGCCAGCGCTCGACTTCCCCAAGAATACGGAATCGATCGTCGGGAAGGTGAACGTCGAAATCGAGGACCCGAAACTCTGCGCCCGCTACTGTGCGACGCTGCTGAAGAACGCGAGTTCCGGTGCCGCACCCCGCTGGATGCGCTCCCGCTTGCAGGCCTCCGGTATGCGACCGATCTCGGCCGTCGTGGACGTCACGAATTACGTGATGCTCGAGTGTGGCCAGCCGTTGCACGCCTTCGATTACGACGTTTTGGTGAAGCGAGCCGGCGGGACGATTCCCACAATCACCGTCCGCAGCGCGAAGCCGGGCGAGAAACTGACGACGCTTGACAAAGTCGAACGCACCCTCGGGCCGGAGAACTTGGTCATCGCCGATAGCGCGGGGGCCATCGCCATCGCCGGCGTGATGGGCGGTGCTGACACCGAGGTGTCAGCGACGACGAAAACGATCTTGCTTGAAAGCGCGAGCTTCGATTTCGTCAGCGTCCGCAAGACCGCCCGGCAGTTCAACCTCTTCAGCGAAGCGAGCACGCGTTTCAGCAAAGGCGTCCCCGCGGCGCTCGTGACGGTCGCTGCGGCGCGGGCCGCGCAACTGCTGCAACAACACGCCGGGGCCGAGGTGCTCGCCGGTATCGTCGAACAATATCCGATGCCGCAAGTGATCACTCCGATTGAATTGAACCGCTCCGAAATCGGCCGGGTGCTCGGGTTCGACATCCCCGATGGCGAAGTCGAGCGCATCCTACTCGCGTTGCAATTCCAGCTTCAACCGACGCTCTGGGGTTGGACGGTCACGCCCCCGGCGACGCGGCTCGACCTGCAATCGGGCCCCGCCGATTTGATCGAAGAACTCGCCCGCGTTTCGGGGTACGACAAACTCCCCGAGCGATTGCTGGCCACCGAAATGCCCGTGCCCGCGGGGAACCGGCGACTGGCGCTCGAACAGAAATTGCAAGATCGCCTCGTCGATTTGGGGCTGAGCGAGTGCATCTGCTATTCGTTCACGTCGGTCGAGGCGGAAGGAAAACTCGATCCGACCGGCGCGAGTAAAGTCGAGCACGTGACCCTTCTGAATCCGATTTCGCCCGAGCGGGCCGTACTGCGGCGCTCGTTGATTCCGGGCCTGCTCGAGGTCGCCGCGCGGAACTTGTCCGCGTCGCCGAGCGTCGCCCTCTTCGAACTCGGCCCGGTGTTTCTGCCAGTCGCCGGCCAACTGCCGCTGGAACCGCTACGTCTGGCGCTCGTGCTCTGCGGGCGCCGCACGACCGCCGCGTGGGACGACCCGGCCGGTGCGTCGCCAAAATTATTTGAGTTCTACGATTTGAAGGGCATATTTGAACAGTTATCGACAGACATGCATTTGCCATCCGTGAAGTACGAACCGACGCATTCTTGCCCGCATCTCCACCCCGGCCGTGCGGCGACGATACTGCTGAATGAGAAACCGATTGCGACCTTCGGCGAACTCCACCCGAAGGTCGCGAGCATGTTCGGTTTGTCCGATCGCGCCGTGCTCGTCGCCGAGATTGACGCCGACGCCATGTTGGCAGCCGTGCCCGAGCGTTATGCCTATCGGCCGTTTAACACACTCCCCGCCGCAAAACGCGATGTCGCCGTGATCGTCCCCGAGACTCTGCCGATGGATCGCGTGTTGGCCGAGTTGCAGGCCGCCGGCGGGGACTTGCTGACGGGTGCGGAGTTGTTCGACGTCTACCGGGGCGACAGCATACCGGCGGGGACGAAGAGCCTCGCCTTCGCGTTGACCTACCAGCCGAAGGAAAAGACGTTGACCGACAAAGAGATCGACAAGGCCCACCAGAAGATCGAGAGCCGCTTGGTGCATGTGCTGAAAGCGCAGATCCGCGGCAAGTGATTCGGGGTTTGCCAATTTCGCGAACCAGTTAAGGCGCCAGCCGAAAAGACTCGTCAGATTCCGTTAGCGACAGCGATTGTTGGAGCCTGTCAGGCATTCTGGCGGCTCGTCCGAGCCGGACGCGTTAGCGACGTTTTGAATGGCTGCCCAGTTGCGTTCGTTTGTCTCAGCCGAGCCCTTACGTCGCTAACGCGTCCGGCCCGGACGAGCGGCTTCGGTTGAAAACAGTGCTGAATTCTTCACCCGCGTCGTGCGGAGCACGACCTGCTAGATCACATCCATTCGAGAACCTCCAAGCATCCTCGGCGCACCCCGTGATTCTTCTGGGGTTGGAACGCCCACGGTGCGATGGTACAAGTCGGTGACTTCTCCCTGGGGTCGATTCCGTGTTCGCATCGCCGCGCTCCGCGACCGTCTGGCTCATCGCCATCGCCACGCTCGTCCGCCTCGTTTGGGCCTACGAACTCGACGCGCTCAACGACGAAGCCTACCATTGGCAATTCGTCCGCCAGCCGGCGCTCAGCTACTTCGATCACCCGCCGATGACCGGCTGGATCGCCACGGCCAGCATCGCCGCCTGCGGCGGTTGGGTGCATCCGCTTTCGCTCCGCCTCGGCTTCGTGCTGCTCTTCGCCGGATCGTGCGCGGTTCTGTTCCGTTGGACTTCGCGCTGGTTCGGTCCCGCGGCCGGGTTCTGGGCCGTCGTCGGCCTAACGCTGTCGCACTACTACACCGCGTTCGGCGGCATCTTGGCCGTCCCCGATTCCCCGTTGCTGTTCTTCGCGCTGTTCACATTTTGGCAACTGAGCGAAGCCGCCGGTTGCGATGCGGTCGGCCGGGCCCCGTTGCGGCTGGGCCGCTGGTTGCTCGTCGGCCTCGGCCTCGGTTGCGCGATGCTGAGCAAGTACCACGCGGTGCTGATTCCGCTGTCGGTGGTGCTCTACGCCATCATCACCCCGAGCCGCCGGCGCTTGCTCGGGTCCCCCGGGCCGTGGATCGCGTGCCTCGTCGCGGCGGCGGTCTTCAGCCCAGTGCTAATCTGGAACTCGGAGCACGAATGGGCGAGCTTCAAATTCCAAGGCGGCCGGGCGACCGAAGGGGGCGGTCCGCTGATCCACGAAGGGCCGACGAAATGGCTCTTCGGGCCGATGCTGTTCCTACTGCCGTGGTTCTGGTTCTGGATGGTGCTGGCGCTCGTCGCACGCCTCCGGCGCTTCCGCGCGCTCGACGGCATCGACCGATTGATTGTGGTGTTGTCCGTCGTCCCGCTCGCCTTCTTCTTCGTCACGTCGTGCCTGAGTCCGACGGCGCTGCCGCACTGGGCGCTCATCGGCTACATCCCACTATTCCCGCTCGCCGGGGACATTTGGGCCAGGCAGCGCCAGCGCCGGATGGTTTGGTTCAAGCCAATGGTCGCCTTCTGGGTCGTCGCGGAGGCGGCGCTGTTGCTCGGCATTATCGCCCATGCGAAGACGGGCATCGTGCCGATCCCGGCGGGAGCCGTCGATGAATCGCGGCAGTTCAGCGGCTGGCCGTCGGTCGCGGCGCAATTGGATCAGCGCGGTTTGCTGAACGAGCCGGACGCGTTCTTGTTCACGAACCACTGGGAAACATCGGGGCAATTGGCGTTCGCCGTCCGCAATCGATTGCCGGTGGCGTGCTATCACTCGTTCGATGCCCGCGGTTTTGCCTTCTGGTCGAAGCCGACGGACTATGTCGGCCGCACCGGATTCATGGTGGTTATCGACGAAGCGAGCGAAGCCGAGACGCTCCGGCAATTCGAAGGGTACTTCGAACGGATGACGGTGGCCGCCGAGTTCCCGATGACGCGCGACAACGGCCGTTTCTTTCGCCGGGTGAAGGTCTACCGCTGCGAGAATCAGCGGATTCCATACCCGTTCGATTTCACGGGGCGGAAGTGAATTCCGGCGGCGGATCGAGATAGCCGAACAAGTCGGGCAGTGCCAGCGCGAAGCCGGGCAAGACATTGCCACCATCGAGGAGATCGGTGCCGCGCAGCAAGGTGAAATCGTTCGGGCTAGTGTAAACAGCGACCGTTCGCTCATCGGCGTCGACGATCCAAAACAGGGTCGTGCCCGCGGCGAAGAAGTCCATTCGTTTGCGATCCATCTCGGCGACGGTGTTGGAATCCGAGAGGACTTCGACGGCGATAGCTGGAGCAGATGGGCCAATTCGGCTGGTCGCAGCTGCTGGGAAGCCGGGAGTGGCCCACGGATAGTACCCGAGATCGGGCAGACGGAGTTGTCGAGGCGCAACGCGTACCAATCCGTCGGATCCGGCGACGATGCCCAGTCTGCGGGGTACGACGAAATTATTCAGGCACGTCCCGAGCCAGAGAGCGAGGTAGCTTTCCCGTAGTCCCATAGGCTTCTCCACGAGTACACCGTCGATGAGTTCGACCATGCGCTTGTCGTCGCCATCCAAGGCTTCGAGCGCATCGGCTTCCGTGGCCCAAGCCTTCCGCACGGGCGATTCGAGGAGTTCGGCGTGGGTCATCTTCGATCCTCGCGCGGGAGGGGGGCCGATTCGATCTGCTCCCAAGTGAATGGGCAAACGGGCGGGAAAGCTTCGAGCGGAAGGCCCGTCTCGACGCATGCGATCTGCGCGGCCTTGGCGTAAATATCAACCAAGTGTGCGGCCGCGTGATTGCGGAGCGTACCGCTATCGAGGATGCCCTGTAGTTTCTGTCGCTGCAGCAAGATGCTCCGTTCCCAGCTTTTTGAGCGGCGATCCGGTTGAAAGTACCACTTGAGCAAGTGCGCCAGCAGTTGGGCCAGCCGGCTGTTCACCTCGCGACGATCCCGTTTGGCCATGTCGGATAAGTACTCCGCGAGATGGATGTGATCCAACTCCGCGAACCGCCCTTGGGCGACGAGATCCGACATGGCGTCAAGCCACGCGGTTTCGTCGGCTTCGTAAAGGGCAGTCAGCGGCTCTGCTTCGAGCATGGGCATGGATCAGAACTCCAATGGATGGGCGGAGTGTATTCTACGGTAGCGGGCGTTGAATCGAAATGCTTACGCACGCTTCTGCATCTCCCAATCCTCGCTCGTCAGCAAAACCTCGCGGGCGCTGCTGCCGTTGAAGCTGCCGACGATGCCGTCCTCGGCCATGAAGTCGATCAACCGGCTCGCGCGGCCGTAGCCG
>Ga0105047_10015480_pt1 | contig 12007 bp, 7 predicted proteins | sample MAT04_FD_78384 | JGI IMG/M metagenome (GOLD analysis project Ga0105047, IMG submission 78384) | Freshwater microbial communities from Lake Fryxell liftoff mats and glacier meltwater in Antarctica - MAT-04 (megahit assembly) | ecosystem: Environmental > Aquatic > Freshwater > Ice > Liftoff... | reverse complement strand
GATTGCTCTCGCGTGATTTAACTCTGCCAGCAGGTCTTCAAGAGGCGGGATATGATCATCACGCTCAATCATCGTTGATACCTCGCCAAATCGCCGCAGTGTTTTCTCATACAAAGACCACACAGCATCAACAATGGGCGCGTCATGCGTGTCAATAATGTAACTGCCTTCATTAAAATGGCCAGCCAAATGGATTTGTGCAACACGGTGAACAGGTAAAGCGTGCAGATAATCCATCGGATCAAAATCATGATTGACGGAGCTGACATAAACATTATTCACATCTAAAAGCAGGTAACAGTCTGCACGTTCTATGATTTCGGTTATAAACTCCCATTCAGGCATTTGTGAATGGGTGTAGGTCAGATAACTGGAGACATTCTCAATGAGAATTTGTCTGCCAAGGTAATCTTGCACTTGCTTGATTCGACTAACAATGTGAGTAATAGCTTCTTCGGTATAGGGCAATGGCAACAAGTCATGCATGTTTAAGCCGGAAACGCCTGTCCAGCACAAATGATCAGAAATCCAGCGCGGCTCAATCCGCCTGGCCAGTGTTTTCAACTGTTTCAGGTATTCTTGATCAAGCGCATCGATGCTGCCTATCGACATCGACACGCCGTGCATAACTAACGGGTAGTTTTCACGAATTTTATCGAGGAAATAAAGCGGTTTGCCGCCGGGAATCAGGTAATTTTCACTAAGGATTTCAAACCAGTCTACCTTTGGTAGCCGGGTCAGAATATCCTGATAATGTTGAGTACGCAAACCCAAACCAAATCCGAGGTAAGGGAGTTTTTTTTCTGAAGAAGGGGGCATTCGTTAACTCGCTAAAAACTGCAATCAGGTCAAACCTGATTGCAGCATTATCAAAAAGATTACTCAGCTACAGTACCACCAGCTTTTTGACAATCAGCAGCAGTCATTGACATAACGCCTGCGCCTTTGCAAGAATTTTGACCTTTACAAGTATTGTTTGCTGTTTTGCAGCTCCCTTGGCCTTTGCAAGAATTAACACCTTTGCATTGAACTTGTGGAGCATCAGTTGTGTCAGCAGCAAAAGCAGGAACTGAAGCAAATACAGCAGCAGCACCAAACGCCAGAACAGCACCAGTCATTTTAATTTTGTTCATTAGAGCATCCTTTCATTATTTTAAATAAATAATTTATTGTTATTCCAGGTACATCCTTTTTATAGGGAGATAATTTTGGTTAACAAAGCATCCCCCACACGCTAGTGTAGATAAGAAAAATTATTACTGTCAAGGCAATCTTTTAAAATGAGCCTACTAACCGGTTAATTAGTGGATTTATAAACAAGTATTCACCAATAAACCGGGTTGGTAATTGATACGATGAATAACCAGCGTGTAAGTGAACAAATATTGATTATATTCGATTTGCTTGATTGACGCTTCGCCACGAAAATACTGCGCTGAAAATAAAATCGGACTGTCTTTATCGAGAAATTCTGAACTGCTCACCAGCAATTCATTCTCAGTTAATTGAATGAGCCATCCAAATGCCTTAATGTGCCCGCAACGTAATTCAACATTCACGGGTTGAACAGGCTGAATTTGCATAGATCTCTCCGGTGCAGCCATTCTCACTTGAATTATAGTTTAAAAGAAGACTAATTGGTTTATTATAAACCAGATATGAACCGTCTAAATTTTCGCTGATCCTTACCCCATGCGGATCCTGAGCGACATTCACCGCTGCAATAAATATCTTAAATTTATGACTAAAAAATTGACACAAAGCCCAAAACATGAGAAATTTACGCAAATTATATTATTTCTAGCCATAAATATGCCTCTAATTGAAGTTTTACCGAAATCCACACCTTCCACTTATAGGCTTAACTTTGCTTATGCCGGTCTGATTATGGATCAAGAAAGTCTTGATAATCATGCCGTTAATATGATGAAAGTGTTAGCCGGGGGATTAAAAAATACCAACCTGGTTTTAAAACAGGGAGGGGGGCGTTTTAACCTGCATACATTGAAGATAAACCGGGCTGATCGTGAATTATTTGTCAGCCTTGATGCAAAACTGATTAGCCCGAAACTAGCGCAAGGCACTTATTTAGTTCATCTCAAATTCATTAAGAACCATGCTTATGGTCAAAGTGCGGCTTTTTTTGACGAAGCCTACTTACAGAACTACATCAAAACCCATCGGGAACCAATGCTTGCTTCAGTGTATTCTCCAGAACAATTGCTCAACTGGTATAACCAGCAAAGCCGACAAAAAGATCGCTCACAGGAATTAGCGACTACCGAAAGCGAGTGGTTGCCCGTGTTTAACTTTAACCGAACATTATTCACCTTGACGCAAGAACAGGCCAAGTTACTGGATATTGATATTGTATTACCTTATGTTCTTAGTGGTCCTGGCGGTGCGGGTAAAACGTTAATGTTGCTGGCCTCGATGGTCCACTACATTGAAAATTTGCCTGTTCCTGTCGAATCCGATAAAAAAATTCGCATTCTATACTTAACATTGGGCGATGATCTATTAAAACAAACACAATCAAGCTGGAGAAAAACACCCCATTCTGCCGCCGAAAAAGGGGTTGAGGTGGATTTTACGGCCTACCTTGATCTCTGCACGATGAGGTTAAACGCTGATCCTGAACGGGCTGTCTGGCAATTAGCACCCGCTAAAACTTTTTACAACTGGTTCAAAGTATTCCATGGCGATCAACAAAAGCATGTCTCAGTGCGTCTGGATGAAAAAATAAAAAATAAAAGGAAAAGGCCGCAAAACCAGCCAATATCGCAAGAACAGATTGAAGATGTCTTTGAAGCATTGCAATGGCTTGCTTTACGAGCTTCTCAGCCGAGTTTGATAATAGGCCAAAGGCTAACGCTTTTTCCCGAGCTAAGCGATCAACAATACTTGCAAGACGTATTGGTACAATACAACGAGTATTTATCCAGTCTAAAACTGGTGCAACCCGAATGGTATCTATTTAAACCGGTTAACGATGACGAAAAATATGATTTGCTTTTGATTGATGAAGGCGAAGCGTTGTCGGCAATACAAATAAAGAATGCCATGGGTCAGGTGAAAAACAACCAACGCATTACCGCTACAGATAGCAGACAGGACACTGAACGATTATTTCCAAATCGTCCCTGGCTTATTGAGGAGGAACGACGGCTTTCTGGCCGCAAGGATGTGCATTTTATCTTGCCCGTTACCAAGCGCTGTTCAGCACCTGTTGTTGATACACTCAATAAATTCTTGCGCGTTACTGATTGGGTTACCGGTGGTTATACGGACAAATTTGAATACAGTTATATCAGTGAAGAAAGCAACAGGGATGGCGATGTGCTTTTCTTTACAGGTTCCAATGCAATCGAAAAATGGAAAGAGCGGTTTGCCAATCTTCAAGATCGTTCACAGGTGGTTATTTTAACCCGCGAACAGGATGTGCAGCTGGCGAAAACCAGGTTTGACACCGCAAATGTCACCACCGTCACGCGTTTTCGCGGCCTCGAACGTTCTATTGTGGTGTTGTTTAATTTGTTCAGCAGTGACGTCTATGCAGAAATTAACAAACTTTCCGCATCAATGCCCAAAGACTTGAGCAAAAAATTTGGCCGTGTTCGAGATATGGGAAATAACAGGCTTTATGGACGCGCATGCCGGATTATTATTACCGCCCTTAAACGGGCGTTGGGAACCGTTTGTATTGTGCAAAATGAGGCCGATTCGCATCGATTTAATCATATTTTAAATCTGATCAAGCCAGAACCCAAAGCAAACCTGCAAATCACGGCCCAAGAACCCATACTTACCCCTGAAGAAAAACTGGCGAAGTGGGAATTAACGGTTAATGAACTGATTGATAGCGGACTGGTAGAGGAAGCGCAAGCTATTTATGAGCACGAACTGGCTAAAGTTCGCGGCCCCTGGACGTTTTCACAAGCGCCTGCGTCAACAGAAACCAGCAAACCATCAACAACCTCAACCGCTACAGTAGCTAACCAAAAAAATACTCCCGTCAAGAATGCTAAGAGTATCGTACCCATCTATGATGAAAAGGGCTGGTCGCAACTTATCTCAGGCTCTGATCGACGAGAAGCTTTCAATATCCTTTTCAAATCCGCAAAACCCGATTACGGATGTGCTCTTGAAGCCTTGCTTTGCACGAGCCATCCCTCCTCCATCGCCTTTATTAAAGCGGTAAAGAATAACGACTCATTTGCCCGTGCTTTGACGCAGGTGCTGCAAAAGAACTTCCAAAATGGAATCACCAGCGTAAAAATTAAAGAAACAGGATTAACCGTTAACTTGTCTCCCGCTAAAATTCTTGAAAGTCAGCAGGGTGTGGGATTAATTTGGCATTTACAATCAAAAACAGCATTGCCTTTATCAAATAATTGGTTGAGTGGTCATTATCCCGGTCTCTTTGAAAAATTAGTGGAAATGGCTCCCTTTGACAACAATGCAGCCCAATGGTTAATTTATGCATTAAACAACGCCCCTAAATGCAAAAATCAGGCAGAGAAAATTAACCTGGGTAAAGTGGTGTCAGAAAAATCGCTGTTTGAGCACCTGCTGGTAACCGCTTCCGGAAGAGAGTTACTGGTTAATTTACTGCATGATGCTGCGCATAATCATTTGACGGTCGCTGCAATTCGCGATTTTTTCCTAAAAGAGGTCGATGGACACCAGATTTGTTGGCAGTTATTGCTCGTCAATAAAGAAAACCATGCGGTGTTTGCAGAATGTATCCACTTTTTACCCCGGTTAGCCGCGCAATTGCTAAAAATATCGCCTGAAAACAGAAATCCAGTGCTTAAACACTTATTTACCTCAACAGCCGGTCTGATTTGCATTAATCATCTCTATCTGCAAGAGGGCTCAGCAGGAAAACGGTTAATCTATTCCTTGCCGCTTGAACACTGGATGCTAAAAAATGAGAACAATGTATCTGCGCTACAGATTGCAACTTCTTATGAAGGATTACACCTTCTTTTAAAAGACTATTTTTCATATTCAGCAGTCAGCATAGCAACGATGTTGCATTCTACAACACGACTTAAATTGCGTGATCTCATTATATCAAATAATTTTACCGATTTTGTGGATTCTATTTATGATTATCTGCCTGTCGAACAGCGTCCTGCATTCATCCACAATTTGCTTGAATTGATAACCCATGATTTGAACAACCCTAAATTCAATAATTACCAGGAATGGGTTTCATTGTTGACCACACTTATCACTGAATATCAGGATGAAGCGGGTAGCTATCAAATCGATACTCAACCAATTATTCATTGGCTTTTGATTAACAATAAGGAAGCCCTCCTGAGTAAAATCATTGATCAATCACAGGGAAACTTTGCCTGGATTTTTGAGACCAAAGACCATTACAACCGCGCCGCTTATGACATTGCCTTTCAATTGAATCGCAAGCATTTTTTGGTAGCACTAGTCAATTCAAAAGGAGCCTGCGCAGAACTCTTCAAGCAACATGGTAAGCACGCAAGACAAGCCTTACTGACATGGTTGAACTTGCATAAGATGATTTCAATTGAAGCGCTTAAAGTTAAAGAAAATCAGGAAAATTACGTAGGGCTCTTTTTATCAAGGTGTTTTTTAGACAAACCCTTTTTGTATCATATCCTGCGTACAGTAGTCACCTATAACAATTTCAAGACCCATCTGCAAGATAAAAATCTTGCACTAATCATTCTTTCAATAATGAAAAAAGTGATGGGTATACTGCATCAAAAAGAATCATCATTACTCTCCTTGATGTCCAGTGCAAACTCCAAACGTGCTTTTGAATTGATGGGACTTTTTCGCAATATCAATGCTGCCAACCAGCCTCGTGGACGACTTTTTACTACTGAAGAGGAAGCCATTTTTATAACGGATGCGGGGTACCACATTAAGTCTTTGGACAATTGTCCAGGAGCAATTGCCCAATTATGCGAAGAAATTCCTGCCTCCGGGATGAAGGGATTGTTTGTGGGATATGAAAAGAACGCCGAAATACTGACCACGGTTCTCATGAACATCGCAAGGCATTTTTCACAAGATGATGAACAGCGTATTTTTCTGGCGCTACTGGTCATTGAGACTGAGGCTTTGCAACTGCAAGATTTTTATGAAAACGCCACCAACATAAATCTGGCAGATGAATTAAATGCGTTGAAACCCGACTTTTTAACACAACTGTTATCCAACCAAACCACTGTTTTTTATCAGTTGATGCTCTCCACGGCAGGCCGAGCCATTTATCGTGACCTGTTAATCCACAATCCTGCTCTCGCTGCCACAATTTGCTCACGAGAATTTTTGTGTAAATCGCAGAACAATCAATTTTCTGCCTTACAACAACTCGCCGCACAACCCGAAGCACACAACTTATTGCAACAATTATTTCAGCAGTATCCATCACTGGTCAATGAATTGACAACCGACGATCTCTATGAGATGTCACTGTTTCCTCCTAAACCGGAAGAAGAGCCGTGCGATTCAAGTCTTGTATCCCAACTGTTACCCACTTTACCAGGTCGACAATTACTGCTTAAGTGGGTAACGTCTTGCCCCTCTCTGAATCTGTTCCCTAAAGAAACCTATCTTAAAGGTTTATTGCCGGGATATGGTTGCCGCGTGGTTGATTTTCTAATTAACCACTGTCGAATGTCTCGTCTTATTTTACGTGAAATATGCACTCATCAAAAACAGCTATTGCAGTTGCTATCGTGGAAAAATTTAAATATCAATTTGCGATTTAATGGTAATTGGGTTAATTCTCTAAGATCACTTTTACAAGATCAGGCAGGTTTTGAGTGTTTTCTCTCACTCATTACCCATAACCCTGATTTTAATCAACAGGTCACGTGGGAGAATTTGAGTAAACCTTTGGCCGGCGATGTTCTAAACTATAGTGCATTGCATTACATCGCCTTAAACTACCCAACTACCCCATCCAATGGATGGCCTGGCTTTTTAAGCGAGATTATCAACCGCGGCTCGCAGCTTGATTCTGAGGAAGGCATTACCACCTTGAAAAATACGTATATTGGAAGAGAATCATTATGGGAATCTATGCTGCAAACAGACTCCGGCAGACTACTTGCTTCTGGCTTTGAAAACGCTATTGAGGTTGACTTATCAGGATTAAGGTTAGATTAATGCGAGCTGTGGATAAGGAATAGGAAGACCCTATCCGCACTGAAGCCGTTCGTGCTGAGGAGGGTGGAAACCCCGTCCGTCTTATTGCAAAGGCGCGTCATTGTGCTAGCCACGTCATCCTGAGCTAGTAGCCCGTCATCCTGCGCTAGCCCGTCACCCTGCGCTAGTAGCCCGTCATCCTGAGCGCAGCGAAGGATCTCCTGAATCTTGCTCACGACCTTGCTCCATGGAGATCCTTCGCTGCGCTCAGGATGACGGGGTAGCGCAGGATGACAAGAGGCGCACGATGACAAAGAGCTCACGATGACAAAGAGAGCCATATCCACTCACGTTGAAGCGACTTAAAGCATTTGCTCAATGAGTTCTTGCAGATTAGTGAACGAATCATAATGAATCACCAACAATCCTTTGCCATCTTTACCCTGCTTTAAATTAATTCGGGCGTTAAGCCGCTCCGACAATACATCCATTTGCCGGTGCATGGCCGGTGGAATAATTTTAGCTTCTTCTTTTTTAATAGGCAATTGGCCATTTTTAACACGGTTAGCCAGTTTTTCTGTTTCCCGTACTGAAAGATTTTGCGCAACAACCAGACGAGCGACCTGGGTTTGCTGCTCATGCTCAAGACCTAATAAAGCCTTGGCATGTCCCATGTCCAAATCACCATTTTCCAGCAAACGCATCACATCAGGTGCTAACGAAAGCAGGCGTAAAAAATTGCTTACCGCGGTGCGGGATTTTGACAAAATATCTGCAATTTGCTGATGGGTGAGATTAAACTCTTCATGCAATCGTGCCATGGCTCGCGCCTGATCGACCGCATTTAAATCTTCGCGCTGCAAATTTTCAACCAGCGCAATAGCCATTGCTGTTTCATCATCGACCTGACGGACAATTACTGGAGCATCCTGTAATCCAGCTAACTGGCAGGCACGCCAGCGCCGCTCACCGGCGATAATTTCGTAACGCTCAGGGGAAAGAGCGCGTACCACCAAAGGTTGCAGCAAACCCTGTTGGCGAATTGAATTGGCCAATTCCTGTAAGGATGTTTCATCCATTACCCGACGGGGTTGATATTTTCCCGGCTGCAAATCACATAACATCAATTTCTGCGGCTCGGTAGTTACTGCACTCAAAGTCGCATGGGTAATCACTGATGATGACCCAAGCAAAGCGGATAAATTGCGTCCAAGACCCCCACGTTTTACTGCCATATAAACCTCAATTAAACGGTAACTGTCTGTTTGTTCATCACTTCAGCAGCAAGTACCATGTAAGCGGCAGCGCCTGGGGATGTCTTGTCGTATTGTAAGGCAGGCATCCCATGACTGGGAGCTTCTGCTAATCGGACATTTCGTGGAATCACTGTTCGGTAAACTTTATTGCCAAAATGCTCTAAAAGCTGTTTGGATACATCTGAACAGAGACGATTTCTTGCATCATACATGGTTCGCAAAACCCCTTCCACCTGCAAACGCGGGTTTACCGAAGTCTTGACCTGATCGATCGTTGACAATAATGCGGCAAGCCCTTCCAGTGCATAATACTCACACTGCATGGGAATTAATACCGAATCAGCCGCAACCAGCGCATTAATGGTTAGTGTATTTAATGCCGGCGGACAATCGATAAAAATGAAATCGTAGGCGCTGTGTATGGGTTGCAGGGCTTTAAACAAAAACGTTTCGCGATGATTTTGCTCCATCAAACTGACCTCTGCAACCGTCAAATCTCCGTTGGCAGGCAATAAATCATAGCCACAGGTAGTGGTCAAACACGCTTGTTCTGCGAGACAATCACGTAATATCACGTCATTGCAAGTATGTACCAGAGCACTTTTGTCCACCCCGGAGCCCATAGTGGCATTTCCTTGCGGATCAAGATCGATAAGCAAGACGTTCTGTCGATGGGCAGCAATCGATGCGGCCAGATTAATTGTCGTGGTTGTCTTACCAACTCCGCCTTTTTGATTGGCAATTGCAATGACTTTCGCCATAATTATTCCTTGCTAAAATTTTTCAATGATTACACAGCAGCGCTCGCCTTGCAGACCGGGCACCACGTAGTTTTTCACCTGAGAGACTTGGTTGACTGCATGTAATTCTGTTTCGGGGTAACGCCCTTTCATGGCAAGCCAGATGCCTTTGGATGCTACCAGGTGCTCAGTCCAATAAAGCATTTGCGCCAAATCGCTGAAAGCCCGACTAATTACTGTATCAAAAGGTTGCGCCGGATGAAAGTTTTCTGCGCGATCATGAACAATTTCAATGTTTGAAAGGGCTAACGAGCGTTTTACTTCCTGTAAAAAACGGGTTTTTTTACCATTGCTGTCTAGCAACACAATCTGACAATCAGGCCTTGCAATGGCCAAAGGAATACCGGGAAGACCCGCACCAGAACCCACGTCAATTAAATGTTGACCGTGCAAGAATGGCAAAATGGCCAGACTATCGAGCACATGCAAGGTGGCCATTTCAGACAACTCACGAATGGCCGTCAAATTATAAGCTTTATTCCATTTTTGCAATAACAACAGGTAGTCGATAAACGGTTTTACCGGTAAGGACAGCCCCATTTCAGCCATTCCCGGCGATAAAATTGACTCAAGCAATACCGCATCATCACTCATGCCATCGCTCGCATTCTTTTCAAGTGTACTAACAATAAAGACAATGCTGCCGGGGTGATACCAGAAATTCGACCCGCTTGCGCAAAAGTCGCAGGCTTAATATGGTTTAATTTCTGAATGGCTTCTGTTGATAAACCCGTAACCTGTGCATAATCAATGTCCGTTGGCAAGGGTGTTGCCTCATGTTTGCGCAGGCGATCAATATCCATCTGCTGACGCTCAATGTAGCCGGCATACTTGCTTTGGATATCTAATTGTTCGGCCACATCATCCGCAACTTCGGGCAAGTTGAACAGTTCAACCGCCTGCAATTGCTTGTAACTGATTTCAGGACGCTTGAGCAAGTCAGACGTTTTGCAATCATGTTGCATGGGCTTATCCAAAAGTTCAGGCATTTTGTCATAATCCGCCACACGAACTGGCGTGGTGCGCAATTGTTCACGAACAGTATCTATAGCCGCGCGCTTTTCGGCAAAAACTTGCCAACGAAAATCACTGACCAAACCTAGTTCCCACCCTTTCTCAGTCAATCGTAAATCAGCATTGTCTTCACGCAACAACAACCGGTATTCGGCACGTGAAGTAAACATCCGGTAGGGCTCTTGAGTGCCCAAGGTAATGAGATCATCAATCAGCACGCCAATATAGGCTTCATCACGTCGTGGACACCACAATTCTTTTTCCTGTCCAAGCAATGCCGCATTCATTCCAGCGATTAACCCCTGCGCGGCGGCCTCTTCATAACCGGTCGTACCGTTAATCTGACCGGCAAAAAACAAATTATTGATGGCTTTGGTTTGCAAAAATGAGGTTAAACCGCGAGGGTCAAAATAATCATACTCAATGGCGTAACCCGGACGGGTGATGTGGGCGTTTTCAAACCCTTTAATGGTGCGCACAAATTGCACCTGCACATCAAAAGGCAGGCTGGTTGAAATGCCATTGGGGTAAATCTCATCACTGGTCAAACCTTCCGGCTCTACAAAAATCTGGTGTGAAGATTTATCGGCAAAACGCACCACTTTATCTTCAATAGAAGGGCAATAGCGCGGGCCAACGCCTTCAATAACCCCGGCATACATGGGTGACTGATGCAGATTTGCCTGAATAATATCGTGGGTCTTTTGCGTCGTGTGAGTGATATGACAAGGCAATTGCTGCGGGTGCAAATCAACACTACCTAACAGTGAAAACACCGGAACCGGAGTATCACCGGGCTGCTCATCCATTTTTGAATAATCCAGCGAGCGCCGGTCAATTCGCGGTGGCGTGCCTGTTTTTAAACGGCCAACCGGCAAATCCATTTCCCGCAGTTTGGCAGCCAGGGCAATAGCCGGTGGATCACCGGCACGCCCGCCGGCATATTGTCCCATGCCGACATGGATTTTACCGGCGAGAAACGTGCCCACCGTCAGCACCACAGCACGCGCACGCAACACCAGCCCCATTTGGGTCACAACACCCCTCACTTGGCCATTCTCAATCAATAAATCATCAACAGCTTGTTGAAAAAGGGACAGGTTAGGTTGATTGCAAAGGAATTGCCTAATCGCCTGACGGTATAAAACACGGTCTGCCTGCGCACGTGTAGCGCGAACTGCCGGGCCTTTTGACGCATTAAGAATACGAAACTGAATGCCTGCCCTATCTGCCGCAAGCGCCATCACGCCATCCAGAGCATCAATTTCCTTCACCAAATGCCCTTTGCCAATACCGCCAATCGCCGGATTACAGGACATCTGCCCCAGCAAATCCAGGTTATGCGTTAACAACAAGGTCTGCGCACCTAATCGCGCCGCAGCCAAAGCCGCTTCAGTACCCGCATGACCACCACCCACTACGATAACATCGTATTGTTTTTCCAGATTCATAATCGCTTAAATATTGGACAACAAAAAGCGCAATTATACACATTTTTGCCAATTCCCCCAAGCTATTTAGGCTGCAGTTGGCAAAAAGTGAGGGGTGAAGACGGGATTGGGTTCAAAGTTTCTATAACTCAATTCCGCAGTTTTTAACAAATCCGCGCCAAATCTAAAGATATCGTCTTTGCGAGGGCACGAAGCAACCCAGGTGTGGTGCACAGAACCCCACGGCGTTTTCATGAGTAATAATCAATCATTACGCATGAGATAAAAAAAAATGACCTTTCAACCTTTTGCCACCAAAAATTCCTCCCATACTATGAAATCAATAAGATATAGATTTTTT
>Ga0105047_10015479_pt1 | contig 12008 bp, 14 predicted proteins | sample MAT04_FD_78384 | JGI IMG/M metagenome (GOLD analysis project Ga0105047, IMG submission 78384) | Freshwater microbial communities from Lake Fryxell liftoff mats and glacier meltwater in Antarctica - MAT-04 (megahit assembly) | ecosystem: Environmental > Aquatic > Freshwater > Ice > Liftoff... | reverse complement strand
GCTGTTGGGTGTCTTCGTGACGCTGAAGGGCATGAGCTACATCGGCCACGGGCTCAGCCACGCCATCTTCGGGGGAGCGGCCATCTGCGCGGCGATCGGGCTCAACTTCTTTGTCGGAGCGGGGATCTGGGGAATGGCGACCGGGCTCGGCGTGAGTCGTGTGACCCGACGGAAACTGATCGCGGCCGATGCGGCGATCGGGGTGATCACGACCGCGAGCTTCGCGTTCGGGATCGCGTTGCTGGGATTGTACAGCCGGGTGAAACAGAGCATCGAGGCGACGGTGTTCGGGAGCGTGCTCGGAGTGTCGACGACTGATGTGTTGGTGATCATCGGGGTGACGATCGCGACGGTGGTCGTGGTGGTGGCGTATTACCGGCCGTTGCTGTTCACCACGTTCGACAGCGATGTTGCCGAGGTGTCGGGGGTGCGGACGGACCGGATCGATGCGTTGCTGATGTTGTTGTTGTGCGGGGCCATCCTGACGAGCATGAAGGTGCTCGGGGTGACGTTGATCGCAGCGGCGTTGGTGGTGCCCCCGGTGATCGCCAGGATGCTGACGAACTCGTTCAGCCGGATGCTGTGGCTGTCATCCGCGATCGGTGCAGGTTCGGGGCTGGTAGGGATGTACCTCAGCTATCACCTCGACATCTCGTCGGGGGCCACGATCGTGTTGGTGAACTTCGTGATCTTTGCGGGGGTGTTCGCCGTAACGGGACCACGGGCACTCCGCCGGACGGCGATGGCGGCGAATGCGGCGAATGCTGCGGCGGTGGGGACGGGTCCGGCGGCTCCGGCGGCTCCGGCGGGCGCCGAGTTGTCGCTGGAGCCCCGCATCGGTAGGGTGTGAGCACGCCGCGGGGTGGAGCAGTTCGGTAGCTCGTCGGGCTCATAACCCGAAGGTCGCAGGTTCAAATCCTGCCCCCGCCACCATCGAAAACCTTGCAAACAGCGGGCCTCCGGGCCCGCTGTTGCTGTTCCGGGATGCGCTTCTACCTGGACTTCTTCCGGAATTTCTTCCAATTGTCCCGAATCGTGTCGCCTGAGGGGGCCGTAAATGCGTCTGCCCATGATTCTGGGGGTTTCGGAAATCTGCCCGATACCGTCGCAGGGCCATGAACCCGCTCCCTTCGATCACGAAGCTTGTCTTCTCAAGGCTCCGATGGGTGTTCGCCACCGGTGATCAGCGCGACGCTGAGATCCTCGCGTTGCGTCACCAACTCCTCGTTCTTCAACGCCAGGTCGAACGAGCGAAGTTCACCGAGACCGACCGGACCATCCTCGCAATGCTCTCCGGTGTGTTCGACCGCCGGCGTCTCGCCGACGTGTTCCTGATCGTCAGGCCTGACACCGTGATCGGCTGGCACCGCCGACTCGTCGCCCGGCATTGGACCCAACCACCAACCGGGAAACGAGGCCGACCACCGATCGAACCCGAACTCCGACAGCTGGTCATCAGGCTCGCCCGGGAGAACCCCAACTGGGGCTACCGTCGAATCCACGGCGAAATCACCCGACTCGGACACCCCATCGCGGCGTCAACAGTGTGGAAGATCCTGAGGTCAGCCGGTATCGACCCCAGCCGTGACCGTACGGGCCCGACGTGGATCGAGTTCATCAGGTCCCAAGCAGCGGGGATCATCGCAACCGACTTCGCGTGTGTCGACACCGCGTTCCTGCGCAGGTTCCACGTCCTGTTCGTCATCGAGGTGCACTCCCGTCGGGTGCATCTCGCCGGGATCACGACGAACCCGACCGGTCCGTGGACCACCCAAGCAGCACGCAACTTCCTCATGCGCCACAACAACGATCAGGGGTTCCGGTTCCTGATCCGCGACGGCGCCGGACAATTCACCCGATCCTTCGACGATGTGTTCGCCGGCTCAGGGGTCACAGCGATTCGGATCCCACCACGAGCTCCACAGGCGAACGCGTTCGCGGAACGATGGGTCCGAACGCTCCGCCATGAGATGCTTGACCGGACAATCATCTGGAATGAGCGGCAGCTCCGATCCCTGCTTGTCGAGTACATCGACCACTACAACCAGCACCGCCCCCACCGCGGGATCGACCAGCGGGCACCCAACGACGACGCCGACGCGGCAATCCCAATCGGGCAAGGCCTCCCGATTCGGCGTCGCAGCACATGCGGCGGTCTCATCAACGAGTACCGCACCGCAGCCTGAGCAATTCCCACCAGCCACCAGAACTCACGGGAGATCAGCTTCAACGCGCCAGACCGACCATCACCGCCAACCCCGACCCCGTCGGACAGTGATCCAGCACCACCGACGGATTCTCGACACCAACAGGCACAGGCGTCCCATACCGCCGGGTCCGCGACGTTCGCGATGCACGGCAGAGCGGCGCAGCGAAGGAACCCTCCTGACTCCCGACACAGCCCAGGATCGTGGGCTGTGTCGGCGTTTCGGATGGACCTTGCCACGCGTTGCTCACCTCTTGATTTCGTCTGCGGTCGCTCGCCAACCTTCTCGGGCGCTCGGGTAGCGCGGCTGCCAGTCGCTCGCTTCCCGGAAGCGGCGATTGCTGACACGCATCGACCGAGTCAGTGACGCCAGCCGATCGCCGAGCAGAAATGCCGCTCGTCCTGGGCCACGGATCAAAGGTCGCGTGCCTGCGGCACTGGCGAGGGCGACCGCATAGGCGTGGTTCGTGAGCGGCTCGTCGTCGACGATGTTGTAGATACCCGAGGCGGCCCGTAGAGCAGCAGCGACGGCGGTCCCGCCGTCGTTCACGTGAATGGACGACAGGTAGGAGTTCCTGCTGCCGACGAGCGGCACCACGTGGTGGTCGGCCATGGACAGGAACTGCTCGCTATGTCGCGCACCGGGCCCGTAGAACAGCCCCAGCCGCAAGATGACCCCGATCCCTCCTGCTTCGCTGAACCGTGCCGCGCTCGACTCGGCGGCGAGGTTCCCGCGCGCGTTCGGGTAGGGGTCCGGCGCCACGCTCTCGTCGATCCAGGCGTCACCGCAGTCGGGATAGACCATGCTCACCGACTCCTGAACCAGACGCGGGACGCCAGCGGCGAGTGCGGCGTCAACGACAGCGGCGGACCCGTCGATTCGGATCCGCTCCGTTGGCCGCCAAGCTCGTCGGAAGGCGAACGTCGCCATGGTGGGCATCGACGTCGCGAGGTTCACGATCGCGTCGTGGCCTCGGAAGGCCCGCTCGAGTGCAGCGCGATCGAACATCGAGACCTGAACCGGAGACGCGCCCTGCGCTTCGACTGCCTCCGACTTCTCACGATCTCGTGCGAGCGCGGACACCTCGTGGCCAGCGGTACGCAGCGCCAGCAAAGCGTGGCCGCCGATCGCGCCGGTTCCTCCCAGCAGGAACACTCTCATCGGACAACCGTAAGTCTCCGGCAGGGACCCCTGCCCCACAACGCCGGATCGATGTCGTTCGCGAACGTGGCCGAGCGGCACTTCAGGGATGCTCGCCGGACTCGATGTTCCTGCCGGGTTGGTTGTCACCCGGATGAGTGCGCCAGGTGGACCGGCAGGTGGGTCGGGCTTCGGAACGCAAGCGAGGTCTTCCACTCGAGGTGAGTCTCGTCGACCTCATAGGACCCGAGCGCTTCGACGATGGCAGGGAGGGCGACCGTCAGCTCGAGCCGTGCAAGCGCAGCACCGATGCAGTGGTGGATCCCGTGTCCGAACGAGATCGGTGCAGGGTCATCGCGATCAACCCGGAGCCGGTCCGGGTCGGTGAAACGTGCCGGGTCGCGGTTCGCTGCGCCGAGCATGACGGTGACGTTCTGGCCTGCCTTGATCGTCTGCCCGGCGACCATGACGTCCTCCAGGGCTTGGCGGGGGTCGGTCTGCAGGACCGTGTCGTAGCGAAGGAGTTCCTCGACGGCGTTGGGCCACAGGTCGGGCTGATTCCGCAGGAGGTCCCGTTGCTCGGGGTGCCGGCCGAGCGCGACGAGGGCGTTCCCGATCACACCGGTGGTCGTCTCGTGTCCGGCGAAAACAAGGATGACGAGCAGGCTGAGCAGCTCGGTCCGGTTGATCTGGCCGGCGGCTTCGCTGCGGACGAGGTCGGTGAGCAGGTCATCGGTCGGGTGAGCAGCGCGCTCGTCGGCCAGGGAGCTGTAGCAAGTCGTGAGTTCGGTGCTGGCTCGGTCGACCTCGGCGGGGTCGAGGGGGACGAAGGGGTCGAGGGCGCGCCGCAGGACCGTGGAGATCTCCGTGATCCAGCTCCAACGTTCTTCCGGGATCCCGATGAGCTCCGCGATCACTTGGATGGGGAGCGGCTCGGCGATCGACGTCATCAGCTCGGGTGTCGGGTCGTTCGCGATCCCCTGGAGCAGACGGTCCGCGATCGCTCGGATCCGTGGCTCGAGTTGTTGCATCTTTCGGGGGGTGAACGCTCGACTCACCGCGCCGCGCAGGCGAGTGTGCAGCGGCGGATCGGTGAACAGCAGAGCATTGCGGAACAGCGCCTGGGTCTGGTCCGACAGCTCTGAGTAAGGCCGGGTGTCCATGAGCAGTTCCATCTGGCCTGCGACGCCGAAGCTCGAGGAGTGCAGGACCTCGCGTGCTTCCTCGTAGCCCACGACCGCCCACTGCTGGAACAGGGGGCTGAACGAGACCGGGCCGGACTCCCGCATCCGTTCGTAGATCGGGTACGGGTCGACGAAGCGGTCCGGGCCGAGGATGTTGCCCCACCGGTCGAACCGGAAGACGGCGTCAGCCAGTCGAGGGCGTCGCACAAGCCCACGCATGACACGAAGCGCGATCTCTTCGCGACGGGCCATCAGCGGTGCTCGCACTCTGTTCGGGTCATAAGTAAGATCTTACTTATGACCAGAGAGGCTCGCACGAGAATCCTCGGGGCAGCCGTCGAGTGCTTCGCTGCCAAGGGGTATGCGGCCACGAAGATCTCCGACATCGAGCGCGCCGCCGGGCTGAGCGTCGGTGCCGGCGGCACGTACCGGCACTTCGCATCCAAACGGGCGATCCTGGAAGCCATCGTCGACCTGATCGTCGACCTGCCCGACGACGAGATCGCGCCGCCCGGTGACGACGTCGAGGCGATCGCTCACGAGATGCTCGACTTCATGCGTACCGACGTACTGCGCATCTACTTCCGCGACCTCGACGAGTTTCCGGACCAACGCCAACGGATCAATGAGCGGACTATCAACACGTCCTACCGGGTCGTCGCGAACCGCATTGCCGCCGCCAACCCGACGATCGACGCGGACGCCGCCGCAGCCGTGCTGCTCGGTTCCCTCATAAACTTCCGCGTCAATGAAGCCCTCATCGGTCCCGACGCCAACGGCGTCGACCGAGACCGATTCATCACCACCTGGGCAAAGATCTACCGGTCGATCCTCAACGACGAGCCAACGCCTCGCTGACCCACGGCGACGTGCCCCCTAGCGCCGGGTCGATGTGATGCCGAACGGCACCTCTGGATGCGGAGCAAATTCCCTGGAGGAGAGGCTCCGACCGAGCATTGCGACCAGCCCTGCAGCCGTCACTGCGCCGGTTGCCTGGACGAACGGGCGGCGATCCGTCGTGCTCGCCGCCGCGCGTCCGAGTGCTCCGCCGAGTCCAAGGGCGAGAAGGTGGTTGTCACCAGCAGTGGCTGCGACGAGCCCTCCCGCGATCGACACGAGGGTTGCCGCATCTGACTGCCGAGCACGGCCCGACCGATGGAGCCGACTTGCGGAGGCCGCCCCTGCCACGGCGAAGATGGCGGCCGATGCGCCACCGCCGGGTCGACCGCCGAGGGCGTATCGCACTGCATTCGTCGCGAATCCTGCACAGAAGTACGTGGCGAGGAATCGTTCCCGATCGAGTTCCCGTTCCGCTGGACCGCCCACAGCGGCGAGCAGCGCCGTGTTGATCCCGAGGTGGACGAGACCACCGGGGTGAACGAGCAGCGAAGTCAACGGTCTCCAGATCTGTCCTTCGTCGATCGCTGCACCAGTCGGTACGGCAAGATCGACGATGGCTTCTCCACCAATGCGTTCATGCTGGATCGCGAAGAGCAAGCCGTTCAACAGGGCAAGCCACGGCCAGGTGGCGTGCGACGATCGGAGCGGCCGACCCTCGAATCCAGGTTCCACGCGAGAGAACCTACGCCGCTACTGAACGGCCGACTGCCACCTATCGCCGGGTCAGCGGGCTGTGTCCCCGATGGTTGCGAGCAACAGCCGGTACGTGGTCGCCAGGTCCGCGTCGGCCGGCAGGTGTCGTGCCGCCGGCCGGCGATCGCTGATGTCGGCGAGACGGTCGAACGCTTCGCCGACAACGTGTTCGATTTCGGCCGCGCCCACGTCTGCCTCGGGGTGCAGCTCGGCCGACGATCGGAGCTCATCGCGACGGCGACGGAACCGCTCGATCACCACCGTCGGTTCGGCAACGAGCACGACTTCCACGAACTCAACTCCACATCTGCGCGCCAGGGCGTCGAGCCGTTCGATGAACTCGATGCGCCCGACGTACTGCGGGACGATGACGTCGTGACCCGAGGTGAGCTGGGCCTCGGCCAATGCGAGCGCGAGTTCGCGCGCCGCCATACGTGACTCCTCCAGTCGATCCCACTGGCCGAGGTGAGCACGCAGCTCATCGATGTCGACCAACAGCGCCAACGGGTGATCGTCGAGATAGCGCCGAGCCAACGAGGTCTTCCCTGATCCCGGTGCACCGTTCAGATGGACGAGACGTACCAAGGCTCCAGTCTGGCCGACGCGGCTGTCCCATAGCGCCGGTTATACGGGAGATCCACCTCCTGGGCTGTGTGCCCGGGGACCCTTCTCGGGCTCAGGTCCGTCGCCGGAGGGAAGCGTGTCCTGTGGAGCCCACGGTTCGAGTGTGTGGTCGGTGAGGGAGGCTCCAACGGACCGAGGGTGATTCAGTCACCGCCCCATGACCGACCTGCCAGCTCAGCGAGGCGTCGTCGCCGGCTGACCCAGGTGGGTCCCAGGGTGTCGATCCCTGCGAGGCGTGCCGCCGCCCCAGCCTGTCAGCTCAGCCGCGCAGACCGCTCCGCGATGCTCATCGCACGGCCGAGGCGGCGGCGCCAGACTTCGATGCCGATCGTGCCGACGACCGTCGGTGCGAGCCACGGCACCAGCGACGCCGTCCCGGTGACAGGACCGTCCACGGTCAACGCGACCACGATGAAGGCGGTGACCAGCGAGATGTACGAGCCGCCGATGCCGTGGGCGTAGCCGTGGAGCCAACCGGCGTACCTTCGGCGCATCGATTCACCCGCCAGCACCACGAGGGCCACCGTGAGGAACGAGACAGGGACGAGCCACCACAGCTCGGGACGGTTGGTGACGACCAGCACCACCGCGGTGCCGGCGACGAGGACCACGAGAAGGACGTACGACTGCCAGAGGCGGTCGGCGGGGGACCGGCCGGGACCCAGGCGCCGGCTCTGCCGGTACATCACGACCGGCCCCAGGAGCAGGCCGAGGGTGCCGGCGGCGACGTGGGTGGCGAGCAGGGCTTGGTGGCTCATGGCGTTTCCTTCGGCGCGGGGGTGTCGCAAGTGAGCGTCCAGCGCTGCGGGCCGGCAGGCCCCAGCGGGTGGTCGGTGGCTTCGGGTTGGAACCCGAAGCAGCGGTAGAAGGCCAGGTTGGCCGGGTTCCAGGTCTCCAGGTGCATGTCGTCGCCGACCTGAGCGATCATCGATGTGAGCAGGGCCCGACCGGTGCCGCGACCCTGCGATTCCGGTGCCACACCCACAACGTTGAGCTGCCATCGCGGCTGCGCGGGGAAGTTGTTCGTGCACGCGGCGAGGAACCGCATCAGGCGCGGCAGCGACGCCGGTGCGATTCCGATCAGTCGGGCGAAGGCGGGGGCGCTGTCCAGCTGTCGGCGCCAAGGGACGGGGAAGGCGCCGGGCGGCAGCCATGCGGCGGCGCCGACGACGCGGCCATGGTCACGAGCCACATCGATTCGGCCGGCCCGGGCCACATCGTTGATAGCGAGCCGGAAGAGAGCGCGCAGAGCCCGCTCGCGTCGGAGCGGGTCTTGGTAGATCCACGCCATGGCCGGGTCGTGGACGTGGCTGGCGGCGAGGACGTCGGCGGTCAGCCCCAGGTCGCCCCGGCGCATCGGTGCGACATCGATCATGTCTGGTCACTCGTCGACTCGTCATGCGACTGCCGCCCCGGGGAGCCATAGAGCATCCCGGCCGCGCGACGTGCGATGCCGGGCAGGTCCTGCTCGGGCAGCAGTTCGCGGACGTGGGCGGTGTCCAAGCTGCCCGCCGCAGCCAGGGTCGCGAGCCCGTGCACCAAAGACCAGCCCGCCACCACCGCCGCGGCCGCGTCTGCCACCGCGCCGCTGTGCGACATCTCCTCGACCCCGCCCAGAAGGACTGCGAAGGCCTGCCGCTGCGCGGCGGCGAGTCCGGGATCGGTCTCGTCCAACAGGTCGTGCCGGAACATGACGTCGAAGTGGGCGGGGAAATCTGTGGCGAACTGCACGTAGGCGACTCCCACCTCGCCGAAGTCGGTGTCGCCGGCGGCGCGCAACCGCTCGCTGAGCAGCGTGAAGCCTTCCGCGGCCAGTGCGGTCAGCAGGCCGCCCCGGGTCGCGAAATGGTGACGCGGTGCCGCGTGCGACACCCCCGCATCGCGAGCCAGCGCCCGCAGCGACACCTGCTCGGCGCCGTCGCGCTCGATGACGTCGGCTGCGAGCCGAAGCAGTTCCGTACGAAGCCCGCCGTGGTGGTACTGATCTTTCATGACCACATCTTGTCATCGACAACTTGTCATTGACAAGTTATCGATGACGAGTTCAGGGGGTCTGAGTCAATGGTGTGGGGGACCACCAACATCGTGGCGACCGAGTTTCTGCCCGACGGTCGACCCATGCTCGCCGCCTGTACCCGAGCGCTCCCGGTCGGCTTGGGATTCGTTGTGTGGTCACGGCGCCTTCCGACCGGCCTGTGGCTTCGGTTCCACCTGGACTTCGAGCACGATGGCGACCCAGATGTTGCGTGCGACGACCCAGGTTGTCCGGCGCGAGCGTGCGATCCCGAACCGCCTCCAGCGTGGGCTCCATCATCGGCGTTGTCGCACTCACGATCGGCTACCACGTGCCGCGCAACGACCTGCTCGGCGCAGTCGACCCGAACAGCAACGAAGGCATCGCGTACTGGGCCACCTACCTCAACGAGTGGGTCAGAATGAACCACGTCCGCACCATCGCCCCGCTCGCCACGTCGGTGATCCTCACGCTCACCGGAGACTGAAGGCCGTCCTGCCACCTCGGTGCTCAGCCGCAGCGTCCGCAAAGTATCCCCGTCACGCTGGACAGGCGAGAACGGTGCTCGCGTGTCCTACGACGACGGCACCGGGCCGGGTTGACGACCAACGTGGGCGCACTCGGCGCAAGAGTGCCTCGCTGCCCCTGAAGCCGACGACGGGTTCCAAGGCCGTGGCTAGGGCCTCTGGTCGAGGGGTTCGCCTCTTGGTCTCAGGCCGCTGAGTTTGCTGCCGGGCCCTCGGACGAGGACGCCTTGCTTTCTGGCCGCGTCGAATGTGATCCGTCCAAGCAGGTAGCCGACGACCGGTTCCGTCGGACCGGTGAGGATGACATCGGGCTGCCGGGCACGTCCTGGTGTGAGCTCAACGCAGCCGTCGCGCGACTCGAGGGTGAAGACTTCGTCGTCGGTGCACAGCTCGACGGTCAGGTTCGCTCGGTCAGGGTCGTAGCCATCGAAACGGGCGATGACCATGTGGTGGAGCCACGCCATCTGGAAGTGGTCGTCACCTCTGGGCCTCGTCATGAGCGGGCCGGCCCACCGACCGAGCGCGTAGACAGCGTCATGCAGCTCGTAGCCCCAGTCCGTGAGCTCGTAGTGCCCGCCGTCGTGTCGCTGGAGCACGCCGCTTTGATCGAGGCTTCGAAGTCGGTCGGCCAACAGGTTCGTGGCGATACCGGGCAGCCCGGCCAGGAGCTGGTTGTAGCCCTTGGGGCTGTCGAGGAGTTCACGCACGATGAGCAGGGTCCACCGTTCGCCGACCACGTCGAGTGCTCGCGCTAGACCGCAGAACTGTTTGTAGGAGCGCACAGGCACACGTTAGCTTGCTTTTCTCAAGTGCAATAACTACTGTTTTTTAAAGTCGAACGCCAGGAGAAATCGTGAGAACCATGACCACCCGGGAGCTTGTGAATGATTACGCCAAGGCGGTGAGCGACGGCGACTTCGACCGACTCGGCGAACTGGTCCACGCCGATGCCAGCTTCGGCGGGACCGTCGTTGCCGAAGTCGAAGGAGTCGACGCCTTCGTCCAAGGCTTCCGGAACCTCCGGCCGATCACCCTTCGCACCGATGTCCGCGCTGTCGTCGTCGAAGCCGATCGTGCCGCTGTCATGTACGACCTGGTCACCGACACGCCCGCTGGGTCGGTGCTGTGCACGGAGTTCTTGACGGTCGACGCCGGCCGGGTTCGGTCGAGCACCCTCGTGTTCGACTGGCGCCTCTGGCCAGAGGTGATCGAGGAACTCCGCAGTCGGGCCGCCAGCCCGACGACGTGAGTTCGCTGTGGCCTACGACGCAAACCTCGCTGAGCGGATACGCGAGACCCTTGCCGCCGAGCCGGAAGTCACCGAACGCAACATGTTCGGTGGTCTTGCCTTCCTGATTCGGGGCTATATGACGGTCGTTGCGAGCAGCAAGGGCGGTCTGATGATCCGAGCAGACCCCACCGAGACCACCGAGCTGGTCGAGTCAACTCCGGCTGAACTCGCCGAGATGCGCGGACGCCCCATGAAGGGCTGGCTGCGTCTGGACTGCGCCGACATCCGGTCCGACGCCGAGCTCGCAACCTGGATCGAGAGTGCCGTCACCTACTCCTCGACCCTGCCACCCAAAACCTGACCACTCGACAGTCTTTGCGAAGGCGGTCAGCTCAAAGATCGCCGACGATCAGCACTGAACTCTGCGAGCGGTGGAGACGGTGCGACGGACCGGAGTTCAGCACCCACTCGACACCAACTGATCAAACTCCGCTTTGATCGCGCCTGCGAGGGGTCGGTGTCCTCAGTTGCTGAGTCGAACCATGACCTCGGTTCGGACCTTGGCTGCGGGGGTGTGGGTGGGGTCGTCGAGGTAGCGCTCGATCACGGTGTCGCCATTCGGGCCGGCGGCTCCGCTCCCGCTGGGAAGGTCGTTGGTGAGGAGTTGCCGGTAGGCGAGTGCGAGCGTGTGGTGCGGACCGATGTGAGTGATCGCGCTGAAGCGACCGCCGGGCAGAATGCCCGGTTCCCACCTTCGACGGTGTGCGTGGTGATTGGCTCGGTGACCGGGAGGTGGACCGTGATCGGGACGTCCTCGGCCAGATCGAGCGGGAACTCGCCGATCACCGGGGGAAAGAGGTCGACCCCTGCACGTTCCGCGGCGCGGAGGAGCCGGTCGATGAGGCGTTCGGTGTCGTGGTGCAGGTGTCGGGCTGCGCACGGGCGCGTGCACTCAGGGTGTGAACGTCGTCTCGCTGTATCAGTTGCACACGCCCTGGTGACAGGGCGCCCATCGAGTGCACGGTGTCGATCACCTGGAGTGCCTCGTCGATCTGGCGACGCTCGGCTCGGAGGCGTGTGCGCTCGATGTCGAGCACGTCGCTCAGCGGCGATCCACCGACGAGATGATCGGCGATGCGGTCGAGGGGCATACCGATGGTACGGAGCGTGGCGATGCAGATGGCCTGATCGAGCTGATTCCAGTGGTAGTAGCGGTACTGCGACCGGGGATCGACCCTGAGGGTGCCGAGAACTCAGCCCGAGCCGGTGGGGTCGAACATTCGGCCGGGAGGACGAGGCTGGACGTCCGGGCGGGCGCGGTGAAGCGAGAGGTCACGAGCCCCCGGTGGTGGGCAGGCGCTGCCGGGTGGTTCAGGCGGCGTGGCGGTACTCGTTGATGAGCCCGCCGCAGGTCGTGTGCCGTCGGATCGGTTTGCCGAGACCGGTCATCGTGACGTCGCCGAGATCGTCGGGTGCGCGTTGGTTCAG
>Ga0105047_10015478_pt1 | contig 12009 bp, 11 predicted proteins | sample MAT04_FD_78384 | JGI IMG/M metagenome (GOLD analysis project Ga0105047, IMG submission 78384) | Freshwater microbial communities from Lake Fryxell liftoff mats and glacier meltwater in Antarctica - MAT-04 (megahit assembly) | ecosystem: Environmental > Aquatic > Freshwater > Ice > Liftoff... | reverse complement strand
TGAGGGCGGCGCACTCGTGCAGGCGATGTCGATCGGCCAGGGCGCGATGGCCACCGTGCACGGCGGCAGCGCCAAGGACGGTGTCGAACGGCTTGCGGAACTGATCGCGTATCACAATGGCATCGACCTGAAGATGGCCCGATGGCAGGTCTACCGCAGCGTCGACCTCGTCGTGCACGTCACCGGCGACAATCGCGCTGGCCGCTACGTGACCGAGATCGTCTCGCCATCGGTGGAGGAGGACGGAGCGCGTTTCATCATGCATCGTCTCTTCTGCGGGCGTCCCGACGCTGCGGATCGACGGGCCCGCCCAGCCGCAGAACCACAACGGCCGATGCTCGATCGGCTCGCTGCGGCCACACCAGAGTTCTCCACGGAGTGGTGGCACACCACCGGTGATACGCACCGGCCGCTGCGTTCGGGACTCGGCGTGAACGCTGCGGTCGTGGGCCAACGGCAAGGGATCTGACCATGACCGCCACCCTTCCTCCCAGCGCCGTTGCGTTCGCCGTGTGCATATTGCTCCTCGGAGCGCTCTTGGCTGTTCTGCGTGCCGTTGCTCCGCCGCGGCACAATGCTGCGTCGGCTTCGACTCCGTCGCTACTGGCAGGCATCAGCGGCAACCGAATTGCCGTGGGTCTCGCGGGCGGCGTCCTCGTCCTGCTGGCCTCGCGCTGGCTGATGCTGGCTCTGCTCGTCGGCCTCCTCATCGTGGTCTGGGGGCGGCTGCTGCACGACACCAGAGCGGACGAAGAGCGCACGCGCATCGAAGGAATCGCCAAGTGGCTGGAGGACTTGCGTGACACGTTGCGCGGCTCGGCAATCGGTGCGGAGGAGGCGTTGGAACAGGTTGCTCTCCGTCCCCCCGACGCCATCGCCGAGCCGCTCCGTACGTTCGCTCTTCGCCGCCGGCAGGGCTTCCGAACGGAGGACGCGTTGGCTGATCTCGCCGAGGATCTGGCGCACCCGACGGCCGATGCCGCAGTCGCCGCGATTCGACTGGTGATCGGCGGGTCCACCAGCGCCGGCCGTCTGTACGGAACGGTGAGTGCCTTGGCGGCTGCCGCCCGTGACGAGGTGACGGCGCGCGAACGCATCGACAGAACCCGTGCGGTGTACCAGTCCAGCATGAAGCGACTGGTCGTCATTGGCGGCCTCCTGATCGCGTATCTGCGGTTCGTCGGGGGCGATCTGTTGACCCCGTACGACACGGCCGTCGGTCAAGTGGTGTTGCTGCTGCCGTTGGGGATGTGGTTGGGATGCGTGCTGTGGCTGCGCTCGCTGTGCCGGTACGACCTGCCGCAGCGCTATCGAATCGTTGGTTCGGCGGTGCCGGCGAGATGAACCCTTTGGAGATCGGCGCGTTGGTCGGCCTGCTCGTGGCAGGTGGATCGTGGTGCATGGTGCGCTCGTTGCAGCGGGCGCCTCGGTCGCTCGCAGCGGCGCGCCACCGTATGTATGGCAGCGGACTCGTCGTCCAGCTTTCGCGTCCCCAGCGTGCGCGTTGGACCGACTCGCTCGCGGCTGGCGCGCCGGGCCGCTGGGCTATGCGTCACTTCGGCATCGGGCTGGAGGTTCTCGGTCTGACGCCGGCAGACGTCGTTACCCGCGTGGCCACGTCGGCGGGCATCATGTTGTTCGCGACTGTGAGCGCCACTGCTGCGCTGACGGCGCTCGGCCTGTTGCCGCTGTCGCCGATCTGGCCGGTGTTGGTGGTGGTGTTGACGATGTTGGCGGGCTGGGTCGCCATCAGCGACATCTCCAGCAAGATCGAGCGCCGCAATCGCGAGTTGCGGCAGGCGGCCGACGACTTCGTGCAGCTTGTCGCCGTCGGGCTGACGACGGATCAGAGTGTGGAGGAAGCGATTCGGTTTGCCCTCGCCGTCGGCTCGAGTGACGCGTTCGATGCGCTTCGCGAAGAACTGAACACTGCACCTCAACGCGGCGTGCCGGTGTGGGAGGCGCTCGATGAATTTGGTCGCAAGTTCGGTGTGCGCGAGCTCAGCGAGTTCGCTGCCTCGATCGAGCGACAGGGGCTTCAAGGCGTGTCGATCAGCGACACCGTCTCGTCGCTGGCGTCCTCGATGCGCGCAAAGGCGCTGGATGAATTGGAGCGCGAAGCCGACAAGGCCAACGCGAACCTCTCCGGTCCAACCATCGGTTTCGTGGTCACCACGATCGTGTTCTTGGCATACCCATTGGCGCAACGCATCAGCGCAGCGTTCGGCGGGTAGCGACGACAGGGCACCCCTGCCGCGGTGCACATCAACAATCAACAGCAAGCAAGACGAAAGGGATCGGCGGATGAACGAACAACTGCTTCCATTGGCGGTGTGGGTCCAGGTGGCCTACGGCGACCTGCGCACAAGAACCTGGCATGCGTGGAACGCACGTCACGAAGAAGACGGTGTCGATGAGGCCGTCACCAAAATGATCTGGCTCGCCGTCGGGATCGTCGTGGCCATTGCGGCAACAGCGTTCTTCATGGCGAAGTTCAACCAAGCCAAGGACAACGTTCCCGATCCGATTGCGCCGTAGAGCCATGTCCTTCGAACGTCGTCGCGCCACCGATCGTCGAGGCGGCGGTTCCACGTCTCGCGATCGTGGCGCGGTCGACGTCTCGATCGAGATGCTGTTCGGGCTCGTGTTGGTGATCTTCGCAATGCTGCTGGTGTTCGAAGCGGCCACGTACTGGCATGCGCGCAACGTGCTCGATGATGCTGCGGCTGAGGGCGCTCGCGTGGCCGCGGCCTTCGACGGCAGCTGTGCCGATGGTGTCGCAGCCGCGCAGGCGGCAGTGGCGAGAACGGCAGGCGCATGGGCCGACGATGTCATCGTGACTTGCACAGACGGGGCAGTCGTCACTGTGACCGTGTCGGGTGGAACGCCCGGCGTCTTGGGCAACGCGCTGGGCTTTCGTGCTCGGGCCACCGAGACCGCTCCGAAGGAGGCATGACGTGAGCCGATCGCTGCGCGGCGAGGAGGGCATCGCGACTCCTGTCGAGATGATGTACCTGCTGATCTTCTGTCTCGTCGCGGTGTTGTTCCTCGGGTTCGTCGGCCGAATGCAGGCAGCGGGCGTCGAGGTGACCAATACGGCCCAGGCCGCCGCGCGCGCTGCCTCGCAGGCACCCACCTCGGCGCTGGCACAACGAGCCGCAGAGGATGTGGTCGCGACCTCCTCGCTGAGCACTCGATGTGACGGCGGCGCTGGAGTTCGGGTGACGTGGGTGCCATCGACAACGGGTGCGTGGCAGGGGGGTTCCGTCACGGTGCGGGTGTCGTGCACCGTGGACAACCAATCGCTCTCGGGCGTGTGGGCGCCCGGTTCTCGAACCGTGGCCATGAGCGACACCCAGCCGATTGATCGGTATCAGCGATGACCAGGCGCGAACACGACAGTGGCGTGATCTCGGTCGTCATGGTCATCCTCCTCGTGATGGCGCTGGGCGGTGCGGGTCTTGTCGTGGACGGGGGCCGTGCGATGGTCGCTCGCCGCCACGCGTCGAACACCGCGGAGGCGGCAGCCAGGGCGGCGGTGGCGACCGCAACGCCCGTCACCGGCTTCGACCGAGACACTGCCCGCAGTGCAGCCATCAGCTACGCCGACCGCGCCGGGATACCCGCTGGCGATGTGCGAGTCGTAGTGGGCGCCGATTTCGTCACCGTGACGATCGTCGAGCGCAGGGACACGATCTTCCTGATCCTCGGCGGACAGGAGACCGTGACCGTGCAGGCCTCGGGTACCGCCCGGGTGACCTACACCGAATGAGCACAGCGAACGAACAGACGAAAATGGAGGACGAAACATGACGCGATTCTCGCGAGCGATGCTTCGGTTGCTGGCGTTCCTGATGCTGGCGGTGGTACTCGTCGGTGTGCCTGTGGCTGTGTTCAGGCTGATCGGCGTGCCCCTTCCGGGTGCTGATGAGTTACGCAACGCATGGCAGTCCCGTCAGGTCTCCGGTGACTTGGTGGTGCGTATCGGGGCGGCCGTGTTTGCAGGCCTCTGGCTCTGGTTCGCGGCCACTGCATTGGCTGAGCTCTGGCACGTCGTTGCTTGGCGAGCCGGTCGGACTGGTACACGATTGGCGCCGCTTCCCCCTGGCCCTTCGGGTGCTGTCCGGGCGTTGGTGCGGTTCATCATGGTCTCGTCGGTGACAGCCACGGCGACGTTTGGCAGCTTCGTCCCGCTGGCGCGGGCAACGATCTCGCCGACGGTGGTACGGCCCGTCTCCGTTGCGGTGACGGCAAGTTCACCGACGGCCGCCTCGCGCACCGCAATCGCGCCTACGCATCTGGCGGTCGGACGCGAGACGCCCTTCTCGCTCGCCGCGATGCTCGGTCGCGCCGAGTTGCGCGAATCGATCATCGAGCTCAACCTCGGTCGGCTCGGCCCTGATGGGATGGCGTGGCAGGGCGGTGTGTTTCCAGCCGGAATGGAAGTCGAGCTTCCAGAGGACCATCTCGTGCAGACGCCGTTCGGTCCGGCACACGAGGTGGTGAGCGGTGACTCGTACTGGGCGATCGCGGACGATCACCTCACTCGTTCGTGGGAGCGTGATGCCACTGACCATGAGGTGTTCGAGTACACCGAGTCATTGATCTCGATGAACCACGAACTCCTCGGCCATCGGGATCCCGCGCTCATCCTTCCTGGCGAGCTCGTTGTGTTCACCACCGTCGGCGGTGCACCACTGGCCGTGGCTCCCGTCGCTGAGGAACTGCAGCCCGTTGTCGACTCATCGGTGGATGTACAACGTCCCGAGGTCGCGCTGCCCGACGTGATCTTTCGGTTTCCGTCGACGATCGAGGCACCGGCCGAAGCTCCTCGCGACGCGCCGCTGCCGAACGTCGTGGAGCCTGCTGCGGCCACCACCGACTTACCGTCCTTCGCCGGGCCAGCTTCGGAATCACGAGGCGTTCTGCCCTATGCAGCTGGGCTCGGTGCTGCGCTGATGATGTCGGCCGGCGCTGTAGGGCTACTCGAGTCTCGACGACGGCGCGAACTCCGTTCTGCAACGGTCGGCGCTCGGGTGGTGTCACATTCAGCGGCGCACGCGCGCACTGAGGTACTGCTGCGCTCCTTGAACGCGCCGGAGCGGCTTGCCCGCCTCGACCTTGCGTTGCGTTGTGCGGCTCCGTTGCTTGCCGCTCAATCAGCATCCGTGCACGCAGCCGTGATGTACGACTCCGGCGATGTGTGCCTGTTCCTTCGTGGCTCGGCCACGTCCACATCGGCGGATTGGAAGGTCGATCTTCACGCGAACACCTGGCGTCTGTCCGGCGGCGTCCCCCTTTCCGAGCTCGCTGAACTCGCCCGCCTGTGCGCGCAACCGTGCCCGGCGATGGTGCACCTCGGTGGTGTTGTCGAGGGCGGCGAGTTGTTCGTCGATGTGGAAGCGATCGGCACACTGCTGGTGCAGTCGCCCCATGCGTCGGACGTTCTGCGACACGTGGCGGCATCGCTGGCAGTGTCCCCATTCATCGAGGCCAGTCGTATCTTCACGGTTGGGTTGGGTGATGTCGCTGTTGGCTCGCAGAACAGTGAGTCGGTCGACTCCTTGGATGCGGCGATGGACGCAGCGTCGATGTCGTTGGGCAGCACCGGGCAGTTGGCGCGTGTGGACAGCACCTTCGCGTTGCGGGTCGCGGGCGCTGGGGGAGAGGCCTGGGAGCCTTCGGTGGTGGTCGCGTTGGTCGACGAGGGTGTCGATCCGCTCGACGGTGTGGTTCGCTCGGGGTCTGCCGGTGGCAGAGGGCTGGCGGTGGTGCTCGGCACTCAGGAGTCGTCGGTCGAGGGTGCGGTCGCACCTGAGGGGTGGGTCCTTCGCTTTCATGATGGGCAGCATGTGCTGGAGCCGCTGGGACTGGTCGTGCAACCTGTCGGCGTGAGCGAGGCGGACGTTGCGCGCCTCACCGAGCTGCTGAAGAGCCAAGAGTTGACTGTGTGCGACATCGACGTCGCTGAGGTTCCGGAGCTGGCGTTCGCCGCCGCGCTGGCCGAGGCAGCGCCATTCGTTTCTCCGGAGTGGGCGTTGATGGTCCGCGTGCTGGGCCCCATTCATGTTGCGTCCTGTGCGGGTGTGTCTGCGAGCTGCGAACGATCCAAGGCCACGGAGCTGATCATCTGGCTGAGCCAACACCGCCAACGGCCCACGCGTTCGGCCGCACGAACCGCGCTGTGGGACCTGGACGTTCGTGATGCCACCTTCGCCAACGTGGTGAGCGATGCACGGCGGGCGATGGCGCGTGCCATCCCGCCTGCAGAGGGTGAGGAATGGATTGCACGCACGCTGACCGAGGAGCTGCCCTTGCACACGGGCGTTGTCACCGACGCCCAACTGCTCGCCTTACGCGTGGCACACGCTCGTGGACTGCCGTCCTTGGACGCCATCGACACGCTGCGGCCGGGTGTCGAGTTGCTCGCCGGTCTGCCGTTTGCGGGAACGAGCTATCTGTGGACGGATGCCGAAGGGATCACATCGTCGTTGATCCTGCTCGCCACCGGCGCCGCGATCGAATTGGCGAACCACTATCTGTTGCTGGGCGACGTCGATGGCGTGTTCTGGGCGACAGGCCAAGGGCTCAAGGTGCTGAGCGGACACGAGGAGTTGATCTCGTTACGTATGCGTGCTCACGCTCGACGTGGCGACCTCTCGGGAGTACGCGGCGAGTGGGAGAGCTACGAGCGCGCCATCGCCGCTGACCCATGGTCCGCCGCCGAGCCGGCACCGAAACTCGTGGCGCTCCGCCGTGAACTACTGACGTCCACTCACTCGCAACACGACGGCGGGTAGCGACTTCTGCTGTCGTCGATGGGTCAGTTGATGCCCAGCTCGCGCCGCAGTTCCGCGGTGTCGTACGTGATCGGAGCGCCGACCGCGCCGTCGACGTGCGCGAATGCGTCACGAAAGTTGTCATCCATCCGGTCGAACTCGCTGAGCAGTCGTTCGAGTTGTTCGCGTCGCGTGGGGTCGGCGGCGGCCTGCCGTGGGGTCAGGCCTCCGAGAGCCGGAATGCTGTCGTCAAGCCACCGGGACTGGGCTTGCCGCGAGAGTTCGGCGCTGAGTCGGGCCAGCATTTCGGTCTCGTCTGCGAACTCGTTTTCGTGGACGCTGCGATCGACCGTGAGCCGTGCGGTCGCGAGGAGCCGTTCGTCATCGGGTAGCAGGTCGCCGCGTTCGTACAGAAAACGCCGAAACAGGCGCCCTTCGTGGAGGGCCGCGTCGAACAGCAGCGGGTCGGCAAACCCAGCCTGGAACTGTTGTTGCATCCTGTGCTCGCCCGCGCTCATCACGTCGGCCGCATCGGCGTCGGGGCCCCCGGCGACATAGGCGATGGCCAGATCCGTGACAAGACTGCGTGCCTCGCCAGTCGTGTGTTCGACCCAGGTCGATGCCTTGCGGCACAGCCAGCCCACTCGATCGGGAAGCGGCGGCAGGTTGCTGATGCCCTGATGGCATCGCTTGAACTTGCGGCCGGAACCGCGTGCTCGGCCGATGTGGTGGACGGAGCATCAATCACCTGCTACGAACAGCCGGCATTGTTTCTGTGCGATATCGATCTCACCGAGTGAATAGGGCGACTCGGTGACTATCGTCGTGGCACTCCGTCCCCTACGCCAGCAGGTCGAACCGTATGTCCACTCTGACCGGCCTCGAGTCCGAGGCGATCACGATCATCCGCGAAGTGGCTGCCGAGTTCGAGCGGCCGGTGATGTTGTTCTCCGGCGGTAAGGATTCGGTGGTCATGCTGCACCTGGCGGTCATGGCCTTCCACCCGGCCAGGGTGCCGTTCGCGATGATGCACGTCGACACCGGGCACAACCTGGCCGAGGTGATCGACTTTCGTGATCGCATCGTTGCCGAGCTGGGTGTCGAGCTGATCGTGGCCTCGGTGCAGGAGTCGATCGACAACGGACGGGTGGTCGAGCAGACCGGCCCTCGGGCCACCCGCAACCCGCTACAGACGGTCACATTGCTCGACGCCATCGAACACCACCGCTTCGACGCAGTGTTCGGAGGTGGGCGACGCGATGAGGAGCGTGCTCGAGCAAAGGAAAGGGTGTTCAGCCACCGTGACGAGTTCGGCCAGTGGGACCCGAAGAACCAGCGTCCGGAACTGTGGAACCTCTACAACGGCCGCCACGTCAAGGGTGAGCACTTCCGCGTGTTCCCGATCAGCAACTGGACCGAGCTCGACATCTGGACGTTCGTCGGAGAACGCAACATCGAACTGCCATCCATCTACTACGCGCACCGCCGGCCCGTGTTTCGCCGCGATGGCATGCTGATGGCCGTCTCCGAGTTCCTCACACCGATGGACAGCGAGGAGGTGTACGAGGAGACCGTGCGCTTCCGCACCGTTGGTGATGCCACCTGCACCGCCGCCATCGAATCGGTCGCGTTCACCGTGGCCGACGTGATTGCCGAGACCGCAGTGGCACGAGTGACCGAACGAGGCGCCACTCGCGCCGACGACCGCATCAGTGAGGCCGGCATGGAAGACCGCAAACGATTGGGCTACTTCTGATGGAAATGCTCCGCTTCGCAACAGTGGGCAGCGTCGACGACGGCAAGAGCACGCTGATCGGTCGACTGTTGTACGACTCGAAAAGCATCTTCGAGGACCAGCTGGAACACATCGAGGCCGTCAGCCAGCGCCGCGGCCAGGACTTCGTCGACCTTGCACTGCTCACCGACGGCCTGCGCGCCGAACGTGAGCAGGGCATCACCATCGATGTCGCCTACCGCTACTTCGCCACCCCCAAGCGCAAGTTCATCATCGCCGACTGCCCGGGCCACACGCAGTACACCCGCAACATGATCACCGGCGCATCCACCGTCGATCTCGCGATCCTGCTCGTCGACGCTCGCCAAGGCATTGTCGAGCAAACTCGCCGGCACAGCCTGTTGGTGTCGCTGCTCGGTGTGCCGCACCTGGTGATCTGCGTCAACAAGATGGACCTCGTCGAGTACGACGAGAGCGTGTTCCAGGCAGTCCGCGACGAGTTCAGCGCGTTCGCGGGCCGGCTCGAACTGCGCGACGTCACGTTCATCCCGATCAGTGCTCTCGATGGTGACAACGTGGTCGACCGGTCGGCCAACATGGACTGGTACCGGGGAAGCTCGCTGCTGCACCACCTCGAGACGCTGTACATCGCCGGAGACGAGAACCTGATCGATGTGCGCTTTCCGGTGCAGTACGTCATTCGCCCACAGCGCGCCGCCTATCACGACTACCGCGGCTACGCCGGCAAGGTCGACGGTGGAACACTGCGCGCCGGCGACGAAGTGGTGGTGCTGCCCAGCGGCCTGACATCGCGGATCGCCCGTATCGACACCGCCGACGGGCCCATCGAGGAAGCCCGCCCGCCAATGGCAGTCACCGTCTTGCTGGAGGACGACCTCGACATCAGTCGCGGCGACATGATCTGTAGGCCGCACAACCGCCCACACGTCGGCCAAGACCTGGAGGCAATGGTGGCCTGGATGGACCACAGTGCCCCGTTGACCCCCGGCAAGATCTACGCGATCAAGCACACCACCCGCAGCGCACGAGCGCGGGTCGGTGAACTGCGCTACCGGCTCGACATCAACACGCTGCACCGCGACACCGAGGCCACCACACTCACGTCGAACGAAGTCGGTCGCATCACGCTGCGAACCACCGCTCCCCTGTTCTACGACGAGTACCAACGCAACCGGTCCACCGGCAGCTTCATCCTCATCGACGAGACATCGAACCAGACGGTCGCCGGCGGCATGTTGCTCGCTCCGCGCTCCGACTGAGGCCGTGGAACCATGACAGTCGACGCTTGGGTCACCCTCGGGGTGCTGGTCGCGTTGCTCGTGGTGCTGGCCACCGAGCGTGTCTCGGCGCTCTCGGCGATGGGTGCTGCAGTGATGGTGCTGCTGTTCGCCCGCGTGATCACCGAAGACCAGGCCGTGGGCGGGTTGTCCAACAGCGCTCCGGTCACCATTGCTGCGCTCTACGTGCTCGCCGGCGCCGCCAGCGCGACAGGTGCTCTCGGCTCGCTGACCGATCGGTTGGTCGGTGGCGGCCGGTCGCGTCGGGCCGAGATCGGTCGTCTCGCCGGCTCGACCGCGTTCATGTCGGCGTTCGTGCCCAACACACCCCTGGTCGCGATGTTGGCGCCCAGGGTGGTCGCCTGGTGCCGACGAACCGGACGATCGCCGTCGGCGTTCCTGATGCCGTTGTCGTACGCTGCCGTGTTCGGTGGGGTGGTCACCCTGATGGGGACATCGACCAACCTCGTGGTCAGCGACCTGCTGGCAGCGAACGGCGACGAGCGCCTTGGTCTGTTCGAGATCACTCCCACGGGTCTTGCGGTTGCGGTGGTCGGCGTGTTGGCCATGGTGGCGCTGGTTCCCTTCCTGCTGCGTGACCGGGCTGCCGTCGACGAGTCGCTACTGGAGACGGCGCGCCGCTTCACCGTCGCAATGCGGGTGACCGCCGGTGGGCCGCTGCCCGGCAAGACCGTTGCCGAGGGCGGATTGCGCAACCTGCAGGGTGTGTTCCTGGTCGCTGTCGAGCGTGGCGGTGAGATCGAGCAGGCGACCCCCGACCTGCGCCTGCACTCCGACGACACGCTGTACTTCACGGGCGATGTCAGTCGCATCATCGACCTCCAGGCGATGCAGGGCCTGGTCTCGGCAGAACAGCCTCACCTCAACGGTACGGTCGACGGCCTCGATGCATCGTTGTTCGAGGCCGTCGTCTCGGAACGCTCGGAGCTCGCCGGCGCCACCCTGCGCGACGTCGGGTTTCGCGCCCGGTTCGGTGCCGCAGTCCTCGCCATTCACCGTGCGAGTGAACAGGTACCGGGAAAGCTGGGTTCCATCCCCCTGCGTCCCGGCGACGTGCTACTCGTGCTGGCCCACCGGGACTTCTCCACGACCTGGCGCAGTGGCAGCGACTTCTCGGTGATCGCCGCACTCGACGAACCACCGCCCCCGCGACCTGCCCGAGCGTGGCTGGTCAGCATCGTATTCCTGGCGATGATCGCCCTCACCGCCACCGAAGTGCTGTCGTTGCTGGAGGCGTCGATCGCCGCAGCGGCTTCGATGATCGTGCTGCGCGTCATCAGCCCGCGCGAGGCGCGGCGCGCTGTCAACCTGAACGTCGTGCTGATGATGGCCCTGTCCGTTCCACTGGGCAGTGCAGTCGCTTCCAGCGGCTTGGCGATCGAGGTCGCAAAGTTCCTGGGCAACGTCGGTGACCCGTTCGGCGACGTCGGTCTGCTGGGAGCGGTCCTGATCGCCACGATGATCCTCACCGAGCCACTCAGCAACAATGGCGCCGCTGCCGTGATGTTCCCGATCGCAGTCGCGACCGCCCTCGACGCTGGCCTCGACCCGCGCGCGTTCGTCGTCGCAGTGCTCATCGGCGCCTCGTGCTCGTTCCTCACCCCCATCGGCTACCAGACCAACATGATGGTGTACGGGCTCGGTGGCTACCGTTTCGGTGACTTCGCCCGCCTCGGCGCACCACTGACACTCATCACCGCTGCGACCACACTGCTGGTCCTGCCGATAGCGATGCCGCTGCGATGAACCGACCCGACAACATCACCTGGCACGACACCACCGTGCCCCGTCACGACCGGTGGCAGCGGCTTCGCTTGACGGGTGCCACCGTATGGTTCACCGGGTTGTCCGGCTCGGGCAAATCGACCATTGCGAACGCACTCGGCGAACTGCTCCACCAGGCAGCCGTCGCCCACTACATGCTCGACGGGGACAACCTTCGCCACGGGCTCAACGCCGATCTCGGCTTCAGCGAGACCGACCGCACCGAGAACGTACGTCGCGTCGGCGAGGTGGCACGCCTTGTGGCCGACGCGGGCTTGGTCGCGCTGGTCCCCGTGATCAGCCCCTATCGGGCCGGCCGCGACCGCGTGCGCGCCGCCCACGCCGAGGCAGGGCTGACGTTCTTGGAGGTGTTCGTCGACACTTCGGCCGACATCTGCGCCGAACGCGACCC
>Ga0105047_10015476_pt1 | contig 12011 bp, 6 predicted proteins | sample MAT04_FD_78384 | JGI IMG/M metagenome (GOLD analysis project Ga0105047, IMG submission 78384) | Freshwater microbial communities from Lake Fryxell liftoff mats and glacier meltwater in Antarctica - MAT-04 (megahit assembly) | ecosystem: Environmental > Aquatic > Freshwater > Ice > Liftoff... | reverse complement strand
CGACCGCGTGACCACGCAGGGCAAAACCGCCCGCTGGGAGGGTAAGATCCTTACGGTGGTCGAAGACCTGATCCGCAAACAGGGCGAGTTCTCCGAAACCGACTGGAGCGAACGCACGACGGTCGAAATCTCCGCCCCGGTCAAGTCGAAGGGCTGGTTCTTTCACGCGCACACCGGCATGGAATGGCTCGTTCGGCTGGTGTTCCGCATGGGCCGCAACACCTTCCGCCAGGAAACCCTCAACCGGATGCTCGCGATCAAGCCGCTCAACGAGATGAAGGGTCTGGAGGTGTATTCCAACGAGGACCGCGTCAAGGTAGCCAACCGACAGGGGCCGTGGCAGGAAGTCTGGATGCTGGTGCATAAGGTCGAGGAGATCGACACCGACGCCTTCCGGGCGTTCGTCAAAACCGCCGCTGCGAGCTTTAACACCTGCGTGGGTCGCATGGAGAGCGACACCGACAAGGTGACTCCGTGGAAGACCGACGGCGAAGCCTGGCATCAAAGCGTCAAAGGCTTTCCGCCGGGCAAGAAACGCAGGTGGGACACCGCGATCCTGCCCCCATTCCTCAAGATGCTGCTGGAACTCGACGAAAGCCTCGTCGCCCGCTGGGATGCCCGCGACGCAGTGTCGTTGAAGTACAAGGGGATCGGCGTGGCGTGGGTGCGGGTGCGGACCAAGAGTCACGAGTGCCTCGAAGCTCGGTTCGCAGGGAAGGCGGGCATCCTGAACCTGGATCAACTCGCGGGGATCGGGCGCGACCCGGAACTATCCGCGACGAAAGCGGATGGGTCGCAGGTGATGACCCTGCACTTCAACGCGACGAGCGACATGCCGATGGCGAAGCTCAAACTGGTGCTGAAGCGGCACCTCGACGGGTTTCGCGAGATCGCTGCCGAGGGCGATTGAATCACTCGAAGGTCGTCTCAATCGGCGGAACCCGATTGTCCGCGAGGGGTTACACCCCCATAGGAACCAGGTTGAGGAGGAACTCCCTCAATAGGATAGAGTTACGACGCAAAACCCCACGAACGGAGTCCCCCCATGCGAGTTACTCTATCCGGCTTGCGCGACGCGCTACAGTCGATTTTCGGCAAACGAGCCGACGAGATCGCTGCCGAAACCGGGTTCGTCAAACGCAAACGGAAAATCACCGGGGCATCGTTCCTGCGGACGCTGGTTCCGGGGTAGCTTCAAGACCCCGATTCCACCGTCGAACAACTGCTCGATCGTTCGCTGAAGTCGCCCGAACCCATCACTGCTCAGGCACTCGAACAACGCTTCCCCAAAGGGGTCGAGTTCCTCAAAGAGTCTCTGAATCACGCCGTCGCACTTCAGTTCGCAGGCGCGGCGGAGAGCATCCCGCTGCTGAACCGCTTCCCGGGCGTTTACGTCGAGGATTGTACGACGGTCGCCCTGCCCGACGAGTTAGCCGAGCTGTTCCCGGGGTGCGGCGGATCCGCAGCCGAAGACGGCCGGGCGGCCGTCAAACTGTTCGTGCGGCTCGAGGTCCGTACCGGAGGGTTGGTGGAGCTCGACTTCCTGGCCGACAGGGGTTCGGATATCGCGGCCACTCACGAGGCCGGGAGCCTGCCCTGCGGGAGTTTGCGGCTGGCCGACCGGGGCTTTTTTTCGACGGAGGTTCTGCGTCGGGACGACCGGACCGGAGTGTTCTACGTCTCTCGTTTGCCGTGCCACGTCCCGGTCCATCGGCAGGGCGGACCGGGCCGCAGACTGCCCGACGTTCTTCGGGACGCGAAGGAGGATCGGATCGACGAGACGGTCGGTTTGACGGCGGACGGTTATTCGTGCCGGATGGTCGCCATCCGATGCCCGGAACCGGTCGCCCGACGACGACTCGACAGGCTTTTGGATCGGGCTCGCGAGAAGGGGAAAACGGTGACGCTCGCCCAGAGAACCATGTGCGAGTGGACGGTGGTGGTGACGAACCTGCCCGCGAGTTACACCCCGGAGCAACTCGTCGTGCTTTACCGCGTCCGTTGGCAGATCGAATACCTCTTCAAACGCTGGAAACACTGGGGCAAATGGGGGTCCAGCCGGGGCCGGGATCCGAACCGGGTGATGTGCGAGTTTTACGCGAAGCTGACGGGGCTGATGCTTTTGAACGCAATGGTTCTGATGTCCTCGGGTACGCTGGCGAAGGCGAGCATGCTGCGGCGTGAGAACTGCGTGCGGGCGATGATCCCGCTGCTTCGCCTGATGCTCGACGATGGAGAGAAACTCATGGTCGTGCTTCAAAAGCAGCAAGCCAGACTCGAGAAGGTCCGCAAACGGAGTCGGAGAAAAAAAGCCCCGAATACGAGGGAACTCCTGTTCGGGGCGACACTTAAAACTTAGCTCGGTTCCTATGGGGGTGTGACCCCTTGCGGGCAATCGGGTTCCATGGAATAAGGATCGCCTGGCGATCTTACAGGATACCCCAGTCCAGGGCCGAGGCGATCGAGCGGCGCACCCACCACCAACCCGACTTCCACTCGTTGTGAATCTTGACGTTCGCCTGCGTCCCCGACAGAATTGTCGTGTCCGGGTCGAGGATCTCGACCGTGACGACGTACGTCTGCGCGAGGGGTTCGTTGCGGCTGGGGTCCTGCGACGGACGCACCGCCAAAGGCCCGCCGCCCCGCGAAGTCAAGCCGATCGGTACGTCTCGGGTGTCCGTCTCGGGGAGGCTCACCACCCGACCCCGGTACACGCGGTCGAAGCGGCCCGGGAGGTGGATCGACACTTCCAACTCTTTGCGTTTGTGCAGGTTGTCGCGCAGCGTCTGGTAGTCGAGGGTGTTGACCGGGACCAGAACCCGCACCTTCTGGACATCGCCGATCGAGCAGAACGGCTGAATCGGCTCCTGCTTTTCCATGTAGCGACCGACATCGTCGCGCTTCGGCGGGGACATGACGTAGCCCTCTCGCGGGGCGCGCAGTTCCCGCAGGCGGTCCAGGCGGGTGCGGATGCGTCGCTCCTGGTTGACCGCCGTAGCGAGCTTGTTCTGGGCCTCGGTCAACTGGGCCTGGTATTCCTGCCGGGAGGAGGGGTCGCGGGCTTCGGCCCCGAGTTTGCCGATGATGCGGGCTCGCTCGTCGAACTCGCGGACTTTCGCCTGCCAGTCGGTGAGTTCCTGCTCCATCTTCGGGCTCGAGAATGTCGCGAGCAACTGGTTGCGATTGACGAACGTCCCATCCTCGACGTACTGCCGATCCAGGAACCCGGCATCGGCGGCGTACACCCGCTCGAGGCTGCGATCCTGCATCTGGATCAGCCCGGTTTCCCGCACCCGGCTCACCGGGAGCGGCACGAACAAAAACCCGATCAGCAGGGCCGCTAAGAGCGTGCCGGTCGCAATCACTCGTGGACGTTTCATATCGGGCAGTCGCCCCCTCTGGCGGATGGATTTGAACAGTTTGTACATCGGCATGATAAACATCGAACCGAGCGAACCCGCTGCCAGTAGCAGACTGATGGTTTCGAGTTTGTACGGCTTGAGCCAGTTGTACAAAAACCAGATGATCCCGAACGTCACCACCCAGCGGTACACGTAACTGGCGATCGCGTAAGTGATGAAGAGCAACTTGCGCCACGGGGCCATGTACTGTTCGGGCGGCACTTCCATGCCGAGGAAGGTTTCCTGGGCCTGGTGGGTCAGATACTTGTTGGCCCGCTCGCGCAGGTTGGGAACTTCGAGCCAGTCGGCGAGGATGTAATACCCGTCGAACCGCATCAGCGGGTTCGCGTTGAACACGAACGTACTCACCGAGCACAACACCATCAGGCACAAAGCGACGTTGTTGACGAACGGGAAGTGCGGGGTGAACCACCAGACGAACGTCGCTATACTGGCGATAATCAACTCGACGTAGATCCCCGCGAAGCTGATGATGATGCGCTTCCACTTGTCCGCGAGGGTCCACGAATCGGTGACGTTCGCGTAGAGTGCGGGCGAAAAGCACATCAATAGCGCGCCCATTTCGTGGCACTCGCCCCCGTACGCTTTGCAACTCAATCCGTGCCCGAACTCGTGGATGACCTTGACCACCCCCAGCGACAGCCACATGTACAGGACCGTCTGGTAGCGGAAAAACTCGTTGTACGCGGGCAGCTTGTCCCAGAACACCTGAAACTTGAAGGTGACGAGAGCGGCCGCCGACAGCATCAGCATCGTACTGGCGATAAAGAAGGTGTTGGTGAAGATCCACCACAGGAACTTATACATGAACCCCAGCAGGCGGTCGGGGTCGAAAAACGGGATCTTGATGTACAGGATATTGACGAACTTGCCGATGGTTTTCTTGCGCCGCTCCTTGGCGCGACGCTCGAACAAATGGCGGGTCGTGTTTTCGGAATCGTGCAACACCAGGCCGCTGGTCACCAACTGTCGGGCGAACGATTCCAGGTCTTCGAGCTGCAACCGGGCGGGCGGGAACTCGATCTCGAAATCCTTCTGGATCTGTTCGAGTGTGTGCTTGCTGTCCATCCGCTTGAAGACGAAATACTCCTGATGGTTGAAGCGGAAGTATTTGAGGCTGACGGGGTCTTTGACGACCATACAAAAGCGTCCCTCGTACTTCTGGGCGCTTTCGACGAGATCGGGTCGCTTGATCAGGCGGACCTGTTTACGACGCTCGGCAGAGGGTGCTAGAGCCAGATCCTGCATGGTGGTTCAGCCGGTGAGGTCGGGGAAGGTCGGGCATTCAAAAACCGGTCGCTCTACTGCGCCCGGGGTTCACACCCCGGTCTATCAAATGTCGCCCCTCCGGGGCTCGGACGCATCCCGAATTATTCGTTCAAATACGACCCGATTCCGTTTCGTATGAGAGCCCCGGAGGGGCGACATTTGATAGACCGGGGTGTGAACCCCGGGCTCCGATGGGCGTTCGGCGGATCGGCATCGGGTCCGACGGATCCCTCTGGGAGCCCGGGGTGAAAACCCCGGGTGCAAAGCGGCCTTCGGGTTCGACGGGACACTCGAACATCTCCCTTCGGGACCGAGATTTTTACGGCTGCGCGGGGGTAATCACCATCGTCGTGTTGGTACCGGGGTTGAGCGTGCGGCCCAGCGGCGAGGGGTTGTTCTCGAAGATCGCGCGGATCTTCCGGGTCCGGCCCGAGGACTCGATCCCCTTGTCCAGCGAGGAGATCTTGGCGACCCACTGGTGGTCGATCTCGCTCTCGGGGGGCAACTCCCACAGGTGAATCTCGCCCCTGCGGGTGCCGATGACGATAAAGCCCCCGTTGTCCGCGTGCGGCGAAAACGCCGCGCACGTCGCCGACGATCCGCCGGGATTGACCAGTCGGGCGAGTTCCGAACCGCGTTCGGTCGCGGTCGGCATCTTCCACAGTCGGCTCACCCCTTCGGACGAAGTCCCGGTCAGGATCAGACGCTGGCCGCCGGTGCCGATTCTGGGGCTGAACAGCGCGAAGGTATTGAACTTGTCGGGGTCGCCGGGGGTGTTGCGCAGGGTCGCCTGCGGGGTGTGGTCCGCGAGGTTGATGAGTCGCAGGCTCGACTTGTCCTGGTCCAGGAGCATCATCGAACCGTCCTCGGTGACACCCGGCATCGAGATGTCGCCCGAGCGGTACTCGAACCCGCGAAGGGGAATCTTCGTTTCGTCGGGCATGGTGCGTTCGCGTTCGACGGCAGCCCCCTTTTTGCCGACGTACCAGACGTTCGCGGTCGAATCGCGGCCGACCGAGATCGCGCGGCATTCCGGGAGGAAGTGCAGAGCCGAGATACTGCCGCGATGCTCGCGGGGGAAGTCGTATACCTTCTTGCCACTGTCGGTTTCCCACAGGTAGATGTCGCGCTCGTCGGCGGTAATGCAAAACCGGCCGTCGGGCGAAAAGGCGACCGCCTGAACCCCGCCGACGTGCTTGCTGACGAGTTCGACCTTCGGTTTGATCGACAGATCTTTGGGGTTGGAGATGTCCCAGATGCGGGCGATGCCGTCGGCGCAACCCGCGATGGCGAGGTTGACGGCCGCGCCGGGGGCGGTACAGGCGACCGCACGCACGGTATCGCGATGCTCCCAGGTGACGAGCAGATTGCGATTGCGATCGCACACTGCGACCGAGTGGTCCTCGGCGGCCGAGATCACCAACGGTTCGTCTTTGTGCGAGCTGACGGCGACGGAGGTGATCGCGGTTCCGGAGGCGTGGACGGCAAAGGTTCGGCGCACCGGGAGCAGCCACAAAGGTTCGAGGCGGACGGTCGTATCGGGTTTGGCCTGGATTTCGTGCTGGAGGTCGAGAAAACCTTCGACCTGAAGTAGCCCGAAGTTCTGAATCTGGAGGATCGGCTCGGCGTTGGCCTTAACCCCTTCTTTCTGCGACTTGAAGATCTCGACGATCTCGCCCGCGAACGGCGATCGGACGAGGTGGTCGGTGGTCCTGATCGCCGACAGTACGAACTCGCCCAGGGTCTTATCGATGTTGTTGGCCTTGGAGAGCGATTCGGCGATGTAACGGTCGCGCGAAGCTTCGGCCTGGATGACTTCCGAGTCGCTGACGGCTTTTTTCAGAGCTGCGGTCTTTTGCTGATCGAGCAGAGCCTGGGCGGCGGTGATCATCTTCAGGGATGCCAGGTGTTCGGCTTTGGCCCCCTTCCAGATCGCTTCGGTCACGTCGGCCTGTTTAGCGGAGGTGACATCGTACAACACCGTAACGATATCGTCCTTTTCGACCCTGTCGCCGGCGTACAGGCGGTAGAACTGCTGGGGCTTCCCGGCGGCATCGACCAGACGCGGGTGCGAGAACAGTTCCCGCGATTGCGGGACTTTGACACCCGCCCGGATCTCGCGGCCTATGAACAAAACTTCACCATCGACTCGGCTGGGAATGCTCGTTTTGTTGATCACCGACAGGTTGCACAGCGGCACGACGATCGCGTCATCGACCGGTCCGCGCACGATCCGCACTTCGGGGAAGAACTTCCCGTCGAACAGCAGTCCGCCGAGTTCGGCGATCGGCATGGCGGGCAATCCTCCGGAGCCCTCTCGCACGGTGACGCGGGCGTTGGGGACGTTCGCCCCGCAACCGACGGTCAGGCCTAGAACGGAGGCAGCGAGCAAACCGATGGATAGCAGTCGGCGAATCATGGCGGTGAATCCTCGGGGAGTCGAAGGGGCGGTGAATCGGTGTTGGCGGTTGGGCACCCGGGGTTTTCACCCCGGGCTATTATGTCCGCGCCCCTTTGGGGCTCCAGGCCCGGAGCCGTAAGACAGAATGCACGAAAGTCGCCACCGGTGGGTTCATTCGGTGAGGGAGCCCGGGGTTCACACCCCGGTCTATAAAGTGCCGCCCCTCCGGGGCTCTGACACATTCGAGGCCAATCGTTTGCCGATGACCCAGGACACTCGGTTTTGAGCCCCGGAGGGGCGGCACTTTATAGACCGGGGTGTGAACCCCGGACTCCCAGGGGAGTTCGACGGATCTCAAAAGAAGAACACGACGCGCTCGTACAGGAACTCCCAGACCCCGTAAAACAGGCAATAGCCCAGGGAATGTTGCCCGCAGCGGATCTTCATTTTAACTTCGACACCCGTGACCAGCAATTCGGCAGGGATCGCGCCTTCCACGTCCGGTTCGTTGACCGTCACATACGCGACGATGACGTGTTCGGACTCGTTGTGGTCGTCCTTATTGGGGACGGCTTCCCCGGCGATCTTTTTGCGGTACAGCCGACCGCGATATTGTTCGAGTGGCGCACTCGAAACCAGCACGTCGACTTCGAGGTATTCCTCGCCCTTTTCGTTTTGAAACACGCCCGCTTTGTCCTCGAACGCTTTGAGGACCTGGCCGATGTGCTTTTGCGGAATCTTCTGCTCGATCTCCCACGCCCCGCCGGTGTATCCCAGACGCATCAGCGGGTCGGTCGGTCGCACCGGCTTATTCGTGAGATTATCGACGAAGTCGGGGGTCAGAACCGTCCATCGGGCTACGGAACTGACTCGGGATGCCGTGAAGTCGGGGGCTTGCACTTCGAAGACTCCGGGGACTTCTCGCTTCATCCGGTACAACTGTTCGAGGTTGCCGATGGAGCGTTCGAGCGCGACGATCCTGGGCCCGGAGGTCGCCAGTTCGCTCGAAAGCTTTTCGCGCTCGCGCGATTGCAGCGGCATATTGTTGAGTTGGTTTTGCTTTTGCGTCTTCTCGGAGTTGAGTCCGTCGAGTTCGGACTTCTTATCGACCATCTCTTTCATCAACTCGGCATCGCGCAATTGCGCGATCGGCGTACCGCCCGTGATGATATCCCCCGGACTGACCATAAAGCGGATCACCGTACCCGGACTCGTGGGAAACACGTACTGCCGTTCGACCGGGAGGAGTTGACCCTTCGAGTCGAGTTTGAGCGAATACGGCACGAATACCAGAGCGGCGATCAGCAGTACGGCGGCGGTGACCCCCAGAATCGTCCAGAATCGGGCTTTCCCGCCGACCCCGTTCTGGACCACCGAAATCGGCTTCCACAGAATTTTGAGCGGTACGCGCTTCATCTCGGAGGCGTTGAACAGAGCCGTCGCGGAGTGCTGCGACATGATCTCGAAGCGAGTGATGATCGGGTCGGGGTCTTCCGGAGGGTTGAACATCTCCATCAGCAGAGCCGAGCGGCACTTCTTCTTTTCCTTTTCCTTGCCGGTTTCTCGCTGGTCCCGAAGCGGCAGCAGTACCAGCAGGCGAGAGTTGCTTTCCGCGAGGTAGGCATCGAGGGCTTCGAGTACCTGCGGCGGCAGGGTTTCGTCGCGTTCGCCCTTCCATACGAGCTTTTCGCCCCAGTCGATCACCGACTCGAACAGGGCTTTCATCCGCTTGATGTGCGACGACGATTTTTCGACGACATCCGCCCCCGATACCGCTTCGATGGTCGTCCTGCGGCCGTGGCGAATACCGACGCTGATGCGGTCGCAACCGACGAGTCGTCGGCCGTCGTTGGCGACCCCGAACGCGACCTCCGTCGGGTTGAGCGACGAGTGAATCGTCTTGGTGAACGCTTCGATCTGCGTCCAGACTTCTTCGGACCCGGACACCTTGCGGGTGGCAATCTGCCGGTGGTAGTTGGAGGCGTACCCCGACATCTGGACGACGTAGTTCATCCAGGTGTTGTTGACGCGGGTGTCGGGGGCGGCGACTTTGAAGATCTCCAGCATCCCGATGATCTGGGACTCGTCCTGGAGGATCGGGGCGAGGATGATGAGGTATTCGGTGAGGTTAGCGGCGATCATCCCCTCAGCGGACCCGCTGCGTCCGCCCGGTTCGACGAGCATCGGTCGCGACGACTGGAACCCCTGCCTCAAAAGTTCGTTGTGGGTCTGACGACCGCCGCGCTTTTCTTCGAGGCCGACCTTTTCGAGGTCTTTCTGGCACTGGAGCTGGAGGAAGCCCTGGGGGGTCCGCAGCCAGATCGCCCCGGCGACCGCCTGGATACCGTCGATGGTCGCGGCGAGAAACTGGGTGTAGAAATCGGTCAGCGACATCGTCGAACCGGCGATGCGGGCGGCGATCTCGAACGACCCGTCGATCGAGCGGGTCATATTGCGAATGATCGTCGAGCGCGACGGATCCCCGCCCTGCGAGGCAGTTCCACCCGGCGAACTGTTGGCATTGGCGGTCGTCGATGCGGTTCCGGCAGCGACTCCATCTTTGGGGCTGTTGGGATTGCCGGTCGTGGTCGCGGAAGATTGAGCCAAGGGGGTTCTCTTAATGCAGCACGAATGAGGGCTTTCATGCCGGCGTACGCGACCGGACCCGAACGATTCTATACCCGAACGATTCTATCGACTCTAACTATTTTACCAGCTTTTGCGTCGACCGCAACCACCATTCGTTCGGTTCGCGCGGCGACTGTCCGATCCGCTCACACCATGTGCTCGTCTTCCCAGGTCAGGATGTGGGCCATCGCCCCGTCGGGATCCATGCCTGCGTCGGGCATCGGCCAGCGGAATTGTTCGGACGCTGCCAATTGAAACGCCGATGCGCGAGAATCCGGCCAGGTCCACAAAGAAATGAACTTAGCGATCCCCCGCGCCCGACGCACCAGCCGCCGGATCGCCTCGGCCGCGACTTCGGCCGATTCGCAACTCTCTTCGAGCAGTTCGGCCCACTCTGCGGTCCAGCGAAACAGCATCGCCGCCTCAATGTCGCCGAGGTCGCGTGTGATCGCCTCATTCTGGAGGACACCGCGGAGTAGCGTGGATGTTTGCATCGTTTCGATCCTTCTCAATCTAATATCGACACCATCGAGAGCGAATCTCGCCGATGGATGACGCAAAACGTTCCTTCGTTGCAGCCGCTGCATTCGGAACGGTGAAGTTATGCGTCACCATCGTCTTTTTCGCCAGAATCATCTTTGCCGATTGTGCCGATAACCATGTAATTGCTGAGAAGCTATCGCAATCGAATCGGTCGTACCTGTCCGGGAGACTTTACCGTGCCCTCTCTCACCATCGCGGACACCATCGCCCCGATCCTCGCCCCCGCCGTCGCCGTCGCCCCGATCCTGGCCGATGCCACCTGGCCGGTTCTCGGCGGCATCCTGTTTGCCCTGCTCGCCTGGATCGCCCTGATTCCCGCGTTTCCGGGACTTTTGCTGCGCCCCTTGTGGTGGGTGCTGTGTCATACCATTTACCGCCTGCGCGTGACAGGCCGGGATATCGTGCCCCGAGCCGGCGGGGTACTGCTCGTGTGCAATCACGTTTCCTGGGTCGATTGGATGTTGATCCGCGCCGCGTGTCCGCGTCGGGTCCGGTTCGTGGTCGCCTCCGGGCATAACGCCAACTGGGCACTGCGTCAGGCGATCCGCATTCAAAAAGGCATCGTCGTCGATGGCAATGCCGGACCCCGGGCCGTCGTCGCCGCACTCAAAGAAGTGTCGAAGGCTCTCGATGCCGGGGACGTGGTTTGCGTGTTTCCCGAAGCCCGCCTGACCCGCAACGGGACCATGCTGCCGTTCCGGCGCGGGTTCGAGCGCGTGCTGAAGTCGTGTGCGGTCGTACCGGCGGTGATTCCGGTGTGGATCGGCCAGATGTGGGGGAGCATCTTTAGCTACCGGGGCGGAGAGATCATCCGCAAGTGGCCCGCACGCATCCCCTACCCCGCGACCGTAACCTTCGGCGAAGCGGTCCCCGCGACCGCGACCGCCGCCGAACTGCGACTGACCCTCCAGGCACTCTCCGCCGAAGCGACCATCGCCCACATCAAGGTATCGTGGCCGTCGCACCGCGCGTTCGTGCGTATGGCTTGCCGATTCCGCCAGATGGGTCGCCCGTGCTACATCGACACCACCTCCTCACCCGCGAAGACCCTGAGCTATCTCAAAGCCCTCGTCGGGGCGATCTGCCTGACGCGGGTGCTGCGCCACAGTCTCCAGGGGGATCGGTTCGTCGGGACCTGGCTGCCTTCGAGCGTCGGCGGAGCACTCGCCAACATCAGTATCGCGCTGATGCGCAAAACCAGCGTCAACCTGAACTACACCGCCGGGCGCGAAGCCCTCGTCTCCGCAATCGGCCAGACCGGGCTGAAAGTGATCCTGTCGTCGAAACGCTTTCTGTCGCGCGTCCCGCTCGAAGTCCCCGAAGGCGTGCGCGTCATCGAACTCGAAGATGTCGCCCGCCAGGTGACCAAAGGGATGAAGATCCGGGCGTTGCTCGAAGTCGCGCTGCTACCGGGGTGGTTTCTCGACCGCTTCGTCCTGGGTCTGTCGTCGCATTCGGTGGAGGACATCGCCACGGTGATCTTCTCGTCGGGATCGACGGGCGAGCCCAAGGGGGTGATGTTGTCGCACGGGAACATCGTCTCGAACGGCGAGTCGTTAATCGGGGCGATCGACCTGAGCCACACCGACAAGATGCTCGGCATCCTGCCGTTTTTTCACTCGTTCGGCTACACCGTGACCATGTGGGCTCCCCTGCAAATCGGGGCCTCGATGGTCTACGACGCCGACCCGCGTCAAGCCCTGGAAGTCGGCAAACTCTGCCGCGACCACAAGTGTACGATGCTGCTG
>Ga0105047_10015475_pt1 | contig 12011 bp, 14 predicted proteins | sample MAT04_FD_78384 | JGI IMG/M metagenome (GOLD analysis project Ga0105047, IMG submission 78384) | Freshwater microbial communities from Lake Fryxell liftoff mats and glacier meltwater in Antarctica - MAT-04 (megahit assembly) | ecosystem: Environmental > Aquatic > Freshwater > Ice > Liftoff... | reverse complement strand
CCCGAGATGGCAGACCCATCGCGGCATCGCGCCGGCCCGGATGAACCACAGGAAGGCGATGCCGGCGAACGGGACGAGGCTCAGGGCCCAGCCGACGAGACGACGGCTCGCGGCATCCGACTGCAGGGTGGCCAGGCTGTCCTCGGCCAGGGCGAGGCGCATCATCGTCATCGCGGTGAGGAGCAGCACCGCGAAGACGATGCCGGCGACGGCGGCCGACCGTCGGGTGCGCCAGAAGGTGGCGGTCAGGCGCCTCGGGGCGGAGGGTGCGGTGGTCACGCGACCAGCATCGGGGCAGCCCGTCCCCGTGTCGAGGACCTTGACCGGTGGCGGCCCGGGGGTCACCGGACGACGACGCGGCTACCGATCGGCATCAGTGTGCTGGCCCAGATCATGTTGATCGCGGCGTTGCTGAGCCTGGCGCAGCCGTGCGAGTCGGGCCACGGCGGGGTGTTCCCGGAACCGTGCACGGCGATGCCGCGGTGGAAGAAGCGGGGCCTCCAGAGCTCGCCGAGCGAGTTGGTGACGGGCCCGTCGACGGCCCGGTAGACCGTGTAGCGGCCGCGCGGCGTCGTGGCGATCGCGCGGTTGCCGGACGTCGAGGTGTACTCCTCGCCGTTGCCCGTCGAGGTGTTGAGGATGGTGCGCACGGCGCCGTCGCGCACGACGAGCAGGACCTGGCGTTCCAGGTCGATCTCGACGCCGTTCCCGCTGAGCGTGGCCTTCGGGCGGATGCCGGCCTCGAGCGCCTTGAGCGTCCTGGGACCCACCACGCCGTCGCGCCTGAGACCCGCCGACTTCTGCAGGGCCCAGACCGCCTGCTGGGTCAGCGAGCCGAACGAGCCGTCGGGGGTGCCCAGCCAGTAGCCCAGCTCCTCGAGGCGCTGCTGCAGGGCGAGCACCTTCGGCCCGGAGTCACCGCGGGCCAGGCTGGTGCGGGGCTGCTTGGTGGCCGTCGGCTTCGGGGACGGCTTCGCGGTGGCTGTCGGCGAGGGCTTCGGGGACGGCGGCCGGCTCGCGGACGGCGTCGCGGAGCCGCTGGGCTCGGCCGTCGGGGTCGTCCCGGTCGACGCCGTCGTGGAGGGCGTGGCCCCGGCTGCGGTCGACGTGTCTGCGCCGGAGGTCCAGGGGCCCGGGATCGACCCGCAGCCCGCGAGCAGCACCGCGGCCGCCGTCACCGTGGCAGCAGCCGTCGCACCCCGTGCGCTGCTGGTTCGACCCATCCGTCCCGTCCCTTCTCGTGCACCGGTTATGGCCACCGGATCTCACAGCAGACGGGAAGGAACCCGGGGTTCGCCAGTCGACGCGCCGGTCGTGACCGACTCGTTGCCTGGCGACGGGCCCCGGCGTCAGCCTCGGTTCCGGATCGCCTCGTCCGTCGCGATCACCTTGCCGGCGATCTCGACGTGGAGGTTCTCGACCATTCTCCCCCGATGGGTCACGACCCCGGCACCGGCACCGGCCTCCCAGGCGGCGAGCATCTCGCGGGCCTCCTCGACCTCGTCCGCCGACGGCGCGAACACGGCGTTGCACGGCTCGACCTGCCCGGGGTGGATCAGCGTCTTGCCGTCGAAGCCGAGGTCACGGCCCTGCCGGCACTCGGTCTCGAAGCCGTCGAGGTCCTTGACGTCGTTGTAGACCCCGTCCAGGATCGCCAGGCCCGACCGGCGGGCGGCCAGCAACGCCAACGACAGCGCGGTGAGCAGCGGCTCGCGGCCGGGCACGTGTCGCGCCCCCAGCTCCTTCACGAGGTCGTTGGTGCCCAAGACCAGCACGGCCAACCGCGGCGACGCGGAGGCGATCTCGCCGACGTCGAGCACCGCCTCGGGTGTCTCGACCATGGCCCAGAGCCGGGTGTGCTCGGGCGCGCCGTGCCGCTCCAGAGCGGCCACGAGCGTGCGCACCTCCTCGGCACTGTCCACCTTCGGCACGACGATGCCGTCCGGCCCGGCCGCGCAGGCCGCCGCCAGGTCGTCGTCGTGCCATGCCGTGCCGCTCCCGTTGACCCGGATGGTCACCTCGCGCGAGCCGTACTCGCCGGATGCCGCTGCAGCACAGGCGTTGGTGCGTGCCGACTCCTTGTGGTCGGGGCCCACGGCGTCCTCGAGGTCGAGGATCAGCCCGTCGACGGGAAGGGTCTTCGCCTTCTCCAGGGCGCGCTGGTTGCTGCTCGGCATGTAGAGCACCGAGCGCCGCGGCCGGTACCCCGTGCCGCCGCTCACGCCCCGGCCTCCCCGCTCGCGGGCGTGGGCTGCCCGGCATACAGCGCAGCCAGCTCAGGGTCGTTGGTCGAGAGCCGGTCGGCGAGCTCGAGGATGACGAGGCACTGCTTGAGGCTGGCGTCGTCCTCCATCTTGCCGTCGAGCATCACCGCACCCGTGCCGTCGCCCATCGCGTCCCTGACGCGGCGTGCGTGCGCGACGTCCTCGGCGCTGGGGCTGAAGACCTTCTTGGCGATCGAGATCTGCGCCGGGTGCAGGGTCCAGGTGCCGACGCAGCCCAGCAGGAACGCGTTGCGGAACTGGTCCTCGCACGCGACGACGTCGGCGATGTCCCCGAACGGGCCGTAGTACGGGAAGATCCCGTGCATCGCGCAGGCGTCGACCATCCGGGCGATCGTGTAGTGCCAGAGGTCCTGCTGGTAGGTGGCGCGCTCACCGGTGATGTCGCCCCCGACGGGATCCCGGCGCACCAGGTAGCCGGGGTGCCCACCGCCGACCCGCGTGGTCTTCATCCGGCGGTCGGCGGCGAGGTCGGCCGGGCCCAGGCTGATGCCCTGCATGCGCGGGCTGGCGCCGGCGATCTCCTCCACGTTCGCCATCCCGCGGGCGGTCTCGAGGATCGCATGGACGAGGATCGGGCGGGCCAGCCCGGCGCGCGCCTCGAGCTGGGCGAGCAGGCGGTCGACGTAGTGGATGTCCTCGGGGCCCTGCACCTTGGGCACCATGACGACGTCGAGCCGGTCGCCGATCTCGGCGACGAGGGTGGTGAGGTCGTCGAGCGCCCACGGGGAGTCGAGCGAGTTGACCCGGGTCCACAGCTGGGTGTGCCCGCCGAAGTCGGTGCCGCGGGCGATCTCGACGAGACCGGCCCGCGCCGCCTCCTTGTTCTCGGCCTTGACGGCGTCCTCCAGGTTGCCCAGGAGCACGTCGACGGTGCCGACGAGCTGGGGCACCTTCGCTGCCATCTTCGGGTTGCTCGGGTCGAAGAAGTGGATCATCCGGCTCGGGCGGGCGGGCACCTCGCGCACCGGAGCGGGCGCTCCTACGGCGAGGGGCGTGAAGAAGTCCTTGGCGCTGCGCATACGGGAGCCTCTCGTCGGCGTGATCTGGGTCTGTCTTGGACGCTAGCAGCGAGGCGCGCCCCCGTCGCATGAGCCACGTCACGCTGGGACCCAGGACGCCGGCACGCAGTAGACCGGAGGCCGAGCTGCACGTGCTGCGTGCGACCCGAACTCACGCGTGGGAGAGTGACCGGGTGAGCGAGGAGGCGCCGGCTGCGGCATCAGTCAACGTCACCCGACTGATCTCGGAGGCCGCGAGCAGGTCGGGCCTGCTCTGGGTGCGCGTACCCGACGGTGGCACCCACCCGGTCTGGCACGTGTGGCACGACGACGGCGACGACCGCGGCACCGGGCCCGCGGCCTACGTGGTCTCGGGCCCCGGCGAGCAGACGCTGCCCTGGCTCCCGGACGAGGTCGAGCTCATCCTGCGCAGCAAGGACACCGGCGGTCGGCTGGTCACGGTGCACGCGACCGCCCGCGAGGTGACGCCCGAGGATGCCGGGTGGGACGCCGCGGTCGACGTGCTGCGGCCGGCACGGCTCAACGGCGTGGGCGACCTCGCGCAGCGGTGGCGCCAGTCGTGCACCATCCACGTGCTGACCCCGCACGGGCGGCCCACGGAGGGCCCGGGGTCCTACGGAGCTGCCTCGGGGGCGGCCACGGTTCGCCCGGCGGCACCGGCGACCACCGGCTGGAGGCCGTGGCACTGGCGCGGCCGGGCCGGCGCCCGGCGCAACAACCGCCCCTCCCCCTGACCGCAGGATGACGAGGGGAAGCGCTTCGCCCCGCTAGCCTGTGCGCGTGAGCACGCCGACCCGCGCCTTCGTCGGCCGCCTGACCGAGCTGAGCGTCTTCGATCCGCTCGGGGACCAGGTCGGCCGGGTCCGCGACGTCGTCGTCACCTTCAGCCTGACCCGCACCCGGCCGCGGGTCATCGGTCTGGTGGTCGAGGTGCCGGGCCGGCGCCGGGTCTTCGTGCCGATGACCCGGGTGACCTCGGTCGAGGGTGGCCAGGTCATCACCACCGGCCTGGTCAACATGCGCCGCTTCGAGCAGCGCGGCAACGAGAACCTCGTCGTCGCCGAGCTCTTCGAGCGCCCGGTGCGGGTGCGCACCGACGAGGGCGAGGTCGTCGACGCGACGGTCGAGGACATCGGCATCGAGCAGCTCGGCACGCGCGGCTGGAGCGTCGCCCGTGCCTTCGTGCGCACCGGCGTCGCCCGCGGGGGCCTCGGCCGGCTGGGGCGACGCCGTGGCGAGACCCTCCTGGTGGCGATCGAGGACGTCCTCGGCCTGCGCGAGCCCAGCGACGGCCAAGGCGCCGCGCGCCTCCTCGAGGCGTACGAGGACCTCAAGCCGGCCGACCTCGCCGAGGTCATCCACGAGCTCACCCCGCGCCGCCGCGCGGAGGTCGCCGCGGCCCTGAACGACGACCGGCTCGCCGACGTCATCCAGGAGCTGCCCGAGGACGACCAGGTCGAGATCCTGGCGGGCCTCGCCGTCGGCCGGGCCGCCGACGTGCTCGAGGCCATGGAACCCGACGACGCCGCCGACCTGCTCGCCGAGCTGCCCAAGGAGCGCCAGGAGGAGCTGCTCCAGAAGATGGAGCCCGACGAGGCGGCCGACCTTCGACGCCTGCTCACCTACGACGAGAACACCGCGGGTGGCCTGATGACGACCGAGCCGGTCATCCTGGGCCCGGAGGCCTCCATCGCCGAGGCGCTGGCCGTGGTGCGCCGGGTCGAGCTCTCGACCGCCCTGGCCACCACGGTCTTCGTGTGCCGGTCCCCGCTCGAGACCCCCACCGGTCGCTACCTCGGCATGGTGCACATCCAGCGGCTGCTCCGCGAGCCCCCGCACGCCCCGATCGGCGGCATCCTCGACAAGGACGTCGAGCCGCTCGCCCCCGACGCCACCCTAGGCCAGGTGGCCCGCATGCTGGCGACCTACGACCTGGTCGGCCTGCCCGTCGTCGACGCCGAGGGTCACCTGCTCGGCGCGGTCACGGTCGACGACGTGCTCGACCACATCCTTCCCGAGGACTGGCGCGAGGAGCGTCACGACGTCATGACCGCCGAAGGGGTGCGCCGTGGCTGAGCGCGAGCGCCGGGCCCGCATCGACCAGCCGCGCGAGGGTGGCCGCCGCCTGACCATGCCGTCGAGCTTCACGGAGGAGACCTTCGGCGTCGCCTCGGAGAAGTTCGCCCGGTACATGGGTACCCCGTACTTCCTCATCGGCATGACGATCGTCGTGCTGATCTGGGTCGCGTGGAACGTGTTCGCGCCGTCGTCGATGCGGTTCGACACCTACCCGTTCATCTTCCTCACCCTGATGCTCAGCCTGCAGGCGTCCTACGCCGCGCCGCTGATCCTGCTCGCCCAGAACCGGCAGGCCGACCGCGACCGGTTCGCCCTCGAGCAGGACCGCAGCCGCGACGAGCGCAACCTGGCCGACACCGAGTTCCTCACCCGGGAGGTCGCCGCCCTGCGCATCGCGCTGCGCGACCAGGCCACCCGCGACTTCGTGCGCAGCGAGCTGCGCGACCTGCTCGACGAGATGGAGCAGCGCGGCCTGGTGCTCACCCGCGCCGTCGAACCCGGCGAGGGCCAGGTCCGGGGAACACCGCCGCCGACCTAGACTGGGTTCATGCCCCTGGTCACCCCTGACGCCCTGCACGCTGCTCTTGCGACGGTCATCGACCCCGAGATCCGTAAGCCCGTCACCGAGCTCGGCATGGTCGAGAGCGTCGCCGCCGACGACGCCGGCCACGTCGCGGTCACCATCCTGCTCACGGTGGCGGCCTGCCCGCTCAAGGACACCCTCACCAAGGACACCACCGAGGCCCTCGCCGCCGTCGAGGGCGTCACCGGCGTCACCGTCACCCTCGGGGTGATGAGCGACGAGCAGCGCGGCGAGCTGAAGACGACGCTGCGCGGCGGGGTCGCCGAGCGCGAGGTGCCGTTCGCGCAGGCCGGTTCGCTGACCCGCGTCTACGCCGTCGCGTCCGGCAAGGGCGGCGTCGGCAAGTCGTCGGTCACGGCCAACCTCGCGGCATCCCTGGCCCAGCAGGGCCTGCGGGTCGGCGTCGTCGACGCCGACATCTACGGCTTCTCGATCCCCCGCATGCTCGGGGTCACCGGCCGGCCGACCCAGGTCGACGACATGATCCTGCCGCCGCTGAGCCACGACGTGAAGGTGATCTCGATCGGCATGTTCGTGCCGGGCAACCAGCCGGTCGTCTGGCGCGGGCCGATGCTGCACCGGGCCCTGCAGCAGTTCCTCGCCGACGTGTTCTGGGGCGACCTCGACGTACTCCTGCTCGACCTGCCCCCGGGCACCGGCGACATCGCCATCTCGGTGGCCCAGCTCATCCCCGGCGCCGAGATCCTGGTGGTCACCACCCCGCAGGCCGCCGCGGCCGAGGTCGCCGAACGCGCCGGCGCCATTGCGATGCAGACCCACCAGCGGGTCACGGGCGTCATCGAGAACATGAGCTGGCTGGAGCTGCCCGACGGCACCCGCCAGGAGATCTTCGGCTCCGGCGGTGGCCGGGACGTCGCCGACTCGCTCACCCGCACCATCGGCGCCGAGGTGCCGCTGCTCGGCCAGATCCCGCTCGACACCCGCCTGCGGATCGGCGCCGACCAGGGGATGCCGGTCGTGCTCGGTGAGCCCGACTCCCCCGCGGCGGTCGCGCTGCGCGGCATCGCCAAGGGGCTGGGCTCACGCGCCCGGGGGCTCGCCGGTCGCTCGCTCGGCCTCACCCCCGCCGGCCGCTGACCGCCAGACCGGTCAGGCGGTAGACTGGGACCCACCGAGGGTGCGCAGGGCCGGGTCCGACCGGCACCAGCCCCCGGCTCTCCACCACGGCCCCCAGCGGGCCGGGATCGAGCCATCATGTCCACCACGAGCATCGTCGTCCTCGCCGCCATCGCCGTCCTGCTCCTCGCGCTGCTGGCGATGTCCGTCAAGGTCGTGAAGCAGTATGAGGAGGGGGTCGTCTTCCGCTTCGGAAGGGTCACCGGGCTACGGCATCCCGGCCTGCGCCTGATCATCCCGTTCGTCGAGGTGCTGCACCGGGTGTCGCTGCGCATCGTGACCATGCCCATCCAGTCGCAGGGCATCATCACCCGCGACAACGTCAGCGTCGACGTCTCGGCGGTCGCCTACTTCCGGGTGGTCGACCCGATCCGCTCGGTCGTCGCCATCGAGAACCCCGATGCCGCGATCAACCAGATCGCCCAGACCACCCTGCGCAAGGTGGTCGGCCAGCACACCCTCGACGAGACCCTGTCGGAGACCGACGCGATCAACCTCGACATCCGCTCCATCCTGGACGTCGCCACGGTCGAGTGGGGCATCGAGGTCACCCTGGTGGAGCTCAAGGACATCCAGCTGCCCGACAGCATGAAGCGCGCGATGGCCCGCCAGGCCGAGGCCGAGCGGGAGAAGAGGGCCAAGATCATCAACGCCGAGGGCGAGGCGCTCGCCGCCGCGGCGCTGGGCGACGCGTCCGACACGATGATGGCGCACCCGATCGCGCTGCAGCTGCGCAACCTGCAGAGCCTGGTCGAGATCGGCGTCGACAAGAACACCGTCGTGGTCTTCCCCGCACCGTTGATGTCGACCATCGCCGAGCTCGGCACCTTCCTGGCCCGCGAGGGTGTTGCGGCCGACACCCACGAGCGCGCGCCGTCGGCGAAACTCAGCCCTGAGGAGCTCGTTCTCGCCGGCGCCGGCCACTGACCTGCGCGGTCAGGTCGCGTCGGGGTCCCAGGGGGTCGGCCGGGCCGGGTCCCAGGACCGCGGGTCGGCGAGCACGGTCGACCCGGCGTCATCGGGGCCGTGGTCGGCGGTGCGGGCTGTCGCGCCTGCTGTCGCGCCCACCGACGCGGCGGCACTGGTGTCGCCGGGACTCCCGGATGCCGCCGAGCGCACCGAGTCGATCTCGCCGCGCACCGGGGCGACGGCCTCGTCGAGCGGGTCGAGCAGGGCCTCCTTGACGATGCGGCGTGGGTCGTACTGCCGCGGGTCGTACTGTCGCCAGTTGATGTCCTCGTACTCGGGGCCGAGCTGGTCCTTGAGCTGGTCCTTGGCACCCTCGGCCATCACCCGGAGCCGGCGGATGCCGTGCGCCAGCTTGGCGGCGTACTCCGGGAGCCGCTCGGGGCCGAGCACGAACACGGCGATGAGTGCGATGAGCACGATCTCCCAGACGTTCACGCCGAGCTCCGTCCCCTCGTCGACACCGCCGGGCCGCGGGTGGTCACTCGCCCGAGCCTTCGAGCACCATCGTGACATCCCGCTCGCTGCCGTCGCGACGGACGGTCAGCGTGACCTTCTCGCCGACGGTGCGCGCGCGGATGGCGACCACGAGCTCGCCGCCCTCGGAGACCGGCTTGCCGTCGAAGGCGACGACCACGTCGCCTGCCTCGAGCCCGGCCTCGTCTGCCGGACCGTCGGGGTTGACCGCCGGCTCCCCGTCGGGGCCCTCGTCGGCGATGCGCACGCCCTCACCGGTGTAGCCCGAGTCGAGGTAGACCCCGATGACCGGGTGCACCGCCTTGCCCGTCGTGATCAGCTGCACGACGGTGGTGCGCACCTGGTCGCTCGGGATCGCGAAGCCCACCCCGATGTTCCCGCCCTGCGCGGTGACGCCGGAGCCGGGCGCCTGGGCGATCGCCGAGTTGACCCCGATGACCCGGCCCTGCATGTCGAGCAGCGGCCCCCCGGAGTTGCCCGGGTTGATCGCCGCGTCGGTCTGGATGGCGTTGATGTAGGACTGGTCGTCGGCCTGGCCGGGCGTCACGGGGCGGTTGAGGGCGCTGACGATGCCGGCGGTGACGGTGGAGTCCAGGCCGAGGGGCGCACCCACCGCGATGACCTCGTCGCCGACCACGACGTCGGCCGAGCTGCCCAGGACGAGCGGCGTGAGGTCGGTGCGGTCGACCTTGACGACGGCGAGGTCGTAGGACCCGTCGCGCCCGACCACCGTGCCGGGGACCTGCTGGCCGTTCGCGAGGACGACGGTGATCTTGCCGCCGTCGGCGGCCCCCGCGATGACGTGGTTGTTCGTGACGATGTGACCGGCGGAGTCGTAGACCCAGCCCGAGCCGGTGCCCGTGCCGTCGGCGCCCTCCACCCGCAGCGTCACGACGCTGGGGGTGGCTCGGGCCGCGATGTTCGCGACCGTGCCGTTCGGCCTGGCGGTCGCGCCCGCCCCGACACTCGGCGCCGGGGCACCGCTGGTGCCCGAGGTACCACGGTCGGCGAGCACGCCGCCGAGCAGGCCGCCGACGAGCCCGGCCAGGAGGGCGACGGCGAGCGAGATGCCGACCAGCGCACCCCACCCCGGGCCGCGACGCCCACGAGACTGCTCCGACCCGGCGAGGCCGGGCAGCGGAGGATAGGTCGGGTGGGCGGGGGCGGCCGCGGTCACCGCGGGAACGGGCTGGGTGGCGGTGTACGGGTCCTGCCCGGCGGGCGAGCCGTAGCCGGCATACGGGTCCTGCCCGGCGTACGGGTCCTGCCCGGCGGGCGAGCCGTAGCCGGCATACGGGTCCTGCCCGGCGTACGGGTCCTGCCCGGCGGAGGAGCCGTCGGGGGCGTAGGGGGTCGTTCCCGGCTCCGGGCTGGCCCAGACGGGCGTCGTGGCCTGCGGGATCTCGGCCGTCTGCGCGGGGACACCGGTGGGGACGTCGCCGTCCTCGGGGCGGCCCCACGGGCTCCAGTCGTCGCGCCCGCCCTCGTGCTCGGTGGTCATGGGGACGATTGTGCACGGTCGCCGACCCGACCGACGACCACTGTCTGGCCCAGTCGAACCTGGGTGAGCGACACGGTGGGCGACGGGGTGCGCGCCGGCGTCGCGGCGGGCGACACGACCGGCGTCGTGGCGGTGGCCAGCCCGGGGCGGGCGCCCACCGGTATCGGTGCGACGGTCAGGCTCCAGGCCGCGGCGGCCGAGACCCCCGCGGCGGCGGCGGCGACGACGGTCGCGCGCAGGGCACTGCGGTGACAGGGGGGAGCCGACGGTGCGAGCAGGGCCGGCTGGTCACGAGCCGTCGGCACCGGCCGCGGGCCGACGTCCGAGGCGAGCGCGGTGCCGAGCGCGAGCAGGGTCGAGCGCAGGTCGCCGGGCATCGACGGCGCCCCGGCGAGGGCGCTGCGCAGCCGACGCTCCTGCGCCACGTCGTGCGCGCAGGCCTGGCAGGCGACGAGGTGCCGGTCCCAGGCCCACTGGCGGTCCAGCGGAAGGCGGCCGGCGGCGTACTCCGCCAGCTCCTCACCCTGGCACCGCACCCGCAGCGCGTCGGTCATACGGTTCCCGCGGCGGGGCGGCGGATGATCCGGCCCCGGCTCCTGGCCGGTGTCGTGGACGGTTGCGGGGCGCGGTGGGCGAGGGACTCCCGCAGCTGCGCGCGTCCGCGGTGGATTCGCGAACGGACGGTGCCGAGCTTGATGCCCAGGGTCGCCGCGACCTCCTCGTAGGACAGCCCCTCGATGTCACACAGGACGACGGCGGCCCGGAAGTCGGGCGAGAGGGCGTCGAGCGCGCGCTGCACGTCGTCGTCGAAGTGGGCGTCGTGGTAGCTCTGCTCCGGGCCGGGGCCGCGGCTGGGCAGCCTGGCGGCGGACTCGTCGGTCAGCGCGTCGAAGCGGATCCGCTGCTTGCGGCGCATCTTGTCGAGGAAGACGTTGGTGGTGATGCGGTGCAGCCAGCCCTCGAAGGTGCCCGGCTGGTAGGTGTGCAGCGAGCGGAACACCCGCACGAACACGTCCTGGGTGAGGTCCTCGGCATCGTGCACGTTGCCGGTGAGGCGGTAGGCCAGCCGGTAGACCCGTGCGGAGTGCTGCTCGACGACCTCTTCCCAGGTCGGGGGCACCCAACCGGCAGCCGGCGTCCCGCCATCTCGCGCGGCATACGTCGTTGTCATCGGTTCTTCCCTCACCAGGCTGCTCATGTCACCCATCGATACGCGTCTGAGCTCGGAATTGTTCCCGGTCTTCCTGAACGAACGCTGGGAACCGCGTCTGCGCGCCGGGGGCGTCGCAGAGCCATAGGGTTGACGCATGAGCCAACTCAAGCCGGCCAGCTGGTCCTATGCCGAACAGTTTCTACCCGAGCCGGAGGTCGTCGAAACCGCGCGGCGGCGTGGCCTCGAGTTCGGCGACGCCAGCCCCGTGGGCACCGGCGCGGGCGCGGTGCTGCGCTTCGTCGCCGCGGCCGTGCAGGCGCGACACGTCGTCGAGATCGGCACCGGAGCCGGCACGTCGGGTCTGTGGTTGCTCTCGGGGATGCCGGCCGACGGCATCCTCACGACGATCGACTCCTCCGCCGAGCACCAGCGGGCTGCCCGTGCCGCCTACGCCGAGGCGGGGTACGCCCACCAACGCACCCGGGTGATCACCGGCGCGGCGGCCGACGTGCTGCCGCGGATGGCTGATGCCGCCTATGACCTGGTCATGGTCGACGCCGACAAGGACGGCTACCCGGTCTACGTCGAGCACGCCGTGCGCCTGCTGCGCTCGGGGGGCGTGCTCGTGCTGGACAACATGCTCTGGCACGACCAGGTGGCCGACCCGGCCGCCCGCGACGCGACGACGAGCACCCTGCGCGACCTCGGCAAGTCGCTGCGCGACCACGACGAGCTCGTCACGGCGCTGCTGCCGGTCAGCGACGGGCTGCTCGTCGCGGTCAAGCGCTGACCCGGGCGGCGGCGATCAGCT
>Ga0105047_10015474_pt1 | contig 12012 bp, 14 predicted proteins | sample MAT04_FD_78384 | JGI IMG/M metagenome (GOLD analysis project Ga0105047, IMG submission 78384) | Freshwater microbial communities from Lake Fryxell liftoff mats and glacier meltwater in Antarctica - MAT-04 (megahit assembly) | ecosystem: Environmental > Aquatic > Freshwater > Ice > Liftoff... | reverse complement strand
TAGATGGCCATGGGTTGTGAAAAGGTAGTCGCGCCCGAAGTCGCCGGGCGGCGTGGGAATTAAAAGAAAAGCGGCGCGAGGAAAACAAAAAGCTCGCGACGGGCCGCCGTGGACTTGGGTTTGCTGTGCATTCGCCGCCGTTTCGCAGTTCGAATATCCGCACGATGGTTCTGGTTTCTCCCCACCCGTTTTGGTCGTTGAAGAACGGGCTGCTGGGCGTGTATCCGACGCTGAAGGCCGATGAGCGGTGCGCGGTGGCGGTGCTCGGCGCCGGAATCACGGGCGCGCTCATGGCTTACGCGCTGGTGAAGGCGGGGCTGGAGGTGGTGGTCGTGGACAAACGCGAAGTGGCGAGTGGCAGCACGGCGGCGAGCACCGCGCTGCTGCAATACGAGATCGATACGCCGCTAACCGAGCTCATCGAGCGCCTCGGGCAGACGGCTGCGGAGCAGGCCTACCGGGTTTGCCTGGAAAGCATCACGCGGATCGAAGAGCTGGTCGCGGAGCTGGGTGATCCGTGCGGCTTTGAGCGCAAGCAGAGCGTCTATCTGGCGACGAAGCGCGGGGATGTGGATGACTTGCGCGCCGAGCACCAGGCGCGGCAGAAAGCGGGCATCCGCGTGGATTTTTTCGAAGCGGGCGAAGTGGCCGGGCGCTTTTCATTTCAAAGGCCAGCGGCGCTGCTCTCCCACGATGGAGCGCAGGTGGATGCGTTCCGACTGGCGCATCGGCTGCTGGCGCGGGCGCAGCAGATGGGCGCGCGCATCTACGACCGGACGGAGATCGAAGACTACGATGCGCGAGCCGATGGAGTGACGCTGACGGCTCGGAATGGTGTTCGGATTGACGCGCAGTTTGCCGTCTCGCCACCGGCTGCGAAGTCGTCGAAATCCTGCCAAAGCGCGTGGTGAACTTGAAAAGTTCCTTCGCGCTGGTCAGTGAACCGCTGACCCACTTCGAGGGATGGTGGGAGCGCTGCCTGTTGTGGGAAACGGCGCGGCCGTATTTGCTCTGCGCACCACGGATGATGGGCGCGCGATCATCGGTGGCGAAGACGATCCCTTCCGCAATCCGAGCCGCCGGGATCGGCTCGTCTCAAAAAAGGCCGGGCGTCTTGCGCGCCGTTTCACCGAGATGTTCCCCGCGATCGAATTGGAGATCGCCTACGCGTGGGCGGGCACCTTTGGCGAAACGGAAGACGGCCTGGCCTCCATCGGCTCCGTGCCGGAGCTGCCGAAGTGCTTCTTCGCGCTCGGCTTCGGCGGCAATGGCGTGACCTACTCCGCAGTGGCGGCGGAGATCATTCGCGATGCGATCCAGCGCCGCCCCAATGCCGGGGCGCATCTTTTCCGCTTCGATCGTTGAAGTCGCGCCTCAGCAGATGCTGAGCACTTTTTCCACGATGTCGGTCGGGCGCGGGAGCTGGCGTGGCTCGACTTTCGGCGAATAGATCGCCGGGGCATCGAGCGAAGTGACCCGCAGCACGGGCGCGTCGAGATCGTCGAAGCATTTCTCCATGAGCATCGAGCTGATCTGCGCGCCGACGCCGCAGAACGGCTTGTTTTCCTCGATGCAAATGGCGCGGTGTGTCTTGCGGACGCTGGCGAAGATGGCGTCTTCGTCGAGCGGGCGGATGCTGCGCAGGTCGATGACTTCGGCGTTGATGTCGTGTTCCGCGGCGAGGAGTTCAGCGGCCTTCAGGGCAGTCAGCACCGCGCGTCCATGGCTGATGAGGGTGATGTCGGTGCCTTCCCGTTTGATGTCGGCTTTGCCGAGCGGGATGACGTATTCCTCCTCGGGCACTTCGCCCTTCTCGCCGTAAAGCAGCGTGCTCTCCATGAAGAGCACGGGATCATTGTCGCGGATGGCCGACTTCATCAGTCCCTTGGCGTCGTAGGCGGTGGCGGCGTTGACGACCTTGAGGCCGGGAATCGCGGCGAACCAATTCTCCGGGCAGTGGCTGTGGGTGGCGCCGACGTTGGTCCCGCCGTTTGCGGGGCCGCGGATGACGATCGGGCAATTGATGAGGCCGCCGGACATGTAGCGGATCTGCGCGGCGTTATTCACGATCTGGTCGTAGGCCACGGTGGCAAAGCTCCAGAACATCAGCTCCATGACGGGGCGCAGCCCGAGCATGCTCGCGCCGATGCCCATGCCGATGAATGCGGCCTCGGAGATCGGCGTATCGACGACGCGCTTGTCGCCGTATTTTTTCCACAGGCCTTTGGTGACTTTGTAAGCGCCGTCATACTGGGCGACTTCTTCGCCGATGAGGACGACGTTCGGGTCGCGTTCGATTTCCTCGGCAAAGGCTTGGTTAAGGGCGTCGCGGTATTCGATGAGGGCCATGGTGTTTAGTCGTTACAGGGCAAAGATGGCATCAACCTCTTTGGGCACCGGCTCGCCGTGCTCGATTCGGTCAGCGGCGACCCGGAAGGCCAGGGCCTCTACTTTGGCGATGGCGTCCTCACGAGAGTCGCCATAAACGACTACGCCGGGAAGGGCCGGAAGTTCTGCAATCCACTGTCCGTCAATTTCGCGATCGAGTTCGATTTCCATACCGATCAGTCGTGGAAGAAATGCTTGCCCGTGCGGCCGGCCTCGGTCTGGCGATCGACCTCGAAATACACGTCCTCGAAAATATTGGCGTCGGTGGGCAGCGGCGATTCGTCGGCGAAAGTGACGCTGGCTTCGACTTCGACTTTGACCTCTTCCTGAAGCGCCTCGAATTGCTCTTCCGTGAGGATTTTCTCGGCGATGAGCTGGCACTTGAAGAGCTGGATGGGATCGTGCTCGGTTTTGTATTTCTCGATCTCCTCCGCCGGCCGGTAGCCCCCCTTGTGCTTCGCATCCGCAACGCTGTGGCCGTAGTAACGATACGTGTCGAACTCGATGATCATCGGCTTCGACTCGTTGTGGGCGCGCTCGATGGCCTTTTGCGTGACGGCGCGCACTTCATAAATGTCCTCCCCGTTTGCCTGCACCCAATCGACAGCAAAAGCCTCGCCGCGGGCGGCGAGGCAGGTCTTGAAGGCCGAGGAGCGCTGGAGGCTCGTGCCCATCGAGTAGCCGTTGTTTTCAATGATGTAAATGACCGGCAGATCGAAGAGCGCGGCCATGTTCAGCGATTCGTAAAAGCAGCCCTGATTGACCGCACCGTCCCCCAGGAAGCAGAGCGCCGCGCCCTTCAACCCCTTGTATTTGATGCCGTAGGCGAGACCGAGACCGAGCGGGGTCTGCCCGCCGACGATGCCGTGGCCGCCCCAGTAGTTTTTGTCCGGCGCGAAAAAGTGCATCGAACCGCCCTTGCCCTTCGAGCAACCCGTCGCCTTGCCGTAAAGTTCGGCCATGCATTCGTTCATGGTCATGCCCACCGCGAGCGCGTGGGCATGGCAGCGGTAGGCGGTGATGACGTGATCGTGATCGCCCATCAGCGAGCAGGTGCCCGTGGCGATGCTTTCCTGGCCGATGTAGAGATGCACGAACCCGCCCATTTTTCCCGCGTTGTACGATTGGAGCGCCTTTTGTTCGAAGCGCCGGATGCGCGCCATCTGGCGCAGCAGACCGATTTTTTCGTCGTTGGTCAGCTTCGCGTTGATGGGCGCGGAGGCGTAATTTTTGGCTTTAACGGCGGTGTCCATAAGGTGTCAGCGGCACAAACAGCGAGTCATCTAATCGCCGGTCGGTAATTGTGCAACCCTCAACCCGAATGCGCCGCAAAATGGTCGCGCCGCGCCCGGTTGCTGCGCAATTTTGGATGAATTCGGCTTTGGTCGTTGCGGTCTGGAGGAGAGCCCGCCAGGGACGCCGCCCATATGCGTAGGGTTGTAGGGCAACTGCGCGCGTGGGGCACCGTGGGCTAAATGGAACGTCTTTCTAAAGATGGACGTTCTTGTCGCTTCTGCCTCGGCAGCGTGCTCTCGTCGTTCATCATCGGCGTGATCATGGGGAACAACCCCGAGCTTTCGCGGACGGCCTGCAACGCTTCCTCATCGCGAAAGACCTTGGGTATCATGCTCACCATCGGCCCCACGGGCCTGCCGATCGTCATCGCTTACGCGATCAGTTGCTCTTGGCTCTTCCGCGGCAAGGTGCAGCGGGACCACCTCGTCTATTAAACTTCTTTCGGCGGTTCGATGGCCTGCGCTGCCACGCCGATCCCGAGTTGCCCGCCGATCTTCTTTCGCAGTTCGCGCTGGATCGTTTCGAGTTTCAGGTTGGCGTTGATAACTTCGAAGCCGAACTCCTTCTGCATCTTCTGAAACTCGACCTGCAGCATGCGCTGGAACTTCACAAAACTGGAAAACATGTCGCGCGACAGCCCGAGGTCCATGCCGCTTTCCCAATAGTCGAGCGTGCTGTTTTTTTGGAAGTTGCGATCCACGAGCTGCGCCGCGCTGACCCGGAAATAGAAGACGGCGTCGGGCATGATCGCCGGGCCGTAGAGGTTCCGCGTCCAGGCGCGATCGGCGCCGCGGGCGAGGTCGCGGGCCATCAGCGTATAGACATAACGATCCGCGAGCACGATGAACCCGGCGCGCAAGGCGGGGATGATTTCATGCACGAGCTGGTCGAAGAAATCCGTCGCGTAAAAGAGCGACATCGTGGTGTGCGTGAGCACGTTCCCCTGCTTGGCGTCTTCCAGTTCTTCGGCGACGAGATTCGAGCGCCGCAGGCCCATGTGTTTCACCGCGTAGCCATTGGCTTCGAGCCAGGCACTCAGCATCCCGATCTGCGTCGAGCGGCCGGAACCGTCCGCGCCTTCGATGGCGAAGAGTTTTCCGGAAAACTTCGCCTCCCGGACTTCCGGCAGTTTGCGACCGAAAAATGGCGGTTCTTTCAGCGACATGGGCGGCGGCGAAATGCAGGGAGGTCGATTTTTTGGCGGATAAATTCGCGCACTTTGGCCTGCTGGACGTGGATTTCCTCGGTGGCATCGAAGACGGTGAAGCCGAATTTCTCCCGCATCGCCTCGTATTCGGCGAAGACCTTGCCCTGAAAAATCCGGAAGCTCTCGTATGGATCGGTGCTCCAGCCCATGTCGAGCCCGGCCTCGTGGTATTTCAGCGCCGGGCGGCCGTCGAGGATGCGGTTGAGCGACACCTCGAGCGGTGCGCGAAAATAAAAGGTGATGTCGGGCTGCACCGCAAAGCTGTAGAGCCGTTCGACCCAATCGCGATCCACCCCGCGCACCGCATCGCGGGCCAGCGCGGTGAAAATATAGCGATCCGCGAGCACCAGATAGCCGGCCCGGAGCAGCGGGAGGATCTGCCGCTCGTAGCGGTCGGCAAAATCCGTCGCGTGGATGAGCGAGAAAGTCGTCGGCGTCAGGAGCTGGCGCTTCTTGCCTTTGGTCGTGGACTTTTTGACCAGAATGGATGAGTTCCACTCCGTAAAGAAGACCCGATAGCCTTCGAGTTCGAGCCAGCGCTTGACGAGATAGATCTGGGTGGACTTCCCCGAGCCATCCAGGCCCTCGACAGCGAGCAGTTTTCCGGTGTAGTTGCGTTTCAGGGAAACCACGGACGCCCATATCCGGGAAAGACCCGCAGAATGCAACCGGAAATCCGACTCCCCATTTCGTAAAAATGCGCAATATCAACGCGGTGAAATACTTGTGAATATGAAGGACCTTATCGAGACTGCCCGCGAGGCCCGGGAAGCCGCCTATGCCCCTTACTCGCGCTTTGCGGTGGGGGCCGCGCTCCGGACCAAGAGCGGCCGCGTTTTCTGCGGCTGCAATGTCGAGAATCTTTCCTTCGGGCTGACCATCTGCGCCGAGCGCAACGCGCTCTTCGCCGCCGTAGCTGCCGGCGAACGCGAGTTCGCAGCGATCGCGATTGTTGCTGATTCAAAAACGCCGGTCACGCCCTGCGGTGCCTGCCGCCAAGTCCTGGCTGAGTTTGGGCTCGATCTCGAAGTCTGTTCGACGAACCTGGAAGGCGAGGCGTTTTACTCGACCATCCGAGAATTGCTCCCTCGAGCCAGCGAGGGGATTCTTGGAACGTAATCGTTCCACGTAGAACATGTTTACCTATCCCAAGACCTATGACGTCATCGTCATCGGGGCCGGTCATGCGGGGATTGAAGCGGCGAGCGCCGCCGCTCGACTCGGTTGCCAGACGCTGATGCTGACGCAGAATCTGGATTCAGTCGGGCAAATGTCGTGCAATCCGGCGATCGGGGGGCAGGCCAAGGGGCAAATGGTCCGGGAGATCGATGCGCTCGGCGGCGTCATGGGATTAAATACGGACGCCACCAGCATCCAGTTTCGCATGCTCAATGCGCGCAAAGGGCCGAGCGTGCGATCACCACGGGCGCAGTGTGACAAGAAGGCTTATCAGTTCCGCGCCAAAGCGGTTCTGGAGCGCACGCCGAACCTCGATCTCAAGCAAGGGAATGCCGTCCGCATTCTCGTGGGTGAGGATGGGGCCTGCGGCATCGAAACGAATCTCGGCCTGCGGCTGCAAGGGCGCGCGGTGGTCATTACGACCGGAACCTTCATGCGCGGGTTGCTTCATGTCGGCCTCCAGAACCAGGCGGGCGGGCGGATGGGCGACAGCTTCTCCACACTCAGCGATTCGCTGCGCGAGCTAGGTTTTGAGGTGGGCCGCTTCAAGACCGGGACGCCGTGTCGATTGCACGGGAAGACGATCGATTTTTCCAAGTGTGAACGCCAGGACGGCGATGAACCACCCCTCCCCTTTTCCTACCTCCCGGAAGAACTCCGGCAGGAACGCGACGACATTTTCTCCCTGAACCACTGGCGGGACGGCCTGTTCCACATGGAACAATTGCCCTGCTGGATTACTGGCACCTCGACCGAAACGCACGCTTTCATCCGCGCGAATCTCGACAAATCCCCTCTCTACACCGGCATGATCGAAGGGGTCGGCCCGCGCTATTGCCCGTCGATCGAAGATAAGGTGGTGCGTTTCGCCGAAAAGGATTCGCATCAGGTTTTTCTCGAACCCGAAGGACGCCATACCGAGGAGTATTACGTCAACGGCGTCTCCACCAGCCTGCCGATGGAAGTGCAGTACGCCTTCATCCGGACCATCCGGGGATTGGAGAATGCTGAAATCATGCGCCCCGGCTACGCGGTCGAATACGATTATTGCCCGCCGATGCAGCTCTTCCACACCCTCGAGACAAAGCGCGTCCCGCACCTTTACTTCGCCGGCCAGATCAACGGCACCTCCGGTTATGAGGAAGCGGGGGCCCAAGGCCTGATCGCTGGCGCCAACGCCGCACTCAAAGTGCTCAATCAGCCCCCACTCGTGCTTTCCCGGTCGGACGCCTACATCGGCGTTCTCATCGACGATCTTGTCACGAAAGGCACACCCGAACCTTATCGCATGTTCACCAGCCGCGCCGAACACCGGCTCCTCCTGCGGCAGGACAACGCGGACCTCCGCCTGACGCCGATCGCCCACAAACACGGTCTGGTCAGCGCACCGCGGTGGGAGAAGCTCCAGGCGAAAACCGTCGAATTGGCGCGCTTGCGGGAGTATGTCCGAACGACCGCTTACGAAGGCGTGAAAATCGAACAATGGCTCCGCCGGCCGGAGAATACGCAAACCGGGTTGCCCGCCGCTTTGTCCGTCAGCTTCACCACCGGTCTTTGGGAAGCCGTCGAGATCGAGCTGAAATACGCCGGTTACATCACCCGGCAGGAAACGGCCATTGAGAAGTTGCGGGCCAGCGACGGAAAACCCATCCCGCTTCAGATCGACTACGACAAAATTCCCAGCATCCGGGCGGAGACCCGGCAAAAACTGGAAAAGATCCGTCCGGAAACGCTCGGCCAGGCGTCGAGAATCAGCGGCATCACGCCCGCTGATCTCGCGGTCCTGGCGGTCTATCTCGGGCGGTGACCGCCTGCGCTCTACCCGGTAAGAAGATACCAGGCGAGTCCGGCCAAGGCTCCGCCGAGGACCACGCGAATGACATCCCATTTCCACCGAGTCAGAACCACAAAGGCGATCGCGCTGAGGACGACGGCGAACCAGTCGATCCGACCCGCCTCCGGACGGAGAATGTGCCAACCGAACCAGACCGCCAAATTCAGGATCACGCCGACGACGGCGGCGGTGATGGCGGAAAGCGCGGCGTTTAGACCCTGATGACCGCGCAGCCGCTCGATGTACGGAGCGCCCAGGAAAATCCACAGGAAGCAGGGGGCGAAAGTCGCCCAAGTCGTGATCGCCGCCCCGAAGGTGGCGTTGCCCAGCGGGCTCAGCGCGCCCGGTTCCCGCCACGCGCCGACGAAGCCCACAAACTGCAAAACCATGATCAGCGGTCCGGGAGTCGTCTCCGCAAGTCCCAGCCCATCAAGCATTTCCGTCGGATATAGCCAGCCGTAATGCTCCACGGATTGCTGAGAGACGTAGGGCAGCACCGCATAGGCGCCGCCGAAAGTCACCATCGCCGTTTTACTAAAAAAGACGCCTTGCTGGAAGATGATGCTGCCCCAACCGAGCAGCGCTCCGACCGCGAGGATCGGCCCCCACCAGATCGTGCCCCAGACCAAAAGCACCTTCACCGCCCGCCAGGGTGATGGAGCCGGCGCCGGGACGCCCCCCTCGTCGGCCGCGTCGCCGTGACCCTGGAGCACGGCAAACTTCTCCGGTGCCAAGTGTCCACCGATCCAACCCAGCAAACCGGCACCGAAGATGACCGCGGGGAAGGGCACCGTAAAAACCGCCAGCGCCAGAAACGCCGCCGCCGCCAGCGCGAACATCCAGGGATTCTTCAAGACCTTTTGCCCGATGCGAAGAACCGCGGACGCGACAATCGCGAGCACCGCGGGCTTCAGCCCGTAAAGCAACGCGGCGACCCACGGCACACTGCCCAGCGTCACATAGGCCCAGCTCAGCGCCCACAAAATCACCGCTGATGGCAGGACAAAAAGGACGCCGGCGACGATCCCGCCGCGCGTCCCATGAAGCAACCAACCGGTGTAGGTCGCAAGCTGTTGCGCCTCGGGGCCCGGCAGGAGCATGCAGTAGTTGAGCGCGTGCAGAAACCGTTTCTCGCTCACCCATCGCCGCTTCTCCACTAACTCGCGGTGCATGATCGCAATCTGCCCCGCCGGCCCCCCGAAGCTGATAAATCCTAGCTTGAGCCAGAATCGGAACGCCTCGCCAAACGACGGAGGCACGGGCGGCGAAACGTTTTCGGGAACTGGCATCTGCCGGGTTTAGCAGCGCGGCGGGCGTTGTCGCGAGCCACTTCCGGCGTCGCTAAACCTAAATCCGGCGATGGGGTCCACGAAACACACAAAAAGACACGAAAGAGGAGCGTTCCCGGTCCTTGGGCGACCCACCCAGCGGGGGAAGGCGGCCGTCACCGCAACTCCTTCCTTTCGTGCCTTTTCGTGTATTTCGTGGACTTCCCATTCACGTTTTTAGGCTAAACTTTCACCTGACGTTTGCCGTTGGTCATTTTCCACGTCCGATATCCCAGACGATATGTCGTAACGTTCCACTCTCGTGATGTTTACGTCATTTATTCAATGCCTCGCCTTGTCTGAGTTCAGGGCACCAGCGCAGCATGGGCACTTCTAAGCCCGCCCAGTAAGCGTTCCCAATCGCCGGCCCGCGTCTCCCAACCGCTGCTCAACCGCAGCACCCGAGACGCCTCGCCGGACGTGAAGCCCATCGCCGCGAGCACATGCGAGGTCTCCTCTTTGCCGCTCGCGCAAGCCGAACCAGTCGAGACCGCGAAACCGAGCTTATCGAGCTTCACCACCCAGCGCTGACGGCAGTCCGGAATCTCGGGCATGATCGCGGAAACCGTGTTCCAGAGCCGATCCGCGTCTGAGCCGACAATCTGAGCGCCCGGCAGCGCGACTAAGAGTGCGCGCTCAAATCCCGCGCGCCAGGCCAGCCGCCCGGAGGGCTCCGCTCCTGCGGCGCCGATACCTCCGGCCGGAGAAGAATGGTGAGGCCCCGCGGGAGCGCGGCCCTCCGGGTATTCGAGCGCCGCGATCATCGCCAGCACGCCCGCCACATTCTCCGTGCCCGCGCGCCGTCCTTCCTCCTGCGGTCCGCCGACGACCAGCGCCTGAAACTTCGCCGGCACTTTAAGAAAACCCACGCCCTGCGGCCCGCCAAATTTGTGCGCGCATCCGCTGACCAAATCACACGCGCCAAGGCCCGTCGCCGGCAGCTTCCCAATCCACTGCGCCGCGTCGCAGAAGAATGGCACATCGTGTTCGCGGCAGAGCGCCAGCGCCTCGCGCCACGGCTGGAGGACGCCCGTTTCATTGTTCGCGGCCATGAGGCAGACCAGCGCGGGACGCTTGTGCTGAAGCCGATCCGCGAGCCATCCAAGATCCACGATGCCCGCGCGGGTCACCGGCATCGATTGCTGCCGTCCGGCAAAATAGCGCCGAGTCGCGGCGAGCACGCAGGGATGTTCGATCGCGGAAATCCACGCCTCGCCCCCGCCGGCCCGCGAGGCGTGATGGACTGCCGCGTTGCTTGCTTCGGTCGCACCCGAGGTCCACACCAAATCCGCCGCCGCGCCGCCCAGCCAGCCCGCGAGCTTCTCCCGTGCTTCATTCAGCGCCTCATCGGCACGAGCGCCGAGCCGGTGCGGACTCGACGGATTGCCGGGGAAATCCCGCGTGGCCCGCAACCACGCCTCCCGCGCCGCCGGCGAAAGCGGGTGGGTGGCGTTGTGATCGAAATACAGCACGGCAGAAATGACCAATGACCAATGGAAAATGCCCGGGAGACAAGTCTCGATTCACCGGAGGCGAAGGCCGGCGGGGTCGGGCCGAAAGTGATTCTGCATTGGTCATTGGTCATTGGCCATTGTTCACTTCGGCGTGTCCGAGACCTCCTTTTACAAGCGCTCCACCTTCGTCACCCACCTCCCGGTCGAGGCCCGCTACAGCCCGTCGCATTTCTGGCTGCGCGAGATCGAGCCGGGCCAGTGGCGCGTGGGCTTCACGAAATTCGCCACGCGCATGCTGGGCGAGATCGTCGAAGTGCAGTGGGAAAAGCCGGACGGCGCCTCCGTGGCCAGCGGCGAAATCATCGGCTCCATTGAGGGCTTCAAAGCGATCAGCGACATCTATTGCGCAGCCGATGGCGCCTTTGCCGGTGGCAATCCCGCGATCAGCGCCGATGCCGAACTGATTGGCCGGGACCCCTACGGCGCCGGCTGGCTCTACGCCGTCACCGGACAACCCGACGCGAAGTGCATCGACGTCGCCGCCTACCGATCCCTGCTGGACGCCACAATCGACCGCATCCTGGAAAAGCAGCACGGCGACGAATCGGCCTGAACTAAGAATTTCCCGCGGCGCGCGGTTGAAGCTACCGTCCCGCCCCCGCACTCCGATGAACGACTCCCCTCCCCTCATTCTTTACTGCCACTGCCAGTACGCGCAGGTGGTGCCGCGTGAAGTAAAGGACGCCGTGTTGAAGCGACTGTGCGAAAGCGGAGTGGCTTTTGAAGCGGTGGCGGATCTTTGCGAAATGGCCGCCCGGCGCGATCCGGCTCTGCAACGGCTCGCGGCGGAAGGAACGGTGAAGATTGCCGCGTGTTTCCCGCGCGCGGTGAAAGGGCTCTTTCATCAAGCCAACGCCGATCTTTCGCCCGAACGAACCGAAGTGCTCAATATGCGCGTCCAGACGGCGGAAGACGTGTGCGCCGCGCTGTTCGCCGCGGAGGTTTCGCCCAATCTCCCCGCGGGCCGGGAGACATTGCGGGTCACGCCGGACGCCCCGCCCGCGGTGCCCGACGGCGCGGCCTAAGCGGGAACGACGCGGTTGCGGCGGGACTGAAAACGCCGAGACGAAAAGACGCAAGGTCGCAGAGGATGCCGTCCACAAAATTCCCGCAGAACCGTTGGGTGCGGCCTCCGGTCGCGCTCCCTGCGATCGCTTCGCTCTGCGCCTTTGCGTCTTCTCACCTGCCGATTGGACTTCGTTGCATCGTTGCGGCTGAGAGCGTTGTCCCGCTCGCCGAAGACCGCTGTTAAGACTTGGTGACTCC
>Ga0105047_10015473_pt1 | contig 12013 bp, 10 predicted proteins | sample MAT04_FD_78384 | JGI IMG/M metagenome (GOLD analysis project Ga0105047, IMG submission 78384) | Freshwater microbial communities from Lake Fryxell liftoff mats and glacier meltwater in Antarctica - MAT-04 (megahit assembly) | ecosystem: Environmental > Aquatic > Freshwater > Ice > Liftoff... | reverse complement strand
GCACGACCGACCGAAGCACGACCGACGACGGCGCCGAGCGCACCGGCCTCGACGGCAACTGGTCGGTGGTGGCCACCGTCGACGGCTTTGCCGGCTACCGGATCACCGAGCTCTACGGCCCGGGCGCCACCCTCGAGACCGAGGTGGCCGGCCGGACACCGAACGTGACCGGCTCGTTCGCTATCGACGGCACCACCATCACCGACGGTCGGCTCGACGTCGACCTGGCCACCCTCGAGAGCGACCGCTCCCGTCGTGACGCCACGTTGAAGATCCGCGGCCTCGAGACCGACACCTACCCGACGGCCACGTTCACCTTCGCCGGACCGGTCGAACTGGGCGCGCTGCCGGCCGAGGGCGAGGAGGTGTCGGTGACGGTCGACGGCGAATTGGCCATGCACGGCCAGACCCGACCGGTGGCGCTTGCGCTCACGGCCAAGTGGTCGGGCGACCGCATCTCGATCCAGGGCAGCACCCCGATCGTCCTGGCCGACTACGACATCGAGGCCATCTCGATCGAGCAGTTCGTGGCCGTGGCGGACGAGGGGACCATGGAGTTCGTGGTCCTGTTCGAACGGACCTGACCCGGGCCGTTCGGCTCTGGCCGGCGGGGTTGCCGGGCGGGGACGATGGTGGTGGAGGAGCGACGACGGATCCGGGTGCGTCGCCCATGACGGAGGTGACGGTGGCAGTAGTGCAGGAGATCCGTTTCGAGGGAGGGTCGTTCGCGTTCGGCGGGCAGTCGCTGGCCTACGAGAGCTACGGCGAGGGCGAGCGCGTGCTCGTCTACGTGCACGGCCTGCTCATGGACAGCCAGATGAACCGGGCGCTGGCGCAGTCGTTGGCCGAGCGGGGTCAGCGAGTCGTGCTGCTCGATCTGCTCGGCCACGGTCGCAGCGACAAGCCCCTCCGGGCATCGAGCTACCGGATGGACGCCTACGCCGACGAGGTCGTCGCCCTGCTCGACCACCTCGGCATCGAGCGGGCCGCCGTCGGCGGGGTGTCGCTGGGGGCGGGGGTGACGTTGCAGGTGGCCGTGCGCAACCCCGAGCGGGTGCAGGCCCTGCTCATCGAGATGCCGGTGCTCGAGTGGGCCGTGCCTGCGGCCGCGCTGCTGTTCACCCCGTTGCTGCTGACCATGCACTACGCCGCCGGGCCGGCTGGCTGGGTGACGCGCCAGGTGGCGCGCCTGCCCCGCACGAGCAACGGGTCGTTGAACTCCGCGCTGGCGTTGGCGTCGTCGCCGCCGGAGGTGGTCAAGGCCGTGCTGCACGGGGTGCTCACGGGTCCGGTGGCACCGACCATCGAGGAGCGGGCGGCGATCGAGGCACCGGCGCTGATCATCGCCCACACCCGGGACCTCATCCATCCCTTCAGCGATGCCGAGGCGCTGGCTGCCGTGCTGCCCGACGGTCGGCTCGAGCCGGCCCGGTCGATGCTCGAGCTGCGGGTGGCGCCCGACCGGTTGACCACCGCCATCGCCGAGTTCCTCGACGACGCGTGGTCCGACGATGTGCGGGCCGACGACGAGGTCCGTGCCGAGCGCTGAGGCTGCGGCTCGCTGGCTCAGCGGACCTCAAACCACTCGTAGTGGAGGTTGGTGCCGTCGAGGGTGCCCTTGCCGACGGCCTGCACGGCGTTGAGCCAGGCGTAGCGCGGGTCGCCGGTCTCGAAGCGTGGGGCGACGTAGATGGGAGCCCCACTGGGCCCGGATGCCAGGTCGGTCCGTCCGCCGTAGGTGCTCAAGATGATGGCGCCGTCCTCGGTCTCGAACGTGGCCCGCACGTCGAGGGTGCCGACGGTGCCGACGACGGTGATCCAGTCGGCGGAGGCGGCGCCCTTGTGGTGACCGTTGATGCGCTCGCCGGTCACGGTGGCTTCGAGCACCTCGTAGATGAGGCGCATCCCGCTCGGGCCCTCACCCACGAAGATCGGGTCGGACAGGACGATGTCGATCTCGCACAGCGGAACCAGCTCGATGGTCATGCCCGAACGCTAGACCTGCTGCGAGCGCCGTTGGCGAGCCGTGAAGGCGGTGGCGCCGGCCGCGAACCCCAGCATGAACAGCACGAGCCCAGCCGCCACCTGAACGCCGGTGACATCGCCGTCCTCGCTGACGTCGTTCGCTCCCGGCGTGGCGACGGCGCTCGCGACTGCAACTGCCTCGTCGGTGGCGGGACCGAACGTGACGGGCAGTCCGGCGGGCGTGGCCACAGGCGCCACGTCGGCGATCTCGATCGGTGTCGTGAGCGTGGACGGGTACAGCACATCGCCACCTTCCTGCGCGACGAGGAGCGCTGGCCCGGGGGCGAGGTCGGCGGAGACCGGAGCGGTCACGGTGAAGCCGTACTCGGCATCTGCGGCGCCTCTCGCCACCACCCAACCGCGTCCGTCCTGGAGGATGGTCACGTCGATGTCGCTGGCGGGAACGCCGAGGAAACCTTCTTCGGCCGGCGGGTCGCCCGTGTCGTAGCAATCGGATCCCCACCACTCGCCCGTGACCGTCACGTCGGTGCCGCGCACGATCGGGCCGGGCGTCACCTGCACGGTCGGGGCGGCGCAGATGGCGGACGCGCTGGGGGCCAGGCCGATCCCGGCGATCGAGGCGAGGACCAGGAGCGCAGCGACAGCGGCGGTGCGTGTGGCGTCGATGCGCATGATCGTTTCGACGTCGGTGCGATCAGGTTGGTTCCCGACCTGGCTTTGGTCCGGCGCCGGGTTCGCGCCGCGTGGACGTGGTCGGGGGGTTGCCGGCCGGTGGTGGTGTGGGGTTGGTGTTGTTGTCGTTGTTGTCGTTGGTGGCGTTGGGAGTGCAGGACGGTGCCGGTGGGGGTGGTGATGGTGAGTCAGCCGTCGTGGCGCGGTGCGACCTGGCGATAGGCCGACTCCAGGAGCTCGGCGATCTCGTCCCAATCCAGGTCGCCCCGGTCGAGTCGCAGCGCCAGCCAACCACGGCCCCCATGGTGCGGGGAGGGGGCGAAGCGCCGTCTCCTGACGTGGAAGAGCGGTCGGTTCTGGAGCTCTGACTCCTCGGCACCCCCCCCGAAGCCGAGGCAGATGGCACGGATGCGCCCCAAGGCGAGATCGTCGCGCTCGCGTGCGTCGTTGACGTCGGACATCACGCCGAGTCTGCCTGTCGTGCCATCGACCCGCTCCTGGTCGCCGCGTCCGAGCGAGCTGGGGGGCCAGCGAGCACACCTCCGCCGATCGTGGCATGCTTGAAGTTATGGCAGAGTCACTGACGCAATATGCCCCCGGCCAGCCCTTCCCGGGCGTGATCGGTCGCACGCTCGAGACCTCGACGCCGGCCTGGCCCGGTCGGCCGTCGCCGCCCGAGGGCGCGCCCAACGTGCTCGTCATCGTGCTCGACGACGTCGGCTACGGGCAGCTCTCCGCCTTCGGCGGCATGTGCGAGACGCCCAACCTCGACCGCATCGCCGACAACGGTCTGCGCTACGCCAACTTCCAGACCACGGCGCTGTGCTCGCCCACCCGCGGCTGCCTGCTGACCGGTCGCAACCACCACACGCTCGGGCTCGCCGCCATCACCGAGCTGTCGCTCGGCTTCCCGTCGCTCAACGGCACCATGGGCTTCGAGCACGGCTTCGCCCCCGAGATCCTCGTGGTCAACGGCTACAACACGTTCGCCGTGGGCAAGTGGCACCTGACGCCGGCGCAGGAGACCACGCCGGCCGGGCCGTTCGACCGCTGGCCGCTGGGTCGCGGCTTCGAGCGCTTCTACGGGTTCATGGGCGGCGACACCGACCAGTTCCACCCCGACCTCGTCCACGACAACCACTCGGTGCGCCAGCCGAGCACACCGGCCGAGGGCTACCACCTCAACGTCGACCTGGCCGACCACGCCATCGACTTCGTCAAGGACGCCCACGTCAACGCCCCCGACAAGCCGTTCTTCTTGTGGTACGCCACCGGTGCCGGCCACGCCCCGCATCAGGTCGAGCCCGAGTGGATCGAGCCCTACCGCGGGAAGTTCGACGCCGGCTGGGACGAGTACCGCCGTGAGGTGTTCGCCCGCCAGCAGGCCCTTGGGTTGCTGGCGGCCGGCACCGAGCTGTCCGGCCGTGACCCCGACGTCGAGCCGTGGGACACGCTCACCGACGACGCCAAGCGCATGTACACCCGCCAGATGGAGGTCTACGCCGGCTTCCTGACCCAGACCGACCACCACATCGGCCGAGTGCTCGACTTCCTCGAGTCGATCGGCCGGCTCGACGACACCCTCGTGGTGGCCGTGTCCGACAACGGGGCCAGCGCCGAGGGTGGCGAGCACGGCACCCGCAACGAAGGCCTGTTCTTCAACCTCGCCCCCGAGACGCTCGAGGACAACCTCGAGGTGTACGACCAGTGGGGGAGCGAGGACACGTTCAACCACTACTCGTGGGGCTGGACGTGGGCGGGCGACACGCCGTTCCGCCGGTGGAAGCGCGAGACCTACCGCGGCGGCATCACCGACCCGTGCATCGTGTCGTGGCCGAACGGCATCGCCGCCCGAGGCGAGGTGCGCCAGCAGTACGCGCACGCCATCGACATCCTCCCGACCATCCTGGAGGCCATCGGCATCGAGGCCCCGAGCCACATCCGCGGCGTCGAGCAGTCGGCCATCCACGGGGTGAGCATGGCGCCGACGTTCGCCGACGGCGACGCCCCCGACGCCCACACCACGCAGTACTTCGAGATGTTCGGCCACCGGTCGATCTACCACGAGGGTTGGAAGGCCGTGTGCCCGTATCCCGGCCCGAGCCTGGCCGAGGGTGCCGAGCGCGGCCACCCGTTCGGCACCTACCTGTCCGAGGCCATCCTCGACCGACTCGAGGTCGAGGACTGGGAGCTGTACGACCTCACCGCCGATCCGTCCGAGTGCCACGACCTCGCCGCCGACCAGCCCGACAAGCTGGAGGAGTTGCAGGCACGGTGGTGGGCCGAGGCCGAGCGCTACGGCGTGCTGCCGCTGGCCACCGGCGACATCACCCGGCTGCTGGCCCGCCGTCCGCAGGTCGGCAAGCACCGCAAGGTGTTCGAGCTGTATCCCGGCGGCTCGCCCATCCCGTTCGCGGTGACGCCTCGCCCCTACAACCGCTCGCACTCGATCACGGCCACGTTGACCGTCCCCGCCGACGGCATCGAGGGGGTGCTGCTCACCCACGGCAGCCGCCACGGCGGCTACTCGTTCTTCGTGGCCGACGGCTGCTTGCACTACGTGCACAACCACCTGAGCCTCGACCGCTTCACCGTGTCGTCCACCGTGCCCGTGCCGGTTGGTGACGTGACCGTGCGCATGGAGCTCGCCACCACCGGCGGGCCGAACTTCGCCAAAGGCCACGGCAGCCCGGCCGAGGTTCGCCTGTTCCACGACGACGAGATGGTCGGGTTCGGCGTGCTGCCCCACACGGTGCCCAACCTGTACGGCACGTCGGGACTGAGTTGCGGCTATGCCGCCTTCGACACGGTCGACCCGTCGGTCTACGAGGCGCCGTTCACGTGCACCGGCACCCTGCACAAGGTCGTGCTCGACCTCACCGGGGAGCTGTCCGTGCACCCCGAGGCCGACATGACCGCCCTCATGGCCCAGCAATAGCGGCCCGGGCCACCCCACCCCCCGGTTCTGGTGCACACCGATAGGTGAGTGAACTATCCGTCCGCACCGGAACGGGGAGTAACGTCGGGCGCTCACCGCTCGACTGGAGCCACCATGCGGATCCGTCCCCGTACCCGTCGCTCGATCCTGGCGTCGGTCGCCGTCCCGGTGACGGTGGCCTCGCTGGTGCTCGGCCTCGCCGTCCCGGCCGGTGCCATCCCGCCGGCCGTGCCCACCGGCTCGTCGGTGACCATCCAGGCCGCCACCTACGACGCCGAGTTGTCCTGGACGCCGACGCCCGGTGCCGCCGGCCACGAGCTGATCTGTGAGAGCCAGGGCCAGGATGATCTGGTGCGCAACAACCTGTCGGGCACGGCGTCGTCGGCCGTGGTTCGTCTGGCGCCCGGCTACTGGGGCTGCTCCATCAGGGCGAGGAACGCGGGCCTCGAGTTGTCCGTCGAGCAGTTGAACTTCGGTGCCATCTACGTTCCGCCGCTCGCCGCACCGACCGGCCTGACCGGCGTGGCCTACTCGGGCGTGGTGACGCTCAACTGGACGAAGCCGACGCCAGGCATCATCGACGGCTGGCACATCACCTCGATGCCACCGGGTGCCGATGCATGGGTCACGATGAACGAGAGCCCGACGGCGACGTTGACCGGTCTTCCCGTCGGCGTGTCACACACGTTCTCGGTCACGCCCTACCGCCTGTGGGACATCAGCAAGACCTACCTGGGCACGGTCTCGGCCACCACCCCTGCGCTCACGGTGAAGCCCACACCGGCGGCACCGACGATCACGGGCGTGTACCCGACCATCGACGAGATGGATGTGGAGTGGACGCCGCCGACGGACACCGGCGGCAAGCCCATCACCGGCTACCGGATCACCCTGGGTCAGTGGGAGGACCCGCCCCGCCACTTCGACGTGCCCGCCTCGCTCACGTCGCTGCACATCGACGGCGTGCCCGACCTGCCCGGGCTGATCGAGACACCGTTGACACCGGGATTCGGGTACCCGTGGATCGAGGTGCAGGCCAAGAACGTGAATGGTTACGGAGCACCCGGAACGTGGGCGGACATCCCGTTGGACATGACCGACCCGGCGTCCCCGGTGCAGAACCTCTACGTGTACCTGGATCCTCCCGGCTTTCCTAACCCGAACACCATCAACGTGGGGTGGACGCCCCCGGCCTTCCTGCCGCTCGAGCTCCAACCGCCCACGGTGGTGCAATACGAGTTCCAGCTCGTGGGGCCCGCCGGGTACAACGCCCCGGGCTTCCCGCAGACGGGGATCCGCGTCGACCACCTGACGCTGCCCGACGGTTGGTACCAGGTGCGCGTGCGCGTCAACGCCGGCATCAGCCCGGCTCGGTGGGCGACTCGCTGGGTGGCCAAGGGCACGCCGTGCGACGCGGTGTTCTCCGACGTGACCGGTCCGCCGTTCTGCACCGCCATCTCGTGGCTCGTGCGTGAGGGGATCGCCAACGGCTTCCCCGACGGGACGTTCAAGCCCACGCAGGCCGTGTCCCGCCAGTCGATGGCCGCCTTCCTCTATCGCGCCAAGGGCTCGCCGCTCGGCCTCGATCCGCAGTGCTCGGCCCCACCCTTCCCTGATGTGGCGGTGTCGAGTCCGTTCTGCGGCGAGATCGATTGGATGGTCGACGAGGGCATCGCCGCCGGGTTCGGTGACGGCGGCTTCCACCCCACGGCTGCGGTGTCGCGCCAGGCCACCGCCGCCTTCCTCTACCGGGCCAGTTCGCACCACGTCGGCGTCCCGCTCGGCGTGTGCGAGGAGGATCTGTTCTCGGACGTCCCGATGACGCATCCGTTCTGCTACGAGATCGAGGCGTTGCGGTCGACCGGGTTCGCCGACGGCTCGTTCCGGCCCACCACCGCGGTGTCCCGCCAGTCGATGGCCTCGTTCCTGTCCAAGTGGCTGCCCTGATCGTCGGCGCTCAGCTGGCGTCGAACGTGGGGAGGGGGCCCTGGTAGCAGTGGACCTCGCGGTGGGGGCGGAAGCCCATGTCGACGTTGATGTCCAGCATCCAGGGGTTGGACTCGGCGTTGTGGGTGTCGATCACGGCGAGCTCGGGCTGGGCGTCGAGGGCGCGTGCCAGGTTGACGGCCTTCAGCCAGCGGCCGAGTCCGAGCCCGCGGTGGGTGGGGACGACCGCGGTGTCTCCCTGCTCGGCCAAGGTGGGTCGGTGGGTGACGAGCTCGAGCTCGGTCATGCCGGCGGCACTGCCGTCGGGGGCGAGGGCCAGCGAGACGAGGTGGTCGATGCGACCGTGCTCTGCTCGTTCGGCGTCGCGGATGAGGTCGTGGGTGATGGTCGGGGCCTCGAACTCGATCCCGTCGTCGGGCGCGTCGGCCATGGCCTCGAGGGCCACGCACAGCTGGTCGAGGTGCTCGACGGGTGTGGCGCCACGCCAGGAGATCACCCGATAGCCGCGGGCGCGGGCGGACGCGTCGTCGGCCGACGCCGCCTGCTGGACCGGATCGACATCGGCGACCAGGAGGCGGCTCCGGCGACCCCGCTGGCGATGCGTGAGACCGAGGCCTTCGCACCAGGTCATGGCGGCAGGCTGGGCGAAGATCCAGGCGCGGAGGATGGTGCGGGCGGGTTCGTCTCGGGCCACGACGTCGGCGAGGTGCACCGCCAGTGCGCGGGCCACGCCTCGGCGACGATGGTCGGGTGCGACCCACACGTAGCCGAACACCTGGTCGCGGTTGGATGCCTGTGGGAGCTCGATGCCGGCGATGCCCGCTGGCGCGCCGTCGAGGGTGGCCACGAACGTGCGCGTGCGCCGATGTGCCGCCACCTGGAACAGGCGGAGCGCGAGCTCGTCGGCGCCGGGAACGGGATCGTCTGGATCGGACTCGGCCGTCACCGCTTGGATGACGGTGACGGCGTCCGCGAAGCGCTCGCCGTCGCGTCGGCTGGTGATCTCGTCGATCTCGATCGTCCCCACGGGCCCAGTTTCGCCGCGGCGTGGTGCCGCGCCCGCAGGGTTTGATGGAGCACGACCAGGCCGTGCCGAGCCGTTCTGTGCTGCGTGGCAGGACCCACCCTTAGTGCTAAAAAGAGTGCGCCTCGATACGGTGGGGGTGTGGCTGGACGTTCGCTCGATGGTTCCGTGGTGGCGGTGGTCGGCGCGTCGGGCGGGCTGGGCGCCCCGCTCAGCCGCCTTCTGCACGAGCGTGGGGCCAAGGTGGTGCTGGCCGGACCGCATCCGGCCAAGCTGACGGCGGTGGGCCTGCCGGGCGACACCCTCGCCGTCGAGATCGACCTGCGGAGCGCCGACGCCGGCGACTCGCTGATGGCAGCCGTGCTCGGTCGTCACGGCCGTCTCGACGGGCTCGTCGACGTGGCCGGCGTGGTGGCGTTCGGGAACCTGGTCGACACCGACGACGACATCCTCGAGGAGCTGTTCCTGACCAACGTGCTCGGTCCGTTGTGGTTGCTCAAGCGGGCCATCCCGCTGCTGGCCGAGTCGAAGGGCTTCGTGTTGCACGTGAGCGCCGTGGTCGCCGAGCAGCCCCTGCCCGGGATGGCGGCCTACGCGGCCAGCAAGGCCGCCCTCACCGGCGCCGACCGGGCCCTCACCCGCGAGCTGCGTCGGTCGGGAATCGCCGTGATCGACGCTCGTCCGCCCCACACCGAGACGGGCCTGGCCACCCGGCCGCTGTCGGGTCAGGCTCCGCCGCTGCCCGTGGGCCTGGCCCCCGACGACGTGGCCGCCCGACTCGTAGCCGCCATCGAAGCCGGCGAGACCGACGTCGCCTCCGACCAGTTCGCCGCCGCCGCGGCGACGGAAGCGAACTGACGTGGCTGCGGTGCCCGGACTGTTCCTGCCCCGCATGGCCACCGTGTCGGTCGGGCGCGATGTGGCTGCGCCACCAGCCGCAGCGTGGGACGTGCTGACGAACACGCGGTTCTGGCCCATGTGGGGGCCGAGCGTGTTGGCCGTCGACCCCGCTGACGCCCGCATCGGGCCGGGCTCGACGGGTCGGGTCCGCACCGCTGTGGGTGTGTGGCTCTCGTTCGCCGTGACCGACTGGCACGAGGGCCGATCGTGGTCGTGGCGCGTGGCCGGTCTGCCCGCCACCGGCCACCGGGTCGAGCCCACGGCCGACGGCTGTCGAGTGTCGTTCGATGTCCCGGCTGTGGCCGCCCCCTACCTGCTGGTGTGTCGCATCGCCCTGGGTCGCATCGCTCGGCTCGCCCTCGAGGCGCGCTGACCCCAGTCGAAGTCGTCGGCTACAGGCCGTCTCGGCCCAGGTGTACGAGGCGGCCTTCGTGCGCGCTCTGCATGGCGGCGAAGGCGATGCGGTGGCTCTCCCAGGCGTCGGCCGCCGACGTGCTCGGGGGCCGACCCGAGCGCACGACTTCGAGGAACGAGTCGACGAGCGGCGCTTCACCACCGCCGTGGCCGTCGGTGGTCATGGGGAAGCGCTGGCGACGGCGGTGGCCGGAGGCGTGGTCGGTGACCTCGAGCCACTGCTCCAATCCGGCCAGCTCACCCACGGCCGACCCGAGCGTGCCGTCCACGCGCACCTGGCGCATGGAGCGGTGCGACGTCGACTGGAGCGTGAAGTTGGCCAGCACGCCGTTGGCGAACGAGATGGCCACGGTCTGCGCCGACGGCTGATCGTTGTCGTCCACCTTCCACGCGCAACGACCCCATCGGGTTGTGCGCAGGGCGTGATCGATGGCGGCGGGGGAGGGGTCGTCGCTCACCGCCGACACGGGCCAGCGCCGCCACTCGGCCAGGTGGCGCACGGCGGCCACCGGCGCGTCGACGGCGCGGGCGCGGGCCTTGCTCAGCAGCGGCGCAGCCACGCCGAGACCCGGGGGCCAGCGGTGCTGGGCCAGATCGCCGAGCATGGGCTCGAGGCGCTGGTAGAGGGCCACGGCATCGTAGGGGCAGGTAGCGGCGTGGGGGCAGCCGTCGATGCACCGCTCGGGTGCGCCGGGCGGGGCGTTGGCCCGCGTCAGCTCGGTCGGTCGCACGAGGGACACGACCGTCTCGGCTTCGGCGTTGGCCAACCACGACAGCAGGTCGAGGTCGTGGCACGACTTCTGCAGCAGCATGGGCATGGCGGCGTTGCGGGTGAGGCCCCGCACGTAGCTGTGGGCGTAGTGCCAGTAGGCCACGTTCTCCGACAGTTGGATGCTCACGACCTTGCCCAGCTGGCCTGAGGCCACCACCTCGTGCAGGCGTTGGAAGAGGTGGCTGTGTCGGTAGACGTGGCACACCACCACGGCGCGGTTGGCGGCCTCGGCCCCTTCGACGATGCGGCGGCAGTCGTCTTCGTCGAGGGCCATGGGCTTCTCGAGCAGCACGTGGTAGCCGGCGGCCAGGGCCAGCAGCGTGGGGGCGACGTGCTGGGCGTCGCCGATGATCACCACCCGGGTCGCGTCCTGCAAAGTCGCTGCCGCCATGGCGGCACGGCAGCCCGCGAGGTCCGACCTGGCCGGTTGCCAGGACCCCAGCTCGGCGGTCAGGCCCCTATGTCGTGGCCGCGGCTGTGATCGCTACCGCGAGGTGGCGGTCAGCGTGGCGGGGCGGCGAGGCCGAGGGCGGCGTTTGCGGTGGTGGTGGTGGCGGGGGTGTAGGTGAGGGGGTTGGCTTTGGTGGTGGTGGGTTGGTTGTTCCAGAACTCGCGCACGTGGGTGCCGGTGGCGTCGCGGTAGCGCAGGGTCCAGGTGCCGGTGGCGGGGAGGTTGCCGATGGTGAACTGTCCGGCGGCGTTGGTGACGATGCTGTTGATGAGGACACCGTTTTGGTAGGCGGAGATGGTCATGCCGGGTAGTGGTGCTCCGCCGGTGTCGGCGGTGACGGTGCCGGTGACCGTCCAGGTGGGGGGTGTGGCGGTGGCGAGGGTGGCGTTGGCGGTGGTGGTGGCGCCGGCGGTGACGGCGATGGTTGGCGTGAAGTTGAACTTGGTGGCGTTGTTGTTGTACTCGGTGGTGTAGAAGCCGCTCACGATGTCGGAGAAGCGGACGCGGTAGGTGCCGGTGGGGGCGAGGCCGGGGAAGGTGTAGTTGCCGGCGGCGTCGGTGGTGACGGTGGCGATGCCGGTCGTGCCGTCGAACAGGCGCACGCGGATCCCGGCCAACGGTGCCCCGCCGGTGTCGGCGGTGACGGTGCCCGAGATGGTGCCGGTGGCCGCGTTGATGGTCAGGTCGAACGTCTGTGTGTCGGTGATCGACGGTGGGATCTGGTCGTTGGCCTGGCCGGAGTAGTTGTAGCCCCAGCAGTCGACGGAGCCGTTCGAGGCGAGGATCCCGCACGTGTGGTAGCCACCGGCGGTGATGGCGGTGTAGGGCCCGGTCTGGTCGACGGCTTGGCCGCGGTTGTTGTCGCCCCAGCAGTCGACGGAGCCGTTCGCGGTGAGGATCCCGCACGTG
>Ga0105047_10015472_pt1 | contig 12013 bp, 12 predicted proteins | sample MAT04_FD_78384 | JGI IMG/M metagenome (GOLD analysis project Ga0105047, IMG submission 78384) | Freshwater microbial communities from Lake Fryxell liftoff mats and glacier meltwater in Antarctica - MAT-04 (megahit assembly) | ecosystem: Environmental > Aquatic > Freshwater > Ice > Liftoff... | reverse complement strand
TGCCAAACCATATTGAGCACCTGCCAAACCATATTGACCACCTGCCAAACCATATTGAGCACCTGCACAACCATATTGAGCACCTGCCAAACCATATTGACCACCTGCACAACCAGATGAAGAGCATAAAAATCCTAACCTGCCTAGCGGCAGGTCGGTTTCTATTTTACATTCTTAAACTTAATCTTACTCACCAGCCTATACTCCGCCGAGCTATACGCAAAAACCTGCTTCACATAATCTTTACTCCCCTGGCCCACATCACAAAGCCCCGTTTCATCAGTATACAACGCCTTATCCCTCGCAATGATGGCATTATTATACCCTACAGCACCACTCTTCACATTATTATTAACAGTATTAAGTGACGCAGCAACCGCAATAGCCGCAGCAACACTTAACTCCGCCTCATTAGGAGCATAAAGCGGTTGACCTTGAAGCATTTTTGCAAGCGCATCATAATGATTCGCCGTGTTATCAAAACTCGTTTGGCTAGCACTCGTACCCGCAGGGTCAGTAGCAGTAGCTTTAGCTTTACTCACACGCTCCCCTAAAATTTTAGTAACAATCTTGTTCACGTCAATAACAAACCCCGCACCAGCACCACTCGTTTTAGCAGCAGTCCTAAACCGTCTTGCAAGTACCTTCGCAAGCTTAAATTCAACCACCCTCGCATTCTGAAAAGGTTCAAAAATACCCTTTGTCGTGTTCACATTTCCCTGCAACGTGTTGCAAGTAGCGTGTTGCGCCACCATTGCGGCTAGCGTGTAAAGCGGGTTCGATGGGTTGTATGCAGCCCCAAAGCCCCCATTAATCTCATTCAGTAATTTTAGGTTCGCAATGTTTTTTGCGTGTCCTGTTTCAGTTGATGATGCCATAATTTTTTGTTTTTAATGTTGTTGTTTTCAATGTTGTTGCTTTTTAATGTTGCTTTTTTACAATGTTGTTTCTGACAACTAATGTTAATTAAATGCCTTCAAAGCTAAAAGTTAAAATTGAAATTTCAATGTTTTTTCTTAAAAAAATAGCTTCAACTGTGAAATTTTCTTTACAAAATCGTAAATCTGTCACTACTACAATAAAAATTATTTTTCTGAAATCCTTTTCTAATTCTTTTTTCAAATTAATTTCTAACCTTCCTTTCGTACTTTTGCAAAAAAAAGTATGCTCAATTTTATAAAAAAATATAGAATTTTCATCGGTACATTTACAGTTTTTTCCATCATAACCATTGCATTGTTTTACAATGTTTTAAAACCTGCCAAAAGTTTACCAGTCTACAATCCTTCAGATGTAAACCCTGAATTAGTAGATTCTACCGTGCAATACATCGCCCGCGAACACACAATTGCCGACTTCTCTTTCATCAATCAAAACGGAAAAACAATCACACAAAAGGACTATCAAGGAAAGATTTATGTTGCCGATTTCTTCTTTACAACCTGTGGTTCAATATGCCCTATTATGACTACCAATATGGTCAGCGTCCAAAAAGCATTTCTCAATAATCCAAAGGTGATGCTACTGTCACACACCGTAACCCCCGAAATTGACAGCGTTTCGGTACTTAAAAAATATGCGCTCAAAAAAGGCGTTGTCGATTCAAAATGGAACTTGGTTACAGGCAATAAAAAAGACATTTACAGCTTAGCCCGAAAATCATATTTAGCAGTAAAACTGGGCAAACCAAGTGAATTGTATGATATGGTTCATACTGAAAATTTTGTCCTTGTTGACAGTCAAAAACGCGTTCGCGGATTTTATGACGGAACAAAAAAAGACGAAGTTAAGCGCTTAATTGATGACATAACTTGGCTTTCGGCAAATGATAAAAACTAGTTAATCTTATATTTATTCTGATGCTTTCTTTTTTTATACCTACTTTTGCAATCTTAATTCAATCTAAATAAGCATTGAAAACTACCGTTGATTTACTAAAAATTGGAGACAAAGCCACAATTACCAACATTGATTTAGATAAAATTCCGCTAAAGCTGTTAGAAATGGGTTGCTTGCCTAACAATGAGTTACAAGTCCTGCAAATTGCACCATTCGGCGATCCAATTTACCTTAACGTAAACAACGGATCGCATCTAGCCATTAGAAAGGAAACAGCCCGCGATATTGAAGTAGAACTCCACCGCAAATAGTCAAAAACAAGGATGCAAAATATTACTGTAGCACTTATTGGGAATCCAAATACCGGCAAAACTTCGGTGTTCAATCAGTTAACAGGATTGAACCAACAAGTTGGTAATTATCCCGGAATTACAGTAGAAAAAAAATTAGGCTTTTCTAAATTGCCCAATAATATTAAAGCAAACATTCTTGATTTACCCGGAACTTATAGCTTAAATGCAAGTTCAATTGATGAAAATGTCGTGATTGAATTATTGCTCAACAAAAACGACAAACTGTATCCTGACGTTGCCGTTGTTGTCACAGATGTTGAAAATCTAAAAAGAAACCTTTTACTTTTTACTCAAATAAAAGATCTAGAAATTCCAACAATTCTGGTCATCAACATGATCGACCGAATGAAATCAAAAGGCATTTCCCTTGATATTCCGCATCTAGAAGAACAGCTAAAAACAAAAATCGTTTTAGTCAGCACCAGAAAAGGAACTGGAATTGAAGAATTAAAAAACCAAATTTCCGATTACAAGTCATTATCAACAGAACCTTGCCTCAATGCCTCAAGCATTGATCAGGACTATTTTGACAAACTCCGAAAAGCATTCCCAAACCAGCTTTTATACAAACTGTGGCTCGTGATTACACAAGATGTGAATTTCCTAAATCTCGAACGCATCGAGATGAATAGTTCCTTCACAAAACCGCATTCCGAATTAAAAAGAATGCAACAAAAAGAAACCATCAAACGCTATCAGTTCATCAACGATACATTAAAAATTGGTTTAACCATTGACGCTGAAAATGCTTCCGATTTGCGTTCTAAACTAGATCGCATTCTAACACACAAAATATTTGGCTACTTAATTTTCTTTGGTATTTTACTATTGATTTTCCAATCCATTTTTGACTGGTCAAGCTATCCAATGGATTTTATCGATTCAAGTTTTGCTTCTTTAGCAGATTATGCAAAAAACAACCTCCCTGCCGGAGAGTTTACAAACCTAATCAGTGAAGGAATCATTCCCGGCATTGGCGGCATCGTCATTTTTATTCCACAAATTGCATTTCTATTTCTCTTTATTTCTGTTCTCGAAGAAAGCGGTTACATGAGTCGTGTCGTTTTTTTAATGGATAAAATAATGCGCCGTTACGGACTTTCTGGCAAAAGTGTTGTGCCACTAATTTCGGGAACCGCCTGCGCTATCCCTGCCATAATGAGCGCCCGAAATATCGAAAACTGGAAAGAAAGATTAATAACAATTTTAGTTACACCATTCATAACGTGTTCAGCACGTTTACCAGTTTACGCCATCATCATTGCATTAATAATTCCCAACAAACGGCTGTTTGGAGTATTCAGTTTACAAGGTTTAACCTTAATGATCTTATATCTTTTAGGATTTGCAATGGCGATTTTCTCAGCGTTCATTCTCAATAAAATTTTAAAGCTTAAATCAAAATCCTATTTCGTTGTTGAAATGCCCAATTACAAGCTGCCGCTACTTAAAAATGTTGGCATCAATGTTCTTGAAAAAACAAAATCATTCGTTTTTGGAGCCGGAAAAATAATTTTGGCAATCTCAATAATCTTGTGGTTTTTGGGCTCACATGGCCCAGGCAATGAATTTAAAAATGCGCAGCAAATTGTTGAAAAAACAGTTTATTCAAGTCAAACAAAAATAAATCCATCAGATATTCCAGACCGAGTTTCAGAGTACAAACTAGAGCATTCTTACATCGGAATCATAGGAAAATTTATTGAACCAGTCATCAAGCCTTTAGGTTACGATTGGAAAATCGGAATTGCAGTGGTAACCTCCTTTGCAGCTCGTGAAGTTTTTGTCGGAACATTGGCAACAATTTACAGCGTCGGAAGTCACAGCGACAATAAACTAACCATAAAAAACACAATGGAAACTGAGGTGCATGACAACGGATCAAAAGTATTCAACTTTGCTACGGGTGTTTCATTGTTGTTATTTTACGCTTTTGCAATGCAGTGCGCCAGCACCGTTGCCATCACTAAAAAAGAAACCAACTCCTGGAAATGGCCAATAATCCAGTTGGTTTTCATGAGCGGCTTTGCCTATCTAACGGCACTAATAGCATATCAAATTCTGAAATAAAATTTGATTAAAAAAATACTATTTTTATTCTGTCTAAATAAGAATAAAGTTTATCTTTGCCAAAAAAAATCCTATCATGACAATGCGCTCTATACTATTTGCCTCCCTTTTTATTGGTATTTCTGCTACAGCTCTGGCACAAGATCAATTTGAAGAATTTGATAATGACACCATAAAAAAATTGGCTCCAGTCGTTTTAATTGCCAAACAACAAAGTCCAGAAAGAATGCCTGAAACAAAAGACAATGTATTGTTTTCAGGAAAAAAAAATGAGGTTTTAAAGCTTTCCAATATCAATGCAAATCTTACCAATAACAATGCACGAGAAGTTTTTTCAAGGATTCCAGGAGTAACAGTTTGGGAAAACGAAGGTTCCGGAATTCAAATCAATGTAGGTGTTAGAGGCTTAAGTCCCAATAGAAGTTGGGAACTCAATACGCGCCAAAACGGTTATGATATTTCTTCCGATGTTTTTGGTTATCCTGAAGCATACTACAATCCGCCACTAGAAGCAGTTGAAACAATTCAACTAATTCGTGGTGGAGCATCATTACAATTTGGCCCTCAATTTGGCGGAATGTTGAATTATGTTTTAAAAAGAGAAACCAAAAAGAAATTTTCTTTCGAAACACAAAATACAGTTGGTAGTTATAACTTAATGAGTTCGTACAATGCCATTGGCGGAAATTTCAAAAAATTCTCTTATTATGTTTACAACCACTCTCGCAGCAGCAACGGATGGCGAGATAATAATAGGTTCACGGTCAGAAACACACACGCCTACTTAGAATATCGCTTTTCAAGCAAAACTAAAATTTCGGCAGAATATACCAATTCCGATTATGAAATGCAGCAACCAGGCGGTTTAACCGATGCGCAGTTCAATGACAATCCAAGGCAATCTGGCAGAAAACGAAATTGGTTTGGAACACCGTGGAACGTATTCTCTATTAGTTTAGACACAAAAATTACTGACAATTGGGACTTTAACACAAAACTATTTGGCGTAATTGGCGAAAGAAACAGCGTTGGTGTTACCACAACTCCAAATGTAGAAGACGCAATCAATCCGCTAACTAACGATTATTCTAACAGACAAGTAGACCGTGATTTCTACAAAAACTTTGGCCTAGAAACCAGAAGTATATACCGATACAACCTCGGAAAAATAAAAAATAATTTGGCATTTGGTATCCGTGCGTACCAAGCAAATACGAACAGAGTGCAGCAAGGAAAAGGTACAACTGGTGTCGATTTTGATTTGTCAATTGAAGATAAATACGCCAGAGATTTAGATTTTACCACTCAAAATAGTGCATTATTTGCAGAAAATCAGTTTAAATTAACCGAAAAATTTAGTGTAACACCTGGTTTGCGTTACGAACACATTTCATCTGTTGGCAACGGAAGATTAGGAATTACTGCAGGAAACGATGTTCTATTAGCCGAAAAAACAATTACTAGAAACCAGCCCTTATTCGGAATTGGATTTGAATACAAATTCAAACGCACTAATATTTATGCCAATATTACACAAGCGTTCCGACCAGTTTTATTTTCAGATTTAACGCCGCCAGCGGTTACTGATGTAATTGATCCCAACTTAAAAGATGCTTCTGGTTTCAATGCAGACTTAGGATACCGCGGAACCCATAATGGATTTTTAAATTTCGATTTCAGCTTATTTTACCTGAGTTATAATAATAGAATAGGTGGCGTTCGACAATTTGTAAATAACGATCCAACACAAGGAACTTTTTTATTCAGAACCAATCTTGGAGAAACCGTCAATAAAGGAATTGAAGGATTTGTAGACTTAAATGTTACCCGATTATTAGGCGTTGAAAAACCATATGGCAATTTAGACGTTTTTGCAACTGTTTCGTTTATAGACTCTAAATATGTTGATTTTACAACAACAACCACATCGGGAAGCGCTCCAAATATTGTAATTACAAAAAGCAATTTATCGGGCAATCGCGTAGAAAATGCACCACGCTACATTCATAATTTTGGAGTGTCATGGAGCAATAATAATTTTTCAACTACCGTGCAACATAAAATTTCAGGAAAAATATTTACCGATGCTACTAACACGCAAACACCTTCAGCAAATGGTGTTACAGGGCAACTAGACGACTACCGAGTTTTTGATTTCTCTGCAGAGTATAAATTTCTAGAAAAATTTAATGTTCGTACTGGTGTTAACAATTTTACAGATGAAGTTTATGCAACGCGACGAAGCGGTGGTTATCCCGGTCCAGGAATTTTACCTGGCGAAGGCAGAACATTTTACGTCAGCATTGGAGCTAAATTTTAATAAAAGATAACAAGCATTTCATTCGCGTGAGATGCTTTACTTTTACCCTATGAAATTTCAAGAAATAATAGTATATCTCGCCGTCGCATTAGCATTGATTTTTATAATCCGAAAGTTTTTCTGGAAAAAAAAGTCAAAGAAAAACTGCGGTGATGATGGTGGTTGTGGTTGCCATTAACCTAAATTGCAACCCTGTGCTTTAAAGTTTATCGTTTTTATTTATATATGCGTTATAAATCATGAAGTTATGCAAAATATTTCAGGAATTCAATTCAATAGGGATAACACTGGTCGTGCAAAATCTGTTACGATTGATTTAGAAAAATACGGTAAAGAACTACAAGTTTTCCTTGATAAAATTGGAGCCACATGTACTCCAGAAGATGATTTTGAGAAAAAATGGGTTGAAGGAATTACGGGCGATGAATTAGTAAAACGTGTTCATCAACACCTACAGACATTACCTTGGAAAAATCAATAATTTACTCCTAAAAATTACAGTTTTATCTTATTAACTTGATTGATATTCTCTTTTATAACGACTACTTCAATTATCTTGAAAATGCCGAAAAATGTGTTGTTGCTTTAAAAAATGAAATCGAAAACTATATTGATGTTAAGAAACAGTATGATTCTCCAAAATAATTCCTTAAATACGGAAATTTCTATAGTGTCGTTTCTTTAAACAATGAACTTCTTGGTACGTTTTCTTTGATAAAAAAGGACATCGCTATTTAATTCAATACATCACTAATAATCATATGGAAGAGTCACGATTGTTAAATACCATTTAACTAAACAAATCTCACGAAAATAGTTCCGATACTATTACTTGAAATCGGCATTTCTCTCTTTTTAACCTTTGTTTTCAGCGATAAATCTATACTTTCTTTTGATAAATCATTCTCTTTTTATCCCAAAGCAACGTCCAGCATCATCATTACAATAAAACCACCCACAAAACCAAGAGTAGCAATATCGGTATTTTTATCTTGTTGCGTTTCGGGAATTACCTCTTCAACTACCACAAAAATCATTGCGCCTGCCGCAAAAGCCAACGCGTAGGGCAAAATAGGTGTAAAAAAAGTAACTGCAAAAGCGCCTAAAACCGCTGCAATAGGTTCAACAAGTGCAGAAGATTGTCCATACATAAAGCTTTTCCACCTGCTCATGCCCATTCGTCGCAACGGCATAGCGACCGCAATTCCCTCCGGAAAATTTTGAATTCCAATTCCTATTGCCAAAGTAACAGCCGCTGCGATAGAAGCTTCTGGAATACCAGCAGCAACTCCGCCAAATAGCACACCAACCGCCAAACCTTCAGGAATATTGTGTAACGTAATGGCAGAAACTAACAAAGTTGTGCGTTGCCAAGGTGATTTGATTCCTTCGGTTACCTTAAAATTAATATGGATGTGCGGCAATATTTTATCAATCCCAAAAATAAATAATGCCCCAAGAAAAAAACCAATAGAAGCGGGCATCACTTTTGCAAATCCTTCTCCACCCGTCATTTCTATGGCTGGAGCCAATAAACTCCAAAAACTTGCCGCCACCATTACGCCACCAGTAAAACCAAGCATTCCATCAAGAACAGTTCGGTTCATGGTTTTGAAAAAAAACACAAAAGAAGCGCCAAGTGCAGTAAGAAACCAGGTAAACAAACTGGCATAGAGCGCGGCTAAAATAGGATCAATGCTCGTGAAATAAGCAACTATATCTTGAAACATAATTATTGAATGTATAAATTACTGGCTATTTTATTTGAAATCGTTACTTCTTTATTTCCGATCTTGATTTTTAACGAGTTATCAAAATTTTCCTTTTCGATAATTTCAATTTGAGAACCTAAAGCAATTTCGTGCTTGTCTAAATATTTTAAAAAATCAGAAGAAGTGTCTTTCACACCTACGCAAATTCCGGTTTGGTTTTTATCTAATTCAGCAAGAAGTCGTTTTTCAATTTTAACAATCTTACCATCGGCGTCCGGAATAGGATCTCCATGAGGATCTTCAGTAGGATTTCCGAGAAAATTATCTAGTTTATTAATCAATTTCTCCGATTTAATGTGTTCCAACTGTTCAGCTATGTCATGGACTTCATCCCAAGAGAAATCTAATTTTTCTACTAAAAAAACTTCCCAAAGACGGTGTTTTCTAACAATCATTTTGGCAATTAAATTTCCATTTTCAGTGAGTGATACCCCTTGGTATTTTTGATAAAAAACCCATTTTTTTTCCGCCAATTTTTTAAGCATATCGGTAACGGATGACGCTTTGGTTTCTAACTTTTCTGCAATAGCATTAGTAGTAACACCTTTGGGCAAAACCAAAGACAAATGATAAATAACCTTAATATAATTCTCTTCGGATATTGTCATTAGTTTTTTAAACAAATCTAATGATTTTTTTGAATATAAAATTTTTTTTAGTTTGGACTAAAAAAATTATTTGCAATTAGGACATAAACCCGTCAAAGTAAAATTTACTTCCTTTATCTGATAATCTTTTGGCATTGTAAATTTGGGTTTAACATTGTCTAAACAAGTGACCAAATGGCATTTTTGACAACTAAAATGTACATGATTGTGGGAATGGTTTTCTGACGAATGCGAGCAACTTGCATATTTAATGGTTCCATCTAAATTGATAGCTTTATGAATTAAATCTTCATTTATCAGTCGTTCTAAAACTCTATAAATAGTAACTCTATCACATACTCCATTGGTAAGAGACTGAATTTCAGCGTGAGACAGTGCTGCTTCTGATTTAGTAATTAAATCTAAAATTACAGATTTCGCGGTTGTGTTTCTGGTAGTTTTCATTTCTAATAAACAATAATGCAACAATGTTGCACTAATATAAATAATTATTATATTTGCAACATATTTGCATTAAGCAAAGATACTTTAAATGAAGAATAATATGACCAAAGCATATGATATTTTAGGAGTTTCGAGTGCAACATTATGTCTGGTTCACTGTATTGTTTTTCCGTTACTCACAATTATTCCTTTTGGATTTTCGGATAATGTTTTTATTGACTCCATTTTTGCTTGTGTCGGAATGTTTGTTGTTTCAAAGGTATTGATGAGTAATGCTACAAAAACAGTTAAATACATTTTAGGCACTTCTATTCTGGTTCTAATTGCAAGTGTGCTTTTAGAAGTGATTCTGGGTTGGCACTCTGGTTTAATTTTAGTTGGCGGATTAGGAATGCTTCTAGGGCATTTGCTGAATTTTAAAAATTCTGACCACCATAAATCAAAGTGAATTTGACCTTAACCTTGTTTAATTCATTTGCCAATTTTGGAGTCAGCACAATAGATAAATTTAATATTAAAATAGTTAATTGTATGGAAAACAACGAAAGACGAGAATTTATTAAAATGAGTGTGTTAGCATTCGCTGGTGTTGCTTTACAACTCAATGCTTTGAGTGCTTTTGCTCAAAATGCAAATTTATTTGAAGGTAAGGCATTTAATCCCGGGTTAAACTGGGATGCTTTTTTGTCAAAAATTACACAGTTGTCGAAACAGCAGTACGAACCAAACTGGAATGAGAAGGAATATACTGCACTGGTTCAAAACTTATTGCAACAATGTCAATTTCCTGAGTTTGAAAACGTAAAGAAGGAGTTCAGTTCATATAAAGATGAAACGAAAAACTGGTTTGAACATGACTTGTTGCACAAAGAAATTAACTTTCAGGTTTCATTACTGCAATTTGAAAAAGGCGAATATATTTCGCACCACAACCATCCCGATATGTGTGGTGTTATCAATATGGTAACCGGCAATGCACTGGTTAAAAATTATTCTGTACACCAAGAATTAGAAAAAACAAGAACTGAAACTTACAATGGGAAAACATTTACACTGAAATCTTGCGTATTAGAAGAAAGCAAAAAAGAAATTTTGATGCCAGGTAAAACCAGTATTTTAACATCAAAAGAGGGAAATATTCACTCACTGATGCCAAATGAATTTACACAATTGGTGGATGTTTTTACACCTGCATACAATGAAAAAAATGAAGCTTCGTCAATTTGGTATCAAGTAAATGAAGAAACGAACTATCAAAATAACCCCAAACTCTTTGAAGCAGAATATGCTGTAATGTAAAAAAACAAGAAAAGTTCCAGTAACAGTATTATTAAGATTTCTAGGCGCAAGAAAAACCATTTACTCAACCCTATTCTTCATCATAAAAAAGGATTACAAGCAATCATAATCAACAGGAACGACATTTATATTGAAACCAATTTAGTAAAAGCAGCAATGCCACATAAGAACTAATATGATAAAAATTCAAAATATTACCAAGTCTTTTAACGGTCAAGTTGTTGTAAATAATTTGTCATTAGAAGCAAAAAGCGGAGAAATAGTTGGACTACTTGGAGCCAATGGTGCCGGAAAATCAACCACTTTAAATCTATTACTGGGTTTTTTAACCGCTGATAGTGGTAGCATTACGATAAACGATAAAGAGATACATAAAAATCTAAAGGAAATAAGAAATAGCATCGGTTATATTCCTGAAAATGTGAATCTATATACTTATTTGTCTGGAATAGAAAATTTAGATTTTTTCTGCAGATTGGCTAATAAAAAATATTCCGAAAAAGAATTGGAGCAATTTCTTTCAGAATGCGGCTTACCAATAGAAAGCCACCATAAAAAAATTGAAGGATATTCTAAGGGAATGCGTCAAAAAGTTGGTATTGCAATCGCTTGTGCTAAAAACGCCTCCATTTATCTTTTAGACGAACCTGCATCGGGATTGGATCCATTAGCAAGCAATGAATTATCTGTATTGCTGAAAAAATTAGCATCAAACGGTGCCACAATTATAATGGCTTCGCATGATATTTTTAGAGTAAATGAAACGTGTACTAAAATCGGAATTCTTAAAAATGGTGTTTTAGTTAAAGAACTATTTGGCGGCAGCGTATCATCTAAGGATTTAGAAGAATTGTACATTACTTATATAAAAAATTAGTGCGAATGATAACGATTCTAAAAAATGAGTGGAAAATGTGGTACAGAAACAAAATGTTGTTTTTTGTTTCTATCGTTTTTATACTATTTTTCATTGCAACAAGTATGTTGAGCATTTTTCAGGCAAAAAGACAACAAGAAAATCAACTTCTTGCCCACAAACACGTTAGAGCGCAGTGGGAAAGCATCAAAGAAATGAACCCGCACGGCGCCGCTCATTATGGCTCTTATTTATTTAAAACAGTAGCGCCACTAAGCAGTTTTGACGACGGAATTAGCGCCGTAGTTGGAAACGTTATCCGAATAGAAGGGCACGCACAAAATGACTTAACCTATTCTGAAGCTTCACAATCGCTGTCGATTTCAAAATTCGGAAAATTAAATCCAGCACTTTTGCTTCAGTTCTTTATTCCTCTATGTTTGATTTTTTTA
>Ga0105047_10015465_pt1 | contig 12016 bp, 7 predicted proteins | sample MAT04_FD_78384 | JGI IMG/M metagenome (GOLD analysis project Ga0105047, IMG submission 78384) | Freshwater microbial communities from Lake Fryxell liftoff mats and glacier meltwater in Antarctica - MAT-04 (megahit assembly) | ecosystem: Environmental > Aquatic > Freshwater > Ice > Liftoff... | reverse complement strand
GTCGTCCCTGTCGTCTGAATCTACTTTCCGGAGGGGAACCATGGCGATCGACACCCACATCAAATTTGACGGCATTGAAGGCGAGTCGACCTCGTCGGACCACAAAGGCGAAATCGAGGTGCGGTCCTGGAATTGGGCGATCGCCCAGCCCGCAGCGGGCCCTGCAGCGACAGGAGCTGGATCCGCCAAACTCAAACCAGTCCCCGAGCAGTTTCGCGTGGTGCACCACTACGACAAGGCCTCACCGCTGCTGGCAAAAAACGCGGCCTCTGGCAAAACCATCAAAACCGCCGTCCTGACGGCGCGCAAGGCCGGCGAGGGCCAGAAGGACTTCCTCAAGATCACGATGAACGAAGTCGTCGTCACATCCGTGCATGCCAGTTGCGGCGAGGGCAGCGATATCGCTGAAGAAGTGGGCTTGTCCTACGGTTCGATCGATTTCGCTTATCAGCCCGCTACCGCCAAGGGTAGCCTGGGCGCGGCGGTTACCTTCGACTGGAACACCAGAACCAACGTGGTGAACTGAGTCCCACGCAACATGGTTCCCGACGTTGGGGGTGAGCCAGGTCTACCGGTTGAGGCTTTGCTGCTGCAGACTGTCGACGCGCTCCGGCATGATGATCCTGACCGCGCGGAGCACGCCCTCCAATGCGTGCTGAAAGACCGGCCCCGCCACGCTGACGCCATTCACTTTCTTGGGGTGCTGCGCCACCAACAGGGGCGCGCCGACGAAGCGCTGGCGCTTCCGAGGCAAGCCATCGCCGCTTATCAGGCCGCCCTCCGGTTGGACCCGGGTTCCGGGCAGCCGTGGTGCAATCTCGGAATTGTTCTTATGGCCCTCTGGCCGCGCTCTTTCGATGTGGTGGCCTGCGCGAACACCCTGTGCTACTTCGGCGCTTGCCTAACGTGGCGAGGGCTGCGAGCTCGGCGTTGCGGGAAGGCGGCTGTTTCGTATTCACGGTTGAAGCGCTGGAGCCCGGGTTCAGCGACTATCGGCTTCGGCCCACTGGGCGATACGCCCACTCACGCGAACATATTGAGCGGGCACTTCAGGCCGCCGGACAGGTAGCACGCCATGAAGATTGAATCAGGTCCGATACTTTTTGCGCTGATCGTGGGCGTCCTTCTCACGGCAGGCGTTTCCTGGCTGGTGGCGGGCCTGTACCGGCGCCAGATGCTCGCGCTCATGCGCGGTGGCCCGGCGCCCGAAGCGGCCCGAACGGCAACGGGTCAGACCATTGCAACAACGGTAGCGCGGCGGGTTGATGCCATTCTGGATATTTCAGCCAACCGCCGCGCATCCTGGCGCTACTTGCTGGCGCTCAGCGGGCTCAGCCTGCTCATTGGCATCACGCAGTCGGTTCTGGCACTGCTTTTTGTTTACGGTGAGGCGCTGCTCACGCTGGGGCGCGCACTCACCCTCGGCCTGGTTTACGCTTGGCCCATGGCGCTGACCTGGGGCTTGCTGCGGCGCTGGTCGTGGTTGCGTACCCTGGGCGCCATTGCCTTGTACCTTCTGCTGATGCTGGCCCTGGTGACTTGGCGTTCCATCTCTCCCCAGCCGCTGGCCACATCCCTGCAATGGCTTGGTGGCCTGGTCGTTATTCCGGTCACCGTCACGCTGGTGATTGGTGCAAGCGGACGTATCCGCGCCGTTGCGCCCTATCTGCTGCCCATATTTCTGGTGTTGTCAGGCTCTTCCGTGGTGGCACTTCAACTATTGACGGTGGGCGCGACGAACCCTCCCCATTGGCTGATCATTTTGGTAGGCTGGGTGGGCGCCACGCCAGCCATCCTGCTGGTGGCGCTGGCGCCCTGGCTGCTGCTGGCGTGGCCGGCCTACGCGATAGCCCGATCGCTGGCGAGTGCCTACCGGGCCAAGCGCTTCTCCGACCTGTGGTACCTGTTGGCGGCCTACTGGTTCGTCGTGCTGGCGGCCAGTGCGCTACCAGCTTTGCAGAGTGTGGGACTGGTTGGACTCACGCAGCTACTCCCCTGGCTGTGGCTGCCCGTCGCAAGCTGGATGTTGCGGAGCTGGCTCGCACCAGGCGACGCGCCGCCCACCCTGCTGGTGCTTCGGGTGTTCCAGCAGGACGCAAGGGTACAGACCCTGTTTGACCGGGTCATCGAACGCTGGCGGCTTAGCGGCAACACCGTGCTGATTGCGGGTACCGACCTGCTGAGCCGCACGCTGGACCCGGACGACCTGTTCACCTTTCTCAATGGACGCCTGGCCAGCCGCTTCATCGCCACGGAGGCGCAAGTGGGCCAACGGCTCCGCGAATTCGACCTCTCCCCTGACCCGGACGGTCGGTACCGCGTCAACGAGTGCTATTGCTTTGACAGCACCTGGCAAGCGGCATTGATGGCCTTGGTGGGTCAGGCCGATGTGGTCCTGATGGACTTGCGCGGTTTTCAGGCAAAGAACCAGGGCTGCCGTCACGAATTGGGTGTACTCGGGACTGTGCCCCACGTGCGGCGCGTCGTTCTGCTGCACGACGCCACCACGGCGCAGGCAGTCGCGCAAGCCGATGTGGCCCAAGCGCAGGCCGGGCGTTTTGTCTGGGTGGAGGCCGGGCGCCTGAACCAGCGCAAGGTCGCTGAGATCATGACCGCACTGCTGGGGTAAATTTACATTCACTTACATATTGCCGTTTGCATCCCGTCAGGGATAGATCGAGAATTTGTAAAAAATTGCAAGCAAGAAAACGCACATGCAAGGGGGGACACCATGACCAGCAAGGCATCCGTCACCACGCAAAAAATGCCTCAGGCTCATTCTTTGCACATCGGCCTCAATGAGGTCAGCGGCGCAGCCTACTCCGGCTGGACCGGTCCACTGGCCGCATGCGAGTTCGATGCCAAAGACATGGCCGCCATTGCCAAGGCAAAGGGCATGAAAAGCACGGTACTGCTGACCAAAAAAGGTACGCGTGCCAATGTGCTTTCGGCCATTCGGCGAGCGGCAAAAACGCTGGTGGCGGGCGATCTTTTTCTGATGAGTTATTCAGGCCATGGTGGCCAGTTGCCCGATGTCAGTGGCGAAGAAGAAGACAAGCAGGACGAAACCTGGTGCCTGTTCGACGGCCAGTTGATCGACGACGAGCTCTATTTCGAGTTGAGTAAATTCAAGGTCGGGGTGCGCATTCTTGTGCTTTCGGACAGCTGCCACAGCGGCACGGTTGTGCGCGCAGCCCTGGCCCAACCCACCACGCCTGACCAACGACCCAAGCTCATGCCGGCCGCGGTGGGCATGCGCGTCTACAGCGAGCACAAAGCCTTTTACGACAAGCTGCAGCGCGATGTGGCCAAGGCCGCTGGCAAAGCTATGGTGGACCCGGACACGGCGCTGGCCAACGTCGTGGTCAGCAGCAGACTGTCCACCCTGGTCAAAGAATTCAAGCCCGCCGTGATCCTGATTTCGGGTTGTCAGGACAACCAGTCTTCCATGGATGGCAACCACAATGGCGCGTTCACCGAACAGTTGCTGCGGGTCTGGAGCAACGCCACCTTCAGCGGCAACTACGCCAGCTTTCACGCGCGCATCCGTGCCGGTATGCCGGCCACGCAATCACCCAACCTCTTTACGCTGGGAACGGCTGTACCGTTCTTGAAACAGACACCATTCACGGTCTGAGCCCCTTCGGGTCTGTCGCCCGTTTACCGCTACCGGGAGATCACCATGCTGAGCATCAAGAATCACCGTTTGGTCGGAACGGGGGTCACCTTTCGCCAGACGCCGAACACCGGCGGAGCCCTGCAACCGCACTTTTTGATCATGCACTACACCGCTGGGCGAAACCTGGAGAGTTCGGTGGAGTCACTTTGCACGAAGAAGCCGCAGGGCAATGCGTCGTCCCATATTGTTCTGGGGCGCGATGGCCGGATCTTTCAGATGGCACCGTTCAACGTCATCACCTGGCATGCGGGAGTCAGCCAGTGGAACGGGCTGGACGGCATGAACCACTACGCCATCGGAATCGAGATGGACAACGCCGGATTGCTGCACCGGGAAGGCGATCAATTTGCAGCCTGGTTTGGCAAGACTTATCCACCCGCCGAAGTGCAACTGGCGGAGCACCGCCACGGCGGTGGCATGCGACCCTGGCACACCTACACGGAGGCACAGATTGCACGGGCACTGGAGCTCTGCGAGTTGCTGGTGGCGCATTACGGGCTTGAAGACGTGCTGGGCCACGAAGATGTGGCGCGCGGTCGCAAGGTGGACCCCGGACCGGCATTTCCCCTTGCGTCGGTACGCAGCCGGGCCCTGGGGCGCGGAGATGACGTTATGCCGCGCATGTTGGTGACCGCTATCAGCCTGAATATCCGCAGTGGACCGGGCGCTGCATTTGACAAGGTCGCGCCAGCCCTGAAGCGTGGCACGGAGCTGATTTTGCTCGAACCGCAGGACCGGTGGAGCCGGGTTGCCGTGGTCGGTGCCACCGACCTGGAGGGCTGGGTCAGCAATGACTTCATCGCCCGGCAGCCTGCAACCCGTGGCGGGCCAGCGGCACTCTCCAGGGCGCAGCGGAGTTCAAACACGAAGTCCGCCAGCGCAGCAAGCAAACCGAAGCGCAAGCCTGCCACGCCGCCATGAAATCCGCCCCCAAATCCGCCAGCATTAACCAGGCGATCACTTTCGTTGTCCGTGGTCAGGCGCTTCCTGCGGCAGGACCGACACGCGGTGGAGCAACGACTGCGCAACCATCCGGGTTCAGTCGCCGTGGCACGGTGACGCAGCGCGTGCAGGTGGGCGCGCAACGGGGTAGCAGCAATTCGGTGCGAATGACTGCACGACCGGGGCTGGACGCGGTGGTACTTCACATCACCAACGGCCCATCGCTGATGCTGCACCCCGAAACGGCGCGCGACTTGATGCTGGCGCAGTCCGCAATACGCCGGCGTGGAATGGGCGACGAGGATCGCCCCGATGAGGTCAACGTGCCAACCGAACTGGTCTGGCAGGGCCTGGAGCAAGCGGGTGCGGTTCGCGGAGCCACGCGGGGGCGGCTGGGGTCGGTGTTGCTGTCAGCCGTGGAAGTGGTCACAGGCCTGCTGAATAATCCCGCCGCCCGCCTCACCGCCAGTGCGATCGCCGAGCGGGTGGACCGCCAGGTGGACGCCGGGGTCTATCTGCTCCATGCACGCGCCTTTGGCACACCACTCAAGGGAAGCGCCACGCCGCTCGACCGCATTCCCCCTGCAGACGGTACAGACGCACCACTGCTGGTACTGGTTCATGGAACGTTCTCCGAGACGCAGGGCACTTTTGGCAAGTTGTGGCAACGCCATCCACAAAAAGTTCGCGACCTTTTTGCGTATTACGAGAACCGTGTGTATGGCTTCGACCATCCCACCCTCACAGCCAGTCCGGTCGACAATGCGTTGATGCTGGCCAAGCTTCTGCCGAATGGCGCGAGGTTGCATTTGCTGACCCACTCGCGTGGCGGTCTGGTAGCCGAGGTTTTGGCCCGTATCTGCGCCCACCCCGAGCTGGATGAGGAGTCGCTCGCACCCTTCAGACCTGTTGCTTATAAAAGCCAGCTCAAGGCGTTGCGTGAGTTGGCCGCCGAATTGAAGGGGCGAGACATCCGCATTGAGCGGATCGTCCGTGTGGCCTGCCCGGCACGCGGCACATTGCTGGCCTCGCGCCGGCTGGACGCCTACGTGTCGGTTCTCAAATGGTCGCTGGAGCTCGCCGAAATTCCGGTAGCCCCCTCCATTGTTGATTTCATCGCCGAGGTTGCCAGCCAGCGCACCGACCCGAGCCTGCTACCAGGCCTGGAGGCCATGACGCCACAGAGTCCTCTGGTGCAGTGGCTGCATGCACCCCAGGGTCCCGGCGTATCCCCCCTGCCCGGCCAGTTACGGGTGGTGGCGGGTGATATTCAGGGCGACTCCATCGTGAATTGGGTCAAGACCCTCCTGGCCGATGCCTTTTTCTGGACCGACAACGATCTGGTGGTGCAGACACGCTCGATGTATGGCGGATCACCCAGGTCCCCGGCGGGTGGTCACGCCTCTGCCATCTTCGTGCTCGAACGCAGCGGCCAGGTCAGCCACTTTAACTACTTCAGCAACGCGCGCACGGCCGAGGCGATTTGCTGCGCCCTCTTGCAGGATGCACCGGACGGCTTTCTTCCCATTGGGCCCATGTCCTGGGCTGGCAGTTCAAGCGATGGTCTGCGCGGTGGGCCGCGCGCACCGGGCGGTCCACCCGCCGCCGAACGGCCCGCCGTGATTCTGTTGCCGGGCATCCTGGGCAGCCACCTCAGTGTGGATGGCCAACGGGTATGGCTGAGCATGCGCATCCTGGGGGGCCTGGCGAGCCTGGCCTACCAGGAAAATGCATCCAACGTGTTGCCTGACGGCCCCATCGGTCGCTCTTACGACGAACTGATCCGTTATCTGGGGGACAGCCACGAGGTCATCGAATTTTCTTTTGACTGGCGTCGCCCCATTGAGCAGGAGGCGCAACGTCTTGCCAAGGTCATGGACGAGGCCATGAACGAGCGGGCTGCCAGTGGTCAGCCTGTACGGCTGCTGGCGCACTCCATGGGAGGACTGGTGGCCCGCACGGTGCAACTGGAGCGGCCCGATGTGTGGCAACGCTGGCTGGAGCGACCCGGCTCCCGTTTGTTGATGCTGGGCACGCCCAACGGCGGCTCGTTTGCGCCGATGCAGGTGCTCTCGGGGGACGACCACTTCGGCAATGCACTCGTTGGCTTCGGAATGCCGTTTCAGGACCACCTGGCTCGCCAGATGATGGCCGATATGCCAGGATTTATTCAAATGCAAACCGGGCTATTGGACCCGGCTCTCGGGCTTTCGCAAAGTCTGCGGTGGCAGGCCCTTGCCGATCAGGATTTAGAAGCGGTGCGCCAGACCAACTGGTGGCACAGCGACGAGCCTCAGCGTACCGTCTACCGCTGGGGTGTTCCCACCCAACCAACACTGGACCGGGCCATCGCTCTGCGCCAGCGCCTTGACGCGCAGGCCAGCACAGCGATGGAGGTTTTCCGGGATCGGGTAGTGATGGTGGTTGGCCACGCCCGATTCACGCCGACGGGCTTCGAATTGAATGAGCGAGAAGGCCTGGTTTACCTCGACGCACCCGACGCAGGCGACGGCCGCGTGACGCTGGTTAATGCGCTGCTGCCAGGGGTATCCGCGTGGCAGGTGGATTGTGCCCACGGTGACCTCGCTGACGAAAAAACCGCTTTTGACGCTTACCTGGAGCTGCTTCAGCAAGGCACCACGCAACGTCTGCCGCCTGCAATCTCTCAGCCCCTTGCGCGCGGCGGTGGGGGAATTGTGGCGCCACTGGTAGCCAGCCGCCCATCCCGGCAACGGGGATCGGGCAACCCGCCACCGGCCGACCTGAGCGACCTGCTCGATCCAGGCAGAGAACCCATGGGCAACGCCGCGCCCCCCCGCGCAGCGCTTCGCATCAGCGTACAGAACGTGAATCTGAAGTTTGTCAGTACCACCTTGATGCTGGGCCATTACGTGTCGTCGACGTTGACGGGCAGCGAAGGCGTGGTGGACCGCTTCATCGGTGGCGTGATGTCTGCCTCCCTGGCGGTGGGGCTCTACCCCGAAGCGCCGGGCACACACCAGATATTCCTGAACAACCAGCAGGATCCCGAAAGCCCGTTAGCCTTGCCACGACCGCCCCATGTGGTAGTCGCGGGCCTGGGGGGCGAGGGCAAGCTGCGCAGCACCGGGCTGACCCACACGGTGCGTCAGGCTACGCTGGCATGGGCACAACGCGTGGCCGAAACACCGGGCGAGGGTGCGGCGCAGTTTGAACTCGCCGCCACGCTGATCGGCAGCGGCGGCAGCGGCATCAGCGCGGCCACGTCGGCACAGGCGGTGGCACAAGGCGTACGCGAAGCCAATCTGGCCCTTGCCCGGGGAGGCTGGCCCCAAGTGAGCCAGCTGCACCTGATCGAGTTGTACCTGAACCGCGCTACCGAGGCCTGGAGCGCACTGCAATTGCTGGAAGCCGCATCGCCCGATTACTTCGTGCTCAACCCGATCATCCGATCCGGCATCGGTGCGCTCCGGCGCCCGCCCGACAGTGGCTACCGTGGCACCGCATACGACTTCATCAGCGCAGTCACGATTCAGGACGAAACCGGCGAGCCGACCATCGTCTATACGCTCGACACCATGCGTGCACGATCCGAGCTACGCGCTCAAGCCACGCAGGCCAGACTGGTGGGTGAACTGGTGCGACGAGCCTCCAATGACGCCAGCCAAAGCCAGGAAATCGGGCGCACGCTGTTTCAGTTGCTGGTTCCGGTGGAAATGGAAGCAAGCCTGGGCGGCACCAGCGAACTGGTGCTGGAACTGGACGACGGTACCGCAGCCATTCCTTGGGAACTGCTGGATTCACCCAATGACGGACGCGGTGGCCCGATCGCGCCCTGGGCAATTCGCAACAAGCTGATGCGCAAGCTGCGCACCGTAACCTTCAGGACGCAGGTCAGTGATGCCCGCCTGGAGGATGGTGTGCTGGTGATTGGCGAGCCGCTGTGTGACCCGACCCTCTATCCGCCCCTGCCATCGGCCCGCGCAGAAGCCGAAGCCGTACGCGACGCCCTGAGTGGCCCCTTCGGGCTGGAAGACTCTCGCGTGCACGCGCTGATCGCGCTCGACGACGGCCTGGGGCCGGACGCCGCCACAGTGACCAGCGCCCTGCTGGCACAGCGCTACCGCATTGTTCACATTGCCGGCCATGGAGAGCCCGAGTTGCAGCGCGAAGGCAAGCCACCACTGGTGCGCGGAGTCGTGTTGAGCGACGGCACCTTTCTGGGGCCCCGCGAAGTGCAGGCCATGCGGGTGGTACCCGAACTGGTGTTCCTCAACTGCTGTCACCTGGCGGCTGACTCTGGCAAATTGCTCAGGCATGAGTACGACCGCGCCAGCTTTGCCGCCGGTATCGCCAAGGAGCTGATCCGCATTGGTGTGCGCTGTGTCGTGGCCGCTGGCTGGGCGGTTGAAGACCACGCAGCAAACCAGTTTGCCACCGCCTTCTATCGCTCCCTCCTGGCGGGCCAGCGCTTCATGGATGCCGTACACACCGGTCGCATGGCGGCCTACGCGGCCAACCCATGCGGCAACACCTGGGCGGCTTACCAGTGTTATGGCGACCCCGATTGGGTGTGGCAACGCAACGAGGTCGACACCCAGCGGACTAAGCCTCCGGTGGGTCATGAGTTCGCTGGCATTGCATCGCCCGTCGCCCTCACGCTCGCATTGGAAACCTTGGCAGTGCAAAGTACCACCCAGGGAGCGACAGCATCCTTGCAAATCGAAAAAATCCGCTTCCTGGAGGCGCGCTTTGAAGCGATCTGGGGAAGCATGGGGGCCGTGGCAGAAGCGTTTGGCGTGGCCTACGCGGCGGCGGGTGACTCTGAGCGGGCAATCCGGTGGTATGGCAATGTGGTGGCCGCCAATGATGGCAGCGGCTCGATGAACTCGGGCGAAGAGCTGGCCAACCTCACCGCGCGTCTGGCCTGGAATCGGGTGGAGAAGGCAAAAAACAAAAAAGGGACTTCAAAGGCCGAGCTGGATCAGCTGATGACACAGGGGCGTGCAGAAATCCAGTGGGCCGTAACCCTGCTGCAAGCGCTCACGACCATTGCGCCCACGGTTGAGCGAGAGAGCCTTCTGGGGTCGGCGTACAAACGGTTGGCACTGATCGAAGCCTGTGCACGGCGGCCACGCGCCGAGACACAGGCCATTCACAGCATGGCCGAACACTACCGGGTCTCCGAATCCCTGGCCCGACAATCGGGACACCCGGAGTACTTTTACCCGGCGCTGAACCTGATGGCGGCCGAACTGATCGGACGCGCCAAATCGCCGGACTGGACCGGCTTTGAGCCCGAACGTCTGCAGCTTGCCCGTGAAAGTCTGGAACGCAAGCGGCTGGACGACCCTGATTTCTGGAGCGTGGTGGGTCTGCCGGAGTTAAGTGTTTACGAAGCACTGGCGGCGCGCGACCGCGAGTTGGACCTGCAGCTGCCCGGCATTCTGGCGGTGTATGAGGATTTGCATACCCGTGCGGGAACACCCTCGATGTGGGCATCGGTGGCGGACCAGTTGGGCTTCGTACTGCAGCATTTCAGTGGCGGATCCAGCGCCGAAGCCAAGGCAGCGCAGGCACTGCTGAAGGTGCTGCGTTCTTACAGTTCAACCACCCAGCCGGCAGCAGCGGTGCCGTAGTTTGCTTCGTAATTCCAGTTATTTCTGCGCGAGGCGCTCTTCCAGACGGCGTTGAAGTCAGAGGGACAGTTGAAGTGGAGCGTCTTCGCGTCTTTCTTGCGAATGGTCAGTACGCGTGCAATAGCCTCCTCGTCGGGGTGCCCGAATTGCTGGCCATTCGTCGAGACCAGATAGTGTTCTGCCGGGAACGCGGCAATCATCTCCTTGGACACGTTGTTCTTGCTGGCATGGTGTGGCAGTTTGAAGGCCTTCAACGCCAGGCTACCCGCGCCCAGCGGAGCACGCTTCAGGCTCCCAAGCAACACACCCGGATGCGCATCCGCGCCAAACAGCACCCGCTTGCCCTCAAACTCGGCAATAAACGCAATGCTGCTCCCGTTCGGCTCGGAGGTGTCTTCCCTGAAGGGAGTCTCCGCCCAATCCTGAACGTTGCCGCCGAGAAAGCCGTCCGGCAGCACTTGTGCGAGCGTGAACGCGTGACCCGGGACCAGCCCCGCTTTTTGAACCTCTTTCTCCCATTTGGGTTTGAGCTTCTTGAGCTTGTCAAACGTGGGGGACAGCAGTGTGATTTTCATTCCCGAGACGGAGAACGTAGGTAACTTCCCCGTGTCTGGCACCATAACCGCCAGATCCTTGAAACGCTTATTCCATTTCCAGGGACCGTTCTGCACCAGCGGCGTCAGCATTTCGCCTTGTTTGGCACCCAGGGTCGACGGTGATGTGTTGGAAAGATGAAAGTAGCCGTTGAACCAGATTTCCTTGATCGAAACCCCACTGGCTCCGGCCTGCTTGAGAAACTCGATGGCTCCACCGATGTGATCCGCGTCAATGTGCGTGACGACAAACAGTTCGAACTTGCAGCGGCCTTCGGCATCCACGGTTGCCTTGATTTTGGGTGCGAGCGCGCGCGGATAGGTGCCAACCGTACCCGCATCGATCAGGATGCGCTTGGGCGGATGGGTGTCGCCGTACTCCACCCAGAGACAATCGCCGTGGTCAGCTGCCAGCATGTGAATGCGAAACATCGAAGCGCCCTTTCAGGTCTGAATGCGCCACGAACTGTGGCCATAGGCGGCAAGGCTCAGTACAAACGGCTCGCCTTCCGCCAGCATTTCACGTTTTACCTCGAGCAGAATTTCATCAAACGGCCGACCCGTCCCCCGCAGATGAATTTTGCCCAGCAGGGCTCGAACGAACCGGGTGGCATGCGTTCCGTGAACGGTCGCCAGCGTGCCCAGCACGATGGACGCTCCCGCTGCCTTGAATTCGCGTACAAAGTTGAGGAACGGAATGTCAGCCAGCGCGGTACTGCATCCGAGCAGCAGAACCACGGGGCCGGGCCCTCCACCGTTGGGCGGCAGTACATAGGCCTCATCCAGTTGCACCGAGGTAAGCCAGCTCTTCTGGATTTCAAGCGCCGGCATGTTGACAAAATCCAGCGACAAGTCAGCGTGTGGCAACAGCACCAGCAAGGTTGCTGCGGGCTTGGCGCGAATGTCTTTCTGCCAGTCATCCCACGACGTTGCCATGCGCACGGTTTGGGCAACCTCCGCAATCGCCGCCCGTACACCCGCGGCGCCAGTCAAGTCGGCAGCCGTTACCTTTGCACTCGCAGCCAGCACCGCTGCGTTGAATGGGGCCAGCGTGTCGGCGCCCGGCTGGGGAATGCTGAACACATGCTGCTCCGCCAAACCAAAGGGTTGGCGCTCGATGCACTTGCTGAAGCCCCAGAAAGCTACCGGGCAGACATAATCGGAATCGCCTGCATTCTTGCAGG
>Ga0105047_10015463_pt1 | contig 12017 bp, 7 predicted proteins | sample MAT04_FD_78384 | JGI IMG/M metagenome (GOLD analysis project Ga0105047, IMG submission 78384) | Freshwater microbial communities from Lake Fryxell liftoff mats and glacier meltwater in Antarctica - MAT-04 (megahit assembly) | ecosystem: Environmental > Aquatic > Freshwater > Ice > Liftoff... | reverse complement strand
TTCACAATGTTATATCCAGGATATTCGATCATCTCGAAAATCCCCGGTTTACCAAGAGCGGTGTGCATCACGACGACATTGCTTAGGTTGTTTCTCTTTGCGTTGTCTGCAATCGTTTCCACGATGCTAGTCGGTTCAACACAGTAAACCTGACCCGGTGCGATCTGCGGGGCCACCCAGAGGGCGAACATCCCCATGTTGGCCCCAACATCGATCACCGTGTCCCCCGGCTTTAGCTCGAACCCCTTGCGTGCATAAAACTTCTGCTTGAAGATTTCTTTCAGCAGATAGCCCGCCATCCCCAGCTGACGGCGATGAGTTGGGTAGAACGTCAACCCGTTCGGCAACGGAATCGGACTGAGTGGGGCATCGGACATGAAGGGCTCATTCACGCGAAGACGAAATGGAACACAATTCAGCAGAATTGGGATAGAGGCAGGAACTGAGTGGGCCACATGGAAAAGGCCGAAAACGAAACGAAAGTTTGCGGGGCCGTTCTAACACGGTCAAACGCCTCGCCAGAGTTTCCGGGGCTCAATCAGCCCGCTCCGCGAACAGGACTGTCCGTATCGCCCGAGAGCTCGACTTCCCCGGCGCCTCTGTTCGATGTCGTGGAGCGCCGATCGGGTCAGAATAAGCGAACACGCCAGACTACGGAAATTCCGAGGTCTGGCGTGGTGAAGGCAGTTTCATCTCAGCTGGCCAAGCCGATTGGAGCAGCCGGACGATGACGGGTTAGCGTCCGCCGGAAGACGAATAGCGAGGACGCTTACGAGGGCGATCGTTCGCTGCAGGTTGGGCATCCTGAGCGGGGCGACCGTCGTCACGCTGGCCGGGATTTGCTGGGCCATTGGGGCGAGGTCCGGTCGGACGGCCAGCGGAAGCTGGGGCCGAATAGGAACGAGACTGCTGACCACGGTTGTCGCCATCGCGACTTCCGCGATTGTCGCGATAACCACTCGATTGTCCGCCATTGCCACCGCGTGGTGGTCCTTGGTCTCGGCGATCCCCGCCCTGAGCGGGTCGACGGTCGTTGCGGCGATCATCGCCGGAGCCTTGTGGCAGCGAGAACTGCGAGGCCTGGAACTCTTCCATCTTCCCGACGGGAACGACGGGAATCGGCAGGCGAATCAGACGCTCAATCGCCTTCAGGTAGCCGCGTTCACTATCGTCGCAGAAGGAAATTGCCAGTCCCGTGGCCCCCGCACGACCGGTCCGGCCGATACGATGGACGTAGGTTTCGGACTCATTCGGCAGATCGAAATTGAAGACGTGCGACACGGCGTCGACATCAATTCCGCGTGCCGCCACATCGGTCGCCACCAGCACGGGAGGATGATTCGACTTGAAGTGGGCCAATGCCCGCTGACGAGCCGACTGGCTCTTGTCGCCATGGAGTGCCAGTGAGGCAATTCCCACCTTTTCCAGCTGGAGCGACAATCGGTCAGCACCATGCTTGGTGCGGCAGAACACGATCGCCCGCGTGATCGGCTGATTGGTCAGCAGAGTCGCCAGGAGCCGAGCTTTTTGCTGCTTGAGGACATGGTACACCGAGTGACTGACCAGTTCGGTTGTCTGCTTCACCGGGGCGATGCGAATCCGCTCGGGGTTATGCAGAATCCCTTCGGCCAGTTCCGCAATCTCAGCGGGCATCGTCGCCGAGAAGAACAACGTTTGCTTGTTCTCCGGCAACAGCTTGACGATCTGCCGAATCGAGGGCATGAAGCCCATGTCCAGCATGCGGTCAGCTTCGTCGAGGACGAAAATCTCGACTGCTCGCAGATCGATGTAGCCCTGTTGGCGCAGGTCTTCCAGCCGTCCTGGTGTGGCCACCAGAATGTCCACGCCCCGTTGTAGAGCGTGAACCTGTGGATGCTGGCCCACCCCGCCCACAACCACGGTATGCCGCAATCCGGTGTGGCAACCGTACGCCCGCAGGCTGTCGCCGATCTGGATCGCCAGCTCACGCGTTGGTGAGAGAATCAAGCAGCGAATTCGCTTGAAAGCCCCGCGACCATTCTTGTTGGAAGCCGGTGCCAGCGGTGGATTTTCGACCAACCGGTGGAGAACAGGCAGCGAAAAGGCCGCAGTCTTGCCCGTCCCGGTCTGGGCACAGCCCAGCAGGTCACGTCCGGCCATCGCTGCGGGAATCGCAGCAGCCTGAATCGGGGTAGGATTAACGTAACCTTCAGCAGTCACAGCACGCAAAATTGGCTCGGAGAGCCCCATCTCGACAAATGTCATCTCGGTCCCAAGGTTATAGTTCCAGGACCGAATGAGAGAGGCTCGAAATGTCCCCGCAAAAGCCATTGGTACTGGCATGTCCAATGGTTGCAAGCCAGATGGATCAAGTGCGGCAAGTATACGGGGAACCGAAACCGAATTCCATCGGAAATCGGGGAAAGACAGGAAATGGCCGAAATGAGTCACATTTCCAGAGGCCTTGAGTGCTGCCAGCTCACTCAAACACCGTGGAAGTTGATGACTTTTGGTATCTCCAGCCGCCGTCTTCCCCCGCTGAACGCGAATGCTCAACCTCCGTTTGACCAGCCCCAACCGCCGGCTTAGGTTCCTTGTCGTGTGCTAAACACTGTCAAGAATCTGCACTGGCAATCCACCTCGCCTTTCAATGAGACAAGACCATGAAATTTCTCAAATGGCTCTGTGAACGTGCGACTTTCACAAGCTAGCGCCACAGCTATCTTCGGGAAGAAACCCTGTTTCGCCTGCTCCTTCTATTCAGTCATCTTCGGTTTCAAGGGGATCGTAGATTGCCGGGCTGCTTTAAATACAACACGTGAACCAGTGCGGATGACCGCTCAAGAGCTGATCAATCGCGGCGTCGCGGAGAGCCCCTCTGTCGAAATCACTGATTTCGTGGAAGGGACCATCTACGAAGTCACCAAAGAGGAGGACCACTGGAAGACCGTCTGGCTCCCCCTGAGGCCATTCGACGATGATGTGAAACGCTTTTCCAGGGCAGATTCAGAAATCGTCTTCGGTGGGAAAAGCAGACATGCTTGTCTGTCCCGACTGAAGACAGATTCTGAATCTGCTCCAACGTCAAACTGGTGTTGAAATCCGATCAAGTCACCTCGCCCGCCGGGTGACAAGCGATGCTGCCTACCTCAGTCTTACGGGGAATGATCGTCAACCGGCTGGAAAGCATCCCGGGAAACGGCACTTCAGTATTGTGCAATTCCTATCCACTGACACAGCCGTCGAAGGTTCCGGTCTTTGAGCTCGGGCGATCACCAGCATGACTGATGTTCAATCGTGTGTGCGACCTGGCAGCCGGGCTTGCCTGTCTCAGCCTGGCAGTGGCGATGACGCTATTCACTCCAAAGAGAACTGATCGGCTGGCACTGTTCGGCTGACATACAGCGACCGAGCAGGCCCCGAACGAGCGTACGCAATCGTCCACGGCCCGTGACACTGCAGCCACCAAGCGCCCCTCGCTGGGCATCAATGTTCATGATTCGACTGGCGACGCTCCTCCAAAGTCGTGGGTGCCCCGAGTAGGCCGAGGATCCCCAGCCCGTAGAACGTGTATTCGACATCGGCCAGTGTGTCCCACTCGGCAGCTCGAAAGCCGCCGGTGGGAAGTTCGAGTTGCTTCTCGACATAGAGTCGCAGGATCGGTGGATCGACGAGGGCATGGACTTCAATGTCCTGGGCTGTCAGTACCGCAGTAAATGTCGATAATCCATCAGCAATCGGGATGCGGCTATTGGCAAGGTAGGCCGACTCATCGGTTCGCACATCAACCAGGAACGCGGCGATGTCCTCCCGCAGTTCGGCATCGACCCGGCCCTGCATGTGGAGAATGGCACAGGCTGCGGCAGTGGGATTGGTTCCGCTGCGTTTCATCGGTGCGATCTCCACGAAGCCCCCGTCGTCGCGCTGGCGGTCGTAGATGAACTGCACGAGGGCATTCGGTCGTGGAGCGGATTTGCCGAGTAACTGATAGGTCAAATAGACCATGAACGTGTGATATGTGCTGCTGGTCGCCCCTTCGGTGGCTTTGGCGTATCCGCCGTCCTTCATCCGGAGCAATTCCAGCCGCGCGGCGATTTGCTCCGGCCAGTCGGCGGGGGCCGCAGCCAGCGGGTCCTCCCCCCCGGCCAGTTGAATCATGGCCGACATCGAGAGCCAGTTCATCAGGTCGATGACCCCCAGCGTCCGCCAGTCAAACGCGAGCATGTACTGCCGCACTCGCCCCGCTATCTCCGGCGTCAGCTCGCCGAGCAGCTGGAGCCCTCGCACGGCGAACGAACTGTAGTAGAGGTCCGCGCCCCCTTCCCTGCCGGTGAACCCGCCATCGGGCAGCTGCTTCGACAACAAGAAGTCGCGATGGCGTTGCCGCCGCTCGAGCGGTAAATACCTCAGCCCCGAGGCGAGCCGCTCCGCAAGTTGCACGAGATAGGGCAGTCCAGCCATTCCGAGTCGGTCAATCCAAAGTGAGTACGGTCCGCGCGAGTCCGAGACTGTAGCAAGTTCTCGCCTGAAACCGACACGAACATCGGCGTTTACGCGCTCCGCTACGAGGACTTCGCGTCGCGGCTAAACGGGTTTTTATTGAGCGGCACATTCCTGGACCGGGAACCCTGTCCCGGATTCGATGTCTCCACTATCATTCGGTCTGAGTACTAAGTGCCTGCTGCTGGACTTGCGACGGAACTGTCCATGGGAATCGAATTCAAGCTCCCGAACCTCGGTGAGGGAGTCTCTTCTGCTGACATCGCGGAAATCCTGGTCAAGGAAGGAGATACAGTCTCCGTTGGCCAGGTGGTGATGGAGCTCGAAACAGATAAAGCCGTGGTCGAGCTGCCCTGCCCTTTGGCGGGCGTGGTGGGGCGAATTCTGGTTTCGGAAGGGGCCACGATCACGATCGGGCAAGCGGTCATGGTCATTGAAGGGTCGGCCTCTGCGGCTCCCAGCACGCCCGCTCCTAAAGCGGCCGCTCCCGTGGCGAAACCCCCTGCCCCTGCCCCTGCCCCGGCTCCGGCCCCGGCCGCGAAGCCAGCCCCTGCCGCCTCAACCCTCAATCCTCTTCCCTCAACGGCTTCCACCGCTTCCACCGGCCCGGCCGAATTCAAGCTGCCGAGCTTGGGCGAGGGCGTGACTTCCGCCGACATTGCCGATATCTCGGTGAAAGAGGGGGACACGATCTCGAATGGTCAAGTGGTGATGGAGTTGGAGACCGACAAGGCCGTTGTTGAACTGCCGAGTTCTGTGGCGGGCAAGATCACAAAACTGCTGGTCAAAACCGGCGAGTCGATCAAGCCGGGACAGGTGTTGCTGATCGTCGAGGGCGTGGGTGCAGCGGCTCCGGCGGCTGTCGCTACTCCGGTCGCTGACGCTTCCGGCTCGAAGGCGGTTGGACCGGCGATCACGCCGACGCTCGTGACCAACCCTCAACCCCCAACCTCCTCCACTCAACCCTCCAACTCCTCTCCAGTCCCAGCCGCCCCAGCCACTCGTCGTCTGGCCCGCGAACTCGGCGTTGAAATCCAACTCGTCAAGGGCTCCGGACCCGGCGGACGGATCACTCAAGAAGACGTGCAAGGCTACGTGCGCGGTAAGCTGCAACAGCTCGCGGTCGCTTCGGCCAAGCCACAGTCGCGCGTCATGAGTGCTGGTGGGATCGCTCCGCCACCGCTCCCGGACTTCGCCCGCTTCGGCGTCACCGTCCGTGAGCCGATGAACAAGATCGCCCGCACAGCTGCGGAGAACCTGACCGTCTCGTGGAACGTCATCCCACATGTGACGCAGCACGACAAGGCGGACATCACCGACCTCGAAGCGGCCCGCAAGCGGTTCGGCGATGGGATCGGCAAGAACGGTCCCAAGGTCACGATGACCGCCATCGTGATGAAGGCTCTGGCCACGGCTCTGCAGGCCTTCCCCAAGTTCAACAGCTCGCTTGATCCCGAGACCAACGAGATCGTGCTGAAGAAGTTCTACAACATCGGCTGCGCGGTCGACACGCCGAACGGGCTGGTGGTGCCGGTGATTAAGGACTGCGACAAGAAGAGCATCCTGACGATCGCCGCCGAGCTGACCGAACTGGCCGGCAAGGCCCGCGATCGCAAGCTGGCGATCGACTCGATGCAGGGAGCGACCTGCACCGTGACCAACCTCGGCGGCATCGGCGGCATCGGCTTCACTCCGATCGTGAACTACCCCGAGGTCTGCATCCTCGGCATGTCGCGGTCGCAGATGGAGCTGAAGCTCGACGACGGCAAGGTCGTCGAACGCATGATGCTCCCGCTCTCCCTGAGCTACGACCATCGTGTCATCAACGGCGCCGACGCCGCCCGCTTCGTCAGTGCGCTATGCAACATGCTGGCCGACCCGTTCCAACTGCTGGCAGCGTGCTGATTGCCAGGCATTCCGGTCGCAGAATTCGGACGATTTCTGTCACGAGTGAGAGGCGCTGATTCTGCCGAGTGCCACTGTCGAGGGCTTTGACTCGCCAGTGTCAAACTTCCGGCGGTCTCGATTTTTCTTCTCTGACCGGCCTCTCTGGAACTGGCACATGACCCGCTCCGGCTGGTAGTCTTCCGCACGAACGGTTTGCGAGCGAAGCCCTCTCTTTGGCCCTCGTGAGTCGTCCCCCGACGGAGCGGCAGACCCCATGAAGTTTCGATTTCCGGTCGTCATCATTGACGAGGACTTTCGTACAGAAAATACATCCGGTTCCGGAATTCGCGCGCTGGCCAAAGCGATCGAAGATGAGGGGATGGAGATCCTCGGGGCGACCAGTTATGGCGACCTCTCTCAATTCGCTCAGCAGCAGAGCCGCGCCTCGGCGTTCATCCTCTCGATCGATGATGAGGAGCTCATCAACGGCGACGGCCGCGACCCGGAAAAGGCGATTAACAACCTGCGCGGGTTCATTCAAGAAATCCGCTTCAAGAACTCGCACATCCCGATTTATCTGTATGGCGAAACGCGGACATCGAGCCACATCCCCAACGACATTTTGAGGGAACTGCACGGCTTCATCCATATGTTCGAGGACACGCCGGAGTTCGTCGCCCGGCATATCATTCGTGAGGCGACGGCCTACACCGATGGCCTCGCCCCGCCGTTCTTTCGAGCGCTGATTCACTATGCCAAGGACGGGTCGTACTCCTGGCACTGCCCCGGCCATTCCGGCGGCGTGGCGTTCCTCAAAAGTCCTGTGGGGCAGATGTTCCACCAGTTCTTCGGCGAGAACATGCTGCGGGCCGATGTGTGCAACGCCGTTGAGGAACTCGGCCAACTGCTCGATCATACGGGTCCGGTCGCGGCCTCGGAGCGAAACGCAGCTCGCATCTTCAGTGCCGACCACTGCTACTTCGTCACGAACGGGACATCGACCTCCAACAAAATGGTCTGGCACTCGACCGTCGCGTCCGGCGATATCGTGGTGGTCGACCGCAACTGTCACAAGTCGATCCTGCACTCGATTATTATGACGGGGGCCGTCCCGGTGTTCCTGATGCCGACCCGCAATCATCTGGGAATCATCGGGCCGATTCCGCTCTCGGAGTTCACTCCCGAAGCCATTCAGAAGAAGATCGAGGCCAATCCCTTCGCAGCTGCGGCCCAGAAGCGGCATCCGGAGCGGAAGCCGCGCATTCTGACGATCACGCAGAGCACGTATGATGGGATTATCTACAACGTCGAGACGTTAAAGGAGTTGCTCGACGGCAAGATCGGCACGCTGCACTTTGACGAGGCGTGGCTGCCGCATGCGACGTTCCACACGTTCTATCGCGACATGCATGCGATCGGTGCCGATCGTCCGCGACCGAAAGAGTCGATGATCTTCGCGACCCACTCAACGCATAAGCTGTTGGCCGGAATCTCGCAGGCGTCGCAGATTCTGGTGCGGGAATCGGAGACAGAGAAGCTCGACCGCAACATCTTCAACGAAGCGTACCTGATGCACACCTCGACCTCGCCGCAGTACGCCATCATCGCGTCGTGCGATGTCGCAGCGGCGATGATGGAGCCGCCCGGAGGCACCGCTCTCGTCGAAGAGTCGATCATGGAGGCCATCAATTTCCGCCGCGCGATGCGGAAGGTGGACGACGAGTGGGGCGCGGGCTGGTGGTTTAAGGTCTGGGGCCCCGACAAGCTGGCCGAAGAAGGGATCGGCGAGCAATCGGACTGGATCCTGGGAGCCGACGAGGACTGGCACGGGTTCGGCGACATCGCGCCGGGCTTCAACATGCTCGACCCGATCAAGGCCACCCTGATTACGCCGGGCCTCAACGTCCAGGGGGACTTCGCAGAGTCTGGAATCCCGGCTTCGATCGTCACCCGCTATCTGGCCGAACACGGGGTCATCGTCGAGAAGACGGGGCTCTACTCGTTCTTCATCATGTTCACGATCGGCATCACCAAGGGCCGGTGGAACACGCTGGTGAGTGCCCTGCAGCAGTTCAAGGACGACTACGACAAGAACATGCCGCTGTGGCGGATCCTACCCGACTTCTGCAAGGAGTACCCGCGCTACGAGGGAATCGGCCTGAAAGATCTCTCCCAGCAGATTCACGACACCTACAAGAAGCACGATGTCGCTCGCGTCACCACGGACATGTACACCTCTGCCATGCAGCCCGCGATGAAGCCGTCTGACGCCTTCGACATGATGGCCCACCGCGAGATCGATCGCGTCGAGATCGACCAGCTCGAAGGCCGCGTGACCGCCGTGCTGCTGACCCCGTATCCGCCGGGCATCCCGCTGCTGATTCCCGGCGAGCGATTCAATAAGACGATCGTCGAGTACCTGCAATTCGCCCGCATGTTCAACGAGAAGTTTCCCGGCTTCGACACTGACATCCACGGTCTGGTGGAAGAGGCGAACGGCAACCGGAAGTATTACGTCGACTGCGTGCGCGGGATTTAATCAAGTGCCGCGAGCAGCAGGCTGTCGAGTGGTGACGGGACGCGTTCTCTCTGGGCATCCTCGGCAGAACCGCTTAGCATGCGAGGCTGTTATCACCCCGGTCAGTTGTTGATCGGGTTGTTTCGCTCGCAGCACAGGAATCGTATTTCATGTCGCAGGGTGTCAGTCTTCCGATGGGTTTTCGAGCAGCTGGGCATGCGTGTGGGATCAAAGCGGACCCGCATAAGCTCGATCTGGCACTGTTCGTTTCCGATACGCCTTGTTCTGCTGCCGGAGTTTTTACTCAGAATCTCGTGGTCGGGGCTCCGGTCAAGGTCTGCCGGGGCCGGTTACCTCGGAAGACGGCCCGTGCGGTGGTCATCAATTCCGGGAACTCGAACGCCTGTACCGGCGATCGCGGAATTGCCGATGCCGAGTGGATGACAGCCACGGTGGCCACTGAAATCGGCGCAGCTGCGGAGGATGTCTTGGTCTGCTCGACCGGGGTGATCGGTCGCTTCCTCCCGAAAGAGAAGATCGCTGCGGGGATTCCCCTCGTCGCGAAGAAACTGGGAGCCACTGCGGAGCATCTGGAGACAGCTGCGCGGTCGATCATGACGACTGATACGGTGCCGAAGATCGTGACTCGCAAGCTGAACTCGGGGGACAAAACGTGGACAGTAACGGGAGTCTGCAAGGGAGCGGCGATGATCGCTCCCAATATGGCGACGATGCTGTCGGTGATCATGACGGACGTTTCCATTTCGGCGGACGAAGCCCACTCCCTGGTCAAGCACGCGGTGGATCGCAGCTTTAACTGCATCAGCGTCGACGGCCATACGAGCACCAGTGATACGGTGTTGCTCTTGGCGAACGGCCAAGCGGGGCCGATTCCGAAGGAGCTGAAATCCCAATTGCAGTCGACGATGGATGATGTCGCGATGGCCTTGGCTCAGCTGATTATTCGGGATGCCGAAGGCGCTGGCCACTTCGTGACGATCGATGTTCAGGGTTTGCCGACGCGCGAGGCGGCGTTCCGCATTGCCCAGACGGTGGCCGACAGTGCCCTGGTGAAGACTGCAATCACGGGCAACGACCCGAACTGGGGGCGAATCGTCTCGGCCGCAGGGTATGCAGGAGTTCCGTTTCAGGAGGCGGACTGTTCGCTGACGGTGAATGAGATCCCACTCTATCGAGAGGGAACGCCCGTGGCCTTTGACGCGAAAGCGGTGTCGGACGCGATGGCCACCGGCGACGTGCGGATCGTGCTGACGTTCACGTTGGGTAAGGAGTCGGTTCGCTTCTGGACCAGCGATCTCACCGCAGAGTATGTGCGGTTAAACGCGGATTACACGACATGACGCCGGATTGACGAAAGTGTCGGGGTTGCAACCCCGACGCTTTCGCAGTATTTTGTAGCAATGGCTACATTCACGACTTGGTCGCAATTTCTCGGCTTGGCTGCCGTACTGGCGTGGCTGGCGGGATGTACCCCCTCCTCGGCCCCGTCGACGACTGGCAATCCCGGCGCGGCGGAGAAGAAGCTAAATATCGTCTGCACAGTGAGCATGGTCACCGACATCGTGCGGCAGGTGGCAGGCGAGCACGGCGAGGTGACCGGCCTGCTCAATGCAGGGGTGGACCCGCATATATACGTCCCGACGGCGAGCGACGCGGGGCGAGCGATGCAGGCGGATGTAGTCTTCTATTGCGGACTGCACCTCGAAGGAAAAATGGTCGAGGGGTACGAGGCACAACGAAAAAAGGGGAAGCCGTACTTCGCAGTCAGCGATGGAATTCCACACGAGAAGGTCATCTCTTCGACGCGCGTGGCCACCGCTCACGACCCGCATGTCTGGGGAGATATCCAGCTGTGGATGGCGTGTGTTCGCGAGGTGGAGAAGCGGTTGACCGAGATCGATCCAGCACACGGACCGGCCTACTCGGTGAACGCTCACCAGTTGCTCGCCGAACTGGAGAAACTCGATGCCTATATCCGAGAGGTCATCGATTCGATTCCCGAGCCGCAGCGGACGCTGGTGACCGCTCACGATGCGTTCGGTTATTTCTCGCGGGCCTACAACATTCGGGTGCGGGCCGTGCAGGGGATCTCCACCGACTCGGAGGCGGGGATGCAGGACGTGAACAACCTCGTTTCGTTTCTCGTCGAGAACAAGATTCCCACAGTGTTCGTCGAGGCGAGCGTCAACGAGAAAGACTTGCGTGCGGTGATCGAAGGAGCCCAGCAACAAGGTTCGCAAATCCGCATCGGCGGAACGCTCTACTCCGACTCGATGGGGCCGCAGGGAACCTATGAAGGAACCTTCATCGGGATGCAAGACCACAATGCGACTCTGATCTCAAGGTCACTCGGCGGGAAGGCTCCGGAGCGGGGTTGGCAGGGGCAGCTGAAGTCGGTCGCGCCGTAGTGGGGTGATGTGTTCGCTTTTGGATGAAGCCGAGTTCGTGTGTTCTGACGTAAAAATGACGACAGTTTTATCGTTTCGATGACACCGCAGCAGGCCGTCGAACATCGCTGTTAACTAGCTAAATGACTGGCAGAACCTCATCGAGAAGCATTGTGAATCGAATGGCACGCTGGTTGCTTTTTACCTGTGGCGTGGGAACGATCCTACAGCAGCCACGCTCTTCCGTGTGGCGTCCCATTCCAGGAGATAGCCATGTTCATTCAGTCGCTCACCACTCAAGTCAGTCGTTGCCGCGATGCTGTCGTGAAGGCCATACAGGGGCCGCAATCGCGCCGCCGCGCTCAACGCGAGACGACCACCGACGTTCTCGAATCCCGCAAGGTGCCCGCAGCTGTGATCGCTGGCAACTTGCAAATTATCGGTTCGAACCGAGCCGACAGAGTTCTGGTCGATGACATGAACGTGAATGGCCAGCCACTAATTCGCGTGATCCAAAATGGCTTTACTCAGTTCTTCAATCGCCCGAGCGTTTACGGGGAGATTCAGTTCTGGGGTAATGGTGGCAACGACTACTTCGACTACAACGGGTTCAAGGACTGCTTCGCTAACGGTGGGGTCGGTAACGACTACTTGGCCGGTGGCGAGGGGTGGGACCTGCTGCTCGGAGGTGACGGTCACGATACGCTGGAAGGCTGGGGCGGCGA